>Ga0126381_100001264_pt1 | contig 27276 bp, 22 predicted proteins | sample PanSoiMetPlot_28_FD_96465 | JGI IMG/M metagenome (GOLD analysis project Ga0126381, IMG submission 96465) | Tropical forest soil microbial communities from Panama - MetaG Plot_28 | ecosystem: Environmental > Terrestrial > Soil > Tropical forest > Bulk soil | place: Panama | collected 2016-02-17
CAGCAGCGACGGCACGTAATAGTAGATGCCATGGTCCTTCAGCGCGTGCGTTCGGATCAACTCTTCATAATCCGTCAAGCAACACACATCCATGCAAACCCTCACCCGCGGATCGAGCGCAGCCAGCCACCATGCCTTTGTCGATCCCATCGACATACCAAACGCGCCCAGCCTCGATGCATCCACCTCCGGACGCCCCGCCAGATAATCCATTGCCCGGAATTCATCGAACATCATCATCCCGTACAGCACCTGCCCGCGCCACAACATCAACTTGAACGCGTCTTGCTCACCTTGCCCGCCGTCCCGCTCATGCTTGCGTTGCCCGAAACACCAGCTATCGATCGCCAGCGTCACAATTCCTTTTTCCGCGAGCACTGGAGCATAAGCCGGCTGCGCTTTCACTCCGCGAATCAGTTGCTCCTTGCCCAAGTCGTACATCCCGGCGTGCCAATGAATAAAGAGCAGCCCCGGAGCCCGCTCCGCACGTTTCTTCGGAATCAGCAACACCGCCGGGACTGGCTCCTGCCCATTTAAGTCGAGCACCAGTCGCTCTAGAACGTATCCGTCATGATCTTCTCTGCTAACGAGTCGCGGAGGCTCAGGTCGATGATTCCAAGGCAAATCGCCGAGCAATCCCCAAAGCTCCTTCCGCCGCCGCTCCTGCCGCGCAGCAAATGGCTCGTCGATCGCGTTGGAGTGATTCGCCAATGAACTACTCCCCGCCGCTGCCAGCGCCGCCCCCGAAGTCTGCAAGAAGTCCCGTCTCGAAAATTCACCCGGCATAATCAGTCCTCAATGTGGCAAAAGCCCTCGTCGCATCAACGTCACGGCTGCACACTATACGCCGATCGACCTTAGTGTCCAATGCCGCTCCACTCACCCCTGTCATTCTGAGGCGCGAGGGAAGCACGCGCCAAGGGGCGGGTCCGCTTAAGTAGGGATTCCAGCGCGAAGGTGCTGGAATGACCACACTCTTCGTTCTTAGGTCTCAAGGAACGATAAATAGTCATTGGCGTATTTTGGCGCTTGCTCTTTGCCATAATCCGCGAGACGCTTTTGACAGTAAGCGTTCCTCATACGAGCCGCGGGCGGAGTAGAGAAGGATCTGTGCGGGCTGACGTCCTCCCCCATCCGCAGACTGGCACGAGCTGGTCCAAAAAGCCTCGAAGGAGCAGATCCTAAAAGCTCCTCGATTTTTTTAACGCTCTTTGCGACCGGCTCGACCAGACTTCAGCCTACAATCCTTCCCAGTCCGTCCCGCCGCTAAGTTTCCAGGCCAAATCCAGCACACGCATAGGGGGCGGACGCAGCTTGTTCTGAGCGAAGTCGAAGGGGTCCGTCTCGCGAGCGAAGCTCGCGCTTGACGCCCCCGTGGTGTACAAAGTCCAAAACGGACTTGTCATCCTGAAGAGCAAGCTTAGCGCGCGCTGAAGGATCCTACGGTACCCGCCGCCAGCGCGGTCTTAGAAGGGGCTATTCCAAACGCATCTGCCATAGGGCGGAATTTGATCTGGGGGAAACTGAGAGTCTCCCGGTCGGCGTCACGGATTCTCACTCACATTATTGCCGTAGTCCAGGCCGCCCGGCGCCAAGTGCCCTTCACGCTCTGTAACACCGTCGACGGCAACTGCACAACCCGGATGCTGTCGTTCTTCTTCATCCTCGCTGTCACGGCGATACCACCCGCCTCGGGGAACGGATCCGAAATCACTTCAAATTCCTCTCCGTAAAGCCGAACGGTCTGCTTCGCACCGTAACCCAAACGTTTGACGCCCGCACAAACTTCCGCGCTATTAGAAATCTCGGGATAGCTGGTCATGGTAGATCTATTTTACTAGCCGCAAAATCCGATAATCATCAACCTCTTCCGGTTACGCCGCCACTGCAGCATCGCGAGGGGTTCTAATCCGGGGATCCCACAACCTCTAGACCACGCTGAGTGCTGGCATCCTGGGTCGTAGCCTGTGCCAGGAAAATCGATACCTTGCGAAACACGGGGTTCTCAGTGAAGACTTATCGGTGCCGGGCGTTCCGCAATTCCCCTTTACGGGCCTCATGTCTAAGGATATTCTTCTCGTACTTCCCTCGGGCTCACAAGCATACTCCCTGTAAAAGAATGACTGAATCTTGATATGCCAGAGGATTCACCATGAACTGTCGTGGCTGCGGAGTCGTACTCGATCCCTCCGATGAGCAAGTCAACAATGCGGTTGACGAGGTTCTCCAAGCCTCTCTTCAAGACGCCCACGAAAAGGGGGGAGTCTGCCCTCTCTGCGGACACTCCAAGGACATCCCAGTCTCGCATCGCAAGACCGTTCTGTTTGCTCTGCTGCTTGCCTGTCTACTCCTCACCGTCGCCTTAGGTTTCCTTTTCCTTCGATCGCGCGCAACAGCGCGGGCCACGGCCGCCAAAGATGCCATCACTCGCATGAGTTCCAACCCAGATGTCATCCGCCTTCTGGGCACTCCTATCACCATCCAGCCCGGACTTAGTGGGAGCGTTGCTCAGGACGAAACGGGATGGAGCGAAATGCACCTCACGATCCCGGTCCGTGGCTCCAACACCAGCGCCATTGCTCACGTTGTAGGCGGACACAGCCATGGCCCCTGGGTCTTCACCACCTTCGAGGTCGATTTTGCCAAGGAACACAAGAAAGTCGACCTCGTTTCCGGCCGCGTCATTGATTATGATCCCGATGCCTACGTAGACGTCCATACGCAGTCGGCAGTCGTACCCGAATACACTAGGGCATTTGCCGCCGAACCGCGCTTCAACGGCGAATTCCCCTGTGTCTCAGCGGCAGTCTCGGATGCCGGCGTCGTGGCCCAGCTAGGCAATTGCGATATGCCGACCTCGCATAGCCTTCCAGTCGACCAATTCCAAGCCGATCTTCGCTATGGAAACTTCGTGCTTCGCGAAACTGACCTTTTCCTCGATGACGTGTTCCAGGTTCCCCTTACTCGAACTTACGTCTCCAATGAATGGGTCGATCAAAACCCAGTTCATGCCTTCGGACGCAATTGCAATCACCCCTACGACATTGCTCCAATCGGCACCCGCAATCCTTACACATACCAGACCATCGTTCTCGAAGACGCAGACTTCCTGTATTTCGATCGCATCTCCAAAGGCACCGGTTACGCCGACTCAGTCTTCCAACATACGGAGACTTCTACCCGTTTCTACAAAGCCACTACCCGCTGGGAAGGTCACGGCTGGACTATGAAACTTGCCGACGGCTCCGAGATTCTCTTTCCCGAGTCCTACAATGCGCGGAATCTGGCTCAAGGTGCACCCTACGAGATACACGATTCGAAAGGCAATGCCTTGAAACTGGACCGCGATCCCCAGCGCAACTTGAAACAGATCACGACTCCCCACGGACATTGGATCCGGTTTACTTACGACAACTCCGCGCGCATCACCCGCGCCGAAGACGACGCTGGCCATTGGGCACGCTACGAGTACAACGCCGAAGGAATGCTAAGTTCGGCCGTTTTATCTTCAGGCCGCGAGCGCCACTTCGATTATTCCGGGATCCTCATGACTTGGGTTACGGATGAGAAAGGACAAATCCTGGTTCACAACTGGTTTGACAGGCGCTTCCTGTATCGCCAGCAGTTCTTCGGTGGGAAGGTATATTCGTATCGTTACAACTGGAAGCAGGAGCAAACGTATCCCCGCGCCGTCTACGTAACCTTGCCCGATAACTCTGGGAAGACTCTCTCAGTAGAGTCCTCCGTCCCGGAGTTCGTCAAAAACTTCGAACACAAGTAAGGTTCTAGATCAGGTGAATCGGCATGAACCAGGATGGTTAACACCCTTCTAGACTCAACAACTCAATTTCCCACCACACCCCACAATTCAGACCTCAGCAACCCACGCGCACATCCGCTAAGAGTCCTCGAAAATCGAACTGCTGTTCCACCCCGTATCAAAGTTGATTCCCGATACAGAATGGCGCTCGGAGTCTAATGGAGTAGCCGCCATATGGAATTGACGGTTTGTCTTCCTGAGCGGAGTCACCGCTGAGCGTAGCGAGGGCGGTGGCGGAGTCGAAGGATCCCTACCCCCATAACTGCACGCACACCTCACAGAATTTTCCTACGCGTTGAGGGTAGCGCCCAACTGCGAATACCACTCCGTGTACGGGCGGATCGGAGCGCTACCTCTTTGCCCTCAACATCTCCACCACTCGTTCGTAATCATCCACCGTCGAATACTCGATCACAATCTTTCCCTTACCCTTTCGATCGCGGATTCGCACACGCATGCCTAGCAGCCGCTCCAGGTCCAACTGCGCAGCGCGAACATTCGGATCTACCCACCGCGCCCCGCCGGTCTTCTCCCTCTTCTTTACTCCCGGCATGTCGGGCAATGGATCGAGCAGGCCATCCATCCTCAGCACCAACATTTCGATCTGCTCGATGTTCATGCCCTTCTTCACCGCGTAGAGCGCGGCTTCCGCGATGCGATCGTCGTCTCCTAGCTTCAGAAGCTCCCGGGCCTGGGCGAAGTTTAGACGCTTCTCGGCCAGCATCTGCATGACTTCCCGCGGCAGCTTCAGCAGGCGCATATAGTTCGCGACCGACACGCGCGAGAGTCCTACCCGCTCCGCGATCTGCTGCTGCGTCATGCTGAACTGATTACTGAGAACACGGAAGGCCTCCGCCTGCTCCAGCGGACTCAAATCCTCGCGCTGCAGGTTCTCGACAATCGTCATCTCCGCCGCCTGCTGCTCCGAAACCCTTCGCACCAACGCCGGGATGTGTGTCTTCCCAGCCTTCCTCGACGCATGCAAACGGCGTTCACCCAGGATCAGGGTGTAGCGCCCACTCTCCTCCGACGGACGCACCACGATCGGCTGCACCACTCCATTCGCCTTAATCGATTCCGCCAGCTCCTCAAGAGCTTCGTCGTCATCCACGTACCGCGTCTGAAACGGATTCTTATCGACATCATGGATTGGCAGATTGATGACAAGGTTGGCGGGAACGCGGGTCTCGGCCGCGGCATTAATCTCGATCGGACCTCCGCCCGCAGAAGAGTCATAAGCAGGCTGACCTCCGCGCGGATCAGTAGCGGGACGTCCAGCCAAATCCCCCAAAGGATCGGCATAGGCCAGTTCGTAAGGTGAACCCTCAGGCAATGTAGCCACAGCCGCCATCGCCTGCCCGGCACCAATATGTGCCGCCGGAGTCCCCGCCCCCGTCTCGACTTCGGAACCGGCACTGACACTCGGCTGAGTCGCGGCGTGAGTTGTAGTCTGAGGCATTTCAGCGCGTACGCTGCTTTCGAGCACCGTGGAAGCGCGGCCCTTAAGGGCCGCGTCAGGAGGTTCCTTTTGCAAGGGGGCTTCAGCCCCCGTGGTCACTCTTATTGCGAGAGGGACATTGTCATTCCGACCCTGAGCCTGCCGAAGGGGAGGAATCTGCTGTCCACCGACAGCGCCAGCACCCTGCCCAGGAGCTACAGCCGTGCCCGCCACAACCCGCGGCCGAGGCAACAACGATTCCAGCCCACGCCCAAGCGCCCGCCGTTTCTCAACCTTCTCTTTCTCCGCATGCTCCGCCAAATTTCCCGCAGTCGAAGTGGTCATAGTCTCTTTTTCCCGATCTCGTCTCCATTTAAAGGCCATGTCATTTATTTAGAAGCCAACGTGATGTCGATCTGTAAGCGCCAACTCAAATTTGTCATCCTGAGCGAAGTTGCCGCGCGCAAAGCCGTGCGGCAACGCAGTCGAAGGATCCCTACGAACGGCACCACCGCCAACAGAGAGTCATTCTTACACTGCCAGCCACATATATCGATGCCTATCAATCTATTATATAGACATATATCGATATACTATGCACTCTTATTCATCTCCGCGCCCGCAGCAATCTCCTCCACCTCAGCATCACCCCTGTGTTCCTCTGTGCCCCCCGTGGTGAGCTCGGCCGAAGCCGGAAGCCCAGAGCCCGAAGCCCTCTCAATCAGCTCCTTCGCCAACCGAATGTAACTCTCCGCGCCCTTCGACCGCGGATCGTACATCAGGGCCGGCTTGCCATGGCTCGGCGCCTCAGCCAGGCGAATGTTGCGCGGCACAGTCGTCTTGCATAGCTTCTCGCCAAAAAAGTTGGTGAGCTCAGTCTTCACCTGCTGCGACAAGTTGGTGCGCTCATCAAACATGGTCAGCACCACGCCCTCAATCCCCAACTCAGGATTGAGACCCTCGCGGATACGCTCGATCGTGTCAAGCAGCTCGCTGATACCTTCCAGCGCAAAGTATTCGCCTTGCATCGGAATGAGCACAGTGTCAGCGGCCACAAGCGCATTCAACGTAAGCAGGTCGAGTGCTGGTGGACAGTCCAGCACGATGAACTGAAAGCGATCACGCAAAGGCGCGAGCGCCTCGCGCATCCTGAACTCACGGCCATCAGCATTGACGAGCTCAAGATTCGCGCCGATCAGGTCCTTGTGCGATGGAATGATCCATAGCTGCTCGAGCTGTGTAGTGATCAGCGCCTCTTCGCCTGTGGCGGCACCCATTAAGAGGTGGTATGAGCTAACACGCTCAGGATCTTTGACGAACCCCAAGCCGCTGGTGGCATTCGATTGCGGATCGCAATCGACCAGCAGCGTGTTCACTTCGGCGGCCGCGAACGAGGCCGCCAAGTTGATGGCAGTCGTAGTCTTGCCGACGCCACCTTTCTGATTGGCAACAGCGATTACACGTCCCATTGAATTGTAAGGAGAAGCAGAGCACTCGCAGAATAATCCGCTTCGCTTTTCAATTCAATGAAGAAGTGCTGTGCAAGCGAGTGAATTCGTGTGCAAAACAGGTTCCCAATGTTCCTGCAGGTCCCGCGACCAGCAGGGCACAATGTTCCTGCAGGAACACTTCTCTTGGAACGGTCGAATGGATATCCGTCCGGCCGTCAGGATAGAGAGCGCCTAACGCTAGCGGCATGATCGTCGTTGAGAACATTTGGGCCCGTTGCACGGGGGCTGGGATGGTGCCCCGGTGATCTTACACGCCCGAGCGGATAGGGCAATTTGCTCCGCCTGGTCTTCGATCACCGATCAGCTGTTGGAACGTAGCCAGAGAGACACTTCCACCTATAGGGGAGTGAAAGCGGGAAGCCTTTAGGATTGGACGAATGAAGGCAAGACAACAAAGCGTTCCTGCAGGAACACAGGAGCAGTTTTCTCCGCAGCCTTCTAGCCGAGAGATTCAATATCGTAGAAGTGTTCCTGCAGGAACACTGTGGAAAACATGCCACCATCTGTCCCAGGATTTGTACGGTTATCGCTATAACTTCCCACTCTTGAGCGTAGAATGCTTAATATTCGGTTCTGCCAATGTTAAAATCTGGTTCTCTTGCCACTTCCATTCCACTTATTACTAGGTTGATTCCTATGATCCAGTCAGCCTTGGACCGAACCTACTAGCAAGATCCGCGAGTTGGATGTCGGAACAACGGTGAGCTCACCCCAGTTCAACGACGGAAGGATTGCTTGGGCTGTGGGCAGTTGAGACGAGCCGATGAGGAGTGCGAGGCGTCCGTTTGGGTTGAGGAGGCTGGCTGCGATTGGCAGGGTCGAGCCGAAGTGTTCGACTGCACGGAGGGTGACGACGTCAAATCTCTTGTCGGTGAGGGATTCGGCGCGGGCATTTTGTATATTGATGTTCGTCAATGTAAGAGCATGCGTGACTTCGCGGAGGAAGGTCGCCTTCTTGTGATTTGACTCGATCAGAGTCAGGGAGATCTCTGGCGCCCAGAGCTTGATGGGGATGCCCGGGAAACCTGCTCCCGAGCCCACGTCGGCTACCTCAAAAGCTTTCACCGCAGAGGACGCTGAGTACGCTGAGGAGTTCGGGAACAAATTGCGTGCCGCGAAGAGGCTTTCGCCGAAGTGGCGTGTGACGATCTCGTCTGGATCCCGGATGGCGGTGAGATTTATGCGGGCGTTCCAGCGCTGGAGTATATCGATGTATGTCGATATACTCTGCAGCTGATTTGTGGAGAGGATACTTTCGCCGAGGAATGGTTCGAGTAGCCTCGCGATCCGGGATGCTTCCATTCGACGGCTATTGTAGCCGGAGGGCCGGCACAGCGGCCGAGGGGAGGGATCGCTGCGCGCACCAGCCCGGGGTAGGGATGTTTCGACTCCGCCAGAGTTCCGCTTCGCTGCACTCCGGCTCCGCTCAACATGACAGTGCCGAGGGCGAGTGCGCCCGCAACCACACAACCTCTACCTACGCCTCGCGGGATTTCAGGAGTTTTGCGGCGTTATCGTGGTAGATACGCTGCAGGATTTCGTCGCTTAGGCCTAATCCGTTCAAGGGCCAGTGGTAGCCGAACTGGTCGATTTCGTAGAAGTGCTCGTCTTGCGATTCCAGGATGCGGAAAGTGATACGGTACATGCTTGTGTCGTAGCCCATGTCGGTGCCGTAGACCAGGCGGTCGGAATACTTTGCGTAGAACTGCGCGGCGAAGCGGGGGATGGGCGCGGTTTCCGCGTAACGGGCGGAGATGTCGGCATAGAGATTCGGATTACGATCGAAGACTTCGCCTAGATGCGCGAGATCGTAGTCGAGATTGGCGAAGTGGCAAGCGACGAACGTTGTGTTGCGATGGCGAGCGGCGGTGCGCTCGAGGATGTCGATCATCCCCGGAAGCTTTACGATGTTCGGCTGATTGTCGAGTCGCCATTCGTAGGCGTTCATCAGGCCATCGTTGTGCTTGTCCATGGGTTGGTACATCCAGATGGGATCGGCAACGTGGAGGCTGATGGGCATGCGGAGTTCAGCGGCCTTTTCCCAGATGGGGTCGACGCGCGCGTCGTCGGGATGCAGGCCGGGTGCAGTCGACTTGCCGGAGCGCAGGCCCTGGCCCTTGTCGTGAATTTCTCCGATGCCCTTTGCACCGACGTCGTGACAGCGTGAGAGCTCTTTGACGGCAGAATCGGGGAAGCTGGACGTGTTGTGTCCGGTGAAATCGAGGCCGCACCAGACTTCGAAGCGATCCGGATATTTTGAGTACTTTGCGTAGATCTCGTCGAATGGTTTGCCCGTGGTCATCGTTAGCACGATGGATTTTTCGACGCCGACTTCATCCATGTTCTTGATCCAGGTATTGATCTGGGCGTCGGTCTTGGCTTCCGGGTGCGAGTGCATGTCGAGGATCGGGAATTTCGCCTTGTCGATTTGCGTGATGGGCACTTTGTGGATGGAGCGCGGGCGGTAGTCTTTGAGGAGGATGGCTTTCGGATTCGGCGCGGCGGCCGGGGTATTCTCAGGAGCTGACTTCTTCTCCTCAGCGAAGGTGGTTGAGGGAAGCGCGAGCGCGAGTCCGGCGGCGTTGGCGGATTTCAGGAATGAGCGGCGGTTCATTGGGAGGCTCCTACGAACCGCAGATTATATGCTTGGGTTGGTGGAGGGTTCAGTGGGGGACGGGGCCTTTTTCGCGGTGTGAGATCACCCTTTCGCTCGTCGGAAAACGACACTGGGGCTGAAGGCCTCATCCCCAAGGATCGCTTGACGCGGGGCTGGAAGCGCCGCTCTTCTACGGAGATTTTGAGAGCGCGGGCATTTCTGGACTATTTTGGGTTTGGATGTGATCCACCGCGGGTGCGCTTTTTGCGGCTTGTGGATCTGTGTCGTCGCCGGCCGTATGAGCATTGCAGGCAGAGTTGCATAGGTCCTCCGGCGCCAAAAGACGGCGCCATCAGGATGACAAGGCGGAATGGTATGCGGCAATTCCTAAGGCGATCTCGCGCTCGACCGACGGCAGGTTGCCTCGCAGGCCTGCCTGCGACACGCTCGCTTCGCTCGCGGGACGGACGAATGCGTCCGTCCCTACACGGGCTATTCGCCGCCTACCATCAGGCCTTCGATGCGGATTGTGGGGGCGGCTACGGAGCCGCGGAATTCGAGGTCGTTGGCGATCTCTGAGATATTGAAGAAAAGATCCTTCAGGTTTCCTGCCACCGTGATCTCTTCTACTGGATACGTGAGTTCTCCGTTGGAGATCCAGAGACCTGAGGCGCCTCGCGAGTAGTCGCCCGTTACCAGGTTCACCCCCTGGCCGAGAAACTCCGTTACGTAGAGGCCTTCTTTAATTCCAGCAATCAGATCTCTCGGGCTCTTTGGGCCCGGCTGGAGAAAATAGTTGCCCGGGCCGATGCCCGGAGTGCCTGCTAGTCCTCTTGCGGCATTGCCTGTCGTCTGCAGGCCTAGTTTTTTGGCCGTGTACGTATTCAGCAGGTACGACTTGAGCACGCCGTTTTCAATGACTACGGTTCGGCGGGTGGGGATGCCCTCGCCATCGAACGGGCTAGTGCCAAACCCACCGGGGATTGTGCCGTCGTCGATGACCGTAACATTGTCACCTGCGATCTTCTGCCCGAGCTTTCCTGCCAGGAAGCTGGCGCCGCGGTAGACGGAGTCTCCGTTGATGCCTTCGAAGATGTGCTCGAGGATGGAGGTTGAGACCATCGGATCGAAGACGATGGGGACTTTGGCGGTCTTGGCTTTTTTTGCGCCTAGACGGCGGATCGTGCGTTCGGCGGCAATTTTGCCGACCTTCTCGGGCGCATCGAGTTTTGTGAGCGTTCGTGCGACGGAAAACCAGAAGTCGCGCTGCATGGCTCCATCGTCGGATTGAGCGATGGGGACTGCGGCGGTCGAACAATAGGAACGGCTGTACTCGCCGACGAAGCCGTGGGAGTTGGCTAGGACCTTGTGTCCGGTGGCGGCGTCGAACGATCCGCCTTCGGAGTTCTTGATGCGCGGATCAAAGTCGAGGGCAGCCTTTTCGGCGCGGCGAGCGTAGTCAATGCGGTCGGCGCCGGGGAGCGAGTAGACGTCTTCGTGGTAGAGATCGAGATCGCCTTTGAGTTGGCCGAGTTGGTCGGCTGCGGGGATCCCGCCGAACGGGTCTTCGGAGGTGATCTTGGCGAGTTCTAACGCCGACTTCACCATGCGGTCTAGGCCTTCGCGGGAGAAGTCGGAGGAGTAGGTGCTCGCGGCGCGCTGTCCGAAGAAGACGCGGACTCCGATGGACTTCGAGCCAGATTCTTTGAGGGTTTCGACTTGGCCTAGCCGGACTAGCGTGGAGAATTCGTCGCCTTCGCGGACTACGCATTCTGCGGCTGTGGCGCCTCCGGCCATGGCGCGAGCGACGATGTCTTGGGCGACTTCTCTGAGGTCAGTTTCTAGTTTCTGGTTTCTGGTTTCGAGTTCTGTTGGGGTCATAGAATCTTTCACCACAGGGGGCACAGGGGACGTTGAGAATCATTTCTTGGTGCTTGCCGATTCCGCATCCTCATCACGCTTTCATTCCAGGAATACGAACTCCTTAGAGAGCCGCTGGGGCTGCAGAGCTGCAAGGGATCCTTCGACTTCGTTTGAGCTTCGCGCTTTGCGCGAAGCTCGAACTCCGCTCAGGATGACAACGCCGTTTGTTGTCACGGCACTAGTATGGAGTTCTCCGGTACACTGCCCTTCCCGCTTCGACTTTTAGTTCTTTCATGATCTGTTGCGGATTGATGCCTGTTTTTTGGAACTGCGCTGTCGTTGCTTTCTTGGCGCTTTCCATAGCCGCGTCGTTTTCCCAGACTGCGGTGGTTACGACGTTGATGCGGTTTTCGCCTGCGGTTTTTTCGTAAACGAAGCTCTCGACGAAACCGGGCAGGGTTTCCAGGAACGCTTGAATCTTGCGGATTTCCGCGAGGAAGGCAGCTTTGGATTCTTCGGGGACAGTGAATGTGTCGATCAAGACCGTCTGCATTTCCGTGTCCAGTTTCCTCGGGGGCTAAAGCCCGTCTAGTATCTCGCTCTACGCGGCCCTTAAAGGCCGCTCTTCCGCGTTGCTTCTGGGGCGGAGGGTCGCGTATCTTCAGCAGAAACTTCTTGCCGCGCCGTTGATTTCTGCAAAGCTCGTAGGGATCCTTCGACTCCGCCGTGACTTCCGCTTCGCTCCGTCACGGCTCCGCTCAGGATGACAAATCTTGAAGCAAAATTACTGCATGAAGCCGCCGGGGTCTTTTCTGGCTGTGCCACCTACTGTCAGGCGATCGACCTTTAGCGTCGGGATGCCTACGCCTACCGGGACTGCTTGGCCGTCTTTGCCACAGGTGCCTACGCCTTCATCTAACTTCAGATCGTTCCCTACCATGCTTACCCGCGTGAGGACGTCTGGGCCGTTGCCGATCAGCGTGGCGCCTTTGATCGGGGCGGTGATTTGGCCGTCTTCAATCATGTAGGCTTCGCTGGCGGAGAAGACGAATTTGCCGTTGGTGATGTCGACTTGGCCTCCGCCGAAGTTTACGGCGTAGATGCCGTGCTTCACCGAGCGGATGATGTCTTCCGGATTGTCATTACCTGCCAGCATGTACGTATTTGTCATGCGCGGCATGGGGATGTGTTCGTAGCTCTCGCGGCGTCCGTTGCCGGTGTCGGCGATACCCATCAGGCGCGAGGAAAGCTTGTCGCTGAGATATCCCTTCAGAATTCCTTTTTCGATCAGGACCGTTTCTTGCGTGGGCTCGCCTTCGTCGTCAACGTTGAGCGATCCGCGGCGCCAGGGCATGGTGCCGTTGTCGACGACCGTGCATTGTTCGCTGGCTACACGCTTGCCGATCAGGCCTGCGAAGGCAGAGGTCTTCTTGCGATTGAAGTCGGCTTCTAGGCCGTGGCCTACGGCTTCGTGTAAGAGAACGCCGGGCCATCCGGGGCCGAGGACGACTTCCATTTCTCCGGCAGGGGCTTCGCGGGCGTCGAGCTGCAGGAGCGCTTGGCGTGCCGATTCACGGGCGAAGAATTCGGGATTCTTGTCGCCGAAGAAGAAGTCGAGGGCGACGCGGCCTCCGCCACCGGAGCCGCCACGAGCAGAGTTGCCTTCCGTCTTGGCGATGCAGCTTACGTTCATGCGCGCTAGCGGCTGCGAGTCTTCGGCGAAGGTGCCGTCGGAAGCGACTACCAGGATGTTTCGGAGTTCGTCGGAGTAGCTGGCGCGGACTTCTTTGATGCGCGGATCGTAGGCGCGCGCGGTCTTGTCGGCGCGCATCAGGAGTTCGACTTTGGCGCTGATTTCGGCATCGACGCTGGGCAGAGTCACAGGGTAGAGGCTGCGGGCTTGCGACTTCTGGAATCCTGCGACCGTGGATTTCGCGGGGGCGCTGGCGATTAACGCGGCGGTGCGAGCGGCATGGAGAATTCGATCCGACGAAAGATCATCTGTATAGGCGTATCCCGTGCGCTCACCGCTGACTACGCGGACGCCGCATCCGGCGGAGATGCCTTGGCTCGCCGACTTGATCATGGATTCGTCCATGGAGAGCGCCGTGGAGGAGAGGTACTCGAAATAGAGGTCAGCGTAATCGCCTCCCGCGGAAAGAGCTGCGGCTAGGTAACGTTCGAGATCTTGCTCGGTGAGGCCGTAGTGGTCGAAGAAGAAACGATTATGTTTATCCACGTGTATTGGATGCCGGCGAGTGAAGTGCGGACTCGCGGCTGGTGCTCCCGCTTCATTATCCCATAGCGGCAGGTTAGGGTCGTGGAGTGGCCGAGTCCGCTCGGTGGCCCTGGCGGTGGTTGTTTTACCGCTGAGATCGCAAAGAAATGCCGCAGAGAGCGCTGAGAAGGGCGATTTCCACACAATCAATATGTTCATTCGTCACAGACTTTGCTTCATAGCAACGCGGACAATTTCGGTTTGACACCAGAATCGTTGACGCAGACTGTGCAGGAGTTTTTGAGCGAGGCTTCCGGCGCTGTTGTGCTTGAAGACGGGGCGGTGACGTTTGATCTGGCGCAGACGAAGTACTCGATTTCGGGGGAGTACAACAAGTGCCTGCTGCATCTGTGGTCAGCGGAGCGGAATACGGTGCGGCGCGTGCTTGATGCGGAGGTGAAGAGCGGGTCGTTGCGGCTGGCGGTGGTGCGGTTGGGGCAGACGCGTCCGACGAAGCTGGAGATTTGCCGCGAGCGGGATCGAAGGTCTCCTTCGGCGAAGAGGGCAGCGCGCGCGGCGTACGAAGCGAAATTGCGGCGCGCGATTGAGAGGCATTTTCCGGGATTCGCGATTGCACGGTTGACCACGGGGGTTGATTTGGAGAAGTCTTTTGGTCCCGTTTATACGCGCGGGCTGCTGCGTGCGGGGCAAAGTGCGTTTGCTGTGCTCGGGGTGAATGCTACCGAGACACAGAGTTCGATCGATGCCGCGTTGACGTTTGGGATTTTGTGGCTGGATGTTTGCCGGGGAAATTTCCAAATTTCCCGAAGTCGGACGCATCCCACCTGCTTAGTGGAAGGGTTGATTCTGTTTGTGCCGGCAGGCACTTCTGCGCTGGTGCGGGAGCGGGTGGCTAATCTGAATCGTGCAGCGGCGAAGTGGCGCCTGTTTGAGTTTGATGAGCGGCACGATGCGGTTGTGGAGATCGACTGTACGGATCGTGGGAACATCGCGACGCGGCTGGTGCATGCGACGAATGAGACAGCGGCGCTCGAGAGATTTACGGAGTCGATTGCGCGGATTCAGACGGTCCTAGCGAATTGCGAGGTGGCGGTGCTGTCTCCGGCGGAGATTGCGTTTCGCTGGCGCGGGTTGGAGTTTGCGCGGGCGCGTATGGGGGCCGACGCGGTTACATTCCAGAGCAAGCAGGAGATCGTGTTCGGAGTTGGGGCGGAGGAGCGCGTTCTTGACGATCGCAATTGGGCTTTCTTTCTGCAGCTGCTGACGGCGCTGCGGGAGGCACGGCACCCCTATGGGGCGCGTGGAAGTCCGTTGTTTCGGATGCATCCGGAGCGGTGGTTGGAGTCGCTGGTGCGCGCGGATGTGAGCGTGATTGATGAGCGGTTGGAGGCGGAGTCGGTGTATTCGCAGGTGCCGGCGTTTTCGGCGGCGGACCGGGCGATGATCGATGTGCTGACGCTGACACGTGAGGGGCGGCTGGCCGTGGTCGAGTTGAAGGCGGATGAGGATATTCATCTGCCGCTGCAAGGGCTGGATTATTGGGCGCGGGTGCAGTGGCATCATGGGCGGGGGGAGTTCTTGAGGTTTGGATATTTTGGGGGGCGGGAGTTGTCGGCGGAGGCGCCGCTGCTGTTTCTGGTTGCATCGGCGTTGCGGGTGCATCCCGCGACTGACGTGATTTTGCGGTATGTGTCGCCGGAGATTGAGTGGGCGTTCGTGGGGATTGACCAGCGGTGGAGAGAGGGAGTGCGGGTGGTGTTTCGAAAGCGGGCGCGACAGGGAGAGGCGGACGCGCGAAGGCGATCAGCTTAGGGTGCGCAGATATTCCCGTTGACTGCGGTTGTGGGTTTTGGGGTTATAGGGTCCCTCGGCGCGCTTACGGCGCGCCTCAGGATGACATCAAGTTTGGGACTGAGAACAATAGTGAACGACCGTTGAAACGGCGCTGGCGCGCCGGGGCGGACCCTTCGACTTCACTCAGGGCAAGCTGCGTCCGCCCCTACACAAACTTTTACTGCCTCTTGTTTAAGTCCTTGTAGACTGTGCCGCCCTTCATGACGAAGTCTACGTGTTCTAGGGCTCGGACATCTGACAGCGGATCGGCTGTCACTGCGATGATGTCGGCGTACTTTCCTGGTTCGATGGTGCCTACTTCTTGGGCGCGGCCGATCAGGTCGGCGGCATTTGACGTTGCGGCGCGGATTGCCTGGGCTGGGGTCATGCCGAATTTGACCATGTAGTAGAACTGTCTGGCGTTGTCGCCGTGGGGATAGACTCCGGCGTCGGTGCCGAAGGCCATCTTTACGCCCGCTTTGACGGCTTTCTCAAAGTTTTCGCGTTGCAGGCGCCCGACCATTCTCTCTTTGTCGATGTTTTCCTGCTCGAGACCAACCTTTGGGGCTTCGTTCAGGATGTAGTCGTCGTTGTAGATGTCCATGACCAGGTAGGTGCCGTGTTCTTTGGCTAGGCGGATGCCTTCGTCGTCGATGAGGCTGGCGTGTTCGATGGAATCGATGCCGGCTAGGATCGAGTTCTTGATGCCTTCGGTGCCGTGAGCGTGGGCGGCGATTTTGCGTCCGGCCATGTGGGCGGTGTCGGCGGCAGCTTTGAGTTCTTCGAAGGTGAACTGTGGCGCGCCGGGATTGTCTCCCTTCGAGAGGACGCCGCCGGTGGCAAGAATTTTGATGACGTCGACTCCGTACTTTACTTGTGCGCGGACTACGTGGCGAAGCTGGTTGGCGTCATCGGCGATCTGGAAGTTGCGTTCGTCGGGGAACATGCTGACTCGCGTTTGCGGAGAATAGTTGTTGAGATCTCCGTGACCTCCGGTGATCGAGATGCCGGGGCCGCTGGCGACGATACGCGGGCCAGGAATGAAGCCTTCGTTGATCGTGTTGCGGAGATCGACTGCGAGGAATGGCGGCGAGCCGACGTCGCGGACCGTGGTGAATCCGGCTTCTAGCGTCTTGCGCGCATTGACGACTGCGTAGAAAGCGTGATCGAAGGGTGTGTCTCTGAAACGGTAAATGGGATTGTAGCGGTCGGCGCGGGCGCTTAGGTGCGTGTGGCAGTCGATGAGGCCCGGGAGGACCGTTGCGTGGGAGAGATCGATAACCGTTGCACCCGACGGTGCGGTGGCACCTGATGCGACGCTCTTGATGCGGTCACCTTCGATCGTGACTAGGACGTTTTCGCGGACCTTGTCGCTAGTGGCGTCGAAGAGGCGTCCGGCGAGGATGTAGGTGGTCTTTGGAGGTGTCGGCGGATTTTGCGCCGTGTTTTGCGCGAATGCGACAATGCTCAGTATCAAGGCAACACAAAGTCCTGCGAGGGTCTTCATGTGGGAGATCTCTCCTGATTAGGTTGGGCAAGAGTGTCAGGGTGACTGGCGGTGGTTGTCAACTTCGGACGGGTTTCTTTCGCCCCTGCCAGGGCTTATCGCTCTTTTCGTTGCGCACACCCACGCCTTGCGGCGTGGGCTGCACTCTTTCGCCGCTTCGCGGCTGGTGCCTACTTAACTGTTGGGAAATCAAAATGTCCACTTCTCGCGCACAAACCGCGCGAGACCCTTCGACCTCGCTCAGGACAAGAATGGGGCACCCATCGTCTCTATAGTCTCTTCTTATTCCCACGCGCCTAGGAGACGTCTCGCGTCTACTAACTGCGCTATGTGATAGGCGTTGTGGTCGGCTACGAGCAGGGCTTCGCGCAGGATTGTTTGGCCGTCTCCCCAGGGGATTTTGGCGAAGAGATCTGTCTTTGGGTTCTTGACCAGGTCTTGCATCTCTTTCAGATCGGACTCGAATTGAGCCACGCTTTTCTTCCACGCATCGGGGCTTGAAGGCTCGGCGGATTTGGGCCAGTAGCCTTCCGGCCATTTTGGGGATTCGTGTTTTTTGTTGCGGCTGAATTCTAGGATGTCCCATTGCGCGATGCGCAGGTGTTCGAGAAGCATCCAGGGAGAGTGCGGGAAGTTGGCGGGTTTGGCGCCGTAGAGTTTGGGCTCGAGGTCTTCGACGGCATCTTCAAATGTGGCGTGGGCGTGGCCACCTTTCAGGAGTTCGAGGAGATGTTCGCGCAGGGATTGGTTCGTGTCTTCGGGCATAGATTCCCTCCGCGGGATTGGATGCTGCGGGATTCGTGGAGGGAGCAGGCGGACAGCAGATTCCTCCTGTCTCGCTGCGCTCGCGCGTCGGAATGACAACGGCTGTAAGAATTTTAAGGAATCCAATGCGGCGGTGGCGAACTGAAACATTCGATAGGCGATATGCCGCCATCACGCTCGCTGCGCTCGCGGGACGGACGAATGCGTCCGTCCCTACACGAGCCCTTATTGGTGCTGGCTGGCTGCGGCGCTTGTCGCCGGGCCTTGGGTTGGTTCGTCTAACGTGTTGCCTATGGCGTCGCCGGAGAGGACTAGTTCTACGCGGCGGTTTTGGGCTCGGCCTTCTGGCGTGTCGTTCGAGGCGATTGGTTCGTTTTTGCCGAAGCCGTGAGCTTCCACGTTGTTCGAGGCAATTCCCTGCTGGACGAAGTAATCGCGGACGGCCTGGGCGCGGCGCTCGGAGAGCGTTTGGTTGTATTCGTCGCCGCCGACGCTGTCGGTGTGTCCTTCGATTGAAACGTGCAGGCTTGGATAGGCGAGAACGATGCCGGAAACCTTGGCGAGGCGCTCGCGGGCTCCGGGAGCAAGTTCGAAGCTGCCGCTGCGGAAGAGGACGTCAGACATGTTGGCGACCAGTCCGCGTGCGGAGTCGCGCGTGGCGAGAATGGAGTTGAGCTGCTGCAAGAGGCGGGCGCGGAGATCCTGCTTCTCGCGCTCAGCTTGCTGGCGGAGGCTATCAGCTTTCTGCGCATCGAGGCGAGCTTGGGCGGCGTCGGCGGCCAGAGCTTGCTGCTGATCGATCGCGGCCTGTTTCGCTTTTTCCGCTTCTTCTTTCTGGCGAGCGGCTTCTTGCGCGGCGGCGAGAGCTTCCTGTTTCATGCGCTCTGCTTCGGCTTTGGCCTGCTCGGCTTCTGCGCGAGCTTTTTCAGCGGACTGGCGCGCGGCTTCGGCGTCGGCACGACGCTGCGCTTCAGCAGCGGCCTCTGCGCGAGCTTTGGCTTCGCGGGCTGCGGCTGCGGCTTGCGCTTCTTCTTCCGCCTTCTTCTTTACCGCCATCAGACGCGCTTCTTCAGCAGTTTCGGTGGCTTCCTTCGCCGCAACAGAGACAGCTTCCTTCTTCTGTTTCTGGCGATAGAGCGATTCAGCGTTCAGCAATTGCTGGCCGGCTTTCGAGAGGATCGACGAGGCGTACTTGTCGGCGTCGGCGATGTGCGCGATGCGGACCGCGTTGCGCGCTTCAAACAGTTCGAGCGGAGTTTTTGCATCGATGCCGAAGATGGCGTCGTTAATGTGTGAGTTCGTCGCGGAGTAGGTGCCGCGCGGCGCGAGTTCATACTTGGCGTCGACGTCAGTCGAGGCTCCGCTGAGCGAATTACTCTCGGCGACGACCAAGTTACCGGGTTGAGACACGGCGAAATAGGGCTCGGCGGTGACGATCATGCCGAAGGTCTGCAGGTCGGTGTAGGCCTTGACCTGCGCGTTGCCGTGGTGATCGAGCGTGAGTTCCCCGAGGTTGAGGGGGCGTCCCTGAGGAGAGATTGCCCAGAGGACGTACGTCAGATATTCGAGGCCAAACTTGGTCGCGTCTTCAAAACCCTGGAACTTAGCTTCGATTTCAAAATTGGTCTTCTTGCCCTCGACTTTGGCTTCGCCGGAGGCGTGCTGCATCTGGTCGCCGCCGTGGAAGTCGATCTTTGCCGATCCACCCTGCAGGCGATAGTGCGTTGCCTTGATGGTGCGCGAGACGGCCGGTACAGGCGCTGGAGTCGGCGTGCTGTTGGAAGTCGTCTGCACGGTTGTCGTGGTCACCGTTTGCGTGGTGGTGTAATTCGACGGCGAGGTCGGTTGCGTTTGCGCGGACGCGATCGTCGCCGCAGCTAACAGGGTGAAGGCCAGAGCCAGTTTTTTCACGGTCATTTTCTCGATCTGGGGGAGATTGAGAGATTTCTAATCCTCTCTATGGTGCGGGATAGAGGCAGGAATGCAAAGGACAGGAAGGGATGGGACTTTAGTAACAGTTGATGGGATACACGAGCGATCCAAGCAAAGCCAGAACAAGCGGAATGAAGACCCAGCACAACAGCCTGTGACAGTGTACCTATTGAATGGTCCGAAGATCTTTGGGATCAACGAGCTTCCGCGATCGAAAAGATTACGACTCATCAACTGCTAGACTGGGGTGTGCCCCCGCGTAAGAAAGCAGTAGACCCTGAGGCGCCCACCGCCGTTTCGGTCGAAAGTGCGCGCGCTGCCAACCCGCCTGCAGCAAGCGCTTCAAAAGGGCGTGCATCTTCCGGAGTCGACTCTCACGGCCGCATTTTCCTGATCGATACGATGTCATTCATTTTTCGGGCCTATCACGCCATGGCGCGGCAAAGGCCCATGTCGACGAAAACCGGGCTTCCGACGGCGGCGATCTATGTCTTCGTGAACATGCTGCGCAAACTGCGGGACGATTTCTCGCCACAATACCTGGCCGCTGTGTTCGACGTTGCCGGCCGCACATTTCGCGATGAGCAGGCCGAGACTCTGACGACGGTGCGGAAATTCGATATCAAAACGCAGACTTTCACCGAGATCGAATACAAGGGCTACAAAGCGAATCGCAAAGAAATGCCGGAAGACCTGGTACAGCAGGTGCCCTACATCCGGCGGGCGCTCGAGGCGTATCGCATCCCGATGATCGGGGTGACGCGGTTTGAAGCGGACGATGTGATCGGCACGCTGGCGCGCAAGGCGGCCGAGGTGTCACATCCTGTTTACATCGTGTCCAGTGATAAGGACATGATGCAGTTGGTAAACGACAAGGTCCATATTTTGAATCCTCCAAAGGACAACCTGATCTCAGACGCCGCAAAGGTAGAGGAGATTCTGGGCGTTCCGCCGGAGCGAGTGGTCGATGTCATGGCCTTGCGCGGCGACTCCATCGACAACATTCCGGGCGCGCCCGGCATCGGCGACAAGGGATCGGTGGAGATCATCAAGCGCTTCGGCACCGTCGAACAGGCGCTTGACCACGCGGCGGAAGTTGAGCGGAAGACGTATCGGGAATCCTTGCTGAACAATCGCGAGACCATCCTGTTCAGCAAGAGTATGGCGACGATCGATACGAATGTTCCGGTGGAACTCGATATCGAGTCGATGCGAGTGGGCGAGCCGGATGTCGACGCGCTGCGCGCACTCTTCACAGAACTGGAGTTTACTTCGCTGCTCAAAGAGCTGCTGCCAGTTGTTGAAGTCAGCGAGGCACACTACACGGAAGCGAAGTCGGCCACGGACGTCGAAAGCGTGGTTCGGGCTGTCGGCAGTGAAGGCGCGCTGGCTTTAGCAGTCGAGCATACTGAAATAGTTGCGGCCCAGGAAGAGGAAGAAGAAAAAGAGGAAGAGCTGCAAGACGCCCAACTCTCGTTCATGGGAGGGGCTCTGATGGCAAACGCGGCGCTGGAGCCCGTCGTTGGACGCGTTGCCATTTCAGCCGTGCCGGGTTCGGCGGTCAGCGTGAGGCTCGATTCCGGTGAAGCCGCCGCCAAACTGCGTTCCGTCCTAGCAGATAGCCGTGTGTCGAAGACCATTCACGACTACAAGGCCGCACTACACGCGTTCAGTCCGCTGGGCATCATCCTCGAGGGAGTGCAGCATGACTCGATGCTGTACTCCTATCTGCTCGATCCCACGTATTCGTCGCACGCCCTGGCGGACGTTGCTCTGAGGCGCTTCAACCTGAAGCTTGGCGGGCAATTGCCAGAATCGGCTGATATCGCCGGCAGGCTGACAAGCGCGCTGCGTAGCGAGGTGGAGCAGGCCGGACTGGCGAAGTTGTACGAAGAGATCGATCTGCCGCTCGTTTCCGTGCTCACTCGCATGGAGGCCGCCGGAGTCAAGATCGACACGGACGCGCTCTCGCAGATGTCGTCGGAACTCGAGCGTGAGATCGCCGCCAAGGCGGCGGAGATCTACGAAGCCGCGGGAATGGAGTTCAACGTCGGATCGCCGCGACAGCTGGGAGACGTCCTCTTCAACCGCATGAACCTGCCCAAGCCGGTGAAATACGGCAAGGGACGGATGATCTCCACTGCGGTCGATGTACTGGAAGAACTGGCAGAGAATCATCCGATTGCGCGTATGGTGCTTGACTACCGGCAGCTCACGAAACTGAAGTCGACCTACGTCGACGCATTGCCTGCACTGATCAAACCGTCAACGGGGCGCCTGCACACGACGTTCGGGCAAACGGGGACAGCGACAGGTCGACTCTCATCGGCAAATCCCAACCTGCAGAACATTCCCATTCGCACCGAACTCGGGCGCGGCATCCGTGCGGCATTCATCGCCGATCCGGGACATGTGCTGCTGACCGCCGATTATTCGCAAATCGAATTGCGGTTGCTCGCCCACTTCTCGGGAGATCGCCTGCTCGTCGACGCATACCGGCGAGGCGATGACATCCACACGCTGACTGCCTCACAGGTCTTCGGAGTTCCGCCTTTGATGGTCACTGCCGATCACCGCCGGCAGGCGAAAGTCGTGAACTTTGGCATCGTATACGGGCTGTCGCCCTTTGGATTGTCGCAGAACCTGGGGATCGAAACGAGCGAAGCCAAGCAATTCATCACAAACTACTTTGAGACGTACGCAGGGGTTCGAAAATTCATCGATCGGACACTGGAAGAAGCGCGCCGCGACTTGAAGGTCAAAACCCTCTTCGGACGCATCCGGCCCATCCCCGACATCAACAGCAAGAACTCAAACCAGCGCGGGTTCGCGGAACGAACGGCGGTGAACACTCCTCTGCAAGGGACAGCGGCGGATCTCATCAAGATCGCGATGATCCGCATCGATGCCGAGCTGCGCGAGCGCGGTCTCAAGTCGCGCATGACGCTGCAAGTGCACGACGAACTGGTCTTTGAAGTGCCAGAGAACGAAATCGACGTGATGAAGCCTCTAGTCCGCGAGCACATGGAGAAGGTACACGAACTGACAGTTCCCCTGCAGGTGGAGATGGGCGTGGGGCCGAATTGGCGGGACTTGGAATAGGCACGCATATTCGCGCCCTAGTGTAAAATTACCAAGAACCCCTCCGCTGAAGGTTGACGCGAAGCGATAAGCGCGTTAAATCGGCGGAATCCTTCCAAGTCGGGACGTGGCTCAGCCTGGTAGAGCACTCGCTTGGGGTGCGAGGGGTCGGCAGTTCAAATCTGCCCGTCCCGACCAATACACACGATGCTTCCGTTAGGACACCCGGCGCTTACTGCTGATCTGCTGTCTTCTGCCCGCACGATTCGAATTTAGCCTTCTCCGATTGCGCTTCGTCCGTCGACAGACAGAACCGGTCCAGATCCATCGGCGCCAGAACCTGTCCGTGAAAATACTTCTTCACGTCGGCGACGCGAGCCTGCTGTTCCGCTTTGTTTTGCGGGTCATAGTGATAGAAGAGGACCGATTGTACTTGGGCTTTCGAGGCAAGTTCACCGAGGCTGTCCACGGTGAGATGTTCCTTCTCCATGTGCGCGGCAAACTCTTGTTTGCGCGCAGGCGACCAGTGGTTCCGGGCAGCCATCTGGTCGATGAGCACGCGTAGCTCGTCCAACCCCTCCACTTCGGAAACGAGCACGTCGGCGCCCATCGCAAGTTTCACGACCGCGTCACTGGGCCCGGTGTCTCCGGTGAATACCACCACACCCTGCGGCGTCTGGACGCGGTAGGAATATGACTTAAAATGCGCGCGGAACTGCTCCGGCATGAGCGCGTAGTGGGAGTTCTCCCCGGCCGTGATCTGAATCTTGTCGTCGCGGTAAACAACTCCGTCGCCGTCGATTTCGTGGGCGACAAAGGGGCTAGTTAGGCCACGATTCGGCCGGCCAAGCTGGAACCCAGGTCTTTCCGCCACGAACACTTCAAAGGGAATGCTGATGTAGTGAAAGCCTGCTTCGACCAATGCGCTCGTTTGTGGCGGCCCGTAGATATTGATCTTACGTGGGTCGGAGGCGAGATCAAGGTGGAAATAATCGTTAGCCATGACGTCGACGAGGCCGAGATCATGGTCCGGGTGCAAGTGGGTCAAGAAGATCGTTCCAATCGTTTCCGATGGAATTCCAACCTCGACCATGCGCCGGATGGTTCCGATGCCACAGTCGATTAAATAGGTTCGCCCATCGACGATGAGTAGCGTGGCTGGCTCGGAGCGATTCTTACGCAAAGGAGGACCGCCCGCAGTACCGAGCATCAGTAGTTCGGTATCGTTTGCGCGAAGCGCCGCAGCCTGGGGTTGACACGCAACGGGAACGCTGAAGAAAGTCAGCCCAAGCACGAGAGCTACAATAAACATGCCACAGCGCGATTTATTCATCCGTGGACACCTCTGCGCGGATAGCGACTCGTAGTGACGAATCCGGGCGGGGCAGGAGTATAGCGCAAGATTGCTTCTAGACGAAGATGCTTGATAGAGATACACGTCTATCTTGATTTCTTTCTATTCTTGATCGCGTAACGGGTTGAAAGGATTCTTGGCTGGGCGGTTGGGACGGCAATAATACTTCTTATGCAGCGTCCCCCAAACATCGAAACCGAACGGCTGCTGCTCGTCGCACTCCTGCCGGAGGATATCGAAGCCCTGATCGATCGTGACTCTGAGCGCTTTGCGGCGCTGACCAGTTTCAGATTTCCACCTGACAATCCGCATATAGGCGATCTGGCTTGGCATCTCAAGGCAATCCGGACCGACGATGGACACATCCCGTGGCGTATGCGTGCTGTTATTGAACGTTCGTCCAACACGGTCGTGGGGTCGATTAACCTCAAGGGTCCGCCCAACGCCGCTGGCGAGGTCGAGATCGGATGGGGATTGATTGATCGGGTTCGAGGGAAAGGGTACGCGACTGAGGCGTCTGCGGCAGTGATCAGGTGGGCTCAGCAGCAGCCCGGAGTCAGTTGCATCAGTGCCACCATACCAGACGATAACGATCCCTCCCAGCGCCTGGCGAAAAGGCTGGGACTAACTCGCACCAGCGAGACGCGTCGTGACTTGCCTCTCTGGAAACTTGACGGAAACCCAGTTGCGAAAGTGGCGCGCTGATCGCTGAATCATGCTCGAACGCTCGAAGGCATTCCCGAAGGCCGCTCATTTTTCGTTTCGCCGGAGTGACTTGAACATTTCCAGCATCATGATCGGAAATTTCTCGTGGGGAAAGGCTCGGGACGCCTGCCAACCCTGGCGGCGATAGAATCCAATCGCCGCTGTATTCGATTGGACGACGCGAAGACGTAGGATTTCGTGGCCTCGGGCGACTATCTCAGCTTCGGCCTGAGCGAGCAGCCGCCGGCCCACCCCCTGTCCACGGGCTTCGAGAAGCACCCATAAATCATCCAGCCATTCTTCGCTTGTGAGAACTACCCCGACAATCTTTTCGTCTACGGCAGCGATCCAGGACAGCTCCCAGCCCTCGTTGTCTACGGGAAGCGGTGGAGAAGCCCAAACCCCGCCGTAAACCTCATCCACAACGGTTTGGACGAGTGCTCGAACAGAACTGAGTTCCTCGGGTTGAGGTCGTCGGATAAACACATTGGTCATTGACTATCAATATAGGCGGCTGGTCGAAGGAACCACCATCGCGCGGGAAAGAATCATTCGGCAATCGGCGGTACGGATGCGAAGAACTGGCTTTCCATTCCGGTGAAGTAATGCGCTACAACGCATTGCTGATCCGCCGACAGCATGGTCTCGAATTCGTTTCCTTGCAAAACATGAGCCGGCGACAAGGTACCGAGCGAAAAATGCGACAACCGTCCGAGGCAGAGCCACAGTGCGATCTGTTCGATGATCCAGTCGTTGGCCGAAGGATAAGCAAGAGCATGGACTCGATCCTGGTCGGTAATGGCGTCCATGACTGCCTTCCACAGTTGTGGATTGCGAACCTCATCGCTTGCCTTACTGATCTCCCTTCCGCAGAGCAGACGCCACGCCAAACTGAGGTAAGCGTCGCTCAGCCCACTGAGGCGGTGCCAGATGCCATGATTTAGCACACACACGCCGGAATTGAATGGGGGGATGTAGTGCAGTCGTTCGCGATGGGCGATCGATTCAAGCAAGTCCTCATTCACATGGTTCGGGTCATATCCGAGGGGGCTTCGGCGCGACATGAATTCCTCGCGCGCGTACCAATCTTGCTCTCCATGCAGATCGAAAAGGAGATCTGCGTCGTCAAAGAAAAAGGTGTCGCAGTCGAGATAAAGGACCTGCGTCGCCTGCTGAAGAGGGAGGTGGGGCAGGACCAGGAACTTGTGAAAAGTGGGGTAAAGCGCCAGAATCGCTCCCTGGGGATGGCCTTTCTGGAGAAATGTTTTGTAGTCTCCGAGGAAGCAAACATGTACGCCCCACCGCTCCGCCTCGGCCAGCAGTTCTTTGCTCGCGTCATTGAAAACAAGCAACCACACCGAGATTGACCGGTTATGGCGACGCATGCTGCGGATGCTTTGGATCCACTGGTGCTCGCGACTGTCATAGGGGAAGCTTGCGAGCGAATAGTAGGCGAGTCTCACGCTTCACCTGCCGTGGCACACAACTAGCTCTGCCAATCAGCTGCACTGCTCACGAAACCGCCAAATGCCGCGTTCGGCGCCCAGTTATTCCCCAGCGCGCCTCTGTGCCCCCCTGTGGTTCAGGCTTTTTCACCACAGGGGGCACAGAGGTTCACAGGGTCTTGCGCTGCGTCTGAAGGTCGTCATCGGACCGTCCAGAAAGGCTGCTTCGCCGGCACGAACTCCACGGGCACATCTTTCACAAATCCTTTCAGCCAGCGCGCGCATTCTTCCATACCCGGCTGCTCGCTCGGTACATGTCCGATGACGATGAGTGCCTTTTGCCGTCCTTCGCTCACGGCATCGGCAGCGTACTCCACAGTCTCCCATTCGCATGTTTCGCCGACCATCAGCACCTGGACATCGTCTTGCTCGAGCGCATGGATTTCGCGCTCAGAACCCGCCGCACCCGGACTGAATCCTACATTCGTGGCCTTCATCTGCGGATTACCCACGACTCGCACCACAGATGAATTCAGTTTCTTTGCCACCTCCGCCGCCAAGGCCTGCACAGTCGTCTCAGGCACAACGAAAAGGTACTGGTTGTCTGGACGCTGAAACTTCTCCCAGCCGAGCGCGTGCACATTTCCCGCCTCGATCCCGTCTGGCTTGCGCATGTGCCAATGATCGTGGAATCGCCACACAACTAACCCATGTTTCTCAATGAACGCGCGCTTTTCGGCCCACACGGGATCGTCCTGGGGAACGCCTTCGGGCGTATCCAGGTGGGCGTAGAAGGTTGGTTCGTGCGTAATGATGAAGTTCAATCCTTTGGCCGACGCGCGTTGCAGGACGTCCATCGTCGCCATCATCGTGACGGCAACTCCGGTGACGGGTGTGTCAGGATTTCCGGCCTTGAACGTATCGACCGTATCCTTCTGCCACTCGACGCCGACCTGCTTCTGAATCTCCGCGACAAGTTGCCGGGCAGTGATCTGGCTCGTTTGCGATGAGACTTCCATGGTGCACACGAGCAGCACGAGGGCGGGGAGCAAGAGCCGAAGTGTTTTCATATGAGTTCCGTTTTTCTGCGATGTAGTCAAAATGGCTAAAGTTTTTCCATTTCTTCGGCCATCGCCAGCATCTTGGTCACGCTGTTCCAGTTGCGCGCGGTTCCCGTTACCTTCAGC
>Ga0126381_100001265_pt1 | contig 27272 bp, 21 predicted proteins | sample PanSoiMetPlot_28_FD_96465 | JGI IMG/M metagenome (GOLD analysis project Ga0126381, IMG submission 96465) | Tropical forest soil microbial communities from Panama - MetaG Plot_28 | ecosystem: Environmental > Terrestrial > Soil > Tropical forest > Bulk soil | place: Panama | collected 2016-02-17
GACGTAGATCCCAGGTTCGGTATGAGAAGGTTCATTCTTGGACGAATCCCAGCCGCTTCAAGGTCGCGCCGGGCTCGGCGTTTTCAAATTGCATCACGGGCGCTCTCTCGCGTCCATTTTCCACCGCGACGCCGAACGGGTAAGCGGTGTAGCCGAAAATGTTCTTCAGCTTGTCGAAATCGGAGCTTACCACCGCGCGCAGCCCGGTCTCTTCCAGAAACTGGCCGGAGAATTGAGGCATCTCCACCGGAATCGCCACCACCGTGGTGCCTCCCCAGTGAAGCTGTGACATCGCTTTGGCCGCATCGAAACAGTGCATACAGCCCGGGTTGAAAAAAAACAGAAAGTACTTGCCGCGTTGGATGGAGTACGGCCGCCCGTTCACCATGATGAACGACGGCGCCCTCGTTCCCTCCTGCCGCACCGCCTCCACGCCGTACGTGACCAGCGCGAACACCACCACCGCGCCCGCCACTACCGCCATGGTACGCAAATTGGTGACAGGCTTCGACCAAAAGCCCGCGAGGAACGCCAGCCCCAGCATCAAGGCATCGGTGGCGAAGAACCCCGGTCCCACCATCCGCTTGACCCAGGGGAAGCAGCTGCAATCGGCGCCGCGCAGGGCGGGGTAGTTCAGCGCGAAATAACCGATGAACGCCAGCAGCAAAATGCCCAGCAGCACCGCGCCCCAACGGCGGAAGCGCGGCACTAGGATAAAAACGCCACCCACCGTTTCGGCGATTCCGAACCCCAGCGCCGCCACCAGGCTAAGGGATGCTGGCACCTTCAGCTCGGTGATACGCTGCGCCCAAGCCTGTGCTTCGGTGATCTTCCAAATGCCCGAAACCAGGAACAACACGGCGAGAAGGACTGCGGCTACCCAGCTCAGCTTGGTCTTCCAGCCCGGCAACTCAAGCGGTTGCAAGCGGACGAAGCCCCTCCCGCGGCTGTGCCATACTGTCGTTCATGGCATTATTGTAGCCCGTTCGGTTCCGCATGATTGCGCTCGCCTGGATACTCGCCTTAACCGCCGCTACGCGGATCGATCTGGTGGATGAAGTGTATTCCATCCCCGCCGACAAATGGCACTACGTCGATGTCGGCCTGAAGCAGCAGCCGGCACTCGTGCTGGCGCACTACGACGCGCCGCAGAACGCCGCTCTACGCCTGGTGTTAATGCGCCGCGAAGACATGGAGCATCTGTTCGAAGGGTACCCCTACGGCGTGGTTGCTCAAGCCGGCCCCGGCCGCGCAGGAACGCTGCGCGCCCGCGTCCCCGCCGGCGACTACGTGCTTGTGCTCGACAACTCCGACAGCCACGGCGTCCCCGCCACTGTTCATTTACGAGTATGGCTCGACTTTTCGACGGCGCCCGCCGTCACCGAGATCTCTCCTACACGCCGGCTCGTGGTGATCCTGATCAGCTTCGGCGTATTCTTCGCGATTGCGGGTTACTCCATGAGCAAAATATGGAAAAGCTTTAAGGGCTGAATTCAGCTACGGGTTTCGAGCCGCGAGCTGCGAGCTAAGCGGGGCCGTCGAAGGTTGTCTAGCTCGTGGCTGTCTTATTCGTATCACTTGCTGCCACAAATGATTCTTTCGCTGCGTCGATGGTAGCCCGCACGTCCTCGTCCGTATGTGCCGCCGACAGAAACGCCGCTTCGAACTGTGACGGCGCGAGATAAATGCCGCGTTCCAGCATGGCGCGGAAGAAGCGCGCGAAGCGGGCCGTGTCGCTCTGTTTGGCGGATTCCCAGTCGGTGACCGGATGGTCGGTGAAGAAGAACGTGAACATGGAGCCTACGCGGTTCACCGTAATCCCCGCCGGCACATCGGCGCAGAGAGCAGCCGCGCTCGTTTCCAGTCGTGTGTACACCTCAGGATGTCCCTTGAGATAGCGCAGCATCGCGAGCCCTGCAGCCACTGCCAGCGGATTCCCCGAAAGCGTTCCCGCCTGATAGATCGAACCTGCCGGCGCCACGCGGCTCATGATGTCCTTGCGGCCGCCATAGGCGCCCACCGGCAAACCGCCGCCGATCACTTTGCCGAGAGTGGTCAGGTCCGGACGGATGCCAAAGCGCTGCTGCGCGCCGCCGAAAGCCACGCGGAAACCGGTCATGACTTCGTCGAAGATGAGCAGCGCGCCGTGCCGCGCGGTGATGGCGCGCAAGCTCTCCAGGTACCCAGGGAGCGGCGGCACACAGCCCATGTTGCCCACCACCGGTTCCACAATCACTGCCGCGATCTTGTCGCCGTGTCGGTGAAAGGCCTCTTCCACCGCCGCGGTCGAATTGTACGGCAGCGGGATCGTCGTATCGCAGAACGATTTCGGCACACCCTGCGTATCGGCAATGCCGAGCGTCGCCATGCCGGAGCCGGCCTTCACCAGCAGCGAATCGACGTGGCCGTGATAGCAGCCTTCAAATTTCACGATCAGGTCGCGCCCGGTGAATCCGCGGGCTACGCGGATGGCCGCCATGGTGGCTTCGGTCCCGGAGTTTACCAGCCGCACCATTTCGACGGACGGCACCGCATCGCAGATGGCTTCGGCCATCTCGACCTCCTGCGCAGTCGGGGCACCGAAACTGGTGCCGATCAAGAGCGCACCTTCCAGCGCCTCCAAAATCGCTGGATGCCGATGTCCCAACAGCAGCGGCCCCCACGAGCCTACGTAGTCGATATACCGGTTGCCATCGACATCGAAGATATGGGACCCTTCGCCGCGCGCTAGAAACGGTGGAGTAAGGCCGACCGAACGGAAGGCGCGCACCGGCGAGTTGACACCGCCGGGGATGAGGGCTTGAGCGCGATCGAAGAGTGCTTGGGATTTGGAGTGCGTCATGGAGGTCGAGCTATCAGCCGACAGCTTAAGCTTACAGCTTCCCGGGTTTAGCTGTAAGCTGGGAGCTGTCAGCTTCCTACGGTTTTGCCCACAGCCTTCCCGGCACCACGCGCGTGAACCCCAGGCTCATGCCGATCTCGTACAGACTGCCATGGAGATTCTGCAGCAGGCGGCGTTTCAAGCCGAGATAAGGCTGCTTACCGGCAAACAGGTCCTGCATGATGGCGGAAAACCTTGGGCTGCGTCGCGTGAACTCCACCATGCGCTGTGGCACGGTACCCAGTAGAAACCGGCCGAGGAAGACGCGCTTGGCGAGGCGCGAGCCGAATTCCAGGTCGGCGGCGAAGTCGCGGCGCAGCAGCTTGCGGTAATGCGTGACTTTGTCCGCCAGCTCGCCGACTTCGCTGAGCAGGGCACGCGCCGCCAAGTCGGCCGAGCGAATCGCGTAGTAAAGCCCCTCGCCGGTGATGGGGTCCACCAGGCCGGCAGCATCGCCCACCGCCATCCAACCCTCGCCGGCCACACGGTTCTTGCGCCAGGAGGAAGTATCGAGCGAAGGCAGCAGGTGCGAGTAGAACGAAGCGCCTTTCCAAGAGATGCCGCGTTCGTTCATGAACTGTTCCAGCCGCTTCCGCAGCGAGCTCGCCGGCTCGTTCTTGCCGCAGATCCCCACCGAAAGATGCCCGCACCGCGGGAAGATCCAGATATATCCCTGCAGTTGCGGCAGGAACTGGATATCGATCCGCTCCTGGTCGCCGGGCACGTAGTAGCCCAACGCCGACATGGCATCCTGCGGGCTGAGCTGCGTCCCCACGTCGCGCAGCGGATTGCGCGCGCCCGTGGCAACAATGCAAAAATCGGCCTCGGCGAGACCGCCGGACGTCCGCAGCCGCCAGCGCGAGCCTGCTCGCGACATCTCGAGGACGCGCGCTTTCTCAATCGACGCGCCGGCGTGCTCGGCACGTTCCAGCAGCATACGATTCAGATCGAAACGCGAGTAGATCACCAGCGGATCGGTCATCTTCAGAATCGCTTCGCCCCCGCGCGGCGCGTTGAGCACGGTCTCGGTAACGAAACGCTTGGGCGTCGCGTTGTCCACCAGAAACGGATACTGGCTGTACGCCTTGTACGTAAGACCGCCGCCGCACGGCTTCTCCCACGCGAGCCGCTCGTCAAACAGCTTGACCGCCAAGCCTGCGGAGGCGAGCTGCTCAGCCGCAAAGGCTCCCGCCGGACCGCCCCCGAGAATGGCGACGGTTTTCATTTCTTTTTGACGGGCGGCAGATCGTTGGGCGATGGCATGGCCGTGCCTCCGCCGGCCGGCGCCCCGGCCATTCCACCATGCGGATTGTCCATGGGCGCCTGCCCTGCTCCGCCCGGAGGCGCGGCGTTTCCACCGTGCGGCGCGCCCATGTCACGGCGCCCGGTCACGACCCACTTGGCACCCTGCTGTTCCAGTTGGTATTGCATCGACATGCCGCTGCCCGCGGGACCGCCCTTGGGCGTAAAGGCCACCGTGGCGTCGGCATGATTGCCGTTGAACGTCACGTTGGTGAGCTCCACATTCATCCCTTGGATATTGAGGCCGCGTCCTGCGACGAAGTCGATCACTCCCTGACGCACAGCCTCCTTATTCGTATTGCCGCGGTTGCAGGCGGCCAGGCACAAAACCAGGGCCGTAGCCCAGATAAATCGCACGTTCTGATTATACCTAGCGGCGAGGTTTGAACCACTCCTGTGGGGCAGCATGGCATTCTGCGCGCTGCTTGGAAACCAGCGCCCCGCCGGCGGGCGGTTACCATACCAACCCGCCGCAGGATTCCATCCTGCCCCACTGCGTATAATGACGCATGGCGTTCACGCTGCGCACAGCCGTTGCCGCCGATATTGCCGCGCTCAGGCGATTGATCGATGCCTCCGTGCGCGGATTGCAGGCCGACGACTACACCGCGGCCGAAATCGATGGTGCGTTGCGCGCGGTGTATGGCGTGGATACACAACTCATCGCCGACGGCACCTATTTCGTAGTGGAAGCCGAGGGCTCGATCGTCGGTTGCGGCGGCTGGAGCAAGCGGCGCACCCTGTATGGCGGTGATCAGTTCGCGGGGCGCGAGGATTCACTGCTCGATCCGTCCCACGAACCCGCCAAGATTCGCGCCTTCTTCGTGCATCCAGCCTGGGCACGGCGCGGCATCGGCGGCATGATCCTCCAAACCTGCGAATCCTCAGCGGCGGCGGCCGGTTTCTCTCGGTTGGAAATGGGCGCGACTCTCACCGGCGTGCCGTTCTATCGTGCGAAAGGGTACGCCGCAGGCGAAGAGTTGAGCGTACCGCTGCCGGGCGGGCAATCGATGGCGGTCGTGCGGATGGAAAAGAGGCTGACCGTCGACCGCGAACAGCCAACAACGGACAGGTGACAGCTGCCGGCTTGAAACAGTGCGTGATTCCCACGAGCTTAAGGTCTGGCAGAAGGCCCTCAGCTAACTCTGGCCGTTTACCACGCCACGCAGACATTCCCACAACTAGAGAGGGCAAGCGAATGTTGGCGGGTTTACGAAACAAGCTGTAGGCTGTACGCTGTCCGCTGTAAGCTATTGGCAAGGGATCTCGGGATGACCCTTCTTCGCATTGCGGCTGGATTGTGGGCAGCGTGCGCTGTGGCGTTCGGTCAGGTCGCGTGGAGCGGCCGGGTTGTTGATCAGAATGACACTCCCGTCGGCCGGGCTCGTGTCGGCGTCCGGCAGGGTACCTCGAAACCGATCGAAACTACATCGGCACCCTCGGGCGAGTTTCATTTGACAGTTCCTTCCGCGGGACAGTACCTGGTGACCGTCGACCGCACCGGTTATTTCGCCCTCAAGGATCATCCGGTCGATATCGCTCCGTCCGGCGCCGAAACGGTCCTGGTGCTCAATACGCAGCGCGAGGTTTTTCAAAGCGTCACAGTAGGCGATCAGCCCACGCCCGTTGACCCCGCTGCAACGGATCACGAGCAGAGGCTGAGCGGCACGGAAATCAACGACATTCCCTACCCCGCCAGCCACAGCCTGCGAAACTCCATGAAGCTCATCCCCGGCGTGATTCAGGACGCGACCGGCGGTCTGCACTTTCATGGCGGCGCGGAATACCAAACGCAGTACACGCTCGACGGCTTCGACATCACCGATCCCGTCACCGGCCGTTACAACACGCTGCTCGCGGTGGAAGGCGTGCGCTCCCTCGATCTAGAGACCGCGCGCCAGCCCGCGCACAATGGCCGCGGGTCGGCCGGATCGCTGGCCGTCCAAACCGAAAACGGTACCGACGAATTTCATTACACGGCCACCAATTTCATTCCTGGCCTGGACAACAAAGGCGGCATCCGCATCGGCGATTGGACGCCGCGCGCCGTGCTCTCCGGGCCGCTGGTGAAGGGCCGCGCGTGGTTTTCCGACAGCTTCAACGGCGAGTACAACAGCGGTTACATTTCCGGGCTGCCCAACTCCCGGAACACCAACCAGAGCTGGGTGGCCGGCAATCTCTTCCACGCGCAGTTGAATCTGACGCCGGCAAACATTCTTTATGCCGACCTGCTGACCGACTTCGATCACCAGGCGCATTATGGGCTGGGCGTCCTGGACCCGGTGTCTACCACGCAGGGTGTAAGCGACCACCAGTGGCTGGCCGCGGTGAAGGATTCGCACACGTGGTTTGGGGGTGCGTTGCTGGAAGCGGGATTCGCGTGGCAGAGCACTTACCACCGCAGCGTGCCGGAGGGCACCCTGCCTTATCTGGTGATGCCCAACGGACGAAGCGGCAACTACTTCGTGGACGCCCTGCAGAATGGCCGCCGCGAGCAGGCCTTCCTGAATTACTTTCCGCGCGCCCTCCGCTTTTTCGGCCCTCATCAATTGGAGATCGGCGGCGATGCCGAACGCTTGGACTACTCCGCGCGGTTCCTCCGCACCACGTACGAAGATATCGGGCTCAGCGGACTGCCGGTGTTTGAGACGTCCTTTCAGGGGAGCGGCATCTTCGACCGGCCGAATGCAGTGATTTCCGGCTTCATCCGCGACCGCTGGCAGCCGGTGAAAGACGTGATGATCGAGGCTGGATGGCGCGTGGATTGGGACGAGTTGGTGAGGTCCTGGGCCCTGTCACCGCGACTGGCGGTTTCGTGGGCACCGGCCTTCGTGCCGCGCACGCGGTTCAACGCGGGATACGCCGTGCTGCACGATGCCACCAACCTGGCGCTGTTTTCCCGCCCGCTCGATCAGCAGGCCATTACCACGCCCTTCAACTCCGCCGGCATGCCGCTGGCGCCGCTGGTCACCACATTCGTCACCGGCCATAACTTGAAGTTTCCGCGTTATGTCCAGTGGAGCGCCGGAGCGGAGCACGACTTCGGCCACAACATCGCCGGCCGTGCCGAGTGGTTGATGAAGCGCGGCGGCGACGGCTTCGTCTACGCTCCTCTGAGGGGGGCCGGCCCCATCGATCTCCAACCCACAGGCCTGGCCTACGGATTCGGCGGCGGCTACGCGCTGACCAACGAGCGCCACGACGCTTACGACGAAGTGGCGTTCACGGTGCGGCAAACGTTCGGCGATCAGTACGGATGGATGGCCAGCTACACGCGGTCGCGCGCTGTTTCCAATGCAGTGCTCGACATCAACGTCGATCAGCCGCTACAGGTCGTGAATAACTTCGGCCGCATGCCCTGGGACGCACCCAATCGTTTCCTGGGCTGGGCTTATTTCCCCACGCCGTGGAAGAACTGGGCAATCGCCGCGCTGGCCGATTACCGCACCGGATTTCCCTTCGCCGTCACCAGCGACGCCGGGGTGGTTGTAGGCCCGGTGGACTCACACCGCTACCCCACCAATTTCGATTTGAACCTGGCGCTGGAGCGCCGCTTCACCTTCCGCGGCTATCGTCTGGCGCTGCGCGTGGGCCCCAACAACATCACGGATCATCGCAACCCGACCGCAGTCGATTCGGTGATCGGCTCGCCACAATACCTGCAATTCTTCGGCAACGAAGGACGCCACTTCGTTCTGCGAATACGCTGGTTCGGCAAAGCGGTTAAGTGAAAGGTGGGACAGGCTCTGCCGCCTGTCCTACCCCCTAGGTCGCGGCTCCGATAGGGTCCCGATCCCGTTGCGAGTTGCGACCGAAGGGCGCGGTCACACAAGCCCTTCAGCTATCGTACAAAAAGTAACGTTGCAGCGAATGTTATAGTGTGCACAGGGTGACCGGGAAACAAGGGAAAGCGGCTACGGGCGAGGTGCGGTGTCTGCGGTGCATGCAGCCCCTTCCTAATAACGCGAAGCGGTGCCCCAATTGCCGCACGCCCCGTCCGGGCGGCCCCGGCCTGCCAATCTTCCTGGGCGTGGCTAGCCTGGTTGCTCTCATCTTTCTCGTCTACATGATGGTCGACGCCATGCGACAGGAGGAGCAGAACAACCCCGACTCCACGACGCAAAGCCAACCCGACAAGAGGCCGCCGCTTAATAAGTAGGCTGTGGCGCGGAGTTGGAACGGGGCGATCCGATGGCGTGCCGCACGCACGCGAGTGCCAGCATGGCCAAACCCCAAATTGAGACGCCGCTCCATCCCCAGCGCGACCACGCGAGAGCGGAGATAGCCGATCCGGCGGCGCCTCCCAGGAAGAATGCAATCATGTAGACGGTGTTGATGCGGCTGCGAGCGGCACGGGAGAGCGCGAAAATGCGCGTCTGGTTGGAGATTTGCATCGTTTGCATGCCGATGTCGAGAACCGCCACGCCGGCAATGAGCCCGGCGAGATGATAGCCGAAGATCCAGAGCACGAGCCATCCTGCCATCAACAGGGCAAGCCCCTGAGCGAGGGTGGCGCGCGGGCCGTAACGGTCGGCCAGCCGCCCGGCAGGCGAGGCAATGAGCGCGCCCGCCGCGCCCACCAGACCGAAACTGCCCGCCGCGGCCGCTCCCAGCCGATAATGCGGCGAGCCCAGGAAAAACGCCAGGTTCGTCCAGAACGCAATGAAGGAGGCAAACACTAGGAAGCCCATGGCCGATGCCTCGCGCAATACAGGTTGCTGCCGCGCGAGATCCCAGAGCGAAGCGAGAGCAGCGCGATAGGCAAGCGGCTTGGCCGGCGGCATCATCGGCATGCGCCACGCCAGCAGCGGGACGAACGCCGCCGTGGAGGCCGCGGCTACTAGAAAGACGGCCCGCCACCCCAGCAACTCCGCTACGGCGCCCGCGGCCGTGCGACCCAGAAGCACACCGAGCAAAAGGCCGGTCATCACGATGCCGACGGCGCGCCCTCCCTGGCCTGGCTCGGCAAGTTCCGGCGCCAGCGGCACGATGATGTGAGTCACGGACGCGGTCACACCGATGGCAACGCTGGCGGCAACCAGAATCCAGAAGGAGGGCGCGAGTCCCGCGGCGATGAGGGCGAGCGAAACCGCTGCGAAAAGACGCAGCATGAGGAGGCGGCGCTCGATGACGTCACCCAACGGCACAAACAGAAGAATGCCGGCGGCATAGCCCAGTTGAGTGGCGACAGCGATCACGCCCCCCGCGCCGGAGCCGATGTGGAAGGTGCGGCTGATCTCAAGCAGCAGCGGTTGATTGTAATAGAGAGTGGCTACGCTGGCCCCGCTGGCAACGGCGAGGAATGGCAGCAAGCCGCGGTGTTGACTGTGCAACCTTCAGGCTAGCAGCACTAGGTGCTCTTTTTGGCCGTGAGCTGACTGCCCCAACTTCCATCCTCTGTGCCGAACGTAAAGTCGATCTGGTCGCTGGAGACCTTTCCCTTGTACACCAGCTTATAGGTTGTGCCCTGGTAGTCTGTATTTATCCAGAACGTGATGGTGTCGCCGTCCACCTTACCGTCGTGGATGGCGGCGGGACTGCTGGGCAGGCCTTCGATGTTGCCGGTCACGCCGTCAGCGTTGGTCTTCAGCGTGATCGTCACCGGTACACTGTCGCCGTTGAAGTCGAACGCGCCCTTCCATACTCCCGATGGATCGGCGGCGCTGAGCAGCATGGCCGTGAAAACAAAAATGGCGGCAAACTTCAGTTGGGGTTTCATTCCCGAGTGCTCCTTACCACCGAGTCTAACACGCGGTCCGGCAGTCGATGGATGAAGGATGAGTTAATTCGTAAGCGGAGATATTGCCAGCGCGTTGCAGGATGTAACCGAGCTCGTCGACGCCCTCGAGCAGACAGTGCTTTGAGAATTCGTCGATCGGGAACTGAACCTCGCGACCTGATGGCGTGGTAAGGGTCTGTTGGGCCAGATCGATTTTGACTTTCGCCGACTCGTCCTTTTCGACCGCCTGAAACAACTCGGCATGTACGTCGGCGGGGACAACGATGGGAAGCAGCGAATTCTTGAGCGAGTTCTGCTTGAAGATGTCGGCGAACGACGTGCTGACCACCGCGCGAAAACCCCACTGGGTGAGCGCCCACGGAGCATGCTCACGCGAGCTGCCGCAGCCGAAGTTATCGCCGGCCAGCAGCACCTGCGCGCCCTGCGCGCGCGGCTGGTTAATGATGAAATCAGGCTTGGGATTGCCCTGGGCATCGTAGCGCCAGTCATTGAAGAGCTGCTGGTCGAGGCCGGTCTTCGAGGTGGTCTTGAGGAAGCGCGCAGGAATGATCTGGTCGGTATCTATATCGTTGATGGCCAGCGGCACTATGCGGCTTTCGAAATTGGTGAACGGCTTCATAGCAAGGTCCTCACATCCGTAACGACGCCGGTAAGAGCGGCGGCGGCGGCGGTCAATGGGCTGGCGAGGAAGGTGCGGCCGCCTTTGCCCTGGCGTCCCTCGAAGTTGCGATTGCTGGTGGAGACGCTGTACTGGCCCGGCGAGAGCTGATCGCCATTCATGGCGATGCACATCGAACAGCCGGGCTCGCGCCAGTCACAGCCGGCGGCGCGGAAGATATCCGGCAGCCCTTCGGCAATGGCCTGGCGTTTCACTTCCTGCGAACCCGGGACCACCATGACCCGCACCCTGGGATTCACTGTGCGGCCCTTGAGCACCGCGGCCGCGGTGCGCAGATCGGAGATGCGCGAGTTGGTGCAGCTTCCGATGAATACTACGTCGATCGGGAGGCCGAGCAGCGGCTTGCCGCCTTCCAGTCCCATGTAGTGGAGCGCCTTGCCAACGGATTCGCGCGCGATCGGGTCGGAGAGCTGCGCGGGATCAGGCAGCGGCGCGGTAATCGGCACGCCCATCCCGGGGTTTGTGCCGTAAGTGATCATGGGTTCGAGCGCATCGGCATCGATCGTGACGGACCGCTCGTAGGCTGCACCTTCGTCGGTGGGAAGCTGCCTCCAGCGTGCGAGCGCCGCGTCCCACGCGGCACCCTTGGGAGCATGCGGCCGTCCGGCGAGATATTGGAACGTCGTGTCGTCTGGAGCAATGAGGCCAGCGCGCGCACCGCCTTCGATCGACATGTTGCACACGGTCATGCGCTCTTCCATGGACAGCGTGCGGATGGCGCTGCCGGTATATTCGAAGACCGATGCCGTGCCGCCGCCGATGCCGATTTTGGCGATCAGCGCAAGAATGATGTCCTTGGCGGAGACACCGCGCCTCAAAGAGCCGTCGACGCGCACCTGGAACGATTTCGATTTCCGCTGCAACAGGCACTGGGTGGCGAGAACGTGCTCCACTTCACTGGTCCCTATCCCGAAGGCGAGAGCGCCGAATGCACCGTGCGTGGCGGTATGGCTGTCGCCGCAGACAACGGTCATGCCCGGCTGTGTGAGTCCGAGTTCGGGCCCGATGACATGGACGATGCCCTGGCGGTCGCTATGCGTGCCGAGGCAGCGAATGCCGAATTCGGCGCAGTTGGCTTCGAGTTGCGCCACCTGCTTGGCCGCGATTTCATCCACGATAGGCAGCGAGCGGTCGGTAGTTGGAATGCTGTGATCGACCGTGGCGATGGTGAGGTCGGGGCGGCGAACCCTAAGGCCGCGCTCCCGCAAGCCCTGGAACGCCTGAGGGGAAGTCACCTCGTGCACCAGGTGGAGATCGATGAACAGCAGCGTGGGAGTGCCGGATTGTTCATGGACGATGTGGGATTGCCAGAGTTTGTCGATGATGGTCATAAGCTGCTAGCTTCCAGCTACTAACTTCTAGCTTAAAACTGCCAGCGAAGTGGTATAGCCAGCAGCTAGGAGCTAGAAGCTAGTAGCTTTTGGCTGAGCGCAAACCGGTAAGTCTGCGCTCAGCCGATCGCGGCGCACACCGCCGAGCCCACCTGTTCGGTGGTCGCGGGCGTGCCGGAAGGTCGTAAATCCGCGGTAACGTGGCCGCTTTCGAGAACCTTTTCGATAGCCGATTCCACGGCGGCCGCTTCCTGTTTCAATCCAAAACTGTAGGCCAGCATGGCGCCGACGCTGCCGATGGCACCCAGCGGATTGGCCTTGTTCTGTCCGGCAATATCGGGCGCCGAACCGTGTACCGGCTCGTAAAGACCGACCCATGCGCCGGACGGTTTCTTGTCGCCGATGGAGGCTGAGGGCAGCATCCCGATGGAGCCCGCCAACACCGCGCCTTCGTCGCTCAAAATATCGCCGAACATGTTTTCCGTGAGCACCACGTCGAATCGCCGCGGATTGAGGACGAGTTGCATGGCGCAGTTATCCACCAGCAGATGATCGAGCTTCACGTCCGGGTATTCCTTGGCCACTTCGACCACCACACGCCGCCAGAGCTGCGAGTTTTCGAGCACGTTGGACTTGTCGACGGACGTGACTTGCTTGCGTCGCGCCTGCGCCAGGTGGAAGGCCATGCGGGAAACACGCTCGATTTCCGTGCGTGTATACGTCATGGTATTGACGGCCCGCGTCTCCGCGCCGTTTTCCGTAATGCCACGCGGAGTGCCATAGTAGATCCCGCCCGTCAGTTCGCGGACGATAATCATGTCGGTGCCTTCCACCAGGTGATTCTTCAAAGGAGAAGAATCGAGCTGCGATGCCCAGGCGCGCACAGGCCGCAGGTTGGCGTACACACCCAGCGCCTGGCGAATTCCCAATAATCCTTTTTCCGGCCGCTTTTCCGGCGGCGCATTATCGAACTCGGGCAGGCCGACGGCGCCCATCAAAGTGGCGTCGGCGTCTGCGGCTAGCCGGGCCGTCTCGGTTGGAAACGGCGAACCCGTCTGGTGAATCGCTACGCCGCCTAGCAGGCCCTCAGAGATCTTGAGGGTATGGCCCCACTTTTTGGCGACGTGGCTGAGAACCCGAACAGCCTCGCGAGTGACTTCCGTGCCGATACCATCGCCGGGCAGGGCGAGAACGTTGAGGTTCATCGAGAACCGCCCTGGATTACCAAAGCCGGTAGGACATGCTTTATCTTCTCCGGCCAGCCCCGGGCGGCGAGCCGGCCGGCTGGCAAGGTAGCTCTACAAATTCGGGTACGCATTAGTCCGCCGCGGCCTCCATTGCCTGACGGCTTTCACGGATCAAGGTAGAGATCTCTTCGTCCATCAGCCCCTTCTTGCGGTGGTCGGCCACCGAGGTAAACCGGTGATAGAGCTGATCCAGTTCTTCGCGCGTGAGTTCGAAGCCGAGATCCTTGGCGCGTTGATTCAGCGCGTGGCGTCCGCTGTGCTTGCCCAGCACCAGGCGTCCTTCAGGTACGCCCACCGAGCGCGGGTCGATGATTTCGTAAGTGCTCTTCTCCTTCAGGTAGCCATCCTGATGGATGCCCGCCTCGTGCGCGAAGGCGTTGCGGCCCACGATGGCTTTGTTCGGCTGCGGCCCAAAAGTAATGATGGAGCTGAGTATTTCGCTGGCAGAATAGAGATGCTCGGTGTGGATGCCCGTGGAGTAAGGATAGATGTCGGAGCGCGTCTTGAGGATCATCACGACTTCTTCGAGCGAGCAGTTGCCGGCCCGCTCGCCAATGCCGTTGATGGTGCACTCGATCTGCCGGGCTCCCGCTTCAATGGCGGCGAGCGAATTCGCCACCGCGAGGCCGAGATCGTCATGGCAGTGGACGCTGACGATCGCGCAATCGCCGAGCGCATGCGCGATTCGGCCGATCAGCGCGCCATATTCCTTGGGCGCGGAGTAGCCTACGGTATCGGGAATATTTACGGTGCGGGCGCCGGCGCCTACTACGGCCCTGGATACCTTTTCGAGAAAATCGGGATCGGTGCGGGCCCCGTCCTCGGCGGAAAACTCCACGTCATCGACGTGGCGGCGTGCCAGCTCGACCGCGGCCACGGCTTCTTCGAGCACCTGCTGCTGAGTCTTGCGCAGCTTATATTTCAGATGGATGTCGCTGGTGGCGATAAACGTGTGGATGCGCGGCCGTTTGGCGTGCGATAGCGCCTTCGCGGCACGTTCCACGTCGAGCGTGCAGCAGCGCGCCAGCCCTGCGACCTGGGCCCAGGGAAACTCCCGGCTCACGGCTTCCACGGCTTCGAAATCGCCTTCCGAAGCGATGGGGAAGCCGGCTTCGAGGATGTCGACGCCCAGTTCGACCAATTTGCGGGCCATGCGCAGCTTTTCCGGAACCGTCATGCTGCACCCCGGCGACTGCTCGCCATCGCGCAGCGTGGTGTCGAAGATGTATACGCGGTCGCTCATCTTAACTTGCATTATGCCGTCCGGTGGCTGATTTGGCAAATTTATAATTTTAAAGAGTAGTATTTGCAAGTGTTATACTGGTGCTTAACCGCGGAGCCGCGGAGGACCGGAGATCTGGCGGAGAACTCATCTTCCTCCGCGTATTTGTCCGCTCCTCCGCGTCTCCGCGGTGAAATCGGAACACCTGTGGAACACTATCTGTTGCAAGTTTTTCTAACCGTTGCCACCGAGGGGAGTTTCTCCAGGGCCGCCGAAAAACTACTGCGGACGCAGCCGGCGGTTTCGCTAGCACTGCAGCGGCTGGAACAGGAACTCGGCGAGAAGCTCATCGACCGTTCGGGCAAGGAGCTGATCCTGACCGATGCGGGCAACACCGTGTTGGAATATGCGCGGCGGTTTCAGAGCCTGCAGCAGGAAATGGACAACTCGCTGGCGGAGCTGCGGGACAATTCCGCTGGGCGCCTGACGATCGGCGCCAACGAGTCCACCACGCTCTACCTGCTGCGGCACATCGAACGCTATCGCGAGCTCTATCCGAAGATCAAGGTGCAAGTGCGGCGCAGCCTTTCCAGCAAGATCCCTGGCGAGCTCCTCGACGGCAACTTGGAGCTGGGGGTGATCAGCTATGATCCCGGCGACGAACGTCTCAAATCGAAGGTGATTTACGCAGATGCACTGGCATTCGTGGTTTCGCCGAAGCATCCATTAGCCAAGCGCAAAGCCGTGTCGATTGGCGAATTGGGTTCGGAGCACTTCATTGCCCACAACGTCCTGTCTCCATATCGAGAGGTGGTGCTGCGCCAGTTCCAGGGCCACAAGGTACCGCTACGCATGGAAGTCGAAATGCCGACCATCGAGAGCATCCGCAAACTGGTGCAATCGAACCTGGGAGTCGCATTCCTCCCGCGCATGTGCGTAGAGCAGGAGATCGAACAGAAGCTGCTGGCCGAAGTGCGCGTGAAAGAGATGCACGTGGAGCGAAAGATCCGCCTGGTGTATCCCACGCGCCGTGCGCTGAGCCACGCAGCGCGGGCGTTCTTGGAAGTAGTCGGGTGAACGCCATCGAACAGGGTTACTCGATCACGCCGGCTTACCTGACGAAGGCCGAGTGTACCCGCCTCATCGACGCCCTTTGGACCCAAGCGTTATCGCGTAGCCGCGCCGGCGCGCGTCACCTCCTGGGTAGCCAGGTCGTGGCCGCTCTGGCGCAGAGCGACCTCCTCATCGGGCTGGCCAGCGGATGGTTGAGCGGAAGGGCCCTCCCATTTCGGGCAACGTTGTTCGACAAATCCCTCAACGCGAACCGGCTGGTGCCCTGGCATCAAGACACTGCTCTTCCCTTGTCTCGTCGATTCGAATTGGACGGCTGGGGGCCCTGGTCCGAAAAAGCAGGTGTTACCTAGGCTCACGCCCCTGCCTGGGCGCTCTCCCGAATCATAGCGCTGCGCGTTCAACTGGACGCCTCGGATCGAGACAACGGTCCTCTTCGAGTCATACCAGGGTCACACGTGCACGGCGTGCTGGCAGATGCGGAAGTAGCTAACTACGCCTCGACTCACGATGAGGCCTTGTGCGTCACGGAGTGCGGCGGCGTAATCGCTATGCGACCGCTCCGGATACATTGTTCTTCCAAAGCAGATCGCGCCGAACCCCGGCGCGTCTTGCACATCGAATATGCGGATTCTCTCGATTTGGGAAGCGGCATCCAGCTGGCCGTTGCGTAGCGGCGGCCGCCGTTCGCTAGCGCTCGGTCCTCCCTAAACCTGAGACTTTCAAAGCACGAATCCTGAGCAGCAGTCTTGGATCTTGTAACCGGAACCTTCACCCGGTAGGCGAGCGCGGCAAGGATCCGGATCAAAAGATCCGTCGAAACGTGTTCAATATCGTCGTTCCGGATCGCCGTCACTCGGGTCCTCGAGGCTCCCGACCGGCACATGCTGAACCTGCCATTCCTTGATTTCCGTCGTGGAGAGGCCAAGCGCTCCAGCCAATTGTTCCGGAGTTGCTGAGTATCGAATCCGGGACACATCGGAAGAGCTGATCTTCTGCGCGGCACGCATTCGGGGTGTGCGCCCGCCCATCGGGTGGATTATCACCATAGCAGCTTCAGACTCATCTGAATCTGTCGCGACGTTGTCGCAGTCGCCGTGATCACTCCGGCCGTCGGCGCGGGTGTAGCCGATGCGGACGTGAATACCACCGCACTGGGCGTCGCGAAATTCGCGTGGTTCAGGATATTGAAAAACTCGGCGCGGAATTGCAGGCGTGTCTTTTCCGATAGCGGGGTAATCTTGAGCAGCGATGCGTCGAGCTCCGCCAGCCCCGGGCCGACGAGCGTGTCGCGGCCGACATTGCCATAGGTGCCGGTGGCCGGCGGCAGGAAGGCCGCGGGGTTGAAAAACTGATTGGGGCCGCCGCGAATCACGGGTCCGCTAAACGCAGGATTCCACGAAGGCCGCACAGGGTTGCGGCTGTCGCCGTTGTTCGACGGGTTGTAGCCGAGCTGCGGTGTGAACGGGAAACCCGACTGCGCGGTTTGGATGGCGCTCGCCGTCCATCCACGCAGAGCCGTCTGGCGCCAGCCGTGGAGCCGCGCGCCGATCGGCAGCTCGTAGGTGAGATTGGCGCTCTCCAGATGGCGCACGTCCGATGTCGAAGGCCCCCAATCGAGCTTGGGGTTCAGCGGGAACATCACGAAGCCGGGAGCGTTCGCGCCCACGCTGCTGTTTAAGGCAGTGCCATCGTCGAGGCTCTTGGAAGACGTGTAGACCCCGCGGAATTGCAAGCCGTGCGTGAAGTGGCGGCGGATGTCGAGCGAAAGGGCCTGATAGGAACTCAGGCCTTCCGAGAACCACGTCGTCGTGTTCGCCAGGTTCGGATTGGCCAGCGCAACGCCGGTGGCATAATACGGGCTGCCGTTCACGTATGTGGGAAAGGGCTCGTTGGCGTCCACCGAGAGCGTCTCATGATAACCGTGCGAGCCCGTGTAGCCGATGCTGAGGGCGGTATTGGCAGTGAGCTGCTGCTCGGCCTTCACAGTCCATGTGATTACCGTCGCGGTGTAGGCATCGGGCTGAATTCCGCTGGGCGAGATTTTTCCATCCGAGGTCACAGGCACGCCGGGGAGATAATTCAAGCTGCCGACGGTCACGTTCTTGATCGAGTAAGTTGTGTTGAACGGCGCGGTCTGGTCAAGCCGGTAGTCGAGGTTATCGAGTAAAGCGCGATAGATGCCGAAGCCGGCATGAATCACCGTGTGACTCTTGCCGAACGGATCCCACGCCAGGCCCACGCGCGGTTCGGGCAGAAAGCGCGCGCGGTTCACGGAGAAAACGGAATTGCCGACGGTCGGATGCGTCTGGAGGACGCCATTGGCGTCGAAGCGGTAGTTGGACGCGCGCCCGTGAGCTTCGTTCCAGCCGTCGGTGGATTCGAAGCGGAAGCCCAGGCGAAGTTCGAAGTTGGGACGCAGGGCAATCGTGTCTTCGGCGAAACCCGCGCCTTCCACCGACCGCCAACCCAACGGCGTAGGCGCTGTGACGACGGTGAACGTTGAGACCGTGCCTTGCAGGAATGCCGGCAGGCTCGCAAAGGATGCCTGGCCGTACTGGTCCTGCGCCAGATTGTCGTTAGCCTGCACGCGCTGGAGCCACAAACCTGCCAGCCACTGGTGCTTGCCGCGCGTATAAGCAACGCGCTGATCGAACGTGAACAGGTTGCGGACAGCGGTGAGGTTGCTGCCGGCGTTGGTCCCGGCCGGCGAGAGCGATGAGGCGCCATTCAGAGCGGTACTGCCGCCGATGACCACGGCGCCGATGGGGTCTCCGGCCACCCAGCCCGGGCGACTCACGGGAGTTTCGCCGGTAAAGTAGTAGCCGGCACGGGAGAATCCGAAACGCGAGGTGCTCAGCAGCGCGGACGAGAAGACATGCTGCTCCTCGACGCTGGCTACCTGCTCGCGGAGAGTTTCGTAAACGGTGCTCAGCGGATTGGCGCTGGGCGTATTGGCGGTGCTGTCGTCCACGTTGTAGACGAAGAACAGGCTATCGTTGGCCGACAGATTTCGGTCGAGCCGCGCGGTGCCGAAATCCTCGCGGATGTGCTGCAGCGGATGACTGAACGCTTCGGCGATGCCGTCGCCCAACTCGGGGCCCGTCTCCACCGGCCACAGCGAGAGGAGCGGAACCACGGAGGGAACGGCCTGGGCGCGAGAGGCGGAATCAGGCACCAGGGTCACATCGCTTAAACCCAGATTTTGGCGATAACCCTCATAGTTGACGAAGAAGAAAGTCTTGCCACGCGTGATGGGCCCGCCGGCCGCGGCACCGAACTGATTGCGCTGGAAGCTCGGGATGGCGCCTTGATCGAAGAAGTTGCGCGCGTCGAGGGCGCTGTTGCGCAGGTAATCGTAGACGGCCCCATGAAACTGGTTGGATCCCGATGAGGTGACGATCGAAACCTGGGCGCCGGGCCGTTTGCCATACTCGGCGCCATACGTGTCGGTGACGACGTTGAACTCGCGCACCGCATCGACACCTAGGAGCTGACCGCTCGTGCCGCCGGGCGTGTTGTTGATCAGCGAGGCGCCCGTGTATTCGATTCCGTTGAGCAGGAACAAATTCTCCTGTGGCCGCCGCCCGGAGACAGCGAACATATTCCCAACCGACGAATTCGATGTGCCGGTACCGCCTGAGCGCTCGCTCGTGTAGTTGACGACGGCTGCGTTCAAGGTCATGAGCTGATCGAAACTGCGGCCGTTGAGGGGAAGCTCCTTGATCTGCCGCTCATTCACCAACCCGGCAGCGGACTGTGTGGATAGCGTAACGGGCGACGGCGCCTCCTCCACCACCATCACTTGTTTGATCGGACCGATGCCGAGTGCGAAATCGACCACTGCGACGTCGCCCACCGCAAGCTGCACACCGGTCCTGACCTGGGTTGCGAAGCCCTGTTTCTCGACGGTGATTCGATAAACGCCCGCCGCGAGGGAGGGTGCGGAAAACCGCCCGGACTCGTCAGTCTGCAGCTTGCGCTCGGCCCCCGTATCGACATTGCGGACCGCGACCAGCGCAGCGGGCAGCGCACCGCCCGATTCGTCCCGAATCGTACCGGAGACAGCTTGAGCCAGCAGGGGAACGCTGGAAGAGAACAGGAAAAAGACGGCCCGCCAAGCAATCACCATAATGTCCATAGACTATTAGGTGATTGCAAAAAAGTCAATAAAAAAGCGCCCGCCAAGCCCCGAGGCCGCAAAGAATCTGAAATCTTTGCGCCATCTCGGCGTCTTGGCGAGCGCCTATAGGGCTTATCTTTATCTTCTACTGCACTTGCACCGTGACCCCGGCCTGAGTGCTGTAGCTGACGTTGCCGCTGGTCGACGAGATCACGATCGGCAGCGGGCCGGAAGGAGCATTGGCCGGGATAGTGACGTTGAACTGCATCACACCCTCGACCAACTCAGGCGCCGTGCCCTGATACACGACTGTCGCCGGCAAGCCGCCGATGGTCGCGGTGTAATTCAGCAGGGAGGTCTTGAGCGTGGTGTTCACCAAGCCCGTGACCAGCGCGGGAGTAGTGTCGCCGGTACCGGTCAGGAAGACCTGCACGATGGAGCCCTTGGGGGCCCCGCTGGTGGGACCGTTGACGCTGTTGTCCTGGTTGAGGATGGAGCCGGGTCCTGTACCAGTCAAGTTCTGCGTATAGATGCCGGGAACGGCGGCGACCACGTTGTACGTCAGCGGCGCGGACTTCACGCCCTGAAAGACAACCGTTATCTGCGTGGTAGCGCGGCCCGCGATCTCATGCGGCACCATCACGCTGGTCTGGCCGGCGGAGGTGTAGATGATGGGGGCGGCCGTCGAGTCGAAGAACACCTGCGTATTCTGAATCGTGGTGACCACCAGTCCGTTTGCCACCTGGAGCGTGGCCAAGGTCGCCGGCCCGATGCCGGTTCCGTAGATCACGATATTTTCCCCAGGCGAGACGGCGCCGGTGCTATAGCTGGCGGCGTTCTGAATGCCTGTGATCACCGGCGTGGGAATCGCGACCACCGACAGACTGACGTTCACCGTGGCGGGTGTCACCGCCGCAGACGAGCTGAAGGTGATGGTACCCGTGTAGTTGCCCGCAGTCGTCAGGGCGGCGGTGTTGATGCCGATGGAGACTGCCATGGCGGTTGTTCCGGCGGTGCCGCTGGCAGGCGTAATGGTAAGCCAGGAGGCGCCATCGGTGGTTTTGGCGGCAGCCGTGAACGGCGCGGAAGCGGATGCTGTAAGCTGCACATTCTGAGCGGCAGGAGGCGTCGCCGCACCAAGCGTGTAATTAAAGGTGAGACTGGTGGGCGTGGCTGTCAGGGTGACGGGAGCGGCGACCGTGAGACTCACCGGAATGGTGATCGGGCTGCCCGTCGCGCCTTGCGAGGTGATGACCACGCCGCCGGTGTAGGTTCCGGGCGCGAGCGATCCGGCGCTCACACTGACACTGACATTCGCCGGGGTGGTGCCGCTGGTGGCCGTCCCGGAGCCGACGGCAGCACTAAGCCATGTACCACCCGAGGGCGAGGTCACTGAGGCGGCTACGGTGAAGTTGAGGCCGGTGGTGCCACTGACGGCCACGGTTTGGGCAGCGGGAGCAGGACCGCCGGCGACCTGCGTGAAAGTGAGGGTGGTCGTTGGCGCGGAGATGGTTCCGGGCGTGACCGTGAGGTTGACCGGGATGCTCTGGCTGCCTCCATTAGGCGCAGTCACGGTGACGAAACTCGTATAGGAACCCGGGTTGAGTTTGGATCCATCGACGCTGACTGCAATGGTTCCGGGAGTGGTGCCCGCAGTGGGAGTGGCTGAAACCCATGTCGCCATGTTGGGGCTATTGACGGCGACGGTGTAGTTGAGGGCCGCGCCGGTGGAAGTGACACTGACGTTCTGAGCCGCCGGTGCCGGAGAACCGAGAGCCTGGGTGAAGTTGAGCGAGGCCGGCGAGGCGCTCAGGGCTCCGGTGTTGACCTGGAAGCTTACCGGAATGACGACGGGATTCGCGGCCGTGGCGTTATCGACTTGGCCGGAATTGGGGCCCCCTGGGTTGCTCGCGGTGATGGTGAGGGTGCCGGTGTACGCGCCTCCCAAACCGCACCCGCCGCCCGCTGACAGAAGACCCGGCTGGACGGAAACTGTCAAGGTGTTAGACCCCGTCGCGGTAGTGCCAGTCAACGGCGCGGCCAGCAGCCAGTTGCCGCCGCACTGGGTGGTGAACGTCATGCTGTAGTTCAGGTTCGTGCCGGGAGACGTGCTGCCCAGTGTGATGGTCTGAGCGGGTGGCGCAGTTCCACCCTGAAGGGCGGTGAAGGATGGCGGCGAGGGCGGATTGCCCGGGAGGGTAACCGTGAGAAGCGGATTGTTGCTGACCGTCAGGGTCACCGGAACGGAGATGCTATTGATGGCGGCTGCGCCGGTGGAAGGCACTGTGGCCGTGATACCGATGGTGCAGGTGTATGTACCTGCGGCCAAACCCGCAGGATTCGCGGACACAGTGAATGTGCCGGGAGTAGATCCCGCGATAGTCCCGCCTAGCGTGACCCAGGTGCAGCCGGTGTTGGCCGCGGCGGCTGTATAGATCAGCGGAGCGCCAGTACTCGTAGTGACGTTAACCGCCTGCGATGCCGGGGCGGCCTGACCGGTCTGGTAGGGGAAGCTAAGCGAGCTCACACTGGTCTCGAGCACGGGGTCGTTGGCCACGATCAATTGCACAGGAACCGTCTGCGGGCTGTTCCCAGCCCCGGGCATCGTGACCGTAATAGTTCCTGTGTAGGTGCCGATGGCGAGACTCCCGGGCGTAACGGATACGGAGTAAGCCTGGCCTGTCGTTCCGCTGGCGGGGTTGACCGAAAGCCACGTTCCGCCGGATGGCGTCGATACCGAAGCGGCTACCGTGATGTTCGCCTGCCCGGAAGTAGCGGTGCAGGATACGCTGGTGGAACAAGGTGTGAAAGTCTTGGCAGCCGGGACGGAGCCGCCCAGCTCATATGTGAAGCTCAACTGGCTACTCGGCACCAGCAGAAGCGGCGACGACGAGACCAGCAGGGTCACATTGACAACTTGTGAATTAGTCCCATTCGGGAAAAGCCCGCCGCCAACCACGACGGTTACGGTGCCCGTATACGTGCCGGTCGGCAAGTTGGCCGTGGTGTCATAGCTGACCGTGAATTGTGTGTTGCCGTTGGTAGGAATCGTGCCGCTCGTGGGATTCAGAACGATCCAGTTGCGTCCGGCCGGATTAGGATTGGCCGAGGAGGAAAGCGCATAAGTCAATTGCTGCGATCCGGTCGTTGCCAGGGTGAGAGTTTGCGACGGGTTATTGTTCGTTCCACTAAGTTGATATGCCAGTGAAAGGGACGTCGTGCTTACCGTGACCGGGGGCGCGGGGCTGATCGTGAGAGTGACGGTAACGGTGATCGCGGGGCCCGTCGCCGGCGTAATAGTCACCAGGCCGTTGTAGCTTCCGACCGCCAGACCCGGCACGACGGCCGCGTTGAGAACCACCGTGACGTTGCCTGGCGCGCTGCCGCTCGCGGGCGTGGCCTGCAGCCAATTCCCGCCGGCAGTCGTGGTAACGGCAGTCGTGAACCCCGTGGCCTGGCCGTTCAGCATGACGGCCTGCGCGGGCGGAATTCCTCCCGTGCCCGCCGTGTAAGTAAATGCCAGCGAGGTGGGACTGGCGGCAATCGCGCCCACGCTAAAGCTCACCGAAACAACCGCAGCACTGCCCGTGCCGCCTGAGACAGTGAGGCTCGCACTATAGTTCCCCACCTGCAAACCGGTTGGATCCGCGGTAACCGTGACCGTAGAAGGCGTCGTGCCGGTACAAGGATTGCACTTCAGCCACGTAGTATTCGGCTGAACGGCAAAGAAAATGGCTGCGCCCGTGCTGCTTCCGACGTTGATCGTTTGCGAGGCCACGGCGCCGCCGACAGACGCGGAGAAGCTGAGTGACGATTGGCTTACCGTTACGCTCTGGGCATGCAGCCCGGCGGCAGCGGCCAGAAGAAGAGCAAGGCTCAGAAGAGAATTCAACTTTTTCAAGGTAAGAGACCTCCACGGGTGGGCAGTCCGGACGGGAAGACGCCAAACGGTTTCTTAGCACGGCGCGTGCCAACCACTCCGCCGCCCAAAAACATAATGCCGCGATTATGTTTTATATACAAGAGAAATCGTAAGTTACATGGGCGCCATCGATGCCTATTTCGGCAGATAAAGGTTTCTTAATCGCAGTAGCGCACGGTCACTACGACACAGGCGGTGTGGCAATTCGGTGGAAGAGCCGCGAATCCTCCCGTCGCAGCCGGCCCGCCCGCCCTTCAACGCGATAAAACGTACAAATCGTGATCTGCGATGTAGTCGAGAACGGCCTCCGGGACTTCCGCAGGGCGGCGTCCGGCCGCAAGTTCGACACGGATTTGCGATGAGGAAACCGGCAGATCCACGGTATCCAACCGGCTCGCGCGGACTCCGGGTGGAGTGGAATAACAATGGCCCGGACGGCTGATCACCAGAAAATGTACCGCGGCCGCGACGTCGCGCCAGCGATGCCAGGTATCAATTTCGGCAAAGGCATCGGCGCCGATGATGAAAAAAAGCTCGTCCGAGGGATCGCGGTTAGCACGCACCTTCTCGATCGTGTCGATGGAATAGCTGCGGGCCGTGTTCTCCTCCAGCCGCGACACTTCAAAGCGCGGCTCACCCGCGCAGGCCAGCTCGGCCATGAGGACCCGATCCTCGTAGGGCGCGTGGGTGACGCCCGATTTATGCGGGGGATGCGCGGCGGGAACAAACACCACGCGATCCAGTTGAAAGTGAGCCGCCGCTGCTTTCGCAATCGCCAGGTGAGCGTTATGAATAGGGTCGAAGGTACCGCCGAAAAGGGCCAGCCGCATGGACTTGGCCGCAGTCTACTCCGTCCGCTCGATTTTAACTGAGTTGACCTTGACCTCCTTCACAGGACGGTCCTGGGCTCCGCGCGGCACTTCGGAGATCTTCTTGACCACATCATAGCCTTCCACGACTTCCCCGAAGACCGAGTGTTTGTTGTCGAGCCAGGGCGTGGCCGCCACCGTGACGAAGAACTGGCTGCCGTTCGTATTCGCACCGGCATTCGCCATGGAGAGAACACCCGGCTTGGAGTGCTTGAGCTCCGAATGGAATTCGTCAGCGAACCGGTAACCGGGGCCGCCCCGGCCGGTGCCTTCAGGGTCGCCGCCCTGAATCATAAAATCGGGAATCACCCGATGAAAGATGGTCCCGTCGTAAAAAGGCTTGCCGGTCTTCTTACCTTCCGCCAGGTTGACGAAGTTCTCTACCGTTTTGGGCGCGCGGTCGGCGAAAAGCCTGATTTTGAACTTTCCTTCCGTGGTATCGAATGCGGCGTAGATTTGATTGGCCATCAGTGCGATTGTACTATGGTGGAATCTCATGCGCCCGCCATCGCAGGTTCCCCTCACGGTGGAAGAACACACAGAACTGAGCCAGGAACTCCGCCGCATCCGTTTGCGTCTCAATGAGCTTTCCGCGATGGTCGGCGGCATCTACGGTCCCCGGAACCGCGCGGCATTCGCCTTTCAGAGAGTGACCGGGGAACTCGACCGGTTGTGCGGCGAGATGGACGCCCAGGCCGCCGTCGACCTGCCAGGCCGCCAGGGCGGGCTCTACTTATAGCACGGAAAAGCAAACCCCCGCAAAGACGCGAAGCCGCAAGGAAACCAAAACAGTTCTAGCTACAAAAGAATCACAATGCCGCTTTGGACAATTGGCCCAAAGCTGTATTCTTGACGCCTTGCGTCTCTCCGGAGCTTTGCGAGAGCAGTTGTTTTCCTCACCATCCCACCGGCTTCCCCTGGTTCTGCTCATCCAGCCATTTCTGCAGCGGTGCGAAATAGTCGCGGATGGCAGTGGCGTCCATCTGCCTCGTGCCGGCGATCTTTTCAAGCGCCTCCTGCCACGGACGGCTGCATCCCATTTCGAGCATCGAGTTGAGCCGTGTGCCGGCGGCCTGGTTTCCGTAAATGGAGCAGCGATTCAGCGGCCCCGTGCATCCCGCTACCTGAGACAGCGCGCGGTGAAATTGGAATTGCAGGATGTCGGCCAGGAAATACCGCATATACGGCACGTTCGCTGCCACGTGATACTTGGCGCCCGGATCGAAATCGTCTTCCGTGCGGGCCACGGGCGGCGCAATGCCCTCATACTTTTCCCGAAGCTGCCACCACGCTTGATTGTATTGCTCGGGCTTGATCTCGCCCGAGAACACTTTCCAGCGCCACTGGTCGATGACCAGGCCGAACGGCAGGAACGCGATTTTTTCGAGCGCCCGGTGCAATAGAAGGCCGATGTCTTTGGAAGCATCCGGCGCCTTGTCGAGCAAACCGATCTTGACCAGATACTCCGGCGTGACGGAGAGCGCAATCGTATCGCCGATGGCTTCATGAAAGCCGTCGTTGGCGCTGTCGCGGAACGAGGGCGGCTGTTTGTTGTAAGCGCGTTGATAGAAATTGTGGCCGAGTTCGTGGTGAACGGTAAGGAAGTCCTCCCCGGTAATCTGCAGGCACACCTTGAGGCGAACGTCGTCCAGAGTGTCGATATTCCACGCGCTGGCGTGGCAAACCACGTCGCGGTCGCGCGGCTTCTGGAACATCGATCGCTCCCAAAAAGTCTGGGGCAGCGGCGAGAAGCCCAGCGAAGTGAAAAAGCCTTCGCCATACTTCACCATCGCCTTCCAGTCAGCGTTCTTCTTCTTCAGCAGGGCAGTGAGGTCATAGCCCGGATCCGCATTAGCCGGAGCGAGCAGCGGATAGATGTTGTCCCAATCCTGCGCCCAGATGTTGCCGAACAGGTGAGCAGGGATGGGGCCGTTGGCGGGAACGATGTCGCCGTACTTGGCACGCAGCCGGCTGCGCGCGTACGCGTGCAGCGAAACGTAAAGCGGACGGACCTGATCCCACAAGCGATCGAGTTCCTTGGCGAAATCGTCGGGCGGCATGTCGTACTTCGAGCGCCACATGGCCCCGTTGTCGGCAAACCCGAGTTCGCGCGCGCCTTGATTGGCCAGTGCGACGTAGCGCACGAAATCCTTGCGCATCGGCTTCGAAATGGCGTGCCAGCCCTGCCACGCGTCGAGCAGCATTTTGGGATCGCGGCTCTCCGCCATGATCTTGGTGATGGCCTCAATATCCTTGCAGCTATCCGGCCCGCTTGGACACCACGAGCCTTTCCCGTAAGTTCCTTCCATGCCGGAGGTGATCCGGGTGAGCTCTTCGCTCGCCTTAGGGTCGGCCGGCGTGGCGATGACGAGCGACGTTTTCAGCAGCTTGATCTTGCGCGTCGTGACCGGATCGAGCGCCAGACCGTTAAATTGCGTCGACTGCTTGGCGTAATCGACCTGCGCGTCGATCGACCGCTGATCGAGCTTGGCCGCAACCGCCTCTGTATCGTCGGTGATAAAGGTGGACTTGATCCAATCGGCGCGGCTGGAATCGACATTCAGCAAAAGGAGTTTCTGTTCGGCGGCATCGATGAAGGCGCGCGCGCCGTCGGGCGTGGCCTTGCGGGACGCGCAACCGGATAGAACAACGGTTCCGGCGGCAAGAAAAGCTAGGGCGCGGCGATGCATGACTACACGGTAACAGTCTTTTTGCTGTAGAGGCATCGGGCGTGGTAGCATCAAATTGTCCATCGTGACAACGCGGGGACGTAGTTCAGTTGGTTAGAACGCCGGCCTGTCACGTCGGAGGTCGCGGGTTCGAGCCCCGTCGTCCCCGCCATTCTTTTCAACCACTTACGAATCTCCTCTAAGCTCTGTTTTACC
>Ga0126381_100001266_pt1 | contig 27271 bp, 21 predicted proteins | sample PanSoiMetPlot_28_FD_96465 | JGI IMG/M metagenome (GOLD analysis project Ga0126381, IMG submission 96465) | Tropical forest soil microbial communities from Panama - MetaG Plot_28 | ecosystem: Environmental > Terrestrial > Soil > Tropical forest > Bulk soil | place: Panama | collected 2016-02-17
CGCGCCGGGGACCGCCGGGCCGGCCAGGAGCCGATCGCCATCGTGGCCATGAGCTGCCGGTACCCGGGCGGAGTCCGCTCCGCGGACGACCTGTGGCGGCTGGTGGCCGACGGAACCGACGCGACCGGTGACCTGCCCGCTGACCGCGGCTGGGACGTGGACATCTATGATCCCGATCCCGACCGGATCGGCAGGTCATACGTCCGCCGGGGCGGCTTTCTCTACGACGCCGCGGATTTCGACGCGGGATTTTTCGCCATCTCGCCGCGCGAAGCCCTGGCCACCGATCCTCAGCAGCGCCTGCTGCTGGAGATCGCCTGGGAGGCGCTGGAGAACGCCGGGATCCCGGCGACTGCCCTGCGCGGCACCGACGCCGGCGTGTTCGCCGGGGTCATGCACAGCCACTACGGATCCCGGTTCGCCAGCCACGACCTCGAGGCGCATCTGGGCACTGGCTCCGCCGCCAGCGTGGTGTCCGGCCGCATCGCCTACACCCTGGGCCTGCGCGGACCTGCCATCACGGTGGACACCGCGTGCTCGTCGTCGCTGGTCGCGGTGCACTGGGCCGCGAACGCGCTGCGGGCAGGTGAGTGCTCGCTCGCGCTAGCCGGGGGCGTAACCGTCATGGTGACCGCCCACCCGTTCCTCGGGTTCAGCCGCCAGCGCGCCCTGTCCCCCGACGGCCGGTGCCGTTCGTTCTCAGCCGCGGCTAACGGCACTGGCTGGGCCGAGGGCGCCGGGCTGCTCTTGCTTGAGCGCCTCGGCGACGCCCAGCGGTCGGGTCATCCCGTCCTCGCCTTGCTGCGGGGCTCGGCCGTCAACTCCGACGGCGCCTCCAACGGCCTGACCGCGCCCAACGGCGAAGCGCAGCGGCAGGTGATCCGGCTGGCGCTGGACGACGCCCGGCTCGCCGCCTCGGACGTCGATGCCGTGGAGGGTCACGGCACGGGGACGGCACTCGGCGACCCGGTCGAGATCGGCGCCCTGATCGCCACCTACGGGCAGGGACGCGAACCGGGCCGCCCGCTCTGGCTCGGCTCGGTCAAGTCCAACTTCGGGCATCCCCAGGCGGCCGCCGGCGTGGCCGGCATCATCAAGATGATCCAGGCGATGCGGCACGGCGAGCTGCCGCGCTCGTTGTACGCCGACGAGCCATCGCGCCACGCGGACTGGTCCGCGGGCGCGGTGCGGCTGCTGGCGACGGCCCAGCCCTGGCCACGCGGGGACCGGCCGAGGCGGGCCGGGGTGTCGGCGTTCGGCATCAGCGGCACGAACGCCCACGTGATCCTCGAGGAGCCTGGCAGGCCACTGGTTCTTCCCGACGCGCAATACCCGGCCCGGGACCCGCAGTCGGCCCGGGACGCGCAGTATCCGGCCCGGGACGCGCCGCACCCAGCCTGGGAAAGAACTCCGTGGCTGCTGTCCGCCCCGGACGAGACCGGGCTGCGAGCGCAGGCCCGCAGCCTCGCCGACCACTTGTCGGCCCGGCCCCGCATCACTCCCCTGGACGCGGGTTACTCACTGGCCGTGGGCCGGGCCGCACTGGCGGACCGCGCCGCGGTGATCGCGCCCGACCGCGACGGACTGCTCGCCGCGCTGCGAATGCTCGAAGCCGGGCAGCCCAGCCCGGCAGTCGTGCGCGGCACCGGCAAGCGTGACATCCGCCTCGCGATGCTCTTCAGCGGCCAGGGCGCGCAGCGGGTCGGCATGGGTACCCGGCTCGCCGCTCGATTCGACGTGTTCGCGACCGCGCTTGACGAGGTATGCCGCGAGCTTGACGGCCATCTGCCCGTACCGCTGCGCGATGTCATGGCTGGTCACGACCACGAAGGTCTGCTCGACCGCACGGACTTCACGCAGGCCGCGCTGTTCGCCGTCGAAGTGGGCCTTTACCGGCTCCTTGAGTCGTTCGCGATCCGGCCGGACTATCTGGTCGGTCATTCGGCCGGTGAGATCGCCGCGGCGCACGTGTCCGGGGTGCTGTCGCTGGCGGACGCCGCCCGGCTCGTCGCGGCCCGTGGCCGTCTCATGGCGGAGCTGCCACCCGGCGGCGCGATGATCGCGATAAGCGCACCGGAGGCGGCCGTGCGACGCGCTATCGCTCTTACCTCGGCCGATACCTCGGCCGAGGTCGACGTCGCCGCGGTGAACGGACCGGGTGAGGTGGTCATCTCGGGCGAGCTCGCCGGCGTCACGCAGGCCGCGGGCCTGCTCGCCGCCGAGGGATATCACGCCAGACGCCTCCGCGTGAGTCACGCCTTCCACAGCGCGCTGATCGAGCCGATGCTGACCGGCTTCCGAAAGGTGATCGAACAGCTCGACTTCCACCCGCCCGCCATGCCGGTCATCTCGACGCTGCCGGGCCTGGACGCCCCCGTCGACACCGCGGAGCACTGGGTGCGGCATGCGCGGGAGACGGTGCATTTCTCCGATGCGCTGCTGCGGCTGGCCGGGGCCGGTGTGCGCGCCTTCCTGGAGGTCGGCCCGGGAGCTACGCTCACCGCCTTGGTCGATGACGCTCTGGCGGAGCTGAGCGTCAGCTGCGTGCCCGCCAGCCGGGTCGTGGAGACCGAGGAGGACGGCCTGCTCGCCGCTCTCGCCCGGCTGCACGTGTCCGGTGTCCGGGTGGACTGGACGGCGGTCTATGCCCGCAGCGGCGCACGTCGCTGCGCGCTGCCCACCTATCCGTTCCAGCGGCGGCGATATTGGCTGGACCCGCCGAAGCCGGAACACAGCGGCATCCAGGAGCAGCATCCGCTGCTGGGGGCGCCGATGCCTTCGGCCGACTCCCCGCAGGTACGCCACCACAGCCTGCTGTGGCCCGCCAGCAACCCGTGGCTGGCCGACCACGCGATCGCGGGCCGGGTGCTCGTGCCGGCCACCGTGTTCGTCGAGATGGCCCTGGCAGCCGCGCGGCACCAGGGCGCTAGCGGGCTGGAAGAGCTCATCGTGCTGGCGCCGCTGGTCATGCCCGAGGGCGTGCGGTACCAGGTCCAGGTCGTTGTCGGCGGCCCGGACGACGCCAGCCGCTACCCGGTCGATGTTTACGCCCGCCCGGAGTCGGACGACGGCCAGTGGACCAGGCACGCCACCGGCCTTATCGGCGGCGGGCCCGCGGCCCCGCGAGGGAACAAGGCGGCCTGGCCCCCGCCGGACGCGGTCGGGGTTGATCTCACCGGTGCCTACGACCGGCTGGCCGCCCGCGGTTACCGTTACGACGGCGTCTTCCGGGCCGTAACCAGGGCATGGCGCCACGGCGGCGACTGCTACGCCGAGGTGACGCTGCCGGCGAATGCGGGTGGCGGCCGCTACGACCTGCATCCGGCGCTGCTCGACGCCGCCATGCACGCCGAGTTGCTCGTCGCGGCGGCGGACCTGGCCACCGCTCACGGCTCAGCGGGTGAGGTCCGGGTGCCGTTCGCGTTCCGGGACGTGCGCCTGCACGCACCGGGCGCCGAAACCGCCCGGGTCAGCATTTCGGCGACCGGCGACCATACCCGGGCCATCCGGCTCAACGACCGTTCGGACCGGCCGATAGCGACGATCGGCGCGATGGAGACGCGGCCGGTCGATCTCACCGCATTGATGGACGAGTCCGCCGGTGCGACGGGCTACCGCATCGACTGGGTTCCAGTCCCTGGCCGGGCCCCCGACGACAGGGTCCCCGACGACAGGGTCCCCGACGATGACAGCTGGATGGTGGCCGGCGAAGACCCGCTGGGGATCGCCGCCAACCTCCGGCTCGCCGAACACCCGTCGGCGGCGGCCTGGGTCATGATGTCGGTCCCGCCCTCCCCGGCAACGGCGGATCCCGCCACGCGCACCCGGCAACTGCTCGCGGAGGTCTTGCCCGCGGTGCAACGCTGGTTCGCGGGTGGCAGCGCGGCCGGCCGCCCGGACGCCACTCTCGTGGTGGTGACCCAGAACGCGACGGCCGACGATCCGGACCTGGCCGTTGCCGCCGCGTGGGGCATGATCCGCAGCGCGCAGGGAGAGAACCCGGGGCGGATCGTCCTGATCGACGTGGACGGGACAGAAGCCTCACGGGCGGCCGTCCCCACCGCGGCCGCCTGCGGCGAACGGCTCCTCGCTGTCCGCGGCGGCTCGGTCCGCGGGCTTCGCCTCGCGCGACCGCGTCCAGCCGCACCGCACCCCGCGGTCCTACACACCCCGGCCCTGGACCCAGACCGGAGCGTGCTCATCACCGGCGGCACCGGCGCCCTCGGCACCGTCCTCGCCCGGCACCTCGTCACGGCGCACGGGATCAGGCACCTGGTGCTGGCGAGCCGGAGCGGTGCCGCCGCCGACGGTGCGCAAGCCCTGCGGGCGAGCCTCGCCGCCCAGGGCGCCGAAGTCCGGTTTGTCGCATGTGACGTCACCGACGCCGACGCGGCGCAGCGGCTCGTCGCCGGCTGCCAGCCCGCGCTCGGCGCCGTGTTTCACCTGGCCGGGATCCTCGACGACGCGATATTCGACGCGCTTACTCCCGAGCGCGTGAACCGTGTCCTGGCGCCGAAGGCCGACGCCGCATGGCACCTGCACATGGCCACCCGGGAGCGGGACTTGTCCCGGTTCGTGCTTTACTCGTCAGCGACCGGCCTGTTCGCCCGCCCGGGACAGGCGAACTACGCGGCGGCCAACGCGTTCCTTGACGCCCTCGCTCGCCACCGTGCCGCGGCTGGACTGCCCGCCACCTCGCTGGCCTGGGGGCTGTGGGACACGGGGACCGGCGGGCGCGGCATGGGCGACGAGCTCGCGCAGCGGCACAGAACCGACGGCATCGCCGCCATCACCCCGGACCAGGGAAACGCCCTGCTGGACGCGGCGCTGCGCACCGCCGAACCGGTACAGGTGCTCGTGCATCCCGAGACGTCGGCGCTGGCCAGCGAGCTGCTGCCATCCCGGCGAGCGGCTCCTGACGCGGACACCGGCCCGGGGCCAAGCACGATGGCGGCTCCCGGCCAGTGGCGGCACCTGCTCGCCGCGGTGCCGACGGCACAACGGGAGGCCGCACTGGCGGATCTGCTCACCACCGAGCTCGCCGCGGTTCTCGGCTACCCTGACGCCGCGTCATTTCCGGCCCAGCGCGGCTTCGCCGACCTCGGATTCGACTCGCTGACGGCCGTGCAGCTACGGAACCAGATCAGCTTCCTGGCCGGCCAGCGGTTCTCCGCCACGGTGGTGCTGGATCAGCCCAGCCTGCAAGAGCTGACCGCCCATGTGTACGCGGCGCTGGCGGATGAGCTGCCGGCCAAGGACGAGGCCGTGCAGCCTCCGGCGTTCGACTTCGCCTCGCTCTACTACCGGGTCTTCCATTCCCGTGGCGCACGCGAGGCGGCGGCGATGCGCGTCCACGCCTCAGCTGCCCTGCCGTCATTCGGTGCCGCGGACCGGGCGGCCCACGCCGTCGCCCCAGCGCGGCTCGGCGGGGGCAACCACGGACCGATGCTGATCTACCTGCCGAGTTACATGACGCTCATATCCCCGCGCCGGCTGGCTGCGGCCTTCGAGGGGCGCGCCGACGGGGTCGTGCTGGGCTTCCCCGGTATCCACGACGGCGGCCCGGTACCGGACAGCGTGGACACCCTCGCGCTCATGCTCGCGGACAGCGTACGGCAGGTCGTGCGGGACAGGCCGTTCGCGCTGGCCGGCTACTGCGCGGGCGGCAACGTGGCGCACGCGGTCGCCGGGGAATTGCGCCGGGCGGGTCTTCCGCCCGGCGGCCTGGTTCTCATCGACAGTCACCAGCCGGCGGACAGCCGGAACGACGAGCGCAGCCTGTCCCTGATGGCCTGGGGAACCGAGCTGCCGCAGGAACAGTTCCGCCGGCTCCTCGACGATGCCGTCATCCTCGCGGGCGGCGCGTACGCCTGGCTCTTCGACGCCTGGCAGCCCGCGCCGCTGCCCGTCCCCACGCTGCTTGTCCGCGCCAGCACGCCGACCGCGCAGATGCGGGCCGCGGGCCTGGCCGACTGGCGGCCACGGTGGCCGCTCCCGCACGACACGGTGGACGTTCCCGGCGATCACTGGACGCTGGTCGACCAGGACGCCGACAGCACCATGACATCGATCCAAGCCTGGATCCAGAGCCGCACTTAGAAGCCGCGCGAATTGGGGCGATCTGCCCGTTCCTTAGCGGGTTGCGAGACCGGGCAAGCCGGCCCGCTGCCGCCCCGGGGTCGGATGGGTGTGGCAACCACCCGCATACAACCGGGTGGTTGCCACACCCATCCGGCCGTCCGTGATCATCTAGCAGGCGCGCGCCCGAGCCGCCTATCCGCCGAGCTCTTAGTGGCTCGGCGCATCACGATCTGCACGGGGTTGCCCTCCGGATCGGCGACCCAGGCTGCGCGCAGCGAGGCGAGGAAGTCATGCGGCAGGCTCAGCACGCGAACTCCCTTCGCCTGGAGGAACGCGAACGCCGCGTCCGCATCGTCGGTCCACACGACGACCTCGGCCCGCGGCGAGCCCGTGCCGACGCCGGTGCCGACGCCCGTGCTGACGTCGGTGCCGGCGGTCACGCCATGCACGTTACGCAGCGATTCGATCGTCGCCAGCCCGAGGGTAAACCCGTCTAGCCGGAGCTCGACGTGAACCGGCCTGCCTTGCCGCGGCGTGCGGAACGTCTCGGCGAACCCCAGCAGGTCGCGGTAGAACCCCGCCACTGCATCGATGTCCTCGACGTAGAAGTTGACCTGCGGGGCGCGGAACATCTTGCCATCATGACATCCGGTGCCCGAGCACCGCCGAGATCTGCTCCGCCGACCGCATCACCAGCCCCTTGATCTTGGTTCCCATGCTGGGCTGGAAGCGCACCTCGGGGATGGTTACCGTGACGCTTCCGATCACTCCGGTCGCGTCGAACACCGCGGCGGAGGTGCCCACCGCTCCGGGCAGTTTCTGGCCTTCGGTCACGACGTAGCCGCGTTCACGGATCTCGGCGAGGTAGGCGCGGAAGCTGGCCTCGTCCATGGGCGGCCGGCCGCCGACCGGCGACGGGTGAGCCGCAGCGAGCACCCGCTGCAGGTCCTGTTCCGGCAGGTGGGCGAGGATCACCTGGCTCGATGATCCCCAGTAGGCGCTGACCGGCGTGTTGAGATTGATCCGGTAACTCAGCGCCTGCGAGGAGTCCGCCTTCGCCACGAACGCGACCGTGGTGGTGGCCCGGTCGAAGACGGCGAACAAGCTGGCCTCGTCGCAGGCCGCGGTGAGTTCGTCGAGGAACGGCTGGACGGTCTTGGCCAGGTCGGACCTGGAGTGGATCAGCGCGGCCAGCCGGTACAGCGCGGGCCCCACCCGGTACCGCTTGCTGGCCGGGTCGGCTACCACGAACCCGGCGCTGATGAACTGCTGCAGCAGCCGGTGGCTCGTGCTCGGCGGCAGCGCCAGCGCGGCGGCGACATCGCGGACCGCGATCGCGTCGTCTGATTCGGCCAGCAGTTTCAGCAGCTCCAGGGCACGCTGGATCGTCCCGGGGCTCTGGCCGGTATCGGAGCTGCGCGCCATCGCGCTCGGTCCGTCAGCAACCTTCATCCCGCCTCCCCGCCCCGCACACTGGATCGGCGCCGGACGAGATCTTCTGGAGCTTCGCGGCATCCGACGTCACGTAGTTTAACTCCCTCCTTACGACGCGTCGCCTGCTGGCCGGAACCGTCTGGCCCGAACCGTCTGGCCCGAACCGTTACCAGCCTCCCTCTTGACGAGCAGATTTCCACGATATTACCGTAACCACCACTGAATGGAATCAGATTCCACTCAATGGTATCACTGACTTGAGCACGAGGAGCGATGCCACTGGTATCGGCCAGCGGACTCATCGATGCAGGGAGGTATTCGGATGAAGGTCGTGGGTTCTAGACATAACGTGCGCCGTCAGGTGCTGACCGCGGTGGCGGCGGTGGCGGCGCTCCTCCTCGCCGCATGCAGTTCGACCAGCTCAGGTACGACCTCGAGTGGCGGAGGCTCGGGGCCGGGGTCGATCACGCTCGGCGAGATGGGGCCGCTGACCGGATCGCGCGCCGACCTCGGCGCGGCCATGGTGCAGGGCTCCAACCTGGCCCTCGGCGTCATTAACGCCGACGGCGGCGTGCTCGGTCACAAGGTGAAGCTGGACCCGCAGGACGACGCCGCCGACCCCGCCGACGCCGTGCCGGCCGCGGACAAGGAGATCAACGTCGACCACGCGGTCGCCGTCGTCGGACCGATCGTGCAGACCGCGCCGGTGGTGCTGCCGCTGGCCGCCAAGGCCAACATCCCGATGCTGATGTGGGGCGGCGGTGCCGTCTTCGACAACGAGACCAGCCCGTACTTCTTCCGGCTGGCGCCGTCTGACACCGAGATGTCGGACGCGATGATGGTGTACGCGCACAAGCGGGGCTGGGACAAGGTCGCCCTGGCCATCGGCAACACCACCGGCGACACGTCGCTGGTTCCCGGCCTGACCGCCGCCGCGAAGGCGCTGGGCATGACGATCCAGAAGACGGTCACCATCGCGGTCGGCTCCACCTCGTTCCGCAGCGAGATCTCCGGCTTGTTCTCCGGCCACCCGCAGGCCATCGTCGGCCAGTTTGACATCCCGTCCGCGGGCGTGCTGTTCGGCGAGCTCAAGCAGGAGAACCTGCTGTCCACGCCGTGGGTGGTGAGCAACCTCTGGTTCGCCAAGGAGTTCTACACCTCGGTAGGCCCGTCCGTCGCCAGCGGCCCGGTCTACATCGCCAACCCGGGCGTCGAGAACGGCGGTTATAACCCCTTCCTCACGCTGCTCAATCAGAAGACCGGGCAGACCCAGCCGACCAATGGCGAGACGTACATGTACGACGCGGTGAACATCTGGGCGCTGGGCGCCCAGGAAGCGGGCACCTACCAGTACCCCCGGCTCGAGCAGGGCATCCTGAAGGCGGCCAACGGGCCGGGTACGGCGTGCACCACCTACACCCAGTGCTTCGACCTGCTGAAGGCCGGCAAGGCCATCAAATACGTGGGCGCGGCGAGCAGCGTCTCGTTCGACAGCCACCACAACGTGTACGGGCCGTTCGACTTCCTGCACTACAACGCGAACGGCAGCGTGTCCACCGAACTGACGTTGACCCCGGACCAGATCACCGGCGCGCTGGGCCAGTGACGACCGTCAGGAGCGTCATTCATGAGTCACCTGCTGCAGGCAGTTGGGTTCGGGCTGGTCACCGCCTCGATCGTCGCGCTGGCCGCCGTCGCGGTTTCTCTTCAGGTGAGCGTCACCAACTTCTTCAACTTCGCCTACGGAGACTTCATGAGCTTCGGGGCGTACGTAGCCTGGACCGCCAGCAACCAGGGGGTCAACTTCTACCTGTCGGTGGTGCTGGGCGGCATCGCCGTGGGAGTGCTCGGCGTGCTGGCCAACTACCTGGTGTTCCGGCCGTTCATGAAACGGGGGGTCCGCCCGGTCACGCTGCTGATCGCCGGAGTGGGACTGTCGTTCGTGGTCCAGAACGCGCTGATCCTCATCTGGACACCCGCGCCCCGGCGGTTCTCGCTGAACCTGGGGAATGCCTTGCACCTGGGGCCGTTCCTGCTGACGCCGGGCGACCTGATCATGATCGGCGCGGCGGTGACCCTGCTGGTCCTGCTGCACCTGATGCTGAGCTACACCAAGTTCGGCAAGGCCATCCGCGCTACCTCGAACAACATTGACCTCGCGCGGTCGTGCGGCATCGACAGCGACCGGGTGATCTCGCTGACCTGGTTCGTCGCCGGCCTGTTCACCGCCGTGGCCGGCGTCGGGCTGGTGCTCCAGGAGAGCACGCTCAGCCCGACGACCGGATTCACCGAACTGTTCGTGATCTTCGGCGCGGTCATCCTCGGCGGCATCGGGCGTCCGTACGGCGCGATGCTGGGTGCCCTGATCGTCGGGGTCCTCACCGAGGTCTCCGGCGCCTACGTGAACGGCGCTTACAAGACGTCCATCGCGTTCGGCGTCGTCATCGTGCTGCTGCTCTTCCGTCCGCAGGGACTCATCAAGGCTCGGGGGCTGATCAGCTGATGCTCTATTTCATCACCGACCTGCTGGTGCTCGGATGCATCAACTCGATCATGGTCGTGGGCCTGAACCTGCAGTACGGCTACAGCGGCCTGCTGAACTTCGCGTTCTACATCTACGTGGCCATCGGCGCCTACGTGGCCGCGATCACCACGATGGGGGCCTCCACCGTACCCGGCATTACCTACGCGCTGGGCTGGACGCTGCCCTGGTGGGCGGGCGTGATCATGGGCGGCCTGGTGGCCGCCGTCCTCGGCGCGCTGGTGTTCCTGCTCACCGTGCGCCGGCTGCGCAGCGACTACCTGGCCATCGTGACGGTGGCGGTCGCGTTCATCGTATGGAACCTGATCGACACCTACCAGCCGCTGTTCGACGGCGACACCGGCCTGTTCAACGTGCCGCAGATCACCGGCAAGGCCAACGTCAGCACCGAGGGCTACTCGGCGATCATCCTGGCGCTGTCCGCGGGCTGCCTGGCGTTGTTCGTCTGGGTGTCGCGGCGGGTATTCCGCTCGCCGTTCGGACGGCTGCTGCGTTCCATCCGCGAGGACGAGCAGGTGACCGCCGCGTTCGGACGGGTGTCCTGGAAGCCGCAGATCGCCGTGTTCGGCATCGGGTCCTTCCTGGCCGGAATTGCCGGCGGCCTGCTGATCTTCTACATCAGCGCGTGGAGCCCGGCGGCCTTCCTCCCGCTCGAGTCGTTCATCCTGCTCGCCGCGCTCATCGTCGGCGGGTCCGGCAACTACTGGGGCTCGATGCTCGGCGCGTTCGTCCTGATCGAGGCGCTGGCCGAGGTCGCCAGGTACGTGCCCAGCTTCGGCAACGGCGCCAACGTCGGCGCCCTGCGCGCGGTGATCATCGGGCTGGTCCTGATCCTCACGCTGCGCTACCGGCCGGAGGGCATCATCCCCGAACGATGGCTCAAGTGGTACAAGAACGCCGCTCCGCCGCCCGGTCCGCCGGCCCAGGTCACTGAACCAGCCGCCGCGAATACCACCCGGCCCGCCGCGGCAACCGCACGGCCGGCCGCGGCCCGGCCGGCCGCGGCAACGCCGGCCGCGGTCCCGCCGGGTGGAGGGAACGTGCTGCTGGACATCCGCGACGTGGTGTATTCCTACGGCGGTGCCCGGGCGGTGGCCGGGTGCAGCTTCAGCATGAACCAGGGAACCGTCACCGGGCTGATCGGGCCGAACGGCGCGGGCAAGTCGACCCTGGTGGAGATCCTCAGCGGCCGGCTCGCCCCGCAGTCGGGCGAGGTGGTGCTCGACGGGCGCAGCGTGGGCGGGCGTGGCCCGGCCGGGATGTCCCGGCTCGGGGTAGCCCGCACGTTCCAGACCGCCCGCGTGCTGTCCCACCTGCCGGTGATCGAGAACGTGATGATCGCCGCGCCGGGGCAGCGGGGCGAGGACCCGCTGGCCGCCCTGTTCTGGCCGCGGGGCTGGCGCGACCAGGAGACCGCGCTGCGCGAGGAGGCCACTGAACTGCTCGGCTGGCTGGGCCTGAGCAGCCATCTCGGCCAGCCGGCCGGTTCGCTGTCCGGCGGCCAGCGGCGGCTGATGGAGATCGCCCGCGCGCTGATGGCCCGCCCCCGGCTGCTGCTGATGGACGAGCCCACCGCGGGCGTGTACCCGGAGACGAGCCAGCTCATCGCCCAGCGGGTCCGGGAGATCGCCGAGTCCGGCGTAACGGTGCTGCTGATCGCGCACAACATGGCCTTCCTGTCCTGGGTGGCCGATGACGTGGTGGTCATGGCCGAGGGCCGGGTGCTCACCCGCGGATCGCTGGAACAAGCCAGGGAGCACAAGGACGTCATCGCGGCCTATCTGGGCGTGGCGGCCGGCGAGTCGCGGGGCCCGCAGGCCCCGTCAAGGGGGGGAGTGACATGACGATCTTGCGCGCCGAGGGCATAACGGCTGGCTACGACGGTCCGCCGGTCCTTGACGACGTGGCCGCGGCGGCCGAGCCCGGCCAGACCACGGTGATCCTGGGGCCGAACGGCGCGGGCAAGTCCACCCTGGCCAAGGCGATCCTCGGCCTGCTGCGGATCCGCGACGGCCACGTCTACCTGGGTGACTCCGAGGTCACCGGGCTCGGGCCGCACAAGCTGGTACGCCGTGGCCTGGGCTACCTGCCGCAGCTCGCGAACGTCTTCGACGACATGTCCGTGCTGGAGAACCTGGAGATGGGCGGCTACACGCTGAAGGGCGACCTGCGGCATCGCATCGCATCGGTGCTGGAGCTGTTTCCTGACCTGGGCGTCGACAGGAACAAGAAGGCCGGGACGCTGTCCGGCGGCCAGCAGCGGATGCTCGCGCTGGCCCGGCTGCTCATGACCGAGCCGGTAGCCGCGATCCTCGACGAGCCGACGGCCGGCCTGTCGCCGCTGTACGCGGAGCGGGTGTGGGAACAGATCGACCGCATCCGCGGCACCGGCGTCGGCCTGCTCGTGGTGGAGCAGAACGCGACGCTGGCCATGGAGCACGCCGATTCCGTCTGCCTGCTGGCCCAGGGGAGGAACGTGCTGTCCGGCAAGGCGGACGAACTACGCGAACGCGCCGAGGTGGCCCGGATCCTGGTCGGCTGAGTGAGATGAAAGGAGCAGTCCGCACATGTCCGAGATGACCATCCGCGAGGTACAAGCGTGGGTGATCCGCAGCCCGCATCCGGCCGTCGACATAGGCGGCGGTCACTCCGCCAGGCTGCTGCCCGACTCCGTGCTGGTCCGCATCACCACCGACGACGGCCACGAGGGCTTCGGCGACTCCTGGGTGCAGCAGACCGACGCCCGGATCTTGCGCGCCGGGGTGCTGCTCGGCCTGCGGCCGTTGCTGCTGGGCCAGGACTCGCGGCACATCCCGAAGCTGTGGGACCGGCTGTGGCGCTCGGTCCGCAACCACGGCCTGCACCCGGCCATGAGCGCGGTGGACATCGCGCTGTGGGATCTCAAGGCCCGGTCGATGGGCCAGCCGGTGTGGCAGCTGCTCGGCGGCCTGCTCCGGGACCGCCTCGAAGCGTACGCCACGATCCCGTGGAACCGGCCGGTGCAGGAGCAGCTCGAGCTGATCGACGCGGCCGCCGACTGGGGTTTCCGCGGCGTGAAGTTCGCCATCGGGCACGGCGTCGAGACCGACAAGGCGCGCATCACCCGGCTGCGCACCGAGCGCCAGGACATGCCGCTCGCGGTGGACTCCAACGGCGCCTACGACGTCGCCGACGCGGTCGCGGTCGGTGCTGCCTGCGACGCGGCCGGCGTCCGCTGGTTCGAGGAGCCGTGCCCGTATACGAACGTCGAGGCCCTGGCGGCCGTCTCGGCCCGGCTGAAGACGCCCGTCTCCGGGTTCCAGTCGGACACCACCGTGTACGCGCTGCGGCGGCACCTGAGCCTCGACTCGCTGGCCATCTTCCAGCCGTCGTTCGACAAGTGCGGCGGGATCAGCCAGGGCATCAAGATCGCCAGCGTGCTCGACGCGTGGGGCAGACGGCTCGTCCCGCACTCCGCCGCGCCCCCGCTGAGCTTCCTCGCCGCGGTGCACGTGGGCGCCACCGCCGCGACCGGCGGCCTGACCGAGTTCATGGTGCCGGAACGCGAGCCGGCGGTCTTCGGCAGGTACCCGTTCGGGCCGCACCTGCGCGATTCCTCGCTCCTCGACGTGGACCACGAGGGGTTCATCGCCGTGCCGTCCGGCCCCGGGCTCGGCGTGGAGATCGACATGGACCGGGTCGGCGAGCTCGACCAAACGGGAGGTATCTGATGCCCCACGGGCTGACGGCGAAGGTGAGCCGTTTCATTTCCGGCACGCCGCTGGACGCGGTCCCGCCCGAGGCGGTGCTGTGCGCCAAGCACTCGATCATGGACGGCCTCGGGCTCGCCGTGGCGGGGTCACGCACAGAAGGCCTGGCCATCGCGGCCGCGGAAGTCGCCGCCTACCGCTGCATGAACGGCACCTCGACGGTGCTCGGCCCCGGCACGCTGCTGCCCGCGCGGTTCGCCGCGTTCCTCAACGGCATGGCCATCCACGCCGACGACTTCGACGACACGCAGCTCGCGGTGCTTCCTGACCGGGTCTATGGCCTGCTCACGCATCCGACCGCTCCGGTGCTGCCCGTAGTCCTGGCCTTGGCAGAACGGCATGGGTGCAACGGCCTGGACCTGCTCACCGCCTACCTGGTCGGCGTCGAGGTGGAGTGCGCCATCGCGGAATCCATCAACCCCCGGCACTACGAGGCGGGCTTCCACTCCACCGGCACGATCGGCACGTTCGGCGCCGCGGCCGGCGCCGCCCGGCTGCTCGGGTACGACGAGGAACAGACCGCCCGCACGCTGGCGCTGGCCGGCTCGCAGGCCGCGGGGCTGCGGGAGAACTTCGGCACCATGACCAAGCCCTTCCACGCCGGCCGGGCCGCCGAGGGCGGCCTGCTCGCCGCGAGCCTGGCCGGGCAGGGGTTCACCGCCGCGCCCGACATCCTGGAGGCGCACCGGGGTTTCTTCAGCGCCGCCGGGGGCGGTTATGACCCGGCGAAGATCACCGGCCGGCTCGGCGCCCCGTGGACGTTCGCCGATCCCGGCGTGTCCATCAAGCCCTACCCTTCCGGCTCGCTGACCCATCCGGCGATGACCGCGTTTCTCGACCTGAAGCGGGCGCACGGGCTGCGCGCCGAGGACGTCGCGGAGGTCCGGGTCGGCACCAACCGCCACATGCCGACCGCCCTGATCCACCACCGGCCCGGCAACGACCTGGCCGCCAAGTTCAGCATGGAGTTCTGCATCGCGATCCTGCTGCTGCGCGGGCGTGCCGGGCTAGCTGAGTTCCGCGATGAGGTGGTCCGCGCCCCCGAGGTCAAGGCCGCCATCGAGAAGGTGCGCTTCGAAGTGGACCCGGAAGCCGAAGCCGCCGGGTACAACACCATGACGAGCATCATCCGCGTGCGCATGAACGACGGCCGGGAATATGCGGGACGCGCCGCGTTCGCCAAGGGCAGCCCGGCCAATCCGATGAGCGAGACCGAACTCCTGGACAAGTTCATGGGCTGCCTGGCGGCGGGCGGCATCGGCGAGGTCGCCGGCCGGCGCGCCGCCGACCTGATCCTGGACCTGGAATCCCAGCCCGACCTGCGAGCCATCACCCGCCTGCTGTCCGCGGATCAAGAGGCTCACATGACGGGAGTTTCATGGACGAGGTACTGAGCGCGCTCGCCGATATCGTCGAGGAAGGCCGGCGGGCACAGCCCGGCGACGCGCTGCACGCCGCCAAGCGGATGCTGCTGGACTCCGTCGGCTGCGCGCTCGGCAGCTACCGCGAGCGGGTTCCGGCGATCATCCGGCAGGTCAGCGGGCTGCGGACGAAGTCGTCCGGCGTGCGGATCTTCGGCAGCGAGAACCGGCTGCACCCGGATGCGGCGGTGTTCGCGAACAGCGTCATGATCCGCTTCCTCGACTACAACGACGCCTTCGGCAGCACTGGCGGCGTGGGGCATCCAAGCGATTACATCCCCGCGGCCATGGCGCACTTCGGCGCGGACGAGATATCCGGCGAACTCGTGCTGCGCGGCATCCTGGTGGGCTATGAGGTGTTCTGCCGGCTTACCGACGCGACGGGACTCGGCGTGGAGCGGATCGACCACGTGCTGAACGGCGCGGTGGCGAGCGCCGCCGCGGCCGCGGTAGCCAACGGGCTGTCCGGCGAGCACACCAGGCACGCGCTCTCCCTCGCGGTGACCGCGAACCTGTCCCTCCAGGCGACCCGGCTGGGGGACCTGTCGATGTGGAAGGGCTGCGCCGCCGGGAACGCCTGCCGTAACGGCGTGTTCGCCGCCGAACTCGCCGCCGCGGGGATCACCGGGCCGGACGCCCCGTTCACCGGCCGGGGCGGGCTGGTGGCGGTGACCGGCCGCGAGCCCGGCATGGCGCCGCTCAGCGCCAGCGCGAGCCCTGCCATCGTGGGCTGTCACGTCAAGCGCTTCCCCAGCGGCTACTTCTCGCAGGGGGCGGTCGAGGCGGCGCTCGCCGTGCACGCGCGGCTGGGCGGCCGGGTTCCCGTCGCGATCGAAGTCGGCACGTTCGAGTTCGGCAAGCGGGTAATGGCGGGTGACAAGCAGAAATGGCACCCGGCCACACGGGAGACCGCGGACCATTCGATACCGTACGTGGTGGCCTGCGCGCTGGCCCGTGGCCACGTCAGGCGCGACGATCTCGGCGAGTCCGAGCTCGCCGATCCCGCCATCCGGCGGCTGCTCGACGTGCTCACCGTCGAGGTGGACCCGCGGTGCATGGCCGCCTGGCCGGAAGCCTGCATGAACACGGTCACGGTCAGGTTCTCCGACGGCGGCCAGGAGACGGAAACCGTGCGGTACTACCGCGGGCACGCGAAGAACCCGATGAGCGACGGTGAACTGGAGGAGAAGTTCCGCGATCAGGCCGAATCGGTGCTCACCCCGGCGGACGCGGACGCGCTGGTCAAGGCGATCTGGCAACTCGACCAAGCGGGTTCGCCGGAAGCACTGTTCGCCTGGACCCCCAGCTAGGCGATCTTCGGGGTGACCCGTCCGGTGATCGCGCCGAGGTCAAGCCCGCCCGGCAAGGTGCCGAAGGCGATGCCCCAGTCGCCGTCGAGGCGGGACGCCACGAACGCGTCGGCGACGGCGGGGTGGCCGTGCCGGACCAGGAGGGCGCCCTGCAGGGTGAGGGCGATCCGCTCCGCCAGCACCCGGGCCCGCGCCTGCGCGGGATCGCTGAGCTCTTTGCGCAGCCGGGCGATGGCCTGGTCCAGGCGCCGGTCCGCGCCCGCGGCCAGGTCGAGCTCGGCGAACAGCGCCTCGGCCGTCTCGGGCTGCCTGGTCAGGGCGCGGAGCGCGTCGAGCGCGGCGACGTTGCCCGATCCCTCCCAGATCGAGGCCAGCGGGGCCTCGCGGTACAGCCGGGGCATCCCCGACTCCTCCACGTAGCCGTTCCCGCCCAGGCATTCGAGCGCCTCGGCGGCGTGCACCGGGCCGCGCTTGCACACCCAGTATTTCGTCGCGGCGAGCGCGAGCCGGCGGAACGTGACCTCGGCCTGATCGCCGCGAGCGGCCCGGTCCGTCGCGCCCGCCAGCCGGAACGCGGCCACGGTGGCGGCCTCGGACTCTACCGCCAGGTCGGCGAGCACGCCGGCCATCGCGGGCTGCTCGGCCAGCGTGCGGCCGAACGCGGACCGGTGCGCGGCGTGGTGTGCCGCCGCCGTGACCCCGGCCCGCATGCCGGTCGCCGCGCCCAGCACGCAGTCGAGCCTGGTCATGTTCACCATGTCGATGATCGTGCGGACGCCCCGGCCCTCTTCCCCGACGAGCCACGCCACCGCGTCCTCGTACTCGACTTCCGCCGAGGCGTTGGAGCGGTTGCCGAGCTTGTCCTTGAGGCGCTGAAAGCGCATGCCGTTATGAGAAAAGCCGGGAAGCACCCGCGGCAGCAGGAAGCAGGACAGGCCCTGGCCCGGCGTCTGGGCCAGGACGAGGAACACATCGCACATCGGTGCCGAAGTGAACCACTTGTGGCCGGTCAGCCGGTAGCTGCCGTCGCCGGCCGGGACGGCCACGGTGGTGTTGGCGCGGACGTCGGAGCCGCCTTGCTTCTCGGTCATCGACATGCCGGCCAGCAGGCCGCGCTTGGTCAGCGGCGGACGCAGGCCGAAGTCGTACTCGGCGGCGGACAGGAGCGGCTCGTACCGCGCCGCCAGATCGGGTGCGTGCCGCAGCGCGGGCACGATCGCGTACGTCATCGAGATCGGGCAGCCGTGGCCGGCCTCGGCGCTGCTCCACACGTAGAAGCCCGCGGCCCTGGCCACGTGCGCGCCGGGGCGATCGGAGCGCCACGGCGCCGCGTGCAGGCCGTGCCGCACGGCCACGGTCATCAGCTCATGCCAGGAGGGATGAAACTCGACCTCGTCGACCCGGTTCCCGAACCGGTCGTGCGTGCGCAGCCGCGGCGGGTTCTCGTTGGCCAGGCGGCCGTGCTCCTGCCAGAGCGCGGAGCCGGCCAGCGCGCCGAGTTCGCGGACGGCGGGCTCGGCCCAGCCGGCGCCCTCGCGACGCAGCGCGTCCAGCATCGCCGCGTCGTCGGCGACGTCGTAACCGGTCAGCGGCGGGGGCTGATTCATCACCTCGTGTGTGGCTGGCATGGTTCCATCATGCGCGCGGACCCATGGTGGCCACCACCAGGGCCACGGTGGCCGCCACCTCGCCCAGCGCGCCGAGCACGTCGCCGGTGATCCCGCCGAGCCGGCGCACCGCGTGCCGTTCCAGGCCGGACGCGGCGGCCAGCGCCACGGCGATGGCGAGCGGGAGCGTCCAGCCGATGGCGTTCCATACCAGCACCGCGTCGGCCGCGGCGGCGAGCGCGACCAGGGTTTCCGCGAGCGGCACGCGAGCCCGGACCGTGCCGGCCACCATGGCGCCGAGCCCGCCCGGCCGCGCGGCGGGCACACCCTCGCGGCACGCCCAGGTCATGGCCAGCCGCCCGGTCACGATGGCGGTGAGCAGCGCCGCCGCCCCCCGCTGCGCCCCGGCCGACTCGGCGTGCGCGAGCGCCGCGACCTGGACCAGCACGGTCAGCACGAGCGTCACGACGCCGAGCGGTCCGATGTCGGACTTACGCATGATGTCCAGCGCGGCGTCCGCGGGCTTACCGCTGCCCAGGCCGTCGGCCAGGTCGGCCAGCCCGTCCAGGTGCAGGCCGCGGGTGAGCAAGGCCAGCGCGGCCACCGCCAGCGCCGCCGCGGTCAGCGGCCCGGCGCCGAGCGGATGATCCGCGCCGAGCAGCACGCCCGCCCCGATCGCGCCCAGCAGCAGGCCGACCGCGGGCGCCCACGCCATCGCCTGCCCCGCCGCTTCGCTCAGGCCGGCGGCGGCGGGGTCCGGCTCCGGCAGCGGGATCACCGTCAGCAAGGTGACCGACAGCCGCAGGCCGTTTCTTCTCACGGCGAACGAGCATAGCGGGGCGCACATACACAGACGTACTATCTCAAGAGCGGTCACAGCTGATGAGGTGAGAATGGCTGAATGGTGGTCTATCGAGGTATTCGACGCCGCGGAGCTTCCGGCCCGGCGCTGGAAAGAGGCCCATCAGGACACGCTCACCGAGGCGGCGGTCACCCACGGCGCGACTTACTGGGAATGGCACGAGCATCGGTACGGGGCAGTTTTCGAGGTGCTTTTCGACTCCGACGAGCAATGGGAAGCCTTCCGGGCGCTGCCCGCGGTCCGTGCCGCCCTGGACGACGTGCCTGATCCGGTGAACGGCCTGATCATTTACCGGGGCCGCGGCGGCGGCGCCGGATCGCGCAAGCCGCGCAAACCCAAGCCCGCCCCGAGCGCCAGCGCCATCGAGCTGCCCGAGCCGGTACTCGACGAGGTGGTCTCGGTGGTCCGCAGCAACCCGCCCGAGCACCCGTACCAGATTCAAACCCGAGGGTGAACCATTCCGCTTGACAGTGCAGGATGGAGGCATGAGGGAAACGCGAGTCACGACCGACGGTATGCGGACCGCGATTGAGCGGAGTGGCTATTACCCAGGTCTCATTACCGACGCGGTCACGTCCGTGCTCGGCTCGGAACCGGTGACGGCCTTCGTCGTGCACCATGACGCGATCTTCGATCAGGGCATGGAAGTACGGCGCCACATGACGGTGCTGGCACTCACCCCGACCAGGCTGCTCTTCTCGCACACCGACGAGCATCCGGCCGAGGATCCCGACACCCGGCCCCGGGCGGAGACCAGCACCGAGTCGATCCGGTTCTCGAAGGTGGCGTCGGTGGCGCTGACCCGCGTGGTCCCAGACCCGGCGTCGTATGTGCCCGGCGTCAGCATGCCGTCAGAAGTCATGCTGACGATCGGCTGGAACGTGCTCTCGCACGTGGAGCTGGAACCGGCGCACTGCGGCGACGACAGCTGCGAGGCGGATCACGGGTACATCGGCACGATCACCGCTGATGACTTCTCGCTCCGGGTGAGCGAGGCGGCCGACGGGGAGGAGGCGGTGCGCCAGGTGCTCGAATTTGCCCGGGCCCTATCTGACGCGACCGCGGCCGGGCGTCATTAGACTGAGGGATTCCTGCGTGGCACCCACGAGTAGAGGACCCCGAAATGACGCTCGAGCCGAGACATCCACCTATCGTGCCGTCCTACGGGGTCGCCGCTCTCGCCGATTTGTCAGCTTCTGTTGCGGCTTCGGTGGGAATTCCGGATTTTCCTAACGTCATGGGCTTTGAGCCCACTAGACGCGCTTGTGTACTGCTGGTTGACGGGCTCGGCTGGGAGCAGCTCAGGGATCACCCCGCCGCCGCGCCGTTCCTGTCCGAGCTGGCCCGCAATTCCCGCCCAATCACGTCCGGCTTCCCGTCGACGACGGTGACCAGCCTGGCCTCGCTGTGTACCGGATGCCCCCCCGGCCAGCACGGGATGCTCGGCTACCAGGTGCTGATACCGGGCCAGGATCGCCTGCTGAACGGGCTGCGCTGGGACTCCCGGGTGGATCCGCGGAGCTGGCAGCCGCAGCCCACCATCTACGAGCGGGCCGCGGCGGCCGGCATCCCGGCGTTCCACGTGGCCCAGGGGGCGTTCCGCGGCAGCGGGCTGACCAACGCCTTGATGCGCGGCGCGGAGTACCTGGCGGCGGACAGCATGGGCGCGCTCGCCGCACGGGCCGTCGCGGCGCTGCGCGACGCGGCGCTCAGCAAGGACGGCCGGGCGCTGGTGATCGTCTACCACGGTGATCTTGACGGTACCGGGCACGTGTTCGGGGTGGGTTCTGACGCCTGGGGCAAGCAGCTGGCTCACGTGGACAAGCTGGCCGAACAGCTGGCCGGCGACCTGCCCTCGGGAACGTCGCTGTACGTGACGAGCGATCACGGCATGGTGGACGTCGGCGAGGGTGACCGGATCGACTACGACGCCGTTCCCGAGCTGCGTTCCGGTGTCGCGGTGCTGGGGGGTGAGCCGCGGGCCCGCCACGTGTACACGCGCCCGGGCGCGGCCGCCGACGTGCTCGCGGCGTGGCGTGAAGTGCTGGGGGAGCGGGGGTGGGTACTGTCGCGCGATGAGGCGATCAAGGAAGGCTGGTTCGGTCCGGTGAGCGTTTCACTGGCCGAGCGCATCGGCGACGTGGTCGCCGCGCCCGCGGGAACCACCGCTATCGTCGCGACCCGCGCGGAACCGCGCGAGTCCGCGCTGTTCGGCATGCACGGTTCCCTCACCCCGTCCGAGGCGCTGATCCCGGGCCTGGTCTTCACCGCCGCATGAGCGGCTACCTGGTCGATGCGGCGACGCTGGCGGGCGAGCTCGCCACGGCCGGTTCCGCGCCGGCCGTGCTCGACGTGCGCTGGCGGCTCGGCGGACCGCCGGGGCTCGACAGCTACCACGCGGGCCACATCCCCGGTGCGGTGTTCATCGACCTGGACCATGATCTGTCCGCCCCGCCGGGTCCTGGCGGGCGCCACCCCCTCCCCGGACCAGCGGCGTTCGAGCGGTCGATGCGGGCGGCGGGGGTGAGCGAGGGCCAGCCGGTGGTCGTGTACGACGACGGCGATGGCCTGCCCGCGGCCCGGGCCTGGTGGACGCTGCGGTACTTCGGGCATTCCCCGGTCCGCGTCCTGGACGGCGGCTACCGGGCGTGGACCGGTGCGGGCTTGACCGCCAGCGATGCTGAGCTGGCCGTGCTGCCTGGCTCGTTCACCGCGCGGCCGGGCGGGATGCCGCTGGCGGACGCGGCCCGCGCCGCCGCGCTGGCGAGTTCCGGCGTGCTGATCGACGTGCGCGCCCCGGAGCGGTACCGCGGCGAGACCGAGCCCATCGACCCGGTGGCCGGTCACATCCCCGGCGCCGTGAACGTCCCGATCACGCAGACGGCCAACGCCGACGGCACGTTCAAGGACCCGGCGGCCCTGGCGGCCGTGTTCGCCTCGGCCGGCGTGACCCCGGATGACGCCCCTGAGGTCGGTGCCTACTGCGGTTCTGGCGTCACCGCCGCCCGCGGCGTCCTCGCCCTCGCGATCGCGGGGATCCCCGCCGCGCTCTACGCAGGCTCCTGGTCCGAGTGGATCACCGACCCGTCCCGCCCCGTCGCCCCCTAGGGAGGTCGTAGCGGGCGGTGCGGACGAGCCAGGTGAGGGCGCCGACCGTGATCGCGAGCGTCGCGGGCTGCCAGCCGGCCACCGCGATGGCGGCCCAGCACACCGCGGTCGCGAGCACCACCCGCGACATCAGTATCGCTGGCCGCCCCTCGCGCCACCGGAGCCGTGGTGGCCCGGCCGCCTGGTCCTCGCGCAGGTCCGCGTAGGCCTCACCGCGCCCGTAGCCGGTGCGCAGCGTCGCGTAGGCCGCCGCCGCGGCGGCGAAGCGCGCGGGGTCGCCGCCGTCGGGCCGGTCGGGATGCGTGCTGGCCGCGATCCGGCGCCAGGCGGCCCGTACCTCGTCCTCGGGCAGATCCGGCCGGGCCGGCAGCCCGAGCGCCTGAAACGGATCGTAATCATCCATGTGCTTAACGTTATCGTGCGTTCATTTAGTAAACGGCTATCAACGGGGAAATGACATTCGCTTGACCGTTCGTCGCGGCTATCGACATCATCTTTCCTGGTAGGGACGCTAAGCACGTGAGTAACGATGTGGTGCTGGCCCTGGTGGTAATCACCGCCCTCGGGTTCGATTTCACTAATGGCTTTCATGACACGGGTAACGCGATGGCGACGTCCATCGCGACCGGGGCGCTGAACCCGCGGATCGCGGTCGCCCTGTCTGGACTCCTCAACCTCGTCGGGGCCTTCCTGTCGCTGTCCGTGGCAGCGACGATCGCCAGCGGCCTGGTGGACACCAAGCTGGTTACGCTCACCGTGGTGGCGGCCGGGCTGGCGGGCGGGATCATCTGGAACCTGCTCACCTGGCTGTTCGGCATCCCGTCGAGCTCCTCGCACGCGCTCATCGGGGGCGTGATCGGCTCGACCATAGCGGCCGCCGGCGGTCACGCGATCAAGTGGCACGGGCTCACCTCGAAGGTGATCATCCCGGCCGTCCTCTCACCGGTCATCGCCGCACTGGTAGCGGCGGCCGGCACCTGGCTGCTGTACCGGATCAGCCGCAGCCTCACCGACGGCGCCAGGAAGCACGGCTTCCGGATCGGGCAGATCGGCTCGGCGTGCATGGTGTCGCTGGCCCACGGCACCAACGACGCGCAGAAGACGATGGGCGTCATCACCTTGGCCCTGATCGCGAACGGCACGCTGAACGCCGGCGCGAGCGCGCCGTTCTGGGTCATCCTCACCTGCGCGCTGGCGATCAGCCTCGGCACCTACGTGGGCGGCTGGCGGGTGATCAGGACCCTGGGCAAGGGGCTGGTGGAGATCGAGTCGCCGCAGGGCATGGCGGCCGAGTCTTCCTCGGCCGCGATCATCTTGCTGTCCAGCAGCTTCGGCTACTCGCTGTCCACCACGCACGTCGCCACCGGCTCGATCATCGGCACCGGGCTCGGCAAGAAGGGCGCCGAGGTGCGCTGGAACGTGGCCGGGCGGATGGCCACCGCCTGGGTATTCACCCTGCCGTCCGCCGCGCTCGTCGGGGCCGCCGCGTACGGCGTCGCGAACGGGATCGGCGGCACCGCCGGCGTGGTGATCGACCTGCTTGTCCTGCTCGCGATCGTGGCCGTCATCTACTGGCGTTCCCGCGCCAGCAAGGTGGACCACAGCAACGTGAACGACGACTGGACCGGTTCGCCCGCATCGGCCGAACCGCAGCCCGCAGCGGCCTGAGCGACGGGAGACCGCAATGTCCTGGATCAACTACTCCGCACTCTGGAAGATCGTGGTCTTCGGCCTGATCGCCGGCGCCGGACTACCGGCGATCTTCGCAGGCGGCCTGTTCGCCCTGTCCAAGGGCCCGCGCACGCAGACCGCGGGAGCCGACGCTGATTCCGACGCCTTGGCCGGTGGCAGCACCGCCGGAATGGTCATCGCCGCGATCTGCTTCCTCGTGGTGCTGGCCGCCATCGGCTGGGGCATCTACGAGGTGTACCAGATCGGTCACCCCGCGGCCACGCCCGCCCCCAAGAAGTGAGGCTGGAGAGCATGGCACTGCCACCTGTCCTGAGCGCGATCATCGGCTGGCTGCGCGCCGGTTACCCGGAAGGCGTCCCTGACGTCGACTACATCCCGCTGTTCGCGCTGCTCGGCAGCCAGCTGACCAATGACGAGGTCAACGCGATCGCCGGCGAACTGGCCGACGAGAGCAAGCCGGAGTCAGCGGAGGCGATCAGGCGCGCCATCGTCACGGTCACCGACACCAAGCCGAAGGACTCCGACGTGGCCCGGGTCCGGGCCCGGCTGGCGGCCGGCGGCTGGCCGCTCGCCAAGCCCGGATGAACGCCTAATCCGGCGCCGGCCCGAACGCCTCATCCAGCACGTCCCCCGCGTCCGCCGTTGGCCCCCCTTGCGGGGGCCGGGGGGTGTCGGGGGGCGGAGCCCCCTGACGCGGGGGGTCACCGGGGGGTCGTCCCCCGGGGGCTAGCGCCCCCCCGGGGGCAAACACAGCGGCAAGCACCCCCGGTCCCGCGATCAGGCGTTTCACCTGGACGTACGTCACGCCGCCCCGGTATACGTAGGCGGCCTGCCCCACGTCTAGCTGGCGTACCAGCTCGGGGTCGAGCACGGGTGCCGTCCGCACCCGCGAGGAACCGGTGTCATCCCACCGCGACGCGCCGATCAGCGAGCGCACCGTGTCCAGCAGCCGCCGTGTCCCGGCCAGCTCCGACACCGGCTCGGGCCGTGGTGTGCGCAGCAGCCAGATGCCGCCTTCCGCGGTGGTCGCGATCCGGTACCGCTCGTCCTCGTTCGCGGCCAGCCCCTCCCAGGACTGAGACGTCACCTGGACCGCCAGTCCCAGCGACCGCGCCCGTTCGTACAGCTGCCAGATCGGCAGCCGCCGGCCCACCGCGCTGAACTCATCGACGGCCAGCAGTATCTCCCGCCCTGGATCCGCGGTCGCGAAGCTGGCCAGCAGGTTGACCAGCGCACGCGCCTGCGCCTCCGCCACCGCGGTCTCCGCCGTGCCCTCCAGGATGAAATACCAGGCGTCGGCGTCCGCGAATCCGCCGGGGCCGTCGAATCCGGTGCCGAGCCGCCGCCACAGCGTGCGGAACCTGAGCGCCGTGTCCTCGACGTGGGCCGCGCGCACACGCGGGCCCGCGGGGTACTCGCGGGCCAGCCAGTTCGCGTCAAGCCGGGCCAGGAAATCAGCCGAGTCAGCCGGCCGTCCGCAGGGCGCGTTCACCGCGAGCGACACGATCGCCTCGAGCACGTCGTGGTAGTAAGCCGCGGCGCCGCCGCCGTGCTCGATCAGGTCGGCCAGGGTGGTGGTGAGCAGCCCGGGCGGCAGATCCCACAGCGACATGCTGGCATCGTCGGGCCACACCGCCACCGATCGCGCGCCGGCGTCGCGCATCACCCGGCGCACCCGGTCCGCGACCTTGCGGGAGCTGGCGCCGCCCTTGCAGTCGATGACCACCAGCAGCGGGTGCGTGCGCCGGCGGATGCCCTCCGCCATGAAGCCCGCCCAGAGCCGGAGCAGCAGCGTCGTCTTACCTGTGCCCGTGGTGCCGATCACCACCTGGTGCGAACGAAGCCGGTCGTACGGGAGGCACGCGATGGGCCGGGCCGGGTGGCGGACGGTGCGGATGGTGGCTCCTGTCACCACCGCTCCGTTCTTAGCCAGCAAAGGAATCGCGCCAGGAGCCGAGATGCGGCCCTTCGCGGTGCGGACCTGCCGCCGCCACTGCCGCAGGTCGAACGCGACGGGTGCGGCGGGGGAGCGGCCGCCCGCCCCCGTGTCCATGGCGAAGATCCGGTAGGCCCAGGCCAGGCCGCCCGCGGCCAGGCCCAGCGGGAGCGCGATCGGCGCGATCGCGATGGCCGCGGTGGCGAGGTGACCGTGCGCGGCGAGCTGCCACATGGCGTGCCAGGCACGGTAGGGCGCCGCGACGACCCGTCTGTCGGTCTGCGCCGCGGTCGCGATCAGCCATGCGGCCACCATCGGCAGGCACCACAGCGCCGCGCCGTAGAGCCGCCGCGGCGGCCACCCGGCCAGCCAGGCCGCCAGCACGGCCGCTCCCGCGACGAGCGTGACGGGCGCGGCCGCCACCGCGACCGCGATCAGCAGGGCGGCGCGGGCCAGCCGGAGGATCACGGGCTTCCGCCGGGAAAGGGAGCGCAGGCCGGGAGGTCGCGGATCTCGATCCGCGCCGCCAGCGAGCCCAGCCCGGTGCGTGCCCGGGTGACCGTGGGAACCGCGGCGGGCGAGCAGAGATACAGGACGCGGGCGTGCCGGGGCGAGCGGCCGGGTACCGCCGTGTCCGCGGCGGCGCAGCCGTAGTCCCCGGTGCGGGACAGCAGCTCACCCATGATCGCCGCGGTCCGGCTGACCGTCTTGCGGGTGAGCTCGGCCTCGACCGCCCAGCATTCGCCGGCCCACGGCACATCCGCTTCATCCGGCCAGTGCACCTCGCCGTCGGGCAGGTGGTCGCGGACGCCGACCCGGCAGCCGGCCCGCAGCCGCCGCTCGCCCCGCCAGTACGCGCGGGCCTGCCGGTAGCCGGCCGTGGCTTCCAGGGCCAGCCGCACCGAGGTCACCGCCCTGATGTGGGCCAGCCTGGACAGCGCGGGCGCCACCGCGCCGTACCGCAGGCCGCAGGCGGCCAGCCCGGAGCGGGTCACCCACACCCACGGCGGACCTGGCCCGAGCCGCGCCGACTCGGCATAGCCGCGCTCCCGCCATCCGGCCGCGACCGCCCGGGCCCGGTCCGGCCGCACGCCGAGAACGGCGGCGAGCTGGTCGAGCTGCACCCCGTACATCTCCGCGATGAACACCAGGCCGTCGATATCGCGTTGCGTTAGCGTCCGAATGCGTTCCGTCATGGCATCGATCACTTTACGCGCCAGGTCCCGAGGTGAGCGAGGATGATAGGACCGGCAGGGGTTGCTACGGGAAGGCGGCAGAGGATGCGGATGCGGACACTCGGCGGTACCGGCATCAAGGTCAGCTCGTACTGAACTACCCGGCCGACGCCGGCTGGCAGGCCCCGTGCTCACCGACGCCGCCGCCCGCCGCCGTCCCGCTGGCGAAAAGGCCGCCTCTTAGCCAGCCTCGCGCCTTAGCCAGCCTCGTGCCGCTGAGCCGCGAGCCGCTCCAGCTCGGGGATCAGCCAGCCTTCCACGCGCTCCCTGGTGAGTTCCAGCCTGGCCAGCGCG
>Ga0126381_100001267_pt1 | contig 27261 bp, 17 predicted proteins | sample PanSoiMetPlot_28_FD_96465 | JGI IMG/M metagenome (GOLD analysis project Ga0126381, IMG submission 96465) | Tropical forest soil microbial communities from Panama - MetaG Plot_28 | ecosystem: Environmental > Terrestrial > Soil > Tropical forest > Bulk soil | place: Panama | collected 2016-02-17
CATACGGGCGATCTACGAGCAGAACCTGCGCGTGACGGAATACATCGGCAAAGAAGGCCTGGCCATGTGGGGGACGTCAGCGATTGATGTCGCCCTGTGGGACCTGTTGGCGCGGCGTCTCGGAGTGCCTGCAGCTGTTTTCTTCGGGCGTCTGCATACCGCGGTTCCGGTCTACGGCAGTGGAGGTTGGATCTCCTATTCCGATGAGGAACTTGCAACCGAAGTGCGCCGTTACATCGACCGCGGATTTGCGGGAGTGAAGATCAAAGTCGGCAGCCCGAAGGAGGAGCGGGATGTCGAGCGGATCCGTGAAGTCCGCCGCATAGTCGGCTCGGACCGAAAGTTGATGGTGGACGCTAACCAGGGCCTCAGTCTCGAACGTGCGCTTCGGCTGGTGCGTCGCGTGGAAGATTGTAACTTGGATTGGCTGGAAGAGCCTTTTCCGAAAGATGATTTGGAGAGTTATGCACGCCTTGCGGCAGCGACAAGCATTCCTTTGGCGGCCGGGGAACGGGAGTTTGGAGTAAATCCCTTTTATCGCATCGCAAAGGCTCGTTGCATATCGATCATGCAACCGGACCTCCTGCGTGTAGGAGGCGTCACCGGATGGCGGCTGTCGGCGGCATTGGCTGAGGCGCACATGTTGCGCGTGGCCCCTCATTTCTATCGCGAATACGATGTCCACTTGGCCGCCGCACAGCCCAATCTCGTCGCCATTGAATCGTTCGACTGGCTAAAGGATCTGGTGGAAGCGCCGTTTGAAGTCCGTGATGGCCTGGCTACTGTGCCTGAGCGGCCAGGATTCGGGGTCAGGTTCCGGCCCGAAGCAATACGAGAATTTCGGGTCGACTGCTGAGTTGAAGGACGTCTACAATAGCCGTTACGTTCACAAATCAATTCAAAGCGGAGGAGCCAGGCATGAGTAATGTCCGTAGAGTCGTGACGTATGGATTGATCCTTCTATTTGTTACTTCCGGAGGGGCTCAGGCGCCAAGCATCAGTTCATCCGACCTGTCAGATCTGCCTAGGCTGAAGTCCTTTTCGGCTCACAGGGTATCAAGTAACAACCAGTTCGTCGGCAGCAATGACGACAGCAAGAGAATCATGCCGGGAGAGACGCTCGTCATGGCAGACCTCGCAGGACCAGGAGTCGTGAACCACATCTGGGTCACGGTTGCGGACAACGAATATGCATGGCCGCGCCTGGTCCGATTGAGGGTTTATTACGACGGAAAGAAAACGCCCAGCGTGGACGTGCCGCTCGGAGATTTTTTTGGGGTAGGGCATGGGTATGAGAGAAATCTCCCGTCGTTGCCGATCAATGTCAGCTCATTTGGGCGAGCCCGCAACAGCTACTGGCCGATGCCGTTCCGGGAATCCTGCCGAATTACCGTCACCGACGAAGGCAAGCGTCCGGTCACGATGTTTTACTATCACGTGGACTGGCAGAAGCACCCATCATTGCCTGCAGACGTTGCGTATTTCCACGGCTACTACCGGCAGGAGCGACCAGCAGTCTCCGGAAAGAACTATGAATTCCTAAGCGTCCGCGGGACAGGTCACTACGTCGGCACGGTGTTGAATGTCATCCAGGCGCAAGTAGGCTGGTTCGGAGAAGGCGACGATCTGTTTTACGTCGATGACTCCCAACGTCCGCAGATTTCCGGAACGGGGACTGAGGATTATCTCAGCGAGGCGTGGGGTCTCCGTGTGGAAGGTGGGCCTTGGAGCGGGACAACTGTCGCTGAAGGAGAGCGTGTCGGGGCAAGGCTCAGCGGCTACAGGTGGCATGTTCCCGACCCGATCCCGTTTACAAAGTCGATTTGGGCCGGCATCGAGCATGCAGGTTGGACTTACAATGCCGACGGCTCATTGCGGTCTGGTTTTGAGGAGCGTCCGGATTTCTTTTCCAGTGCCGCTTTCTGGTATCAGAAAGGCGTAAACGAGGACCTCCCGGAACCTCCGTTCGGGGAAGCCCGGCTCCCGATGGGAAATGCGCTGCAAGTGGCCGTAGAAGACTCGATCGCCGACGTGCGCACGAAGAACGGGAAGGCCTCCGTGCAGCGTGAAGTGGATTGGGGAAAGGACTTGCTTTTCTTTGAAGCGAAAGGAGACGGATCTCGAATCGATATTCCTCTCGAAGTTCCGCAAACCGACCGCTACGAAGTACTTGCGCGCATTGCCCAGGCACCCGACTATGGAGATTACTACGCACTTATCGACGACAAGCCGACAAACGTGGATAACCGGCAGAATGCTACATCAGAGATCGCTTCTACGGGGCCGGAAGTATTCCACAATTACCTGCCGGAGATTTATATCGCAGTAGATCGTCCTTTAGGCTGGCTGGAACTCAAGAAAGGCCGTCATGTACTGAGCTTCGTTTGCGCGGGTCGCGACGGGAGGTCTTCCGGCTTCAATCTGGGCATCAATGATGTGGTGTTAGAACGCATTCCAAAGTCCGAGCCGGCTGCACCTCGACGCACGCCGGGAAGTCCAGCAACCCGCTCGGGAGCGGTCGCGGTGTATCGCGGGCTTCCGCTTTCCTTCTATCGTGACGGGTTGCAGACGGCAACTGTTGAAGAGCGAGCCGAGATGGTACGCAGCATCGGTTCTTTTCGGGAAGATGGCGCAACCGCCACCGCTGAACTGTCAAACGCTTTGAGCGACCCGGATGTTCGCGTACGTGCTGCAGCTGCGTGGGCCCTGGCACAAATTGGTCGCGCGGGCGCGTCCGCCGTACCCGGATTGACAACCGCGTTAACGGATGCAGATCCCGGTGTGCGCTGCCGGGCCGCTATAGCACTGCGAACAATGGGTGCCCAGGCTGCCTCTTCGGTCCCCGCACTGATCAAAGCTCTTAATGATCCCGAGGCTTATGTCCGTGCACCGGCTGCCGATGCTTTAGGCAGCATCGGGCCTCCGGCCAACGGCAGCGTACAGGCTCTTATTGACCGAACAGCAGTAGCGGGCGAACAGGCTTTTGTTCTGCGGAGCGTGGTGGCAGCTCTTGGGAATATCGGCCCGAATGCAACCAATGCGATTCCGGTCTTGCGACAAATGCTGAAGATGCATCGAGTGGCTTACACGGCGCAAGAGGCGATTCTTAAGATCGACAAGCAGCCGGTTCCGCGGTGGTAGTTTTGGAGTGCGGTTTATCAGGCTTTCAAGAGGTCGGGCACTACGCGGCCCGCCACGTCGGTAAGACGGAACCGCCTTCCCTGATATTTGTACGTCAGCTTGGTGTGGTCCACGCCAAGGCACCGGAGAATGGTGGCATGAAGGTCGTGGATATCGACTGGGTTTGACACGACGTTATAGCTGTAATCGTCCGTCTCGCCGAATGTTTGGCCGGCCTTTATCCCACCGCCAGCCATCCAGACCGTGAAGCACCGCGGATGATGGTCGCGACCGTAGTTGGTCTCCGTCAGCGTGCCTTGCGAATAGACGGTACGACCAAACTCACCGCCCCAGATGACAAGAGTGTCTTTTAGCAAACCGCGCTGCTTTAAGTCTTGAATCAGAGCAGCGGTTGGTTGATCGGTTTGCTGGCATTGACCGCTGATTTCCTTGGGCAGGTTGTTGTGTTGATCCCAGCCGCGATGGAAGAGTTGGATGAAACGGACACCACGCTCGGCGAGGCGGCGCGCCAGAATGCAATTCGCTGCGTAAGTGCCGGGCTTCCGTGCGTCAGGTCCGTACATCTCGAACACAGAGTCAGGCTCCTTCGAAAGGTCGGTTAACTCCGGCACGGAGGCTTGCATGCGGTAAGCCATTTCGTACTGTTCAATGCGAGCGGAGATCTCGGGGTCCTGAAATTTGACCTGATTCAACTCATTCAACTTATCCAGGTCATCTAAGAACTGACGCCGCGCGGCCGTATCGTATCCGCCCGGATTGGAAAGAAAGAGTACCGGGTCATGTCCAGCGCGGAATTTGACGCCTGCGTATTTTGTGGAGAGAAATCCGCTGTTCCACATCCGGTCGGCCAATGCCTGCGTACCGCCTATTCCCTGCGAAACCATCACAATAAACGCAGGAAGGTCCTTGTTTTCGCTCCCCAACCCATAAGCGATCCACGAGCCGATACTCGGACGACCGGCGAGCTGAAATCCCGTTTGACAGAACGTAACAGCAGGATCGTGGTTGATCTGCTCGGTGTGGACCGACTTGACGATGGCAAGGTCATCGACAACCTTAGCGGTGTGGGGTAGCAGTTCACTTAGCCAAGTCCCCGTTTCGCCGCTTTGCGAGAACTTGAAGAGAGTTGGAGCAGTGGGAAACTTCGTCTGAAACGCAGTCATGCCGGTGAGCCGCTGACCCATCCGGATGGATTCGGGCAGATCGGTCCCGCGCTGTCTTTGCAAATTAGGTTTGTAGTCGAACAAATCAAGCTGTGAAGGCGCCCCATGTTGGAACAGATAGATGACCCGCTTGGCTGTCGGCGGGAAGTTCGGGAACCCGGGTATTACGCCGCTCATCTCTTCAGCGATCAAATCCCGTGAAAGCAGAGACGAGAGAGCAGCGATGCCGATCCCAGTGGCGCTACGGCCGAAGAAGTGACGGCGCGTCACCATGAGGTTACGTTCAGCGATGGGATCCAGCATGAATTGACCCTTACTCCTTAGTAATTGTTTCGTCGAGGTTCAGGACAAGGCTCGCGACAGAAGCGTAGGCCGCCAAATCGCGAGGCTTTAATTCGGTATCGGCCGTCGATTCGCCCTGACGCAAATATTGCGTGACCTTTGCTTCGTCGGAAAAGTAGTTCAAATGAAACTGCAGATCCTTCCTGAGAACCGCTAGTTCAGCGTCCGTTGGATAGCGGGCCAGCGCAAGACGAAAGCCAAACCGCAAGCGGGAATCGGTAGTCGCTCCGCCTTCTTTTAGCATCCGCTGACCGACAAAGCGCGCGGCTTCCAGAAACTGTTCATCATTCATCAAATTGAGCGCCTGCAGCGGCGTATCGGTGGCGCTCGCTCGTACGACGCAGTCTTCGCGCATGGAAGCGTCGAAATTGATCATGGCAGGAGGCGCGGCTGTTCGCTTCCAATAGGTATACAGACTACGGCGGTAGAGATCAGCACCGTGGGCCTTATCGTAATCGGTATTCTGCATGCCGATCTCTTTCCAAAGATCGGGCGGTTGATAGGGCATTACGGATGGTCCGCCGATCTTTTCAACGAGCAGCCCAGCCATGGCCAGGACCTGATCGCGAATCATTTCAGCAGGAAGCCGAACCCGCGGCCCGCGTGTCAGGAGACGGTTCCCCGGGTCGCGCTGCATCGCGTCCGTCGACGCTCGGGAGGACTGGCGGTAGGTTGCGCTCGTTACGATTAGCCGTTGCGCGGCTTTGACGTCCCAGTCCTTCGCTATGAACTCCGACGCGAGCCAGTCCAACAGTTCCGGATTGGAAGGCCACTCCCCCTGGCTGCCGAAATCCTCGACGCTTTTGACGATTCCAGTTCCGAAATACATTTGCCAGAAGCGGTTGACGGTTACGCGGCTAAGCAGCGGGTTGGAGGGATCGACTACCCATTCGGCAAAGCCAAGGCGATTATTGGGTGCGCCGGGGGGCAGGGGATTGAGCACAGCGGGGACCCCTGGCTGGACGACGTCGCCGGGCTTGTCATATGCACCGCGAATCAGGAGGTGCGTATCACGCCGAAACGGCACGTCCTGCATCACCATGACGGTGGGGAACGTCCGCTCAAGGCTCTCCCTTTGCCCGAGAAGCGTGTTGCGTTTCGCCCAGAGATCTCGATAGCGAGGTGGCGCAGCAGATTCTAAGAATGACCAGCGCAGGATGTTGCGTTCAACGGCAGTTCGGGAAACTGGAGCTTTCGCCGCGATAGTGGAAAGCGAATCGGCATCCGCCAGCGCGGCGATTTCATCGAACGAGAGCACGTTCGAATACAGGTGCACGCCACTAATCAAGCCACGGAACCGGCGCTCCGGACCCCACCCGGCGCCGATACGAATCGGCACATTGAACTCGTTGCCGGCGTTGCGATATGGCCGGTACAGCGTGTTCATCAAAAGTTTTGTTTTGGCGGGACTGCCATCTATATATAGGTGGACATGGTCGCCCACTTTTGACCCGTCGTAGGTTACAGCAAGGTGATACCAGCGTCCGGCGGCCAGCGTCTCTTCCGATTCAACACGGATCGCGTCGTCTACCCAGACATTCGTTAGATTCGCGTGTACTTTTCCGTGGTTAACGTGCAGACCAAAGCCCCTGCCTTGCGGGCTGTCCAGCATTTCGGAGACAACACTGCCGTCTGGCGCACCGTTCGGATAGATCCATGCGGTCAAAGTGAAAGGGTCATCGATGTCCAGCTTTGTCTGAATGCCGGTATCGAGAAAGCCTTTGCCGTCGAAGGAGGCAGCGCGGCCACAACGACCGTCCACAAATGTGACGTAGCCACCCTGCTTAGACAGATGCTCCTTCCCGTCGAAAGCGAAGGAGGCAACCGAATCGCGAGCGGGCACCCAGAACTGGCTGCTGCTCCCGGATAAGCGCTGCTCCCATGAGTGCTGGGCGCGTCCGATGGCCTTGTCATTCTGGCGCAGCGCCTGGTCGAGGCGATCCACCTGCTGATTGAGGTTATCGAGAGCCTGTTGCTGTTCCGCTGTGGGGGCAGGGACGACCGGCGCAGAGTTTCCGTACTTTATTCCGCGGCCTATCTCGGGCACTTGATCGAAATACGAATAGAGCTGGTAAAACTCCTTTTGCGTGAACGGGTCAAATTTATGGTTGTGGCAGCGTGCGCAGCCAAGAGTTAGGCCAAGGAACACGGTAGAAGTCGTGGCGACGCGGTCGACCACATACTCAACGGCGTATTCTTCCGGAACGATCCCGTCCTCCGTATTAATCCGATGATTGCGATTGAACCCAGTGGCGATTTTCTGGTTCAGCGTTGCGTTGGGCAACATATCGCCGGCAATCTGGTCGAGGGCAAATTGATTAAAGGGTTCGTTTCGATTGAAGGCATTGATGACGAAATCGCGCCAACGCCACATCTGGCGGGCACCATCGTATTGATAGCCATTGGTGTCTGCATAGCGGGCAGCATCCAACCACACAAAGGCCATTCGTTCACCGTAACGAGGCGAAGCAAGAAGACGATCGACTACCTTTTCGTATGCATCAGGGGACTTGTCGTTCAGGAAGGCATCAATTTCAGCAGGAGTCGGCGGAAGCCCGGTGAGATCCAGTGTTACCCGCCTTATGAGAATTTCGCGCGCAGCTTCGGCGGCAGGGTGCAGATTCTGTTCTTCGAGATGCGCCAGCACAAAGGCATCGATGGGATTGCGAATCCATGATGAATCCTTTACTTGAGGCGGCGGATACCGCTTTAGCGGCAGGAACGCCCAGTGTTTTTCCCATTTGCCGCCCTGCGCGATCCAAGTCCGGATTGTTTCGATCTCTTTTTCCGAAAGTTTCATGCCGGTGTAGACCGGCGGCATCCGCAAGGCGGGTTTTTCAGCAGTTATACGATAGATGACTTCACTTTGCTCGGGATGTCCCTCAAGGATCGGCCGCTTACCATCCGGCAGTACGGTCTTAGCTTCTTCTTCACGGTCGAGACGAAAAGGAATGTGTTTGGCCTTCGCATCGGTACCGTGACAGGAGTAACATTTATCTGAAAGAATCGGGCGAACGTCACGGTTGAACTCTACTGAAGCGGCAGAGCAGGTGATTTCGAGTCCCACGACGAAGCATAGAGTCTTCAGCCAGTTCATGTTCGACAATTCAATACAACTTTATTCTTCCTCATTGGGGCAAGCAAGATTCAGAGTGGGAATCATGCCGGTCAGGGCGCTTTTCTGAGCGCAAAAAATATGCTAAACAATTGATGCCAAACCATTTGATAATATTCAGTTAGAGCGATAATTAAAAGTATTGCATTGCGCTGTTCTCGCCTCTCCAAGCGCCCGGAGGACCCACTCAAATCACCTTAAAACTTGAAAGAATCCTCTTGTCTCGGCTGGAATGTCCAGCTTCTTGACGAGAACTTTTGAGTTTCGCCGGCTTTGTTCGTACTTCTCGCGGCGCTCGGGAGGAAGATCGTCAGGTGTACCTTCGGAGAAGCCACCTTTCGATTGAAAGTATGTGAAAGTCTGGGTCGATAGCGTAATCAATTTACTCAGACCAAGTTCGCGGGCTTTGTTTTCGGTGAAGTGAATCAACTTCCGGCCGATTCCCTGGTTCTCGTGTGAGGGATCGACAAAAAGGCTGGCAAGCTCGCCCTTTTGCTCAGTGGGATAAATATGCAGTGCCACACACGCAACCGGATTCTTGTCGATTTCGAAAAGGTAGTAGTCCGCGAGGTTCTTCTCAATCTCAGTTCGTGTCCTGCGGATGAGTTCTTCTGTCTCCACTGCCTTTTGAGTCAATAGCTGGATTGCCCGGATATCCTTCTTTTTAGCTGGCCGGATCTGCTCGTATTCATTGGCATAAATAAGAGTGCCAATGCCATCGTTGGAGAAGACCTCGGCTAGCAACCCTCCATCGTCGCGACCGTTGATGATGTGAACTCGCTGGACTCCGGCGGCGCAGGCAGCAGTTGCATGGCGAGCCTTGGAAACCATTTCTGGCGCGAAACCATCCGCCGCAGACTGTAACAGCTTCCGCAAATCCTCTGCCAGCATCTGGCGAATGAGTTGATTGTTAAAACGCAGCCCGTCCTGGGCAGTAATGAAAATCAGTTTGATCGCTTTCAGGGTCTCAGCTGCTGACACGGCAACGCTGTCCGAATTGGCGCGATACGTCTTGCCGTCACCGTCGAAGCCGAGCGGGGGAACAACGGGGACGATACCCTGATTCAGCAGCGTTTGAAGAAGTTCAGTGTCTATACGCTCGACCTTTCCGGTAAACAGATGGTCAATACCCTGGATGATTCCTACTGGATGCGTAATGACAGCATTTGTACAAGCCGCGCGCAGGTCATTCGCAGAAAGGCCCTCGAGGATGTCATGCGTGAGACGATTCGCAGCATCAATGGCCAACTGCAATGTCGGGGCATCGGTTACGCCCGTACCGTCGAGGTTGGAAGCAAGGATATGCTCCTTCTGCGCGAGAGACCTAATCTGCTCGGATGCGCCGTGCACGAGCACTACCCGGATGTTCAAGGAGCGCAGGACAGCGACGTCTAAGAGAATGTTGGCGAAGTTCTCGTCTGTGACGATGGCTCCATCTACTGCAACAATAAATGTCTTTTCACGGAATTGAGGAACGTATTGAAGAATCCCTCGCAGGTCCGTCGGCTTCACGTTAGCACCTGATCGATTGTCTCAAGGCTGTCGGCACCTTCAAGATTGAGACGTCTTCACTTTACCTCGACACCTGCAAGGCGCTTTGCTAAACTCCCAGTTTCGCGTATTACGATTTTCGTTACTCCATCCGAATTCATTAGGGTGAACCGAAATCGTTTGATGCCAAGCAAGATGCGCATACGGCCGCAATTAATTCCTAAACGGCAATATGCGGAACGTGCCCTCCTTTTTCTTCTCCTAGCTTGGGCTTGTCTTAATTGGCTTCAAACAATACAACACATTCTCCACGACTATGCCTCACTACCCGGTGCTGATTACTGGCGTATCGTGTCGCATGTGGAGAGCTACAGGAGCTTTGATCTCAGCGTTTTTTGGCAGCAACATAATGAGCACCGAATCATATTTCCAGAGATTGTATTCGCTCTGGATGTGATGCTTCTGCATGGGCGGCAAATATTGCCCCTGGCAGTTAGCTTCATCTGCTATTTTGCGGTCTGGATGACGCTTGGTCGGGCACTCTGGTCCGACAATCATTTGTCTGAAGTAGCCCGAAATGTTTCTATCTTAATGGCGGGAATCGTCATCGGTTGGCAGGGAAGTGTCGCGGTGTTGGCTAGTCCGTTTCAGATGCAGTGGCCGCTGGTGCAACTGGCAAGCGTTGTATCGCTATATTACTTAAGCCGGGTAAAGACGAGTCGCACACCCTTTTTTATGTCCGCCACTATCGTAGCAGCAATTATCGGCACTTATTCGTCGGGTAACGGGCTGTTGCTCTGGGTGGTTCTGATCATAGGCGGCGTCGTTCTGCGATTCGACCGACGACTGATTATGTGCCTTGTTACTGCTGCCGTATTAGCTGATGGGCTATATTTTGTTGGGTATCGCTTTTCTCGTAGTTTAAATGTCGGCAATTTACTTTCGCACCCTCTTTACTCGGCACAGTTTGCCGGCGCTTACTTGAGCATGCCATTCGGAGGTATGAAACCTCCTCAATTTAGTATCTGGCTGGGACTAACGAATGTTTTTATTGTCATTCTCCTGTTGGTTGTGGCAGCAAGGATTCGTCTTCTCGCCACGACGCCTGGAGTCGTGCTCTTCGGGTCTTATGTGTTCACGCTGTTCACAATAGTGATCACTGCCGCAGGCAGGATGGACCCAACAGACTATCACTTTTCAGCCGCCAAGGCAGGTCGCTACATCACCGTCCCTCTCGTCAACTGGGCCGTATTTCTCCTTCTCGCAGTGTGGATTTGCTCGAGCGGCCGTTGGAAGATCCCACTTACATCTGCCATCATTTGTGTCTCCGCGATTTTACTTGTGGTTGGCTTTCCGAAATTAAGAGGGTGGCTGCAAGCAAACGATCAAACGTTTATCGACTGGCAATTGGCTGATCTCGCCCTCGAGGATGGCCTTAGGGACCCCATGTTGATGCGAAAGCTTTTTCCTAGTCCGGGCTTTGTTCTCCGATTTTTACCCGAACTTCGGAAGCAGCATCTTTCTGTCTTTTACGACGGTTTCAACTCCTGGGTTGGGAAGCCTCTTATCGGAATAGCGCCGAAGTTGGCATGGCCTGTGCCGGGCCAGGTCGTCGACATCTATCCCGTACATGGAGGAGTCGAAGTTGTGGGTTGGGTAGATGATCCACAAAGCCGCTTAAAATCGCAATGGATAGTCTTCGGCGACCAAGCCGGTGTCATCGTTGGATTTGGTCGAAAGCTGCCTGCTGGCTTTCCCCAAGAGCTAAGTTCGCTTCGCGTTCCGTCTTCGATTGCGTGGGTAGGATTTGTGAAACTGGAGAACTCTACTGGTGCACTTTCCGCATACCTTAGAAGCAAGAAAGGTCTCCTACCCATAGAGGGTTTTCCTCCTCTGCCCGACCTTACGGCTGATCGCACGGCCCGGCTAGTGCCTCTCGCAGGCCGCTGAAATGGATCGGAAACAAGTGACGTCGGGGATGTATCAGATGTCAGTAATTGAGATGAGACGCCCAGGCCGTCGGCAGCACGGGATGTTCAGGGATCTGTCACCGAAAGACCCTCGAAGCCCGATCATCTGTTGCGAGCCGTTTGGTCAGTAGTGGAAGACTGTTAGGCTGTAAATTGTGGCACGGAGATTTACACGTCGCGTGAGATTGTTTCCGTTCGTTGTGCTCGGGTCCGTGTTGCTGGTTAGGAGTGGATTCGGCGAAGAAACGCAGGACAGCGGTCCGAAAATCTATCCTGCTGCAATGTCTATGGACTACAATCCCTTGCTATGGCAGGGGGACGATGCCCGGTTCGCGCTTGACATGCTGCATAGCAGCCACTGTGTGGCCGAAGTGAGCAAAGTCATAGCAGACGAGACTCAAAACCCTGAAGTCCAAACCCTGGCGCAAACACTTGCACATGAACAGGGTAAGCTCAATCGGCAACTTCGGAATATGGCGCGAACTCTGCACTTTCCTCTTCCGAGCAAGCAAGATCTGGAGCAATGCGCTGCCGGCTCGCGGGTCCGTGAATTGTCCGGGCAAGAAATGGACTCGGGTTACGTGAATCTCCTTTTGAAAAGCAGCACGGCAAATGTCTCGCGATTCGAGGAGGAGCTGTCAAGGCCCCGGACGCCGAGCAACTGGACGCTGTGGAAATTTGCAAAGAATGGTTTGCCGATGGTTAGGAATGAGGAATCGGCGGCGAAGGACTTGAGCCACGCCATTCCGAATTTCAAGTAGTCCTGCTCTCCGCAGGTTGCAAGATCGGTGGCTGTTTTAATATTGCTGTAACAAGTTTCACGTACGATAGGCCTCGAAAACTCTTTGAACGTTTCAGGAGGATCTTTCTGTTCGTGAAAAAATCTGCGACACGTATTCTTGTGATTGGTCTCGCTCTCGGGCTGTTGGTCACAGGTCGCTCCAGGGCTGAAATCGTATTACTGGCGACCGGTACACTTGACGAATCGAGAGCAGGCTCCTTCACTGATCTTTCGGGCCTCACTTATAAGCTCGAAAACGGTGTGCGGGCAAACCTGCTTGGCGGCTTTGGATCAGCGATCACTTATGCGTCTGGGAACACGTTCCTTGCTTTACCCGACCGCGGGCCTAACGCTGTGCCATTTGACTCAGCCATCGACGACACAGCCAGCTACATCAACCGGTTCCATACCATCACGGTGGATCTGGTTCGTAGTGAGTCCTCGTCGGGCCTCCCATTCACCCTGGTGCCCAAGTTGCGCGCTACAACGCTCCTATGGAGTCTGACTCCGCTTGTTTACGGAACTGGCGCTGGTCTCGGTGTGGGCTCCGGTGTTCCGCCAAACAATAATTTCTTTCAGCATTTCTTCACCGGGCGCTCCGACAACTTCGATGCCGCGCATAACTCTGGTGACCCAAACGATGCGCGCCTGGATCCGGAGGGCATGCGGCTCTCAAACGATGGCCTCAGCGTCTTCATATCCGATGAATACGGTCCTTATATTTACCAATTCAGCCGCTTCACGGGTGCTCGTCTCCGCTCTTTTCATTTGCCGTCTTCCTTCTTCGTAACCAACCTAAGTCCTATTGGCAACAGCGAAATCAACGGCAACACCTCCGGGCGAACGGCCAACAAAGGGATGGAGGGGCTGGCGATCACGCCCGACGGACGAACGCTGGTCGGGATCATGCAGAACGCGCTCATTCAGGATGCAAACCTCGGCGCCACGAAGCTACTTCGGATCGTGACTATTGACATCGAATCAGGGCGCATTACGCATCAGTTCGCTTATTTGCTTACTTCCGGCTCGGGGGTCAGCGAAATCGTCGCACTTAACAATCATGAATTCCTGGTGGACGAACGGGACGGAAATGGACGCGGGAACGGCAACGATGCCGGAGTGAAACAGCTATTCAAGATTGACCTCTCGCACGCCGTCGATGTCAGTGAAATGGACGGACCCGACGCGGCAAAGCATGCCGTGAACAAAACGTTATTTCTTAATGTGGTTGACTTGCTCGTCAAGAATGGCATCAACGCAGGCGAGATCCCCGCTAAAATCGAAGGCGTTTCATTCGGTCCGGACGTCAAAGACGGTGCACGCACGCTGCACACGCTCTGGATTGCTAATGATAACGACTTTCTCGAAACGGTTCCCGCAGCGGATGGGAGCCAGATTGCGAATCCCAATCAGCTTTTTGTCTTTGGCTTCACGGACACCGACCTAGCTGGCTCGAAATTTGTTCCCCAATTCAGTGGATCCAGGCATTAGGCAAGTAGCCTCTTAGGGAATTTCATTTAGATTCGTCATCGCGTGCAGCTTTTCTGAGGTGAGCGACAAGAAGCTAAAGCAGTAGTGCGTTCCCAGTGCGTGCTGGACGCGCCACCGCGAGAATGAGCGAATGTTCTAGGGCGGGGGGCAGGCGACGATTTCCTCTTTTTTTTCGTTGTATTATTAACGGCCTTGTAACCTTTTTATTGCTTCGGCCTCCTACGCTAGAAGCGATGAGGACTTTTAGAAGCACGTGTTCTCTTATTGGTGTAGCCATAGCCGCTGTTGCTATGGCCACCGCTTTCGCAGCACAGACGGAGCTTCCTCGCCCCACTTCAGACGGTTACGCACTTCCAAATGGGTGGAAGATAACTCCGCCTGGTCGATTTGTGGAGACGGGGGATATGGTTCTGAAACTGGTCACTTCTCCCGATGACCGTGTCGTGATCGCGTCACACTCCGGCTACAATCCGCATGGGCTGGTTGTTGCGGACCAGAAATCGGACGAAGCGCTGCAACGGATCCATCTAAAGACGACATGGATGGGAATGGCCTGGTCTCTGGATGGCAAGACTTTGTACGTTTCGGGTGGTAATGCGAATGGACAAAAAAGGATCGCCTCGACGCGGGCTCCGATATATGAGATAAGCTATTCGGGCGGCAAGCTCAGCGAAACGCCAACGGGCCAGCTTGACGAAACCATTGACAAAAGTAAGGTCTGGTGGTCGGGGCTGGCGTATCATCCCACCAAGCATTTGCTCTATGCAGCCAACCGCGGAACGGATGCCGGGCCAAGTAATGTCGTCGTATTCGACACAAAGACCCGACAACTTGTGACCCGGATTCCAGTTGATGTAAATCCGTACGAGCTCGTGTTCTCAAAGGACGGGAGAACACTGTTCGTATCGAACTGGGCAAGCGAATCGGTGAGCGTGATCGACACAGAAAGCAATCGTCTGGTTGGCACGATCAAGGTGGGATCGAATCCGAATGATATGAAGCTGTCTAACGACGGGCGTCTGTTTGTCGCCTGCTCCAACGACAATACGGTTCAGGTAATCGACACCGTCACGCGTAGGAAAGTTGAGGTCATCTCCACAACGATCAGCGCACAAGCTCCGGAGGGATCCACTCCTGACGCGCTTGAAATCGATCAGGCACGACACCTCCTATTCGTGGCGAATGCAGACAACAATGATGTCGCCGTGGTGAATATTGCGGATCCAAAGCACAGTGAAGTGGTCGGTTTTATTCCGACTGGCTGGTATCCATCGGCGCTGGCCGTGTCCCGCGATGGACGACGGTTATTCATTGGGAACAGCAAGGGCGAAGCTGGCCACGCTGATCTGAAGGGGCCGGGCAGTCCGCTTGCTTCAAAGTTCGGTGGTGACGAATCTGTCAAAACGCTCCAAAAAGGGAGCATCGAGTTTGTAGACATCACGAATTTGCGCAGGCAGCTAGCAGCATACACGAAACAGGTTATAGCGAATTCTCCCTACAACGATTCGCAACTTACGGTTGCCCGCACATCAAAAATGCATTCGGTCATACCGAGTACTGTCGGAGCGGGTTCTCCGATTCAGCACATCATCTACATCATTAAAGAGAACCGCACGTATGACCAGGTGTTCGGCGACATCACAAAGGGCAACGGAGATGCGCGGGTCACTATTTTTGGGGAAAGAATAACTCCCAACCAGCACGCTTTGGCTGAACAATTTGTGCTGCTCGACAATCTGTACTGCGACGGAGAGGTCAGCGTGGACGGACACTCATGGTCGAACTCGGCATATGCAACAGACTTTAACGAACGCCTTTGGCCACCGACGTATGCCGGTTTTAGCGATGCGAAGCCTTCCCGTGCCTATATTCCAAGTGCGGGCCATCTATGGGACCTGGCGCGGCGAAAGGGGCTTACATATCGCAGTTACGGCGAGTATGCCTCACGTGCAAGTGACGGGACGACGATGGAAGCCGCGGAGGGCGCGGACGCGCTATTCGGACACGTCTCCAAGCTGTATCACGCGAGCTTGAAAGCACGTGACACGGACAACGTAGGCGTATTTATTCAAGAGTTCGATGAATATGAGAAAAATATTGATGATCCGAGTCCAGAGAAAAGGCTTCCAAATTACATTGTAATGAGCCTGCCCGAAGACCATACACGAGGAACGCAGCCGGGCGCCTTCACGCCAGTGGCCATGGTTGCAAGTAACGATTTTGCTGTCGGTAAGCTAGTGGACAGAGTTACACACAGTAAATACTGGGCCACGACTGCCATCTTCATAATCGAAGACGATGCGCAGGATGGGCCGGATCACGTCGACGCAAGGCGCACAACTGGTCTGGTAATAAGTCCCTATGTGAGGCGCGGGACCGTCGACAGCACGATGTACTCAACAAGCTCGATAGTGCGGTCCATCGAGCTTCTGCTTGGGTTACCACCGATGAGCCAGTACGATGCCGCAGCGATGCCCATGTATGCGTCGTTCGGGATCGCGCCGGACCTATCGACGTTCAGCGTAATCCAACCAAGAATTGATTTGAATGCGCGGAATACGAAGGAATCATATGGCGCAGATGCCAGCGCGCGCATGGATTTTTCCGAATTGGACGAGGCGCCCATGGGCCAACTGAACGAAGTTATCTGGAAGAGCGTAAAAGGGGCGACTTCACTCATGCCCGCGCCTGTCCATCGCTTCCGCCCTCTCCTAGGTCCCCAGTAGAGCAGTCTGGGCCGGAAACGAAAGCGGGCGCTTTCGGAGCGCCCGCGACATCGGAGTCAAAAGAAGCGGATCTAATGGCCGTCCCGTTGAGCGAACTGTACGGCCGGTAGTACAGACGTCCCTTCTGCGCGTACGGCATCCAGACGGTCGGGGTTTAAGCCAAGTGCCTGCAGAATAGTTGGCGCGACCTGCGCAGTCTGCACTTCCGCTGTCACGAGTTTAGCTTTAAAGGAGGGATGCGAAAGTAGCAGCATCACATTGGTATCGTCATGTGCAAAGCCGCCATGTTCCTCCTGCTTCTTCGAACTCGTGGTGTATATAACGCCTACATTGGGGGTAACAATGATGTCGGGTGTTCGGGAGTCACTGTCCGGTGGCAGCCCTGGCCGATCCAGCAGCGACCGTAAGCTCCGTCCATAGTAAATTTGTCCGAGTCCGATGCTGTTGGCATTTTCTTCCAAAAGGTTGACGGCCGTGACTGTATCGCTACCGGGCGAAAGCCAGAGCAAGGAGACATCGTCTTCAGTCGGCCCGATGCCATTGGGGTTCAAAGGTGACTCCGAATCGGGTATGTAACCTTTCAAGTCGGTTGCAATCAAGGTGGCCGGTGACTCTCCATTACCACCCGAATGTCCGGGAATCGGGAAAAAGCGGTTCGGGTCAATCGGCGACTGGCCATGTTTGGCTGTAATGATGATCAAAGTCGAATCAGATAGTCCTTCTGTTTTTAACGCACTGACCATTTCGCCGATTGACTTATCGACAAACTCAATCTCAGTCAGAAGGTCCGCCGAAGGAGTTCCTTCGGCATCTAAGTACCCACCTTTAACGTCGTTCTCGATGAGCTTCTGCCCCACGCTTACCGCCTGGAAGTTCATACCAAAGATAGTTGGTACTTTCGTCTTCGCGGTACCCAGGTGATTTCGCCCATGGATTTCGTTTAAGATAGCGTGGACTTTCAGTGTGTCGTAGCACCGTATGTCAAAAAAGCTATCCGTCCAAGCGCTGACTGCCGATGTCAAGTCCAAACTCGAGCAGGGCTCCCCGAGAGGCGTAGTGATTCCTGCAACGGCCTTCTGATTCGCGAGCAGGGTCACATCTGAGTTGATTTCAGGTCCATAGAAGTCGTCGATATTCAAGCCGTTGCCTGGTCCGGAAACTGAGGAATATGCCGGATGCTTATCGGACCATGCCGTGTAGCCGCCGTTCTGGTGGATCACTCCGAAAATAGTATTCGTACGCACGAAATTCCAAGGAAATACCGGGGCACAGCCGTGGAACGGATCGCGCACGAGCCGTGTAGGATCAATGGACGCGATCCCTCCATCGGTCGGTGCCGCACCTGGTGCGCCGCCGTTTAGCAGCGCTTGATTGATGTCAATCCCTTCCTCATATTCGGTTGTGGTTCCGTTGGGCCGACCCATCATGCAGGTTCCCCCTGCGAGATTGTTTCCTGTTGTATGCAGTGGCGGAGCCAGCACGCGGTCGTAAGCCACGTCGTAATAAACTCCAAAGCTGCGTGGAGATCCCCCGCTGACAATTGCCGTCAATCCGGGAAACGAGTCGGACGGTTTGGAGGTGCTCGTGTTCCGATAGTTAATACCGCTCTCGCCGAGCGCGGCCAAAGCGGAACAATACGGACTTCCTCCGTTTGCTCCAGGGATACCTCGTGCACAATTGAGGTAGTCTACGGCGTGCATGCCGTCAATACTAATTAGCAGTACATGTCGAATCCCGCGATGTTCCCTAGAATAATCGTCTGATGTACTTCCGGGCGCTACTTGTGAGGCGCTCAGCGCTCCGCTCAATAGTACAGCCGCAAAGGCTCTATAAATAAGCAATGAAGTATTACCTCCCTCTGTCTTCCTTACGCGCGTCTCGTTACAGACGCGTGACGATTTACGGAAAAGAGGCTATAGACAGCTTTCAATGGGAGAGGCGTAGCTAGTGGCGGTCCAGAACTCGTATCTTTACGTTATTTCTACTGACAGTAAACAACGAGTTAGTTAGTATGGAGACCGCCTAACTGTGCGATAAATGCTGGGTGTCGTACGGGGCCGCTCTTCTCGAAGTACCGTCTGCGTGTTGCTCTACGCAGCAGCCCTTGCTACCGATTCACGTGGAGAACTTTGGCCGGAGCAAAACCGTTAAAATGGGTCGCTGAGGCGTTGCTAGACGCGCCGATGTCGTTGGAGTACACCAGATCGCCGATTTCCAATTCGGGCAGTTCTTCCGATTGCGAGATCGTATCCATTCCGTCGCACGTTGGTCCAAAGACAGTGCAAACCTCGGTCGAGCCGCGCTGAAATGCGCTCACACGGTATTGAATATGGTCGAAAATGACGCCAGAGTACGTGCTATACACACCGTCGTCGATGTAGTAACATTTCTTGCCATTGCGCACAGCTTTTCCAATGACGCGCGCGATCGCGGTTGCTGCTGTAGCTACCAGAAACCGCCCCGGTTCCGCTAGGATCTCGACATCCTTGGTGAATAAGCGTTTGATCTCGGCGTTGATCTTGGCCGCAAGAATGTGGAACGGTTTCACATGGGGATCGTAAGTCACGGGAAGGCCACCCCCGATGTCGAGAATCTTAATCTCGTGGCCACGGGATCGCGCTTCCGCCATAACTGGCGCCGCAATATTTAGAGCCTGTACAAAATTGTCAAAGTTGGCGCACTGGCTACCTACATGGAAGCTCAGGCCTTCTACAACCAGACCGATACGAAACGCCTCCAGGATTAAATCCACCGCCTCACCGGGATCGCACCCCGAACTTGGAGGAAAGTTCTACGATCGAACCTGTGTTCGGGACACGCAACCACAGCACGAGCCCGGCGTTCGGGCATACCGCTTGATCTTGCGCAGTTCGTCGTAGTTGTCATACGTGATGAGCGGCTTGTACTGATCGAGAGCTTGCAAGATTTCCTTGGGCTTGATCGGATTGGCGTAAATGATTTGTCCCAGATAAAATCCTGCCGTTCCTTACTGGGAAGGTGCTTAATGAATTGGTGAACGAGCAAGAATTCAGGAAATGACGCCACATCGAAGCTCGCACCTGCCTTATACAAGGTCTCGATAATTTCCGACGCAGGGTTTGCTTTTACGGCGTAGTACGCTTGCACCTTAGGCAGGCGTTTGCGAAAGGTCGCGTAGTTGCGACGGATCACGTCATGATCGATGACAACCAGAGGCGTTCCGTGCTTCTTGGCGAGCGCAAAGAGCTGTTTGCCAGTCATCCAGTGACTAAGGCCGGCTCGGACCCATCCACCATCTTCACTTCGTTATGTTGGAAGTACTCCCGGGTCAACGCCTTTATCATTGCATCGCGTTGGTCGTACAAACGCCGGTGTGCGCGCGGAGCGTGCTTTGAAAGCGCGTAATGTGTGAGCAACGGCATGGCAATCGTAGTGTCCGTGTAGCAGACGACAGCGTCCGGAAGCCGGTCTGGATCGACCTTGCCCCAACTCACAGCTTCACCAGGGGTCGCACCACTGAGTCCGCCGGTGTCGGGCCGCGCATCAGTCACCTGGAGGAAATAGTCCTGACCGTATTCTTTGATTCGCAGTACCTCCTGAATCTGCGGTTCGGTCTGGAGCATGAAGTTCTTTGGACTTCCGCCACCCCATAGCACCACGGCACTTCTCCCTCCGGCGCGCTTCGCAGCAAGGACGTAAGCGGTGGTTTCGTTGACGTCGATGGATGGATTGAGACGGAGTTTATTGCCTCGCAGTTCGACACCAGCGACGTTCATTCCTATAGTCGAATCACCGGGCGAGGAGGTATAGCACGGGACACCGGCGCGATATGCCGCAGCCAGCACGGAAACGTCTTCGAGACCTGCCTTGCGTTCCCATTCGGCGGCGTACCTGCCAAGCAGATGGTGCAGTTCGGCCGTTCCCATCTCCTTCTGAAATTCAGGTTGGACGAGGATCTCCCGCAAAATCTCGTCAGTAGCCATGAGGCAGTCACTGTAGCCAAGCAACACATCGTACACGCGAACAATGTCGTTGTCCCGGAGATCTACGTCATCCATCTTGAAGCTGCCGGCGCGCACCGGGTAATTCAGCGCAAAGTGGAGGTCGTGGTAAAGAATCGCACCGGTCGAGACGATCCAGTCAACGAAGCCCGCCTTGATGAGCGGAACGATCGACGAGCAGCCGAGACCAGCAGGCGTGAGCGCACCGGAAAAGCTCATGCCTATGAAAACGTCTGGTTCAAGCATCTTCTCAGCGAAGAGTTGACACCCTTCCTTGAGGCGCGCGCTATTGTACGCGAGAAAAGTGTTGTCGATGAGGTCAGAGAGTTTTTCGGTCCCCGTAAGGTTTTTCGGAAGAATGCGCGGACCGGACATATACTTGTCGCGATTCGGGCACTTTTTCTTTCTCAGCCAGTCTGGCACGTCGGTCATGTCTTCCCGATAGCCACTGCGATGTTCTTGAGGATGTTCAGCCATGGTGCACGTCGAACCACCAGTCTAAAGCACGATGCCGCTTATAGACAGACTTACGGCCTGCAAATTATGCTCGTCCTTGATGACAACTCCACGAAACAGTGCGCACCGGAGTCCCGCCGGTCTCGGTTTTTCGATGCCGGCCGAGTGGGAACCACATGAAGCGACATGGTTGGCATGGCCACATAACCCTACCGATTGGCCTGACAAACTCGATACGATTCGCTGGGTGTACGGCGAGATGGTACGCCGGATCGCTGCCGGTGAGACGGTCAGGATGCTTGTCAATTCGAAGAAAGACGGCGCTTTGGCCAGCACCTACTTCGATCGCGCCGGGGCTGATGTGAAGCGTGTGGAGGTGATTGTGCACCCAACCAATCGCGGTTGGACTCGCGACACCGGGCCGGTGTTCGTGCAGCGGCGCACCAACAGGAAGAGGGAAACGGCAATCGTTCATTTTCATTTCAACGGCTGGGCAAAGTATGCGGACTGGAAGAAAGATCGCCGCGTACCGGAGGCGGCGTCCAAGCTCCTTAATAAGCGATTGTTCGATGCGCGATCGAAGGGGGGTGAGTTTGTCCTCGAAGGCGGCGGTATCGAAGTAAACGGTCAAGGCACATTAGTAACCACCGAAGAGTGTTATTTGGATTCGGAAGTGCAGGTCCGAAACCCTGGACTCAGCCGTAAGGAATTTGAAACAAATTTACGGGAGAATCTTGGTGTTACTAACGTCTTCTGGCTTGGCCGGGGAGTGGAAGGCGATGACACTCACGGTCACGTAGATGACCTCTGCCGTTTCGTGAATGCGACAACGGTGGTTTTAATCAAAGAAGACAATCCAAAGGATGCGAATTACCGTCCCCTGGCCCAGAACTGGGAGCGAATCCAAGACTTCCGACTAGAAAATGGGTCAAAGCCCGACGTGGTGGCTCTTCCCATGCCCGGACCGCTCTTTTTTAATGGAGGCCGCCTGCCAGCCAGCTACGCAAACTTTTATATCTGCAATGCTGCAGTAATCGTTCCGACCTTCAATGATCCGAATGATCGTAAGGCGCTTGGCATACTCGCGGAACTGTTCACAGACCGGCTCGTCATCGGAATTCATGCCGTTGATCTGGTCCTTGGCTTCGGTACGCTCCACTGCCTGACCCAGCAGCAACCCGCCTAACCACAAATACCGGATAATAGAGTCCTAAACGGGATGATCTGCATAATCGCCCGCGCCCGATGATTTCTTTGAACGAGTAACTGGAGTTGCCCTTTCTGGCTGAAATCAGATTGGGCTTCACTTCTCGAAGGAGATTGCGATGACTACGATCCTTGTTAATGGGGCGAAGCGGGAGGTTCAGTCGCCCGCCGACACGCCTCTGCTATATGTCTTGCGAAACGATCTCGAGCTTTCGGGGCCGCAGTTTGGCTGCGGGCTCGCGCAATGTGGGGCTTGTTCGGTGCTGCTGAACGGCAAGGAAGTGCGTTCCTGTATTACGCCTCTGGGGACTGCGGCTGGTAAGGAGATCACTACCCTCGAGGGTCTTCCAGCGCGATGGGCTAAACAAAAAGGCCTTTCCGAGGCAGAAACGGCGAAAACACTCCATCCCGTGCAAGAGGCATGGATCGCCGAGCAGACGCCTCTGTGCGGGTTTTGCCAGAACGGGATGATGATTAAAGCCACTGAACTGCTGGAGCGTGTTGCTTCACCAACGCTCGCACAGATCAAGGAAGCATTTACAACCTCGGGGCCGTCTCCGCATCTCTGCCGATGCGGAAGTTATACGGCGATCATCGAGGCGGTGCAGCGTGCATCCAATCTAATGGCGGGAAGGAGGGAAGCATGATCGTCTATCAGGAGGAAGCGACGAGCAATGTAACTGATGTATTCGGGGCAAAGCTCTCGCGACGCGGCTTCGTCAAGTCTGGTGGAGCGCTGCTGGTTGGCTTCAGCCTGGCCACTGCGGAGGGTATGCAGAAAACCGCTCTGGCCCCGGGTGGCAACTCGCTGAATGCGGCTTTATCGGAATCGTGGATCGAGCTTCATGCCGACAACACCATCCTGATCCGCGCAGGCAAGCCGGATTTCGGTACGGGAAGCGTGTTTACCGCGTACCGGCAGATTGTCGCGGAAGAGATCAGGGTACCGTTCGAAGCTATCACTACCGTCATTTCGGGCGATACAGATCGAACGCCCGACGGCAGTGGCGCCTTCGACTTTCTGCAAGGTGGTATGCCGAATCTCCGAAAGGCCGGAGCGTATGTTTATCAGGCGCTGCTTGATTTAGCTTCCGCGCAACTCGGTGTGCCAAAGGATCAGCTTTCTGTCAAGGACGGTGTTGTCTCTGGTGGTGGCAAAAGCGTGTCCTACGGAGAACTGGTGAAGAACCAGAAGTTGAACCTTACGATACCTGTCAAAGGCGAGTTGGCCACTATCTTCGGGTTGACAGTAGACGGAAATCCTCCGCTCAAGCCCGTCAGCGAGTACACGATCGTCGGCAGATCCTTCCCCAACTCCGTGACGGCGTCCAAAGTGGCGGCAAAGGAGACGTGGGTTACCGATGTGCGTCTTCCCGGCATGCTGCATGCCCGAGCCGTGCATCCAAAGACGTTGGGTTCCAAGTTGATCTCGGCGGGTCCACTGGACAAGGCTCGTTTTCCGAACACGCAAGTTATCGTGAGAGGCAACCTGGTTGGAGTGGTTGCGCCTACGGAATGGGAAGCGATCAAGGCGGCGCAACAGGTTGCTTCCGGCACAAAGTGGACGGACTGGAAGGGACTTCCTGGAGACGGGCGTCTGTTTCAATTCCTGAAAGAAGACGCGGACTGGAAAACTACTCCTGCGGTGACCAGTGCCAAATCCAAGGGTGACGTGACTTCCGCTCTCTCGAACTCTCCCAAGAAGCTTTCAGCGACGTACCAACTTCCATTCCTGAAGCATGCCCCGATTGGACCGACGATGGCTGTGGCTGACGTGCGCTCCGACGGAACTGTGTATGTCTACACGCACACTCAAAATCCACAAGCTCTGCGCGCTGGGATCGCGCACATGCTATCCACTTCCGTCGACCATGTCATCGTGCGTTCTTTTGCCGGGCCCGGCCACTATGGCCGATCGAATGGCGGCAACGCAGGAGCTGAAGACGAAGCGGTGATTCTGTCGCAGGCGGTGGGTAAGCCCGTTCGCGTGCAATGGATGCGTCAGGAAGACTTCCAGTGGTCTACGCAATCCGCCGCAGCGTTTTCTGATATTGAGATGGGCCTCGACGCCCAAGGCAACTTGACTGCGTTCGAGATCGATCACTATATGCCGGCCATGCAGGACGACCGCCTCGTTGGCGCGATTCTCGCCGGTCTTCCCACCATCCCCGCACCGAACGAGAAAGGCTCTCTCTTTGGTTTGCAGAATGCTCTGCACGACCCATGGATCTACGACGGCACGCCCGCCGTGCTGGAACGCGCTTATGGAACAGCCCAGGTCGGGCAGAAGTCGTCACCTCTGAACGTCGGACTGCGCGACCACAGCATGAGAACGCCGGGGCAGTATCAACAGAACTTTCCGCGCGAAGTAGCTATCACGGAAGCCGCGGTGCTTGCCGGCGTCGACCCTCTTCAGTTCCGGATTCAACACGCGCGGGAGAAGCGGGCCATCGCGGTGTTGGAGTCCGCTCGGGATGCTTCAGGGTGGCAAACGCGCTTGGAGCCCGAAAGCACCAACGGCAATCTGAGGCGAGGCCGCGGGGTATCGGCCATGTTCCGATCCGGCACCTACTGGGCTTGTGTGGCGCAGATATCAGTCGATTTGACCAGCGGCGCCATTCAGGTGGAAAAAATAACGGTCGCGGTGGACCCGGGGATCGTCATCAATCCGCTCCAGTTGAAACGGCAGGTGGAAGGCGGCGCCGTTATGGGCGTAAGCATGGCGTTGAAGGAGGAACTGCGCTTCGATGAGAGCGGGATCACGACGAATGACTGGCGCAGCTACCCGATTGCGACGATGGCCGACCTTCCGGAGATAAAAGTGATCTTGATGCATAAGCCTGAGGTTGGGAAGTACGGCCAGGGATCTGAGGCGGCCAATGCTCTGGCTGCTCCGGCTATCGCTGGAGCTCTCCTGAATGCTACAGGCAAGGTTGCCCGCCGTATTCCTCTGAAGCCCGATTATGTCCAAAGTCTGCTGAGGGCCTGACACCGCTGCGTACCACAGAGCGCGGCATAACAATCCGAGATCAGCGTTTCCGACGCTTTGAACCCTCTGCGGGAGATGCTCTCCTCAGAACCAAGAGGGGACCCACGCCGAACTGGGCCGATCTAAAGACACCAGGAATGGCAGTGCTTCTGTGACTTTTTTCGAAAGCCTGTTGGTGCTCCTGCTTGTCGCCGTGGTGCTGTTGCAGATTTCGCGCCGTCTTTCACTTCCCTATCCGGCAATGCTGGCAGCCGCCGGAGTGGCGGTTGCCCTGATTCCCAGGGCACCGAATATTTCATTCGAGCCCGACACCGCACTGGCCTTATTTATGGCGCCCGTCGTGCTCGACGCTGCGTTTGACTTCCCCATTGGCGCGGTACGGCGTATGCGGCGGCAATTGTTTGTTTTCGCGGTTTTTGCGGTGATCGCAACAACGGCGCTGGTAGCGTTGATCGGATGGAGGTTCGTCGGACTCCCAATTGCGGCTGCTGTCGCACTTGGGGCCATCGTCGCGCCGCCGGACGCAGCAGCGGCGACGGCCGTACTCAGGGCCGTCTCCATTCCAAGAGACGCCGATACTGTCCTCAAAGGCGAGAGCCTGTTCAATGATGCGACAGCCCTGCTTCTCTTCAGTGGCGCCCTGGCGGTGCTATCGGTTGGCTCGGTCACTTTTGGGTTAGGACTCCGCATAGCCCTTGCGGTTCCGGGAGGCCTGCTGCTCGGTGTGGTTTCTGCATTACTTTTCAGACATGTCGTCGGGTTCGTAAAAAACACACTGGGCGGCAATCTCCTTCAGTTTGTAATCGCATATTTGATCTGGATTCTAGCGGCGCACTTGCGGCTCTCTGCTGTCCTGAGCACGATAGCGTTTGCGATGACCATTGCACGCAGCCCTGAAGTAAATGTGGCAACCCGAATGCGTGTGCAGTCCTTTGCTGTATGGAGTGCGGTTGTCTTCGCCCTGAATGTTTTCGCATTTCTTCTTATGGGGTTACAGGGTAGGAGTATTGTCGCCCGCATGGAGCCTGCACACCTGAGGGCATCGTTCCTTTTCGCAGGACTAGTAGTTTTGGCTGTCGTGCTTGTTCGGCTTGTGATTGTCATAGGCTTCGACCGGTTGAACTCGTGTTGGGAATTGCTGCACCGCCGCCCCAAGGCCAGCTCCTGGCGCCGAGCCGTACTCGAAGGCTGGACAGGAATGCGAGGATTTGTAACGTTAGCCACCGCGATTGCGTTGCCGGCTTCCTTTCCGCAACGCGATCTGGTTGTTTTGACGGCCTTCTTCGTTGTCCTTGCAACGCTCGTTCTACAGGGCCTCACCTTGGTTCCGCTCGTTCGCCTGCTGAAGTTAGATAAGGGTGACGCTCTCAGGGAGGAGGTTGCGAATGGCAGACGCCGCTTGACGAGGGCGGCTTTGGGGGCCCTTGAAAATAATGCAGGTGAGGAAGCAGATAACCTGCGATATGGGTATGTAGTTCAGCGGGAAGCGATAGAGGATCCGTGCGGAATCCGCTCGATCAACAAGAGACGCGAACTCGGATTGTCGGCAATCCGGGCGCAGCGTGAAGAACTGGAGCAGATGCGGACGGACGACACGATCGGAGCGGATACGTACCTGCTGTTGCAAGAGGAGCTCGACTGGAACGAACTCACTTTGCTTTGTGACGACGAGAGACGGATCGAGGAGAGTTGAATGTGCGTCGAAGTGAAAGCACGCGATTCGAGCGGCTTGGTTCCTGAAGCCGGGAAGCCTAATTACCGGCCTTGGCTGCCAAGGTTTCCACAACTGCAATGTTCTGCAACAACTCGTCTGGTATACCGTGCCGCTCGCGAAGGTACTCGGGGCTGTTGTATGAGATCCAGACTTTTCCCTGGCCGTCCTCGGACACCAGAATTTTCAGAGGCAAATCGAGCGCGCTGCCAGGGGCCGCCAGCATGATGGGAGTCCCGGCCCGGGGACTTCCAAAGATCAATAGCTTAGTGGCTGGCATCTTCATTCCTACTTTCTCAGCTTCACCACAGTGATCTATGAGAGCGAACTGGATGACTCCCTTCGTCTCCAAGATCTGTTTCAAAATCTCGATCGTCTCATTTACAGAGTGATTACTCGGAATGCTGATGATTCCATTCCCACTGAAGGTCATGAAGTTCTCCCTACCGTACTCAGAAAAGCGGCCTGGCTCGATTCGATCCATTTGCCGGAACTCCGCTGGCGAAACGATTTGTCCTTTCGATGAAACGGCAGTACGCAGAAATGCCCGAGCAGCAAGAGGTGCCCTTCGAGGGCGCGGCGCGCCTGCTCGAAGTCCATGTCGACGAGTCGGCCGTAGTACGGTCGGCCTGCTGTTACCATGACGTGATCGATCGTGGCCGGCAGGTCATGAAAGAATCGCTCGAGGGCAGCAGGATC
>Ga0126381_100001268_pt1 | contig 27253 bp, 24 predicted proteins | sample PanSoiMetPlot_28_FD_96465 | JGI IMG/M metagenome (GOLD analysis project Ga0126381, IMG submission 96465) | Tropical forest soil microbial communities from Panama - MetaG Plot_28 | ecosystem: Environmental > Terrestrial > Soil > Tropical forest > Bulk soil | place: Panama | collected 2016-02-17
CATGAAAAACGATCGGTCGAATCTTGCATGCTCAGACCACTCGAGAAGCGAAGGGACACGGAGTATCCTCCCATCGGCGTACCCGAGCTTACCGAGACCGATTACTGTCGCCACACCGACATTGATCAGAATCAGCGCAGTGTTGCGGTATTGGGCGAGAACCGAGGCGAATGCGAACCCGGAGAGGATGAAGGCGGCGGCATACAGCGCCAACACCGCCCCACGGTGCGAGAACCCGAGGCCGACGAGACGGTGGTGGATGTGGTCTCGGTCGCCTTCAAACATCCGCTTCGCAGCCCGTCCATACCGCGCCAGGAGATCCAGCGCGAAGGACTCTCGGAAGCCTGCGAGAAACCGCCGGGCCATCGAAAGCAGCGTATCAAGAATTGGCAGGCCGAAGATCAGAAGGGGAATCACCACGGCCAGGACTGTCGCTTGCTTTTGCGACCCCCTGATAGCCAACACCGCCAGCAGGTACCCGATCAGTTGACTCCCCGAATCGCCGAGATAAATCCGGGCGGGATTAAAGTTGTACGGCAGGAATCCGAGCAAGGCACCAAGTAGCACACCGAGCAGCAGAGCATCATCAACATCCCCGCGAACAACAAACAGCCCGACGCAGGTTCCCGCAGCTATCGCGCCCAATCCCGCTGCAAGTCCGTCAAGGCCGTCAACGAGGTTGTAAGCATTCGTCAGGCCGATGATCCAAAGATAGGTCAACGGAACTGCGAACAGCCTGAGTTGAATCGGTTCTCCACCGAATACCGATACCTCGTCAATCTTAAACCCCGACCATATCGCCGCAGTTGCTCCAGCTACTTGAATGAAAAACTTTGTGCGAGGCGATAGGGTTCGACAATCATCGATGATGCCGCCGATGAGAATGATCGCAGTACCGGCAAAGACGGGTAGCCAATATGAGAAGTCAATTTTGACCTGCTCAGACGACACCGTCTTCAGCCAGATCATGCCCGTGACCGTCAGGACACATGAGAGAGCGATGGCCACACCGCCCATGCGGGGAATATGCGACAGTATGTCTCCCTTCGAAGAGAAGCCGCAGCGGAGCCGCAAGGCCAGGGCGCGCACCGGGGGCGTTAGTGCTAGAGATAACCCACACGCCAGACCGACAAGAAGTGCGAACTCCAGAAGGTTGAGAGAGCCGCGGACCGTCATGCGGCCACCTCTCGCAGCACTTGCCAGAACTGTGTGGTGGCCCGAGACCGATGGGCATACCGACGCGCATAGTTGCTGGCGGCTTGCCCCATCTGCTCACAGCGGGTTGGATCGTCATGGCAGGCCCGAATCACCTCGGCGGCCCGTTGCCAATCGCCCGGCCGGACCACAAATCCGCTCCGGGAGTCCCGAATCACCGAGGCCGCTTCGCTCTCTTCTGGCCCGATGTAGAGGATCGGTCGACCGGCTGCCATGATGCTGTAAATCTTGCTGGGGACGCACAGCCCGAGCATGTTGTCACGCAGGGTGACGAGATGCAGATGGGCGCTTGAGAGGCTGAACCGAAGTAGCTCTTTGGGCTGGTAGGAAACGAACCGCACGTGGTCCCAGGATTCGCGCGCCGCCATCTCTCGAAGGAACTCCAAATGTCTGCCTTCGCCGACGAAGCAGAATGCAATAGAAGGAATCGACCGCGACTCACGAATCACTGCCGGCAGCGTTTCTACATCATGGACCACGCCGAGGTTGCCCGAGTACATCACCACGAATCGGTCGTCGAGTTCCTGCTCGCGCACGAACGGATTGTCTCGACGATCGACCGGTTGAATCAGCGACGTGTCCGCCCAATTCGGAATCGTGATGATTCGGTGCCGCGGGACCCCCTCTCGGAGCAGATGCCGTTCCATACATCGACCTAACTCGATGGTGCGATTCATCCGACGCACCGACCATCGCGCCATTAGGCGGGTCGTTCTTGCCATCATCCCCTCAGACAACACTGCTGCCCGTATTGCGATCTCCGGATAAATATCCTGCAGCCAACAAACCGTCGGTGTGCCAGTGATCCAGCGGTTGACTACCGCGAGGACTGAGAGCAACGGCGGATCGGACATCACCACCAGGCAATCCTGTTTGCCCAATCGCACGGTTATCCAGAACGCCAGCAGGTAGAAGGAGAGGTAATCGATCAGACGGCCCCACGTGCGGCCCCGCCCAAACTTGGTCGTCGCGACTCGGATGATGTCGATGCGTTTCAGCCGATCCCGCCGAGCCAGGGGAAAGGGTTCTCCAAGGTAAGTGGATCGACTGGTAATGACGGTGACTCGTTCCCCGCGCGCATCCAGGTCTTCAGCCAGCTCGGTCAGCAATTGGCTTGTGGCTGAGATATCTGGGTAGAAGTAGCGGTTGATGAAAGTTATCCTCATGCGATTAGTCCATCAGAGGAGAACCAGCCCCGGCTGACACGAATTTCTACGTATATATTTGGTTATCGTAGGTGCACAGAAAGGGCAAGAAAAATGGCCGAAACTGCAGAACGTTCAACCTGCTCTTGTTATAACCCAGTCGCCTAAGACCAGCACGTCCATCTTGGTGCGCAGGAAACAGGCGAGTGCCTCTTCCGGTTTGCACACGACAGGCTCGTTTTCGTTGAACGACGTGTTCAGCAGCATTGGAACGCCCGTGAGTTTTCTAAACGCTTCAATCAGGCGGTAGTATCGCGGGTTCGTATGTTGTTGGACTGTTTGCAGACGTCCCGATCCGTCAACGTGCGTGACAGCTGGGATGATCGCCCGTCGCTCTTCCCGTATCTGGTAGACCTGCATCATAAACGGCACATCGTCATCGGTCTCAAACCAGTCCGCAACATGCTCACGCAGGACTGACGGCGCAAAAGGTCTGAATGATTCGCGGCGCTTGATCTTCAGGTTGAGAATCTCCTTGATATCGGGTCGACGCGGATCGGCGAGGATAGAACGATTTCCAAGAGCACGCGGACCCCATTCCATCCGGCCTTGAAACCATCCAATAACCAGACCTCGCTCAATGGCCTGAGCCACTGCCTGGACCAATTGACCCTCATCTGGTACGCAGCGGACCAAGCAATCCTCGCGCTCGAGCGTGTCCTTTTCTTTTCTGCACAGCGCGGCAATGTAGTCATTAGCGTATTCCGGTCCCCAGTAGGCATGATCCATATGAAACGGTTTTTCCAAAATGCCACGTTCGGCCACAACCGCGACTGCGGCTCCGATCGCGCCTCCGGCGTCCCCCGCAGCCGACTGAATATAAACCGATCGGAAGGGCGTATAGCGATAGATCCTGCCATTCGCCACTGAATTCATGGCACAGCCGCCTGCGAGAGCGAGCGTGTCCAGGGCATGGCGCTCATGCAGCCGGTTAAGCAAATGAAAGAACGCCTCTTCATACATCGCCTGCATTGAGCAGGCGATGTCACGATGGCGCTGAGTGAGATCTTCACCTTTCCTCCGGGGAGGACCGAGTAGATCAACGAGAACCTGCGAAAATAGGACGCCCACAGTTGGTTCGCCATTTTCCCATTGGTAGTCGATCCTTTCCCTGTGGTGTCGAAAATACGACAGATCGAGCTTGAACCTTCCGTCGTTTTGGAGTTGTACGATTCGGCGCATCAATCCCATATGGAGGGGCCTTCCGTACGGAGCCAAGCCCATGACCTTGTATTCATCTCCATATTTCTGGAAACCAAGGTATTGGGTCAGCGCTTGATAGAAAATACCGAGCGAATGGGGAAAGTAGACTTTCTTTTCGATTTGTATGCCACTGCCATGCCCTACACCCCACGCCGCACTCGCAAAATCGCCGAAGCCGTCAACTGACACAACCGTTGCGTCCTTGTGGGGACAGACCAGAAATGTGGAAGCCAGATGGGCAAGATGGTGTTCCACGTGGCAGACTTCCGCACGGAGCAACTCGCCAGGGAAGGCCCCGGCCAGTTCTTCCTTGACGGATGCACGCTTCCGTTTGTTCTTCAGACGATCGATGACCAGAGAAAGGCGTGGCCAATGCAACGCAGTGTATCCAATCTTACGCCAGAAATTGGCGCGGGGGTCCTGATTGATGGCGACAACATCGAGATCGGCAAGGCTGATGCCAGCTTCGGAGAGGCAGTACCGGATCGCTTCTTTCGGAAAGCCTGCCCAATGCTTGACACGTCGGAACCGTTCCTCTTCACCAGCGGCCATTATGGAACCATCGCGCACCAGGCAGGCCGATGAATCCCCATGATAAGCGTTAATGCCAAGAATCAGATAACTCATCACTGATTAATGAGCGACGGTATAGTAGACGAGTTTGATAAGTTCGGTCACAACGTATTGCGCCGACTTTTCATTCTTCCACCAGTTACTCGCATCCCATCCCTCCATCTGCGCTGCAATCAATCGATATTCTTTGCCGCTCCCGTCAAAAACCTTGCTCCAAACGAAAGCAAGCCTGCGGAAATGGGGCGGCTCGCTCACGACCAAAGCTTGTTGCCAATTTCTTTCTTTCATGAGGCGTAATGTGTCAACCGCTTCTTCCCACGAGTTCGAGGCATCCGCGTCGAACATCAGTGCGCTTTTTGTCACTCCGTGTTCTACGAGATAGCGGGCTCTCCAATTCAAATAAAAAGACCTGGGCTCGGCGGAACCGCCTTCTATCCCGGTCAACAATACGTGAGATGCAAATCCGGCCTGGTATAGCTCGACGGTCTTTTCAATACGGCTACCGTTATCGCCGCCTATGGCGACAATCAAATCGGCTTGTACGGGTTGCTCAGAATTTTCAGCGAGGAAATGGCCGGCCTGCGAAAACATCAAACTAAATACGACAACACACAGAACAGCAACTCCCCACCGCGGATTCAGGAAATGCTCCTTCACCTGTTTAAACCCTGCACACATTCGCGAAGAAGCGCACCGATCAGGCTGGCCATACGGGGCATTTCCTTCATGGCAGGAGCCATTTGTTGCCGCCTCAAGGCTTCCGCGACCGCACTCATTAAATCAGCCGGGTCCTCAACCAGCACAATTTTTCCCGATTCAGCTAATGCCCTGGCGAATTCCAGTTGATGATCATCAATACTCTCTCTGTATTTGACGAGTCTTGGCATGACGACTGGAATCTTTCCCGCCTGAATGGCGTGAATGACAGATCCTGCCCCAGCATGGAGAATCAACAATTCGGCATGGGCCATACATTGACCGAATTCTTCCATGCCCATAAAGGATTGAGCGATATAGCCCTCTCCTTTCAATGAGGTATTCCCGTGCTGAACCACGACTGGACGAGGGAGACGGGGAGCAAGTGCTACGGTTTTATCGATCAGCCGCCGAAATGGTTGGGTTGCATTTCCGACCGATACAAAAGTCATCACACCAACGGACCACCGTATAGAGCCTTCGGAAAGAACGAGCGGAGGGATTCCCATTGATAAAAGAAGTCATGCGCTAACCAGTACATGAACCTGCCTGTTAAGGAAGGACGCGTGATTCTTGTCATGGTCTCCACAAAAATAACCCGGGTACAGAACAAGAGCCGTCCCACGATGGCAAAAGGAACCGCCGGGCCGGCTCCCGTGCTCAGTATGACGTCTGGCTTCTCCTTCAACAGCACTCGAAACGCCTCCCAAAGGTTAAGAAAGAATTTCCAGTTGCGTTCGGAATGAGCAATAAAATATGTTCGGTCCTTCATATCTTCAGGCAGCAATACCCGGTCGTTAAGAACATAGAAATGGTCGTAGGATGCATACGCCGCTTTCAGACACCGAACTTCGGTGAGATGTCCGCCACAAGATGAAACTACGCATATTTTCATTTCTTCGACCTGCCGGGAGCAGCTGCTAAAGTTTCTGAGCAACAATGAAGGTAGAGGTCTCTAACTTCGTATAGTCCTGATCGCGTTCGCGCTCACGCAAATGTTCGAGCATAGCGAACATGATCTCCATGATGGGGCGCCGCGATAACGGAAGACTTGCCTCAACAGGCGATCGCCGAATCCCGAACATTGAAAGGATAAGTGCGTAGATTCGACAAGTGATAAAAGCATAGTTTGCAAACCGGGACCACCGTGGATAGTTGGGCAAATGGTTCGTGACCGTTAAACCGGCATCGCGAACTATTTTTTCCACATCTGTTCGCGTGTAATGGCGAAGATGCCCCATCCCGCGAAAATATGAAGGGAACCAGTGGCGATAGGGTAGGCTGAGGATCAGTGCGCCGCCGGGCTTGAGGACACGGGCGATCTCCCGGCACCCGTCATAATCTTTCTCAATATGTTCGAGAACTTCTATGCATAAGACAAGATCAAATTCATCGTTCCGAAACGGAATTCCATCAGCAGATCCCCTCAGGATATTGGCTCGCCTCGCTAATAGTCTGTTCGCTGCTTTTGCTGTACGTTCCGCGAACTCTAGCCCGATAAAAGCATTCTGAGTCCGAAGGATAGATCGGATGTTGTCTCCCATCCCGCAACCCACATCGAGTACCTTGGCATTCTCGGGCAGATGCGGCCAAGCGGCAGTGGCGATCGCTTCGGCTCGATAGCGCCTCCGCAGATCTCCGCCGGATGTGACGATCTGAAGATCGTTATCATTAAAGAATTCGTTATAGAACCATTCTAGATCGGCCGTAGCCGCGAGCTTGCGCCGCTTTAGCTTTGCAACTCGAAACAGAAAGAGATCGACATAATCCCACAATTCCGCTGGATTCCCGCAGGAAGCCAATTAAGCCTCCCCCCGGTAAGTATTCACAAACCTATCGGCCAATGCCAGCAGGGTATGAGTAGGATTGACGACACCAGACCGCTGAAGTACCGCCGAGGAAATCACATAAACATTTTCTGTTCCACAAAGAAGGAGATTCCTGTCAACCACGGCCAGGCCAGAATGGCCTGCAGCTAGTCCTCCACCAAGATGAAAGGCGTCGGTGGCCGTGGTATACAAATAATCGATCGCTGTGGTGCGAGAAGAAAAATCCGCCAAGGGCTCGATCACCATCCCCTGGGTGGAAGCGAGTTCTATGACAAGCCGATTCGCCTTATCCAGGAGTTCAAGATAGGACAGTTCATCTTGATCGCGAATGTTCCAGGCAAACTCTGCGCAGTCTCCGGTTAACCGGAGCGCGTTCTCAGGATGCGGAAATGTTTCAAAATCGAGCGTCGCGCATATGACCAAGTCATCAGAGAGGTATAGACGCTGTTTCAGGACACGTTCCATTCCAACCCTGAATAATCGAGGAATTATAGAAAGAAAAGGAAGAGAAGCCTTCACAAGTTCCACTGCTGGGGCTCCCTGCTGCTGGAGTAACATAACTTGCCTAAGCTCGCGATACGGCGAGACTTTATCGAACTGAAACGGAAAGTGAAGAAACCCTCCGGCACCCCAGCCGGATCCGCATTTCAACTCGAAATGGCGGCCAACTATCAATCCGTTCCTAAACCGGAGAGCCAACAGATCTTTCGATCTGGGAGAGAGTCTGACGCGGGCAATCGGGAGAGACAGATGATCATGCAGTCCATGCCCAAGATCGGCACTCCGTTCCAACCCAAACTCTTTTGCGTGTGCCAACACCATGAGATTGCTGTCAATTGCCCCCGTTGCAATTACGAAAGTTCGTCCGGTGACTTCCCGCGGCTTGCCTTGGTGATTAACGGTCACTGACGAGATGTTCTGCCCATGGCGACTGGAAAATGTTTCAACCTCGGCGCCAGTTATGATCTCGCATCTAGGCATTTGTTGGAATCGCTCAAGCAAGTAACGTGACGTATTCCGATTCTTTCCCGGAAGGACGCAAATTTCGGCCAAATGGCACGGGCCTATCGCCGAATCATTGACTGAGACCGGCGCGCGGCTTGGTGCCCTCCGAACTCCCAAAAGCTCTTCAACGTTTCTGAAATGATTTGAGAGGCTATCGGATTCTTTGTCTGGCATTTCAGAAATACCCAGACAGTCAAAGACCCCCAAGTCCCGAGGCCGCATCAAACCTCCGCCCCAATAGTGGCCATTCCCTCCCAAGACATGGTTTCTGGCTCGGACGCAACCCGTATGCATCCTTCCGGTACATTTGATCAGCGGCTTGGCCTCGATCTGGTCGTCTATTGCCTGGCTACCACGCTCAACCAACACCACACTGTGCCCTTTCGTAGCCAATCCCATTGCGATGGCACTTCCAACGATGCCGCCGCCGAGTACCACTACATCAAAATCATGATTCATGTTTGTTAGAAACACTCACGCAACAACGCCAATTTAGTGGACGAAGTTGTGGCAAGGATGAGGTCCATGGGAGAGCTGTTAAGACGTTCTCTTACAAACATTGAAAACGTTGTGCTCTTAGAGGAGGCCGAGGCTAAGTAGGTGTGGTACACGCTATAGGCAATCAATCGTCGGGGAGGCACAACCTTCACTTTGTCACTGTCTTCTAGCGGAAACTGAAAGACGTCGATCGCCGGATCATCAACAAACTGATCGATCGACGCTGCTGGACCACACACACCAAATCGAAGAATTTTCCCCTGCTCCTTCAAGCGATTCGCCTGTTGGTGGAGGTCAGAGACTTCACTCTTTGTGAGAAGGCCAAGCGGTTCATGGATAAAGAAATCGTCAACGCACTCACGACGAAGACGCCGCAGCGAGCCTTCTAAACTGCGCAGCATCTCGGCGCCAGAAAATATGCGCTGTTTGTATTCGTTCCCATGGTGGCTGTCGCTTAATTTACAAATTGTGCGAAGCAGGAAAAATAAATGTGGATAGCGGGCACCGTAGAGATCAACCGGGATGCCGAATTTCGTCGTGACCTGACAACCTTTCCCATAGCGATGAAGCGCACAACCAAGATCCAGTTCGTTCAATCCATTGCCATAGGTAGGTGCGACATCAAAGCGCCGGAATCCCATATCCAACGCTTGATGCAGGATCCGTAATCGTTGGGTGCGAAGCGGGAGGTGATGAAGACTTCCGACCCCGAAAAGCAGATGGCCGTATGGACTGGCTGTCGTTTTCACACTCAATGCGTCTTCACCCATGATGGAGCCTTGCCTCCATCAATGAGCCAGCGATAGGTGTGATCCATCCTGATTCCTATACTCGTCCAGGAGAAATCTTTCATCATCCACTCGCGGCCATTGAGGCCGCGCTGAGTCAACTCATCAGAAGATTCAGCCATCGCTTGTCCAAGAGCGGTAACTAACGCGTCGAGCCCAACATTAATCCACCAGCCGGCATGGTGTGTCTCCAATCCCTCCCAAGGCGCCCCCTTCGTGACGATGACAGGCGTTCCCGCCGCCAACGCCTCGGCCACTGTGACGCCAAAATTCTCTGAATGGCTTGGTAAGACAAAGAGATCTGCTTCTCGATATGCGGATAACTTCACCTCACCGTACAAAGGACCTCGAAACTCAAGTCGTTTCAATTGCAATTTGAATGCAAGTGCCTTCATTTCTTGCAGATAACCCCCTTTGTCGCCATAGCTGGCATCTGTTCCTACAATGAAAAGCCTCCAATGGGGAAAGTGGTCCATAACTTTGGCCCAGGCCTCCAAAAGAATATCGACGCCCTTTATCTTGTGGAGACGGCCTAAGAAAAGTACAGTCCGAGTATCACGACACTGTTTTTGAGCCAATTCCGGCACGTCAATCCCATTAGGGATGATCGCAACCGGTTGCGTGAATCCCAAACGCCTGATATCTGCATGTTCAGATTCAGCCGTGGCATGGAAACATGCGGCCTGTGACAATGCGGACCGCTGAAACAGCCGCCAGAAAATCCCTTTGAAACATGACCCGTGGCTCATCGCCCAACTGGAGAGTGCGCCGCGCGGTGATATGACTAGCTTCGTATTCCCGGTCTTTGCCGCCTTTCCCGGATAGACCGTACACATTTGCCACATGCCATGACTGTGAATGACATCAACCATACCGGTAGTTGTTTCATGTAACAACCACCGGGACAGTTCCGGAGAACGGCCAAGCCGCTTGGGGCCTGGCCCCATAAGGAACGTCCTCGAAAATTCCGGCTTCGACGGAACCGGTGACCAATCCATGGCTGCAAGCGTAACCTGGTCGCCGGCTCGAATCAGTGCCTCACAGAGCCGGACGACCGTATAGGTTGGACCGTTCGTGGTCTCGGATATGGCGGGGACAACGTGGATTACTCGCATGGCACTGCAATCCGCTGGGAACGTGTCGGAGATTGTCCTGGAAGGCGAGACGGACATTCCAAATCGATGTGCCAATTGTCTTCTTCTGTCTTAAAAGTACACGAGATACAGGCAACGATCACGGGATCCGCATTCAATGGACCAGCCTGTGACGCATGGAGTGCGCTGCAGAAATGACTCCTGCGGTAAGGTAGAACTGCGGTGCGACGCTTGCAGCCCCAAGGAAAATAACAAGACTTGTAACTCCAAATGGGACTAAAAGTCTTAGATTGGCTTGTGCTGTAATGGTTCCCGACCATTCTTTCACTTGCCTAATGACATCCCAAAACCATGCGAGAAACAATGACAAGCCGATGAGGCCTATTTCGGATACAAATCTTAAATACTGGGCTTTGGCAGTAAAGGCTGTTCCGCTTCCGTACTCTGCGACTTCTGGTGTCAGGTAGGAATTGGCATAGAGGTGCATATTCCCTAGTCCCACCCCTGTGACTGCGGAAGTAGGATGTTCTAACAAGTAACTAAGGATTGCATCGTCAAAATCTTCTAACCCGCCAGCTTCCGATTGATCAATTCTTTCGATAGTGCGAGCGAGGAGGATGTCTCCAATTGGAATATCAGCTGCCTCAAGACTGATGCCCAGCAACAGAATCGGGGCAAGAAGCATTGCGATTACGAGAAATCCAGAGAATTTACCTTTCTCCGATCTGAGATCAGAGCATCCCTGCACTGTCACATGCAACGCCGTGCCAATGACCCAGAGAAGCATTGCCGTCGTTGAAAGCGTTGCCACACTGGATACGGCAAGAAATAGCCACAGCGAGATCGGTTTCCATCTAGACGTGCCTTTCGCGGCCACTAGTTGTATTTGGATGAGAAGCATTGCGAATACAAGTGCAGCGCCTAGGTTTTTGGGTTCGCCGCCAAAGGAACTCATACGATAAATTGCCAAACTCATGCTATCTATTCTGGCAATTGCCTCCACTCTCGCATCTCCCATTCCGCCTAACAATTCATTAAACCAATCGAGCGGAATGGGATTGACATCCGTTTTCAACCACAGCAGCAACTGAATCCAACCGATAAGTGCCAGGGCAAAGACAGACCACAAATACGCCTTCCCGGCCACTTGAAGTTCACCCGGTTTTTTTAATATTGCAGGTATGAGAAATAGTGGGCTGAGAGTAAATGCAAACATCCCGATCTGTATGACAGCTCGAACTAAAGGCCCCCTCATCACGCCACCAGCAACTTGAGTTTCAGGGAGGAACGGCAATTGGGCGAGGGACCATACGACCGCGACAAACACAAATGTTGCCAAGCCGAGCGATCCGGGCAATCTGGAGGGATAGATTCCCGTGTAGAGTGCACGCAATAATGTCGCGATAATGATCGCTGCCAGGACAACCTGATATAAAGTTATGTGGAGTCCGAAATCCGCTTGCAAACCTTCCCAGGGCGCCAAGAAGATTGCAGCATAGAGGGCTCGCTTTTGACTAATGATCGCAAGGACCAAGGTACAACAAACGATTGTGGATAGCAGGAGTGATATTGAATTCATACCTAGGATCTAGGATGACCGGAGTGGCTTCTTAATTTTCGACACCAATCCAGACATTGTGGCAACCGGATATTTTAGGTATTTGAGAAATTGGTACAGCCCGGAAAGCGCTTTATCAACCGTTGTAGGAGACCTACCGAGTATTCGCTCAGCGATTCGCTGCGTTGCATCTTCAAAGGCCTTGGTCCGTTGCAACCCACTTCCAGTAATCGAATGGCGGTAGATCCGAAAGGCGCCCAGGAAGTCTGGTATTCTTATGAATTTGGCACCGACGAGTGACATTGCCACCAACAACTCTCCATCCCAACATATGCGGTTATCTACATTAAACCCTCCAGCTTTCCAAAATATGTCTCGTTTAAAGAAAGTGGCTTGCTGCACAATATTGCAGGCACCATATGCATATCCAGTAAGGTCCCATTCTGTACTATATATTTTCCGCTCTCTCTCACCAGCCTCATTAATCTGATATCCGTTGCCACAAACAACATCTGTCTCTGCATCGCAAGAAAACAGTTCAACAACGCGACGTACTGCTCCAGGCAACAGGAGGTCATCCGCATTGATATAGCCAAATACTTCACCTGTGGCAGACCTAAAGCCCTTATTCAAACCTTCTGCCGGCCCGTTATCTATCTCGAGTATCACGCGGCTGATGCAGGAGCCATATCGTCTAAGGATTTCTCTGCTGCCATCCGTTGATCCGGCATCGACCACAACGTACTCAAGATCTGGGTAGTCCTGCTGCAAAATCGAATCAATACAAGCCGGCAAAAAGGTTGCCTGGTTGAATGAAATTGTGATGATGCTAACTTTCACGATCTCGCAAGCGCTTCATTTCCGAAAGAAGGTCGCATCAACTTGAAGCAATCGTCCATTTCTTTCGTCAACAAATGACTGAAAAATCGCCCAAAGTTCAAATCCACTCATATGCAATCTATCAATCATCTCTGGGAACAGGCACTGGCCTTCGTACAAGGGAACGAGTGACAGTTCTAGTTGTACACCAATAACGCGATGCAGCAACGGGCCGGCGCCTGTCAGGACGCGATCCTCATAGCCTTGGGTATCTATCTTGAGAAATGGAACAGACTCTGCACGAAAGTAAGTTTGTGCTATCGATTCGAACCGACGCAAAGGTACACTTTCAGTTCCTATATAGTGTGTACCAGGTGCAACGTCTGCGTGCGCCTGAAGCATATTCAGCGCCGAACTGCTTACCGAGTTACATGCCACGTGCATATCGATCTGGCCTTCTTCACTTCCAAGCGCAGCGCGAGGTGCCACATCCCAGAAAGGATCCTTCTTGCTGGACGACAGCAGTAGTGCATGTGCCGCGGCGAGAGGTTCGAATGATACAATGCGACCATGAAATCCGTGCTCTCTAAGAGCTTGTGCAAATTGACCTATGTTTGCTCCGACATCAAACACTAGGTTGACTTTGTGCGAGGCGAGCATGGAGATCAATTGAGGCCATGCAGAATTGGCCGGACGGTATCGGCGTATATCAACACCTAGGCGTCGTGCAGTTCGCTTTACCATGGAGTTCAGCATTTTGGAAATCCCAGCACTTGCACGACTACGTCGTCCCGGGGCGAAACCACACGTTGCAATAGCGCTCCTTCAAGTTTTCGTGGAACCGCACCAAGTGCCCATCATCACTTAAGACATATGGCACATAGTCGCGGCGCTCCATATCTTCGACAATCTTCCTGACAGAACTGCCAAACGCTCGGAGATTGTTTTCAAACAACTCCAGGAGTACGAGGCGTGGCCTTCTCTCTCTATCACTTAATAGTTGACTTGCGCCTGCTACTACAAGCCCTTCGGCACCTTCTACATCTGCTTTCAGGATATCGACTCGGCTTACGCCCGAACTTTGGATATAGTCGTCCAGTGTTACCATCCGCACCGTGATGGTGCCGTTAGAATGTCTGCGGCCCGTATCGTGGAAAGATGAGTAAGCGCTATCGAAGCACCGCACAAATGAAGCCGATCCTGTACGGTCTCCCACAGCGCATTCATTGACAACGATATTTGTAAGACTGTTTATCTCCATGCTCGCACGCAACAATGCAGCATTCAATGAAATGGGTTCAAATGCATGGACGCTTCCTGCGTGCGCTATCTTTGCCATGAGAATCGTAAAGTAACCAACATTCGCACCGATATCTACACAGATTGAATTGGGAGCAACGCTCTTAGCGAAGTAGTTAGTTTCGGGAGTCTCATGAGTGCCGCAAAAATGTATTGATCGACCAACATCTTCATTTGCGAACACTAAAAGGTCATATCCGTTGACCCGTGAATGAACAACCTTTGGCTTCTCTTGGGGACAGAGAATGCTAGATAGCTTCAACAAAAGATGTCGCTTCAGTTTTTGGAGAACCTTCGGCATGTTCTCTCCAGAGATGTTTGACGAGGACTAAACAGTTAATGAGGATTATGGCGCCATAGAATATCCTTCCGGTCGCAATACCAATCACTCCATATGATTGAACCAATACCAACATTGAAGCTAATGAGGCCGCCCCTGCTACAAAATTCGACATCGCCACGAACCGCATCCGCCCGGCCCCTAATAGGATAAAGTGTGGTGCCACATTAATGGCGAGCAACCAATATGCGACGCTCAAATACCAGAGAAGCTCTGTACTTGCCTCAGCTTCTTTCTCCCCTAGCCAAATAGACAAAATTGAGCGACCAAAGACCAACAGTCCTAGGGCGAGAACTGTGCTGGCTAAAATATTCGCCCCAATAGTCAGTTTAGTAACCCTGCGGAGCGAAAATTGTTTATCCTCTGATAGCCTCCGACTCAGCTTTGGAAACACCACGCTTAGAGCAGCACCAGCGAGTCCGTGAATTTGTTGGGCAAGCTGTGTAGCGATAGAATAGTGAGCAAGACTGGCTGCCCCCAAGACGGAGCCGATAAGCATACGATCAGCGACACTAAAAAATACCCCGCCTGCGCCCTGCAACCATCCCCATCCGGCAAATCGAATGACATCTGGTATATGAACGGAGGCCGGCCGCAACGATGAGAGACCCAGAAATGTTTTGGTGGCCCAAGCTTTTGCCCCCAGTCGCACAATTGCGACAAAGATGATGGCAGAGTACAGTGCCACTAAACTTTGCCATACAATTACCGCTACTAGCGCTGCGACAATGTGAATAGTCTTACCTACCATCTCAATAATGGCAGCTTCTCCAAAACGTTCTCCCCCTTTCAATGCGGAAACAAACACATTCTCGATCTGTTCCATCCATGCGAGTGCGGCTGCACCTGCACCAGTTAGCGTAACGATAGATCGCTCACCCATTTTGTCAAATAATGTCTCGCCCGCGACTAGGAATACAGCAAGGATGAATCCTGTCATTACGCCACCGCTGACAAATGCAATTACCAAAGATGATCTGATTGCACGCTCAACGTCTTCGGCTTTGGCTCGTCCAAAGCCTGCCGAGACAGCTTTGATAACGGCGGCACCCGTGCCCGCACTAAGAATTCCTCCGAAACCCACCGTTGCGGTCAGCAACATCCAATGGCCATACTTCTCAGGGCCCAGCGTATGCATAAAATACGGCGTGGCAATCAACGCTAGTGCCGGATACCAGCCGTACTCCATCACAGCCCACACAGGTTGCATTAATTTGGATAGCATCTGAGCGAGCGTTCAGAAATGAATAGCTGGAGAGTGGGCGGTCTTCATAAAGTGCGCGTGTACGCGATGGGCCCACGCTCTAACTCCTCGCGGAATCCTAGATCGGGGATCATCGTGCGCCAACCATTCATAAAGAGGAACAGAAAAACCTGTTTTCTCGCGACTGACGACTTCCTTCGGTAGTGGCACTCGAGGAACTGCTGCCATCGTCAGCTTGCTCGGACCACGCAGTGAGCTAAACAGAGGGGCGACTTCCCTGAGCAACTCGCGATCGACAAAAGGCACCCTCACCTCTAAAGAATGAGCCATGCTTGCCCAATCCACATCGCGCAACAATTGATTCCGCATGTAGCAGGTGGTTTCCAACGCGGAAACTTTGAGATGCGGATTAGCGATTCCGGTTGTCGTTTCTTTCAAATGCGACAGCGTTTGCAATTCGTTCCAACCTTCCCGAACCATCTCTCCATCGAGCAGTTCCGGCAATTCCCAGGGCATGAACATCCCGCGTCGCAACAGGTAAGCCCCTCCGTATGTTCCGCCGTATTCGAGCACGCCGGCATACTTCGGTGACGTGAAATGTCTTAGGATTGGTGCCGAGAGGTAGCGGAATCCTTTCCCAACGAACTCCGGTGAATGCATTGCAGATAAGGCACTTACCAGACGAGGTATCTGCTGGAATGAAGGGTACCCCCCAAACAATTCATCGCCTCCTAACCCCGAGATCGCCACTTTCAGTCCAACTTCGGCTGCCACCTTGCTCACGAAGTAGGTGTTGACTCCATCTATGGATGGCTGGTCCATGGCATGCAGTATGGCATCCCGTTCTTTCTGGAAATCCTGCTGCCTGACCCATGCACTTTGGTGATGTGTTCCGTAATGCTTCGACACCTGTTCGGCGAGAGGCACTTCGTCATGAAGGCTGCCTTCGAACTCCTTGAAGCCGAGCGTGATAGTACGCAGGTCTGTATCGACGAGTTCTTTCGCCAGTCCCGTAAGCGTTCCCGAGTCAATACCTGCCGACAAAAACACACCGACACCCACATCAGCAATGAGGTGGTGGCGGACTGTATCGAAAAGAGCGGCGCGTAAGAGCTCGTGCATTTCCTCCCGGGATAGCTTGAGTTCCATTTCACTCGCTTTGGCGAGCTCCTTGGTGATGCTGAAGTGTTGCTTTACTCGTTTGTCACCAGTCGTATCGACCCATAAGGTGATGCCAGCAGGCAGCGCTCTGATGCCACGGTATAGTGTGTAAGGTTCCGGCACATGCCCCCACAAAAAATATCCGACGTGGCCGGCTGGGTCGGGCCTCGTATCGATCACCGTGCTCTTGAGCAGTGCTTTGACTTGCGATGCTACGCGGATCGTTGCGCCATCATCGGCGTAATAAAGTGGCTTGATTCCGTAAGGGTCTCGCGCCAGTAGCAACCCTCTTTTCCCTGAATCATGGATTGCGAAGGCATACATCCCACGCAGAAGCTCGACCATGTCGGCGCCGTATTCCTGGTACAAATAAAGGAGGACTTCGGTGTCGCTTTGGGAGCGGAATCCATACCCTTTCGCTTCGAGGCGTTGTCGCAATTCCAGGTAGTTATAAATTTCGCCGTTGAAGACAATTCTCACTGCGCCATCAGGCGTCGCCATGGGTTGCGCGCCAGCATCAGTCAAATCAATGATGGCGAGGCGACGATGTGCAAGCCCAACTCGCCGGTCCTCGGAGATCCATTCCCCCGCGCCATCCGGCCCTCGTTTCACCATGGCATCGCGAATACGCAACAGTTCAGCCTTATCGAGTGGCTGCCCTTTACCGGTATAGTTAAAGATAGCGGCTAGCCCGCACATTATGGGAGCGACCTAACTACCAAATTGAATGCAGTATCTGGTTCAGAATTGTGCACGGTTTCAGGAAAGCGGTAGTCCCAGTAATGTTTTCGCAGCACCCATTCCAACAAGCTCGGGTCTTCACGAATGCTCTCCTGATGAAACTGAAATCCGGCTCGATAGGCTTGATCTGTCAAACTCTTAATTCGATAGATCTCGATGTTTTTCGCATGCGCTGCTTCAAGAAACCATTTGATCGGGCGCAAAGCATCTTGCCATGAGTGGAAATCTCGAACTGGCCTGGGCCGGCCAACTGCGCGAATTTGCGAATATGAATCGGCCACACCTTGAAAAAATGCTCGTTGCCCAAAATATTCAGGGGTCAGCCGAGAAGAAGGAATGTGGTGAAGCACGCAAACATTACGGTGATAGATTGCCTTTAGACCGGCCCTCGCCACTTTCATCGTCAGACCTGTTTCGCCATCGCCCTGAAATCGTTGTAACGCTTCGGGAACGAGATCGGGATGGAATCCGTCTAGATCGAAGAATGCCTTGCGGCGGATAGCGAAATTGAGACTCCAGACGTAGAGAGGATCAATCTCCTTGATTCGGTTACCGCCGTCGAACAAGCTCAACCACCCGCATGACCGTCCGGATTCATTTTCTTTGTAAAAGGCACTTACCCAGCGCGGAGGCCCGATTTCAAATTTTGGTCGGGATGGTCCACCAACTAAAACGACGTCCGGGTCTCGAAACGCATCTTGGAGGCCGTTGATCCAATCGGTACCAACGCTGACATCGTCATCTAAGAAGGCACACACATCGCCTCGAGCATCAAAAGCACCACGATGTCTCGCCGCCATGGCCCCGGGAACGGACTCATAGAGATATCGAATCTTACGGTCGGGATAATGTGCAGTCGCTTCTTCAACAAGATCTCGCGTCCCATCGGTCGATGCATTATCCACAACGATGATTTCGTGATCGTCGGTTCTGTCGTTGCAGTCCAGTAAAGATGCCAGACATGTCCCAAGCATGGTGTAACGATTAAAGGTCGGGATAATGATGGAGATGTACAAACGGCGAATAGAGATTAATCTAAGGGACGCTCAACACTTCTGTCTGCTGATCACCCGCTGCGATCACCCTTGCGGAATCATGATGATCATCGAGGAAGGTAGACAAGAACTTCATATATTCCCTCTCGTAAGCACACAGCCTGCTGTAGCGCTGTCTGATGTTCCGTTGTAATTCCGGATAGGTCTGCATTAACTGCTGGATCGCCAGAGGAAACTCTTCCATTGGTACGCAAACACCGAAACCGTTCTTCGCGACGAAGTCATGAAGAGAGGGAATCGCATTCACCAATAACGGCTTGGCGAAAGACAAGAATTTGTGCATCTTGCCCGAAGCCAAGCCCACATGATGGATATTGTGATCTTCGGTTGACTCGTAGCACACGAGACCGATGTCAGAGTGAGTCACCATGTAGTTCAGAACGGGCCGGCTCTTCATGCCCAAGCTAAAGTGTATGTTCTTGACATTGCGGTATCGCTTGGCCAATTGGTTTGCATATCCGTCTTTAGACCAGCCACTTAATGCGAACGTCACATTCGGGATCCTGGTCACGATGTCGAACAATTTGGTGGAGACCGCCCAACGCTCTATAGCACCGGTGTACAAGACAAGCCATTCCGACTTTGCCCGGACGTTATCGAACCAATCGAACGAATCGGCGACCGGCTCAATTGAATTGATGTAGGAATTTGTCACCAGAGAATGGCCGGGACGTCTGAGCCATGGAAACGTTCGAAAGAAGAGATCGGCCCGACCGCTGTCTTGAAAGATGAGATGATCCATCATGCCATAGCCGCGACAAAGTATGCTCCGTATCATAGTTCCCACGCCCGCTTTTCCATTCCATGTTCCCGTCGGAATTTCCAAGCAATGGTGCACCAGAGAGTCATAGGAATTTTTCGGACAAAGCCAGCGGGCTGTATACAGGAGCGCCACGTCCTGGGGGTCATACACAATGACCACGTCAAAATGTCCCGGAACAGAAGCCAACTGACCTGCGCGACGGATATACCCACCACCAAACCGATACTCTTTGCTAATGAGATGGCCAAACCCTTCAGTGCTGCCTCCGGTAATGATGTGGTTCGACCATCCCAATTTCTGCCAACAGTGGAGAGCGTTATACACACTGGGATAAATGGTCAAACCATTCTGGTTCATCAGAACATGTAATACTCTTCCCATTAGTGTGTTTTTTCTCCGTGGGCAGCCATTGGTACTGCGACGACATATGCGGACCATGTCCCCGCCTTCGTCGGCTGCGATGAACTCCATTCGCCTTGCTCGATCGGCTCGAGCCCGGCTCCTTTCAAGAATCTCTCGACTTCATGCTCGGCGAAATAGCGCATCCGGTGATCTTCGCAGACCCGTTTTGTTTGTCCGGTCGTTCTATCTTGAATGGTAAGCTCATACCGTACTTCCACAAGGTTATCATCGGGTCGGATGGTGGGATGTGCAATCCGGGTAACTGTCATAGTGTGATCTTCCATTCGTTTTACCCGAACTGTTGGAGGATCATTCGTGACTGCCTGTCCATGCCAGTAGTCGAACACAAACACCCCGGTTTTTTCTAAGTGCATGAAAGCGGTTGTCAAGCAGGCTTCTATGTCACTGTTGTTGGTTTGATAGCTCATGACGTGGAAGAGAGATATCGCAGCATCAAATCTCCGAGGCAGGCGAAGCGTGCGGATATCTCCTTTTTCAAACGATACGCTGACACCTTGTGGCAGAACCGTCTTCGATAGCCGGTTTCTCGCCTGAATCGTCATCTCAGGGCTCAGATCGAACCCCGTCACGCTATAGCCTTGTCGCGCTAAAGCCATTGCATGAAGCCCGGTGCCGCTGCCCAATTCCAGGATCGACTTCGCATCCGGATTCTGGCGGCGAATGATATCGGCTACGAACGCCGCTTCGCCATCATAATCCTTGTCAGCGTAGAGCAAATCATAGTAGCGGGCATATTGCTGAAACATCGTCACGACAATATATCCTTGAGCGCGTCCGCGGTTTGCTTCATTTGGCCATCGGTCAGTGCCAAACCCGACGGCAGGTAGAAGCCTCGGCGCGCGAGGCGTTCTGCGACGGGGTACCTTTCATTGCGAAACAACCCTCTCTTTCTCAGCGCCGGCTGTTCGTGCATCGGCCAGAAAAAGGGGCGAGAATCGATTTCTTTTTCTGCCAGTTGATGCATGACCTCCTCGGCATCCATTCCCACGCTATCGTCAAGCACTAGGCCGTACACCCAATATATATTCTCGGCATACTCAGTACGTGGCAGGGGACGTTGAATACCCGTCGTATCGGAGAGCAATTCGTCGTACCGGCTTCCCATTGCCCGTTTCCGTAATACAAACTCATCCAGGCGTTCGAGCTGCGCAAGACCAACCGCGGCCTGCATGTTGCTCATGCGGTAATTCCATCCCAAATATTCATGGACGAATCGCTTCTTTCGTTCGAAGCACAAATCTCGTAACGAACGCGCTTTCTCTGCGATCTTGTCTTCATCGGTCACTATCATTCCGCCTTCGCCGGTTGTCACGTGCTTATTCGGATAGAAACTGAACGTACTAATGTCGCCGAAACTACCGCATGGTTTCTTGCGATAGCTTTGTCCCTGCATCTGCGAGGCATCCTCGATGAGCTTGATTCCATGTCGTGCGGCGATCTCCAGCAAGGGATTCAGATCTGCGGGCAGTCCGTACGTGTGTACAGCCATGATGGCCTTTGTGCGCGCGCTAATTTTTGCTTCGACTTGTGTAATATCCATATTCCAAGTAGAGGGATCGGTGTCTACGAGGATGGGTGTGGCACCGGAGCGGACAATCTGAAGAATACACGAAATAATCGTAAAGGTCGGTAGAATAATCTCATCACCGCGGGCGATCCTGAGCGCTTCGATGGCAATATCCAATGCCGCGGTACCGCTGCTTACCGCTATGCCATGCTTGCGTCCCACTTGTCTGGCAAATCTCGATTCGAACTCTCTGACGAAGGGGCCTTCTGACGATATCCACCCCGTCTCAATACATTGCAGCAGGTAACGTGTCTCGTTACCGTCCAAGAGCGGTTGGTTGACTGGTATCACGTCGCTTTCCGTATCCGTATTTGGCCTTTGGAGATGCCGCTGAATCGAGTCTTGTCCTTCTCTCCGGTATATGGTCCCTGCTTGACCTCGATGATTTCGCTCTCCTCCAGCATCTCGAAGCCGTGACCGCAGAATGCAAGGAGGATTACGTCGCCTCGTTCAAGAATGGAGCTTTCCAAATAACGCTGATCTACGGTGTAGAAGTCTACCCGGACACGACCCGATTTTATGAGCAGTACTTCACTGGTATACCAAACTTTGCACGGGACGGGGTTGTGCACATGCGGAGCAATCACATACCCGTGAGGGCGCTTCATGTACCCTACCTGCTGCGAATACTCATTTGGTGTGAAAAATTCGATGCCGTCCGTGCGATAGGCATGGCGAATAATAAGCGCGAGCTCCTTGCCGGAGTGACTGATTCTTTCAATCATCGGCGACAGGCCACTTTATGCACGGTAAGAACAGATATGCAGGCCCGCTAACAACGATCTCGTCTGCATCCGAAAAATCTCTCTCGTTTTCGGAAAGCAGCCGTTCAAAATCCATGCACAGAAACCATACGATATCGTTGTAGCAATGGCACAACCAACGGCGCCATACAATGGGATGAGCGATAGATTCAGCAAGATGTTGCAAATGGCTCCTAGGATTCCCTGATAGAGTGTGATTTTCATCGTCCCTTCATTGATGCTCCAAGGCATCGTCGCAACGCCGAGGAAGACGAACATAGTCGACCATATATGGACCGCAAGAACTACACCAGCAGCGCGGTACGGTTCTCCATAGAACAGTGTTATCAGAGGCCCTGCCAGAAACGTCATTGGAATAGCGATAGCGTAAGCTGCTCTTGCCATCACGGTATATAAACGTCGCAAACGTTCATAGTAAAGATCCATGGATCGGGATCGATATTTGGTGATGGAGGGCATCACGGTGCTCACGATGATTGCGGGGATGACATTCCAAACTTCTGATAATCTGATCGCAGCAGAGTAGAGGCCCACGTCACGATCTCCCATCATCTGCGCTAACATCACCTGGTCAATCCTGGAATAGACAACCATTGCGATCCCGGCAAGAAGCTGTGGCCAGCTTTCGGCTATCAAGGACAACGTCCGAGACAGACGTGGCCGAAGATTTCTCCACAGCTGACCCGTGACCTCGAACGCCATAATGAGACCCACCGCTCCGATCATGATTTCTGCAGTCGCGGCCCAGGCGAAAGCCATCACGCTGGCGCCGGTGAGGATCAACCCAACTTTGATCCCTGCTAAGACAAGAAAGGCGATATTCCTGGCCAGCACAGTAGCCCTCGATCGGACCTGAGATTGGAACCATAGATCCGCAACATCGAACGCCTGGAACATCATTCCCGCCGCGATAATACCTATCAGCCATTGGGCTCTTGAATCCGAGGGACGGATCATCCAAATAGCGGTCAATACCAGGAAAAAAGCGAGGCATCCACCTATCAACTTTAACTGAAAGACCGAGCCCAGGATTTCGTCCTTGTTTTCGGGGTTTCGCACGAGGTCTCGTACGACAATCGCGTCGAGCCCAAGTGTCGCAATTGCACTGAACAGCGCAACAAATGCTATGGCAAAACTAAGCTGCCCGAAGCTGTCCGGGCCGAGATAGCGCGCAATCCACGCCGCCAACACAAGCCCGACGCCGCCCCGGATTATTTTGTCCGCCGCCAACCATCCACTGTTACCGATCAGCGCTTGCAAATTATGCCGATCGTACAGCTTTGAGCGAAAGGATTGCGGCAGATACTTTAGCCAAACGGCGTTGCAGTTGGTAGCGTGATCGAAGGAGTATGATGGCACGGTGATGCGTTCCGCTTTCAGTCAGGCAGGCCGTATGTGTCTCGATGCGCAACCAGATACCGGCTACAGACCTGCGCAGCGAGCCGGTTGCCAGCTGGGCTCCAATGGCCATCATGAGGCCATGATTGAGATCTTCCCGTGGCCTTAAAATCTTCGCGGAAAGGCTCAAGGAGAGAGATCACAGGAAATCCATCATTTTCCCCTAACTGCGCAATCTGACCTGAGGGGTATTCAAAATCCCAACGTAAATGTCCTGCTTCCGGGTAAGGAGCGAGTGCCTCGTTCCATCGGTCCTCAACCATGGCGACAGAAGCAATCACCATGACGAGGAATTCAGCTCCACCATCGGCGGTCAAGCGATGTGCGAATCTGATGCTTTCTAGGGTTGTTTGATAGGCGGCTGGCCAGGGCTCGGGGTGGGTCGCAAGAAATACACCCCATTCGCTCCGCCGCAGAGACGGCTCAATTCCCAGTCCAGGGGCTTGGAGAACACCTAGCCCTGTCAACCATGATTCTATGGCAGTCGAATTCATTCCCGTGCGAAGCAATGACAGGAAGGCGCTCTTTCTGAGCCATCGACGTGACTTTGCACTGACCCACGAGACTCGAGGCGGCAGATATTCCAAAGAACCATCGGAACCAAGCCGATAAAAAACCTTCGAGGAGGATCCGCTCAACCCCTCATAGCTATCCCAAAAGTCATTGTCGGGAAAGACAGCCATAATTACCAAATCGGGATGATATGCCAAGCCTTTTGCTTGTAGCATGCGGAGGTATTGGGCAGGACCGGTTCCCCCCACGGCAAGATTGATCACCTCAACGCGTCGGCTTCTTACGTCGTGTTGAATCAGTTGCTCAAGCTGCTGGGCAAATCCAGATTCGATCGGTGCAGACAGAGCTTCGATGAAGGAATCCCCAAGAACAACGATGCGGTAGACATCGGACGGTTTTTCTATCTGGTGGTCATAGTCGTGAAATCCTGCGTTATTCGTTGTCACGGTCTGGTCATAATCCTCATTAACCCAGCGAGTGCCTTGATTTGCCACGAGAATATGGCCCAACTCGGGATCTACCCCATAAGTGACCGTCGAGAAAGGTCGAATCAGTCTGGTTAATACCTCCGCTATCGCGAGAGCGATCATAAGACTCATTGCGATTATGGTGAATGTTCCAGGCAGGCGCCCTTTCATGTCCAATCCATGACACAAATAGATCGGCTTCGCGTCTCGTCTCAGATGGAATGCGGATGGTGGGGACGTTTATCGGTTATACGATTCTTCGAGGTATGTCACTATCAGTTTAGCGCGAGCCTCGTTTGCTTTCGCTGAAGGATGTTTGTCGAGAGCGTGTATGTAATAATCCCTGTGGACGGCCACAGCTGAGTCAGCCAGTGTCAGATCAATCACCTCGATGCCCATCTCTTTGAAGCGTTCGAGAATCTTCTGGTTTGAATAATGGCCACGAAACCAAGCGTCTTCGGCTTTCACATAGCCGACAACAAAGCGCTGATCCCGAGCTGTAGACAACACCTTTATACGGTCGATGATTGCTAAATACAGGTCTATCTGGTGATCTTGACTGGGTCTGAAAGCGAATCTGATAAGCTGATATATATTGGAGCGCTCGAGGACAGCTCCGAGGAAACTTCCTTTCATTCCGCAACTTCCATCGAACACGAGACTGCCATTGTCCAAGAGACGGTATCTGGGCGAACCGTTCGAGTAATCCGGCACGCAGGCTGAACGGTCAGCATGCCACGGCGACGTCAGCAAAACATTTATATCTCCTCTGGTATCTCGGTTGCTTTCCAAAATTCGCAGCGCTTGGTGCACTCCGTAGCCATGCCAGCCAAAGTTTTTTACGCTGAATCTATGATTGGCGGCATGTACAAAGTACGGTAACGTTTGTTTATCATTCAGGCCTTCGCCGAACATCAGAGAACAACCAAAAAAATTTATGTGAATTCTCGCTGTATCCTCATCCACTTCAGTCATACGAAACCCATCTGGTCCAATAGAATAAACGACGTCGTACACCAACTGACCATCAGCTGTGACCTTCTTACTCGTATGCCGGCCAGGATAAGCCTGAGAGCCGAGATCTGAGTTCGTCCAGTAATACGATTTGGCATAGCTACTTTCCGGCGAGATTAGTAATGGCTCTCTTTGGAAGAGAAGAGCTAAAGAAAACTCTCCGATCGCTAGCGTGAACGCGGTAGCGCCGAGAACGAGAAATGTCTTCTTTGCGGTCGTGGTCGCTATGAATCCGATACAAAAAAGAAGAATCGCAACAAGGGTTGTACCTACGCTTCGCGCTTCAAAAGAGATCCAGCCAAGAAGACCGGCTAGACCGAAGATCGAACCAGTAATCAGGTTTTTCTGCTCCAGGATAATCGGAATGCGATGCATTTCCCGCTGGGCGCTTCCCTATCTCCGCAATATTCTCAGTTGCTGATCCGATTGCATGCGTGGCACTTCTCCATTAAGTAATCTGCCACAGAAAGAGCGGCTATTTGATTTCCACGCTCAGTCCAGTGGAGGTCCAACCAATAATAGAGTCGCGGCCTTTCCGAGCTGGCGCTATCGAGAAATGGTTGTGTCAAATTTACGGTCTCAATGCCCATTTCATTGAGGTGTGACGAGAATGCTTTATTGAACTCGAGCTGTCCTTCGATATCCTTTACGCCTAAGATCGCCCACCGTGCTCGATCTTCTGGATATACAACATAGGAGAGAGGAAAATACACGATAAGCAAGTCTGCGCCAGCAGACGATACTGCTTTTTTTAACTTCTCGTATAAATTTAACGAGTCAGTCACGATGGGATCCTGAATGCTGAACGGCACACTGTTTCTCATGTCTCGCCCCGCTCCCTCTATCTGACTGGGCGATGGGCTGCTCGAAACCCAGGCATACAATTTCCCGACGATAACTCCTCCATAAAACACTGTCGCCAAATTCTTCGCGTACGCTACTATGATTTCTTTTGTGGTTAATTCGGTTAGTACAAGCACTCCGTTGCGCACTGCTATGTCGGTCTTGGGCTCTGATCTTGCCTCCAGTGAGCCGTAGACGAAGTGGATTACGAGGTTTGGCGCATAGTCACTCCCGGCTTGTCTTAACCATTCCAGCTCATTGGCGGCAGGCAGCCCCGCAACACCGTGGTTTAGGACTTCAATCTTCGCCCCTGCGGCGAAATCCCGGATCCTTAAGATTCGTTGAAGTTGGACCCCAAAGGTGTCTTCGTAATTCACTCCCCAACCGAGGGCGAACGATGGTCCGAGAAGCAGAACCCTATACGTATTGTCTGGCCTTTTTTTCTCATACTCTTCATGCTCGGACGAGACTCGAAACCCTTCACGATTGGTATAAATCATTGCTGAGAACTCGGGTGTCACGTGGTGATAGTTCAAATTAGGGCGATTGGTCCATCCACTATAAGGATCAGATGCATAAATGGGCGGCTTTTCTCGTGCATATAGATACATGCCTGTAGTAGCTCGATAAAATAGCTGTAGTGAGATCTCTACGAATAAAAACACACAAATGAAATAGAGAATCCTGCAGCATGTCGACTGCACAAGGGGGTACTGGGCCAGTTTTATTTGGTTGTTCTGACAAGCTCTCCTACCAATAGAAACGGTCTTAAGAAGCATCACTCGCCTGATCCAACTGTGCAGCAAATTTTGGATTTTGAGGTAGCTCCGCCCTCTGACTTACATCAGCCGGAATGAGTCCCCATAATGAGGGCAACTGGGAGAACGTAAACTGCCGCCAGAACGCCCGGCAGCCGCCGACCAGGTCACTCGCACGGATTTCACTTTTACAAGACCACGACTGAACCGGTGGAGAGGGCCGCGAGTTAACCAGTTGGTTAGGATTTAGTTCGCTCGAAGCGAATTTCCCAGCCTTACGTCGAATTTACTAGACCACACAGTGCTTCATCCGACAAGAAAAAGGAGGAAATTGGATGCTTCTACTTAACGTAGGATTACTGACAATCGCCTAATCACGTTCGAACTGGTATTCGGTGAATAAAGATAGGAGCCTCCCAAAATTGAATACTCGTTGGATGCCACCGTGACTGATGCTATA
>Ga0126381_100001269_pt1 | contig 27242 bp, 35 predicted proteins | sample PanSoiMetPlot_28_FD_96465 | JGI IMG/M metagenome (GOLD analysis project Ga0126381, IMG submission 96465) | Tropical forest soil microbial communities from Panama - MetaG Plot_28 | ecosystem: Environmental > Terrestrial > Soil > Tropical forest > Bulk soil | place: Panama | collected 2016-02-17
AAGCGCGAGCACTGCCGTGATAGATTTCCTGTACATCGCTCCAGCGACTATTGCAATTAACAGGAATTATAGAGAAGTACCGACGAGCTTCTTCTTTAGTGACCAGCTCACGGTACGCTTCAAAAAGCAGGTTGGCGCTTGAGTGCCCCAGCTCCAGCGAGGTCTTGGCGGCGTCCTGATGTAACGCCAGGTGGTAGGAAGCAAAACTGTGGCGCAGGATGTCCTGGTGCCATTTGAGGCCGGCGGCTACGCGAGCTCGGTCACGAGCGCCACGATGCTCCTGGTAACTGAGCCGCTGGTCGAGGAACGATTTAAACGGTTCAAGCCAAAGCACGAGGTTCTAGCTCATCTGCACAAACCGGCGCCGGCGGGTCTTGGATCGTTTAGCGCTGATCTCGATGTAACGCTTCTCGAAATTGAACGAGCGGGCCTCAAGCGTGAGCACTTCGCTGATCGGTCGTAGCCCCGCGAAGAGCCCAAGCACCAGGTCGGGGATAAAACGCTTCTCGGCCGCCTCCAGTAAGCGCGTGGCTTGCTCCACACTAAAGATAGTGACCGGTTCATTCTCGCGGGCTGGGATGCCTAGCTTGAGCGCCGGGTTAGCGCTCGCGTGACCACGGTCGATGGCAAAGGCGAAGACAATCGCTAGGTAACGCCGGTAATTCTTAATCGTGGTTGAACGCAATGCTTTACGATCGTGCCGGCGCTTGTCCGGCAAGCGTTCCCGCTCGGCCAGAAAATCTTCCAGATCCTTGACTTTGATATCGTCGCAGAACCGTTCGCCAAGGCTCAGGCAGATCGTGCTCAGGTAACCCTTAAGGCCGCGAAGGTAATGCGGGCTCTTCTTATTGAATCGCTTGAATTCTAAGACGGCGTTGGACGCTTGGCGGAAGGTCCAGGGATTGGCCAGCTTCTGCTCTTTGAGTTGCGGCAACACATAAGTTCGTACAGCCTCCGAAAGGCTCAGGCGATAGGGCCGCAGCATTTCAATCGATTCAATACACTCCTCGCGCGATGCAGGGCTAAGGCTAAGAAATGCTCTTTGGTTATCGACTCTTTCTTCGGTGACCTCTTGGACCCAAGATTCCGCTGCCGCCTGAGCCCACTTTACGTTCCCGTACTGAGAAAGTTTGAATCTGCGCCTTAATTTGCGACCGTGAACGCGGCCAGCATAGGCTTCAATGCTTAAAACAGCGCCGGTTGCTGGCGATAGGATTGGGCGAAAATCGCCCACCTTTTTCTGGGGGGATTTGGATTTCATGGATTTAGCCCGGAAAAGTGGGCGAAAAAGTGCCCAAACGCAAGTGAAAAGGCATTAACGTATACGAACCACCGTATTGCAATACGTCGTATAACTCGTACTGGTTGTTAACCTATTCGATCAACTTCCCTCGTAACCCGTTAGTAACCAGTACTTGCCGACCGGTGCCGATGGAGGGACTCGAACCCTCACCGAGATTTCTCTCGAACGGATTTTAAGTCCTGTGGGTCTCCATAGGAGAAACTAGGGTGCAATACGATTTTTGCCCAGTTTTTCGCCCGACTCATGGATTAAAGAAGTTAAAAGCGCCGGCATTGCGCGCCTGTGCACTTTTAGTGAACTGACCGATCAGCTTTTACAGAATCCGGTCGAATAACTGTCTGAGCCAGACCGAACGCGGTAAGCCGGCCTCGGCGCTCAAAATTAATTCAAGGTTTCTTGAAATAATCCTTTACTTTTATCTAGCAATGTCGTATTACTTAGATATGGACAAAATCAAATTCACTCGATCATACAGCAGAACCAACGGTAACAATATGTGGGTTTGCGGCGACTACGTAATCGTTCGCAATGGTTCAGCATATTGGGGCTATACGGGCTATGAGCTGACCTTTAAAGGGATGCACTTGACGTTAACTGACAAATTTGGGCAAGCGGTGAACGAGGCGCGCCTTTATGCAAGCAAAAACAATGAAAATTAACCTGACTGATATTGAAGTAAAATACCTCATAGCTTTGCTCAGAAACCAACTTTCAGAGGAAGCCGAAGAGATTCTTTGGAAGCTAGGGTTTAGGTATCCAAAAGCCAAATGAACCCTTTGTGAAGTGTTTATGGCTGAAGAACGCACAAAACACGGCGGGGCACGCAAGGGAGCTGGTCGCAAACCGACTGGCTCAACTCAAGTCGTTCTCTCAATCAAGCTCGATCCAAAGATCCTTCTCGATCTTCGTAATCAAATTCCGAGCGGCAAACGCAGCGCTTTTGTCGCCAAAGCGATCGTAGCGGCATTAGAATAGGCCGCATCCTGGCCGTGCGTTTTTCCTTCGAAGTACTCTTCCGGCTTTTGCGGAGCTTTTAATGCAAAAGTTTATCCCAGAATGTCGGCCCCTGTTTCTTCACGCGCCGAATCGTTTTGGAAAGCTGCTGCTGTTTTCTGGCAAGCGCTTGTTGCTGAGCACGAATCTCAGCCTTGTCTCCAGAGGTCACCACTTTGGTCGCAACGACACTTGCCGTACGGCCGCTGGTTGCCGCGGCGGCTCCCGCTCGCGCCGCTGCTACGCCGGCGCTCCCGGCTGCGGATTCGGCCGCTACCTCACTTTTAATGGCGGCTGTTTTGGCAACCTGGATAGCTTCCAAGACCAATCGATTGGTATCGTTGGTTGTGGCTAAGGCCGATTTAACATCATCATCGATCCCTTGAGTCTGAGCAACCAATGCCTCGATCTGGCGTTGCGCTGCCGTAAAAGCCAAAGATCGTTGGCGTTCGGCATTCTGAGCGGTTTGCGCTACCTCATCGGCTTTAAGTGCTTGAGCCCGCACAACATCAAGCTCGTGACTTTGGGCTTTTAACAATTTTTCCAGAGCTCTGTTGGTCCGGTCAAACTTGACCCACATGATACCAAGCGAGATTGCTACGATGCATAGATGCGCGCCCCAGAACAATAGATCATTGGCGCTTTCCGGACTAAACCGGCGTTTGCGTTTTTGTGCTGCCGGCGTTTCAATTTGGGTCACCGCGTTTTTGCTCGAGTCGCTCGAGCCGGCGATCGATTCGTTCAAAAATGACCGAGTTGCGTTCGATGACTTTTCCAGCGTCCTGGACCATGGTTCGAAGACTGTCGATATATTCTCGTCGCTCGGTTTCATGGGCTTTTTGAAGAGCTGCCATGTCTTTACGGGTCTGGGAGATGAACAGCCAGCAGATCCCAAGCACCAGCGCGAATAACCCGATATTCAGTGCCTGGATCGGCCAGGAGCCAACGCGCTCGACTCCCTTTAAGGCTTCGTCGATCACTTCGCTTTGCAGAGCCAGAGTCATTCATAGAGGGATTATGCCATAAGCTTTTACCAGCTGGTGTCGGCGGCGTAGCCAAAAGCCACTGCGTTATAATTACCTGCAGGCAGAGCAGTCGCTAAATTCAATGCGATAATGCCTTTGGAAGAGTGGCTGAGGCTGTTAACAGTCACTGCTCCGGTGGCAGTTTGATAACCTTGGTTTGGCGTTGTACCATTGTAGGCGGTTATAGTAGCTGCCTGTTTAGCCAATTCCACTTCATACGGCCAGAAACCTTGTGCCACGGCATAGCCTGGAACAGCAGGCAACATAGCCATCATATTGCCAGTCGATCCTACTTTCACATTATAAGACTGATCTTTGGCATAGTATCGTTTACAGGATCTCAGGTTCTGCTCGAACGGGCAGTCGATCAGGGTCGAGCAGACGGGGCCGGGCTCGTGCTGGATGAATCCGATTATGAAAGTATTGCCAGTCGTTGCAAACAGGTTGCTCATACCTGGTGCGCCCACAAAGTTTCCGGTATTCCATACGTCCAGAGAAGGCGCGGTAAAAGTGGTGCCACTGCCTAAGCAGACTCCGAGAACATAAGCATTGCTTCCAGGCGTTAAAGGAAAACTGCCACTAGTTGGCTTAAGGATATTCGGAAGCGTTATCAGTGTCCATGTATTAGCACTTGGAATCGTACAGAGCTTGACCAGACTTACTGTCTGAGCGCCGTTGCGCAGCGAAACAGCGAACTTAAATCCTGCTATTGAACAATAAACCAGAAGCGAAATCGAAGTAACATCATTGGCAAGTTCGCGCCACACCGGCCCCTCAATGTTCTGGTAAAAAGCAAATAAACTTCCAGCAGCCAAGGATGCTTCGGCTGTTGTCGATTGAATGTTAACTTGAGCTTGAGATATCTGGAACGATGTTCCTGGAACTACTATAGTTTGGCCTTGGTTAGCCTGCCAACTGGCTCGCAGTGTACCGCCTGTGGAAATCCCCCATCGATCTTGAACCATGCCATTTGGAACATTGGCAATAGCGGTAAAAACATTCCGCTGATCCACCTCGAAGGTCGGGTTGCCAATCGCGTTGAAGGAACGGAGGCGTACACTCCAGATCTGGCCCTGCGGAACCAGGATTTGGTTGTCACTGCCGATCGTAGCGATGTTGCCGGCGTCAGAACTGACCACAATCGGCCCGGGTAAGCCTTGCACGCCTTGTGCGCCACCTGGGCCGACGGCAGAGCCGCTTGGGACACTGGTGCCTGGAACTGCGGTGCCTGGAGTTGTTGCCATAAGCTTTTACCAGCCGGTGTCTAAAACATAGTGATATGTATAGTTGGTTGCTGAAGCGTTTTGCGTGCTTAAACTCCACCCTGAAAAACCGGAATCGCCCGGCGCCGTAAATAACCCGCTGATAGCACGATCTACCGCCGAGTTAACATCTCGTACATTATTGGCGGCACCCGTAGCAGGAGAATAACCGGTAATTGTTGGCACTTTAGCCATCGTGCGCCGGAAACTGATTGGTCCCGCAATGCCCGCTGAAGCAGTCGCATTTAACCCCAGGCATCCGTTATTGGTAACCGTCCCAGGTTTCGTGCCATACGGGTAGGTAGTCTGAAAATATCTCTGGCACCCCATTGGCCCATCCAGATTAACTCCGAACGGACAGTCGATCAGGGTCGAGCAGACGGGGCCGGGCTCGTGCTGGACGAAGGCGACTGAGAACACGGTATTAACCGGTAACGCAGCAAAATTGTCCTGACCGACAGCCCCGATGAAATTGCCCGCCACCCAATTGTCATTGGCGCTGGTTGTATATGTCGTACCGCAAGCCAAAGAAATCCTTAGCAAGTATCCAAGGTTTCCCGGCGTTATATTCCAAGCAGCCGATGGAGTCCACACAGGCAGATTTGGTAATGGGATCAATTGCCAAGTATTAATCGCTGCTGAAAGAGTGCACAGCTTACTTAAACTATAAGTCGTTGCTCCATTAACCAAAGTGACGCCGAACTTCAGCGGAGTCGAAGTGCACTTTACCAATAACGATAACGAATGAACACCGGCCAACAACTCTCTTAAATTTGGTCCTTCTACATTATGAGTGATCACTAGATAATCACCGGCACCCAACGATGCCTGCTGCGTTTGCACCGTGAGATCCAAACGATTCTGGGTGATTTGAAAATTGGTGCCTGGAACAAAGGCGGCCGTGTCAGGCTGTTGCACCGTGCCGATGCCCATCGGAGAGGCGCCTTTACTAACGGCCCACCGATCCAAAGGCCAAACAGCAACGGTTGATAGAGCTATCGAAGTGGCCGGGGATCGCTGGTTCACCTCGAAGGTCGGGTTGCCAATCGCGTTAAAGCTTCTGAGCCGGACACTCCAGATCGTCGGCGTAACCGCATTGGCGAGGTTCTGGCAAGTGTTGGTGCCGTCTACAAAATCGGTCGTATTACCTGAGAGCTGTTTTAAAAGTCCGGCTTGTGTTGAATCGGCGGGCGGAATACTCGGTACCGCAGGCGGGTTCAGCAAAGTTAAAGTGTTCCCAGCAATCGCTGTAATCTGCAAGGCCCCAGAATTGCCGCCTCCGCCGGCGTTGCCGACAGTGACCATCTCGCCAACTTGCGCCCAGCTTGCGTCATTAACCGTGACCGTAGTGCTCGAACCGACGGCCGGCACCGTAAAGTTGGCACTGGTAATCGTAAAAGAATTTGCCCCGGCTGTTCCGGTTGCGCCAGGATTCCCCTGCGGCCCTTGGCTACCAGTTGCACCTGTCGCTCCTTGCGGACCAGTTGCGCCAGCAGCCCCTTGTGCTCCTTGCGCCCCAGTCGGACCCTGCGGGCCGGTAGCACCTGTTGGCCCAGGTACAGTCGAATCTGCGCCGGCAGGCCCTTGTGGGCCGGTTGAACCTTGCGCTCCGGTCGCCCCGGCTACACCGGCCGGGATTGTAAAATTAAAGACTGCCGCCGATGTAGTGCCAGTATTAGTAACAACAGCATTAGTGCCAGGTATACCGGTTGTTGTTGTGCCAACATTAACGGTTGCCGCTGCGCCAGCTGACCCGGTCGCTCCAGTCGGTCCTGCCGGTCCAGTCGCGCCTGCCGGCCCGGTCGGGCCTGGAACCGTTGATGCTGCACCAGTCGGACCCTGTGCACCCTGCGGTCCTGTTGGTCCAGCCGGTCCAGCCGGGCCTGGCACAGTTGAATCGGCGCCGGCAGGACCGGCTGCACCCTGCGCACCCTGCGGCCCGGTTGCGCCCTGTGCCCCAGCCGGTCCTTGTGCTCCTGCCGGTCCTTGGGCGCCCGTGGCTCCGGTTGCCCCGGTAGCACCTGTTGCACCAGGCGGGCCAGCAGGTCCAGGGACAGTCGAGTCTGCGCCTCCGGGGCCTTGCGGCCCAGTCGGCCCTGCGGGTCCGGTCGCACCTGGGCCGCCACTCCCAGCCATAAGACTCCAGTGAGCTGTGTCGGTCGATGGCGGTCCTGTTAGCCCGGGTGAGATGCAGATATAGCTTTGGTTCTGGTACGAAGCCGAATCGTAAACTGCATAAGTAGTGGTGCTGGCCCACACTCCGCGCCAGTTAATTCCTTGGCCTGCCGGCCCTTGCGGTCCTGTCGCTCCAGCCGGTCCTATTGGGCCGGTAGCTCCAGTTGGCCCTTGGGCTCCAGTCGCTCCGGTTGTTCCCGTCGCTCCAGTAGCACCTTGCGACCCCGTCGCGCCTGTGGCTCCAGTCGGCCCGGGTACAGTCGACGCTGCACCCTGCGGACCTGCCGGCCCAGTAGCACCCGTAGCCCCTGTGGCTCCGGTCAAACCGGTCGGTCCTTGGGGGCCGGTAGCTCCAGCCGATCCTGTTGCTCCAATCGGTCCCTGTGGCCCAACCGGGCCTTGCGCCCCGTTTAACCCGGCAGCGCCGGTTGGCCCTGGATCGCCCTTTGGCCCTTGTGCTCCGGTGGCACCAGCAGGGCCCGTTGCACCCGCTGGACCTGTTGGCCCAGGCACAGTTGAGGCTGCGCCGGTCGGTCCTTGCGGGCCAGTTGCCCCAGTCGCGCCTGCTGGTCCTTGGGGACCGGGCACGGTTGAGGCGGCTCCAGTTGCGCCCTGCGGCCCCGTCAGCCCAATCGGTCCTTGAGCCCCAGGTGCGCCCGCAGGGCCTTGAGCACCTGTCGCACCTGTTGCCCCAGGCGGCCCAGTTGGCCCAGTCGGCCCGATCGGTCCTGGCGGCCCTGCGCCTGCCACAACCCCGCTACCGCTAATCGGAAAGACCAATTGTGGTGTGTCCAGATCAAACTCAATCGTCGGCGATTCGAGATCGACCTGGACGTCTGCGCCGTCGATAATTACGTCAATGGTCATGCGGTACGGGTAGTTACGCTTTGAATGATCTTGATTTCAAAAGGCTCAATAACGGTGCTGCGCGTTGTTGGTCCCTGGCCGGTAGCCCATTTCTTCACATCCAGCCAGTAGGTGCCGGCTGCCAACGGCCCGACATTGAAAGTCACTTTACCGGTGGCGTCTCCGATCACGTTCTGCCACTGAACGCCTTGGGTATCGTCACTATCCTCTGGAACCGTCTTGATGGTCATCCCCAAGGTTGAACCGGTCAGATTGTAGGCAACCCCGTTTTTGGTGAAGGTCAGCGCCAGCGGATAAACGTCGCCGCTGCACAGGGTTTGAGGAAAGATGTTCAGCATGTGCTTTACCTATTAAAGCTGTAATTTAACATGAAATAGTCCATTCCTGCTACATAGTTTGCCGATCCTGAGCTTCTATAGATTCCCATTGCAGCTAATCCAGTTCCCGTAGGAATGTTAGACGTGAAGGTAGCAACTGTCGTCCCATTGATGACGAATACGATTGAAGTCCACGCGGCGTTAATATCAATCTCTAAATCGTACGCTGTGTCAAAATTAACTGCTACAGACGAGTTTGTCGCGACGATGCCCGCACCTGTAGTTCCGCATCTAACTACCCATGAGCCTGAGTTTACGTCCGGCGAATATTCAAACAACATGCAATTCTGGAAAAGCTGACTATTCGCAATGTTGTAAAGAAAGTTATTGTTGAAGTATCCCATCCCCATTCTGAATAGATACCCTACTCCCGTAGCAGGAAGTGAACCTTCGATGATTACACGTCCTTTCATCGTCAAGGCCCCTAGCCCCCAAGGTCTAGAACCAGCATAAAACGTTCCTGCGCCCAACAAACCACCTGCTGAATTAACTATTGAAGAACCACCGCTAGCACCCGTTCCGGTAGAAACTTCAGCAATTCCACTGACTTTTAACGAAGCCCATTTAGTAAAGGTAGTAGAATTGTTGATCCAGGAAAGGGTACCTGAAGAGTTATATGTTTGCCAAAGATTATTTACGCTAACTGGAGGACCATTGAAATCATCGTAAATATATTCGCCAGTAGTTGGATCAAATAAACCGCCTCCCCCTGTCGAAATCACACTCCAAGCCGAACTTTTCCGACCATATAGTTGCCCGTCAGTGGGTGCCTCTGAAATGCCGCCGGACGGCCCCTGGATGCCCGTCGCGCCTTGCGGCCCTGGAGGTCCTGAAGGAGAGACCCCGCTTCCTATAGGAACAGTACTGCCGCTTGTAACGTTCCCAGTAGCCGCCACATTTTGCAGGATGACGTGTGTAGCGTCATTGATATTGACGACCTGGTACGTGCCGCCGCCGTTGATAAAGACGTACTGGTTTTGTACCATCCAAGCGGTACTGGCCAAGGTGACGGTGACATTGGAACCAACAGCCGGTTGGGTGTAAGCCGCGCCTATAGTGGTAAAGGAATTGCCGCCTTGACCCGCTAACCCAGCCGGACCAACGCCTTGTGTGCCGCTGCCGGTCACTATCGCACCCGGAGCTGCGTTGCCCGTATACCCCAGATTGGCCGCCACAGCATGGCTGATGTCGGTGACACTTTGAACAGTGTAATAACCGCCCGCAAATACATAGATAGCCTGCCCGACAATCATCCAGGCGGTTGTCGCCACATTGATTGAGACTGTGCCGTTAACGATCGGTTGCGTGTAATTGGCGCTTAAGGTCGTAAACGAATCGCGCCCGGTGCCGCCGGTCCCGGCGATTCCCTGCAAACCGCCTGGAGAAACTTTTGATCCCACAGCGATGCTCGCTCCCGCGGTCGCGTTGCCGGGATAACCCAGATTTGTGAGACTGACCTGGGTCGCATTAACGACATTCGAAACGCTGTAATAACCGGCGGTAGCAATGTAAATGGTCTGGTTAAGCGCCATCCAAGCGGTGTTGCCGATGGTGACTGTCACCGCAGCGTTAACCGCGGGCACAATAAAAGCCAGGGCCACAGCGTCATAAGCGTTGACTCCGGCAACGGCAACGCCTTGCGGCCCGGATGGTCCGCCACCCGTGACCGTGCCGCCAGCCGGAATTGAGCTGGCCGGCGCCTGGTTATTCGGGCCGCCCAGGTTACTCACTACAGCGTGGGTGGTGTCGGTAACCGAATTAACACTGAAATAACCGGCACCTGAGATAAAGACGTTGTAACCGCCTGCGCCCATCCAGGCGGTTGAAGCGACGTTAATCGATACTGTCCCGCCAACCGCAGGCATCGTGAACCCGCCCGACAGCGTTGTGTACGCGTTTGCTCCGGCACTGCCACCGCCGGCCGCAGCCTGTGCCGGCAATAGTACAGCCCCGCTCGTAATCGTGGTGCCGCTTGCGGCATTGAACGGGTCGCCGTTATTGGTTAAAACAACGTCAGTAGCATCGGTGATTGAACTGACGATGTAATAACCGGCAATCGGAATCCGAATGTACGATCCGGCCTTGAGATTCGCACTCGAAACAACAGCCACGCTCACTATCGCATTGGCTGCTGGAGTAGTGAAATTGGCGGTTGTCGTGGTCAGGATCGCAGCACTGGCAAGCTGACTGTTGCTGTTAATGACAATCGTCTGAGTATCGACCGGGATCTGAGCACCGGAAAGCTTGGCACTGGCGTTAAGACCTGCATATCCGCTGGCAACGTTCTTGTGCACCAGTAGTTCGATTGTACTGGCGTCCGGGTAGCCGGTAGAAACTCCCGGCGGCGTGACCCCGGTCTCGACCAGGATCGTCGCAAAGACGGTCGAGGAAATATTGAGCGAGTGAATGATCTCGTTGTCGCTGGTCTGGTACCGGATCTCGCTGGTGCAGTTGATCGATGATTTGCCGCTGATGGCACTTGCCATCTGCGAAGTATTGTAAACAACCTGACCAAGATAATAGATGTTACCGTTGGAATCGGTCTGGTAAGTAAAAGCTGTTTGATACGCCAGAATAGTATCAGTGGCGTCTCCGGTCACGATGCAGCCGTACTTGAGCGCCAGGCCGGCACCCAGATCCTGAACGATACCGCCCCGAACAAAATAAATCATCCAGTCAATGGTATCCTGGCTCTTCCATTGATAAGGCCCGGCCGGAGCGGCAACACCAAAATCCTGAATGGCCTGATGTTGATCTAAATCAATTACAACTTTCATTTTACCATTTTCCTATCGGGCAGTGGGAATCGGTGTAACGGACCTTAGTTCTTAGTTTGCAGGCGCACTTTTTGCAAAGCCAAAGGCGGTCATCCCGCTTATCGATAAACTCGCAGGTTGAGCAAGTCGTTAATCGCCAATCCATAATCGAAGCTTCTACCAGCGCGTTCATACGAATCCGTAATAGTGTTGATAAGCAGGACCAAGAGCTAATGCCTCCGCAAACGTTCCATAGCCTGCGCCTGGAATTGAGCGTCCACCCGCCCCATCGAAAAAATCTATTTCCGCATCATAATGCACACTGCCGTATCCATTTACCGTATCTACCGGAGCCGGATTTGGCCCGAAGACCCAATCAAAGGAACTAACGAGTCCACTTGAAGTATAGATTTGTGCTCCGTATCCGGCTAACAGCGCGCCGCCGTCTAAATGTCCGCTAGTATAATGATCTTGCACCGCATAGATCCAGATTCGGAAAGCCGTGGGATGAGCCGGCCATAACGGATCGACGTATAGTGGCGGTTGCGGCTGCGGTTTGCAGGGATCGCAGACAGTTCCGGGACACCAGGAAATGATTGAGAGCGTCATACAGGTTCCACCCAGAACGGATATTTGACAGGAGCAATGTAAATGGAATCATTATCGTCCCCCGTATAAACCAGGACCGACAACGTGGATTGAGCGCAGGTCTTCGGATCGACTACGGTAACGCCCTGCCACTTAACTCCGTACCATGTTATGCTATCAGCTAAAAGATGGGGCTGTTGGGTACCCCCTCCACCTGGACTAGTGGGACTAGTGGGACTAGTGGGAGTCTTACCGTCAGCCAAGGCAGCAAGTTCGATCACTTTGCCAACCTCTTTGTGCTCGGTGATTCTGATTCCGGCCCCTTCAATCGGCTCATGGGAATTTACCGTCTCAATTATCTGGTTGATGATCCTTTCAAGTCCTCGCCAACCAATAATAACTTTTTGTAACGGCATAGCTCTAAAATGTTGGTGCGTAAACCTCGGTGACGTTGTACCAAGCCCCGCGTTGCTCCACATCGAAACCCATATTGCGAGCATAAAGCGGAGGCACACCGGTGGCCCCGCCAGCCGTAAGCTTAGCAATTGCCGCAACGCACATATCGTAACTGATATTTGCTCCGATCACCGATACCGGCCCTTTAGTAGTCGAGACAACAGCCCAGCTGACCCGACCTAAACCTAAACTTGAATAATTCAATTTCGTTGGACGCGGATAAGACTGATAACGAATCGAACACTGGTTTCCGATATAGCGCACAGCAATCGATTGGGTGCCATACTGGTATCCGGCAGGGTAGACTTGCTGTTCTGTATATGGGGCGTTGGCCGGACCCTGGGGAACAGTGTAGGTAGTGATGCCGGCCGGATACTGCTGAGTAATCACGTACTGAATAAAATCCCGCGACCCCTGGACCGTAGATTCAGTCGTGACCGGAGGTGTGATATAACTCTTTGCGCCCGAAGTCTGGATAATCCCGGCATAAGTCACGCTGACTTCGGCTATTAACGCTGCCTGCGCGGTGATGTTCGAGTCGGTTACAAACATCAACGGATATTGCGGATGCGGGCTGTTGATCTTCGGCTTAAACGCTAACGCTCCGGCCGAAGGACCGTTATAAATACAGACCATCTGATCTAGTTCGGCGTACCTGTACACCTGCCGGCGCCCGACCTGCTCCACAAAAGCCTTGACCGAATTGAAAATGATCCCGGTCATGGAATCGAAAGGACCAATTTTAAAAAAGTAAGAATCTCATTAAGCACCGGTACAGGCTTATCCTCTTCAGCTTGCGGTTGGGTGCCAGGCTGCGCTGATTCTGATTTTGCGCGTAGCTGTTCCATCCTTTTGTCGAGCCAATTCGCTGTATCGGTTGGCCCAGGGCCTGTAGGTTCTTTTGGCCGTTCCCACGGCTGTAGACCTTTAAAGCGATCCGCAATAGGAACGTACTTGTCCAATTGACTCGTCAAATTCGCAGTACTTTTAGCCGTATTCTGGGCCAAAGTACCGCTGTCCTCCTGTGTCCGTTTAATTTCACTCCCCAGCTTCTGCCCCTGCCCAACTGTCGTCTGCTGCTCAGCGTTATATTTCTCCGTTAAATCGTTGAGAGTCTTTTGCGCTTTTACCTGGTCAAAAAGCGCGTCACGCTCCAGTTGCATCAGATTGAGCTTGGCCTCGTCTTTGCCCAACTCGATCGCCGATTTCTGATCTTGAAATGCGCGGTCAGTGTTGCGCTTACGTTCTTCTTCTGTCCGCCGACTCGCTTCTAAAAGATCCTTTGACCCGACCACGCCTGAGTTGATCAATTCAGTCATCGAGGCATCACTTAGCCCAAGCTCTTCCTGCATCTGCGCCTGGCCTTCAGCGAACTTCTTCTGTAACCCTTCCCGCGCACCGTAGGCAGCATGCGCAAGCGCCTCGTCCTTGTTCCAGTACGACGGATCGACTTGGCGATATTTGTCTTTGAAAGCCGCTTCCGCAATGCCGTGCTGCTCGTAAAAGCTCGTGCGAACGTTGCCGAGGCGTTGTTGATCCTCTAATTCACGATCTAAGAGCGTCTTCTGGCGCTCCATAGCTCGCTCGATCAACGGCGCCTGCGTAACCATGTCACGATAAGCATCCGCCTGTTCACGGAATTTGCCACCGAGCAAGGTCGCCATGTGATACAGTTCCCCTTCGCTAGCTGTGCCGGAGTAAATATGAGCCTCCATCTCGCTCAATTTCTCGGCGTCTTCGCCCCAGACACGCCCTAGTTCGCCGGCAATCTGCACGGCTTGCGTCTGGGCCTCGAAACCGACGCCGGCCTCGTACATCTTGAGCCTCTGTTTGGATACCTCGTCAAAGCTTTGCGCCGTGGCTTGGGCTATGCGTTGCGTTTTAGCAAGCTCGGCGTTTATGTTGCCTACGGCAGTCGCCACATTCTTAAACTGCACCACATCGAACTGTTTTTGTGATGCCGCTTCAATCGTGTTCTTGATCCCTTCAAAAGCCAGTCGCATGGCTTCAAGTAAGACTAATCGCATCGCCATGCGTTCGGCCATACGTTCAAAACTGCCTGACGCACGCTCAGTGACTTGCTCAAGCTCGATTTCAGTTTCAATGGTTTTCTCGTTCTGTTCCTGAAGCGCTTTGCGAGCTGCCACCTGCGCCATGGCCGCCTGGGTTAACGGCCCGGGAACAGGCGGCGGACCGCCAAGCCCCTGAGGAGGTGGCGTCATCACCCCAGAAGCCACGTTCCTGTAAGGATCGACCTGGCTTTTAAGTTGCTGCAGCGTAGCACCAAGACTGCCGTCGTCCCTGGCGCCAATTGTTATATTTACATCCGCCACTGTTTCATCCGGGCTAAAAGTTCCTCTTCAGTCGGTCCGGTCCAGAACGCGAATCCGCGCGTCTCCAGCACACAATAAAAAATCTGGTAAGCAACCGCAGCGGGCAGCGACCACATGACGTCAAACAGAGGCATCCCGCACACCGGGCCAATTGTGCAGGCTACCTCAATCACGCGGGCCGCCCTCCAACGTTTGGGTCTGCTTCGCCGTTCCCGCCGCTCCTGATATGCGCATTAGCACTGGCAGCGAATTCTTTTTCCAGCCGGTCGTAAGCTGCGTCTAATTCGCTAGCGTTCGAGAGCGAGTACCCGCGGCCTTCTGCCCAGCTGAACGCTTTTAGTTTTGCGTCTTCAGAATCAGCGTGAGCCTTTAAAGCGTCCTTCGGGCTTAAGGTACAAACCCAGACCGTCATCAGCCGGTTAAAAAAACCCGGGGTGCGATCACATAAATCAATGGCAATCGTCTGACGAAGCAGACTGAACGGCTCGAGCTTGAGTTCGCCTAACTCATGAACAGCCAATGACGAGAGCAATGCCTCGTCCGTCGTGAGATCAAGTGTTTCGGTATCCTCTGACATATGAATTTATACATGAATTTTAGAGTTTGCTAAGCATTTGCGCCCGCAGCTCCGGGCTTGAATTCTTGCCGATCTTAACAAAAGGCACCTTTGCGCCGTTATGCACCTCGTCGTATTTGGCGCTCTGCGGTACGCTCTTTAAAATATCGATCAGATACTGCCGCTTATCGAGAGCGTCACGGCAGGCGCGCGCAATAACACGTGAACAGGCATCCTTGATTGCGTCCTTTTGCCCGCTCTCAATGGCCGCCTCAAGCTCGCTGTTTAACCCAGCCAAGTCTTTTTCGTAAGCGTCCACGATCTGGCGCGCCGGCACCGTGTTTTCAAAGTTCCAGACCACGCATTGCCTGGGTTTTGAGCTATTTGGGTTCTGTAAATATTTGAGGAAACCTTCCCTGGTTTCGTGCAAATCAACCCATTCCAACGGCAGGTGCCTGCGCAATTTCGCCCCGAACACCAACAACACGGCAGCAAGCTTGGTGTTGCTGGTCGTTAGAACTTCCTCTTTGTAATTGGACTGAATCACGCCGTCACGAGGCTATAGAACGTTGCCGTAATCCGGACACTCATGTTCTTGGCGCGACCTTTGGAGTAAGCCACGCTCGAGCAGATAGCGATCCCGGTCGAGGTGCCTCCATACTGTTGCAAGATCAAGTTGGTCGGAGTCCAGACCTGGCCGACAATCGAAGCCATGGTCGCCATAATTTCACCGCCGCAGGTGATCTCAGAACGCATATTATGCGTGATAACCTCAATAACATTACCGACGTTGTCTTTTTGCTCGAACTTATCGACCGTGTCGTTTTGCTCGTAAGTATCAACCGCTATCCCGGTCTCATTCGTCGAACCAAACGTGAACGGAGACGCCGCCGGAAATTTATTCGGAGTTGTAACTGGTGCTGCCATAAATTTTCTCCTCTCTTTAGGTGCTCAAAGCGCGAACCTTGAATTTAGCTGGGTTAGCCGTAGCGTTGGTTACAAACAACTGAGTCACCGCCACCGTGATCGGATTGGTTGCACCCATCCCCGTGCCCCATTCAACCGGTACATTGGCAAGGAGATTGATCGTGTTTCCCGGTGTCGTGGTCGAATTGGTTAACACCGTCAGATTGGTATCGCTATAAATGCACAAACTCTGGGCGCCGGTTACAGGCCAAGCCAGAGCAATCGCGAAATTGGTCGCGTTGGCGGCAATCGTCCCGTCATAAGCCGCCTCGGTCTGGCCGGTAAACTTGTTACTGGTGCTGAACACCGCCCCGGCATCATCGGTGTAGCTGTCAATTATGGTGTGATTAAACATTGGCTAACTATATTGCGGGTTAAGTTGTACGTGAGCCTGGAAACTGACGTTATATTGCAATGGCGGCCCATCAGAAATCATCTCGATCGGTTTAGGCATCCCAAGAAAGCAGGTGCTCGCTTCGTTGCCGCCCACTGGCCCTGTCGCTACGCCGTGCGGTGCACAATGCATCACGCACAAGACGCGTTCGGCTAAAGCTATGGCAAAAACGCCGGTGCCGGTGGCTCCTTGATTGACCGGCGTATCTTCGTAAATCGTAACGGTTAAAAAAGCCCAGCCGGCTAGGTCTGGAATCTCGTTGTTGCGCGGCTCATGAAATTGAAATGTCGGCGTCAGGAGTAAAGCGCAAATACCGACGCTGCCCAGTGCAGTCTGAATCTGACTCAAGATATCTCGCTTTTTTTCGGTAATAATCGGAATCGATTTCCCGTTCGCACTCGCTCCGCCGTTAAAGAACTGATCAGCCGTTAGCAGGTTAAATGCTGAAGTCTGCAACGCAACCAGGGTTGTCGAGATCGTCATCATGCCGCCTTAGCTGTTTCGCGTCGGACCAACTCAAGAACTGCGCCGACAAAAACATCCTTGATCGCTTCGTTAGTCGGCATCGCCCCCGGCCACGGCGATTGGGTTACACTCCGGGCCAATGCGTAGACCGCCTCAACCTTGGCTCCCATCACCTGGAACAGCGCAGCTCCTTCCCGGTAAAGTTGCTGACCTCTGGCGGCCGGATATTCACTGGCATAAACACCACGCGCTGCAGGTATCAGCGGAATAGCCAAAGCGTTAGCAGCCTTGGGCGTAATCGTTCCGCCTTTAATCTTCCAATCCAACAGCCCGAACGTGTTTCGAACCAACACGGTTGAACCGGAAACGACAGGTTTTTGCCAGCCTTGTACGACGTTCTGGGCAAACTGACCGCTGTAAGGGCCCGGAAACCAGTTCGCCCCTTTCCAATCCATTTTCGAATGGTAATCGCGCACAAAATCATAGACCGCCTCACCACCCACCGGCAACGCTTCCTGGGGCAACGCACCGAGTCTTAGCAATTGCCGCTCAAACTCAGGGTTCATGTCAATTTTAATTACGACCCGCATGGCTTAGTGTAGTCCTCCGAAGTGCGCCAAAGGCAAAAGCAACCAGACCAGACTTAAAACAATGACCACCACGCAGACCACCAGGACCACCTTCATGATTGGTGCCGGCGCAAACTGGCTCAAGACCCAGTAAAGCAAGGAAACCACAATAACCAGAACCAGCCATTGGACGAGTGCAACGATCATGAACTAGGGACTCCAACCTTGCCAATAAACCGGCGCCAGAACTCCAGGAAGCGCGTCGCCCTGGAGATTGGTTCCGCTCCAGCCCGAATCGACCCCGACCTCTGGTGTCTGACCGCTCACGTCGTCTCCGCGCACGATAACCAACTCACCATTGGCCGCAGCCTGCAATTCTAAGTAAGCCTCGTCCTTATCAGCCCGCCGATCCTGGGTAATCAATTGCGTTCCCGGCAAATGCGTCAGGAACTTAAACCGGGCAATCGAGATTGCCGCCGCATACAACTCATCCGGAATCGTGCCAGGTGGCCCCAAGTGTCCTTGGTTACGCTTATTGGCGTTGACTTTGCCACGCACCAGTCCGGTGACGGACTGAACGATAGTTGTCAGGTCAGCCTGCGCGCTAGGCGTCGCCAGGCCGCTCTGCTCGTCCTCGGTTAAGCTGTTCTGGATATCGGAGACAGATAAGGCAATCCAAGCCATTTAGTGCCCAGTCCTTTCACGTTCTGCCACAGGCGGCGGCCCAGGCGCACTCGCCATATTAGCAGCGATTAACCAGAGCAATTCGTTGATCTTGCGCAGTGCCTCAACCGCTTCATCTTCGGGCGCGCTTCTGAGAATCTCCGGCACATTCATATTTTCAAGTTAACCCGAATCGCTTGACCAGTTCTGCAGTCGGATAAGCCAGAATCGCCGCGTAGTTTAAGCCCGGATAAGCGCTCAGGTCGGTCGTAAACGCCATCGACGCCTTATCCATCGTCCAGGCGTGATGTTTGAGCACCGCCGGCTTAACCGCTAACGGCTCAACGCTTACCCAGTCGTCGCCAGGTAACCCTGTCCCCTCCCATCGCCACCCGCCTAGAGGCGAAAGTTCCCCATAAGACGTACCAGCTACAGTCGGTTTGGGTTCATCACTCATTTTTGTGTGGTACTTCGAGTGCTTATGTTACCGCAAAACGGATCGCGGTGTTCTGCCCGGTCAGAGCTATGTTCTGGAACCAGCTCAGCTTGTACCGATCGCTTGAAGTCTGTTCATGGCGATAACTGCGCACCCTGGTAAAGCGCCCCGCGACGTTCGTGAAAGTTTTCATGAACGTCGTATCGAACTGGCTAGGGCCATCCTGCCCGAAAAAGATGCAGCAATCGGCGGCAACGACCCCCTCGTACAGTGCGCCCTGGTTCACTTTGCAATCCAATGGAATATTCCACAGAGCTTTTGTGTTCTCGGGCGTAACTGCCTGAATCAAGACTCCCTGGAACCGACCGCGGACGAGCGGATTATTGATGTATTTAAGCCAGGCGCCGGAATCGAAATAAATCCGGTTAGGCAAAATCCCGTAGGTATCGGATATGCTCTTGCAAGCCAAGTTAATATCGTTGACCGGATCATTGGCGGTATTGCTCCAAGCGCCCCCCGTGCCGATAGCGCTCGCGCTCAAAGTCCGCATCTTGTCAAGCACCAAGTAAAGGTTATTGACCATCGCCGTATTGACCAGGTCACTGATCTTGCGCTGTTCAAGCACCCCGATATCAACCGGGTGCAGTTCACGTTCCTGGTCGTCAATGCTGGTCTCAAGCGCGTATTCAACATTGACTGCCTGAAGATCGTTCATCCCAATGGCTAGTTCCCTGGCCGGCCCGCCAATCGCCCGGCGCATATCAAGCCGGTTAAACGCGTTGCCTTTAAGGTAATCGTGATAATGATAAATCCCGCCGCCGACGACGACTTCCGGCGCCATGAAAGCTCCGATCTGGTGTTGAGCTTCCCAGTCAGCAACAACGCCCTGGCTGAAGGTTAAAAGTTGGACATGATCTTTTGCTGCCATAAAATTTGCCTTTTCCTTATGCCGTTATGAAAGCCATCTCCACCAACCCGTAAGCGTCCACGCTTTTGTCCACAATCCAGCCGATCTTGGTAGCTCCAAGCCCGGTTCCGACCACGTTAGTGAAACTGCCGTCTAAAGCCGTGCTGTTGTAATAAACCGGGTCGCCTATCGCAAAGGTCACCGCGCCTGAAGGCTTAATTTGCACCGTAAACCCGCCGCGACCCGCCGCTACGCTCACGTAGAGCATGTCGGTGTCCGCGTCCATTGTTGCTATGCCGTACACGTTCTCAGTCGTTGCACCAGGCACACGCGCGAGTTTGGTTCCACTGTCAATAAAGACGCCCATCCCGCGCAGAAGCGTCGAATTATTGGGCACCGAGATCTGCACGACCGCCGGATGCCTGGTTATTGTTCCTATTGTTGACATTTTCTGGAGTGTTTCTTTGAGTGTTGCTATTTCTTTTTAGAGTCTAAAGTTCCGCCGGAAATAGATCCGGTCGCTCTTCCTTGGCCCTATTAAACGCCTGGGCATGCGTAATCCCCTGGCTAGCTGCGATCTCGTTTACTGCTCGCTTTTGCCGTTCAACCAAGTCGCCCATCTGCCGGCTGATCCCGGCTTTGGAGTCGCCCACCTTAACGTCGATCAACGGTTTTAAGGCTGCGTTCGCCGGCAAGCTGGCCAGCACTTCCTTGACCGTTACCGGGTCAGCAATAAGTTGGTTTTTCCAGTAGCTGATCAGCTTCGCGTCCTTGCCCGGAATACGCCCATCGGCAATTGCCGCCTCAATCACCTGGTCGGCTTCTCGGGTTTTAATCCGTTCGGCCTCAGCTTTAAGTAGCCCGTTCTCGTTACGCAACGCGGCGTTAGCAGCCCGCGCGCCCGCCAGTTCGGTATGTATCGCCATAACAGCCTGGACGACCGCCTCGGGATCTGAAGCTTGTTCAGCCGTTATCAGCTTAAATTCCGTTAACTTGTCACTTAACTTTGTCATAAGGTAATCGTCAGGATCGGGTTCATCATCCGGATCGGTGGCACTGGCTGCGATCCGTTCAATTTGTTCAAACGCCGGGTTGTTGGTGAGCGAACCGATCTCGCCTCTGGTAGTCAGGCCAGCTACCCGGTCCTTGTTAAGGAGAAAAGTCGGGCTAAAATAGGAGTAATCCCGCCCTTCGATTGCTTCCTTGCCGGCACGAGTCCAATCGACGTTGAGGATTACCCCTTTGCTCTCATCCCAAAGGAACCCCTTCGGGATAAAACTCGCCTTGCCAGGCTTATGATCGAACCCGCCAGTCGGTCGCACTGGAGCCGCCAGGCGACGCTCAAAATCGTTCTGGAGCGTTGCCGCTGTCGTCTCGTCAACCGTTACAACGACTTCCTTTGGCTGGCCATCGACACGCGGTGTAATCGTCCACTCACCCTTTGGCATATAGACGATGTTCTCGGGGGCCGCGCCATCAAAGGTAGTCGTCGCACTGGCACTCACTACCAAGCTTGACTCGGCCTTGTCGCCGTCGTCCGCGCTCGGCGGCCCGTCCTTATCGATCTTGCGTTTCCAGGCCGCTACGATCTTGCGCTTGATCGAATCTGCGTCATCTGCGCTATACTTAGCCGCGTTAGCCCGTTTATTAATGTAATTCCAAGCCGCCCGAATATGGGCTTCTGTATCAATCGGATATTTCTTGTTCTTCTCGTCGGCGAAATCTACGTCGCCGTATTTGCCTTTACCCTCCTCAGGCGACACATCCTCGCGCTTCTCAATAGCTTCAATTGTGTTCATTGAAATACTGGTTTGATTCTCTTCGGGCGCACCTTCCGCCCCACTGTCCGCACCCGCACCACCGGCTTGCCAGGTGCCGCCTTCAGCCGTAAGACCGGTTTGACATTGGATCTGCAGTTCCACCGAATCGGCGGGAACCCAGGCCAATCGGTCCCGTGCCCCACCGGCTCAAAATCCGGGTAACTCCAGCGTTTACCGTTCAAGTCCCGGCATTCCTCGGTGGTCCGCTCATCCATTACGCTCCTCCAATCCACGCCCCGGATCAGCGCAGCATGCTGCTTGAAATAGCCCTCGGTCGCCAACGCTTGCGCCTCCTCTACCGGTCCCCGGTCTATCGCAGGCTTTTTTTTTACGCGAACGCCCTCGCGCTTAGCCTCGATAGAGCTAGCACTGGCCGGCAGAAACTCGCTCGTCTCAGGCTCAATCTTACCGCCGGCCTCGCGCAAAAGATCGCCGCCGCCCTCACCGGCCGGCATTTCATTGCCTGTCTCATCCTCCTCCGGCTCAGACGACGGCGGTTGTGCTGCTAGTTGCCCACCAAGTGGATCGTATAAATCCGCGTCCGGATCGGGCTGGGTAAACTCTAAGCGCCGATAAAGCTCTTCCTTGGTCACCGGAATCTTCATCCCGTTCTGGCCGGCGCCGAACAGAATCGAGAACGCGTTCGCCATCTGCACCAAATCGATATTGCTCTCAACCACCGGCTCAAGGCTCGGCAACTCGTCCGTGTTCCCGTAATTGAACGCAACAATGCCAGGTACAAGATCAGAGTTGATCACCCGGCTCACATAATAAGCCGCCGCCTCGGTCTTTTCTTCCCAGACGCTCTTGTGCACCGTGCCAAGCGCTCTCGAGCCGCTCTGATGCACTTCAGTCGTGAGCGTCTGTCCCAGCATCACAATGTCGCACATCTTATCAGCTAGCTCGACCAGTCGCTCCTGCGGGTTAGCCGCATTGGCGCCACTCGCGGTCTGAAACTCGACCAGGGTGCCTTTGGGGTACACGCCCCAGGTCGCGCTCGCGCTAGCACGCATCATAGCGACCAGTTCCGCATACACCTTGTCGTCTCCGGGCTCGTAATAAGCCGTCCGTTGCGGTATCCCGCAGATCTGCGCATAAGTCATGAGCCATTCAAGGCCGAACTGCGACCCGACCCACCAGCCGGTCAGGCTGCGCATAGGTGCGGTAAACACCGCAAAATTGGCGTGACTGCGGAAAATGCCTTGCAAAAACTGATACGGCGGAAAATCGATCAATTGCGTGCTCCCAAGCAGCCCGCTCGGGTTAAGCATCAACCGGTCAATAGCGTGCATCTCGTATGGGTACCGATAGTACCGAGCCGGAATCCACTTGGTGTACTTTGGAACGATTCCAAGACTTGGCTGGTTTTCCCAGTAGACTTCCAGAATCGTGCAGCCGCTCACCAGGCTATCGACCAGGTCTTCCAGGGTCTCCTTAAAATCGTGGAAACCCCACGCCCGCAGCGATTCCATCCCGAAAAGGGCTTCCTCGACAAAATTGGCTTTATCGATCGCTTCGGGAGTCGGTTTCTCACCCTTGCGCGCGTAAGGTTTAACCACGTACTCGAATCCGCGCACGGCCGCCTTGACCTTGCCCAGGTTAGTCGATAACCGCGGCCAGGTATCAACCATGTTACTGAAGAGTTGATCCTGCCAGTACAGGTCGCCCGTCTGCGCCATCTGCAAAATGCCCATGACCTCGGCGGGAAACAGCCGGCGCTTAAGCTCGCGGAAAAGCCGGTCTTTGACCTCAACATCGACCTGGATACCGCTTAAGGGTTTGAGCCGGTCACCGTTCTGGCCGTTCAACGGAGACCGTGCCGGCGCTTCGGGCGGTTCGCGCTCAGCGGTCTGGCTACCGACAAAATCCTCGTTGGCCATTGGCTTCGAAAGAGTCGTTATAGCAATTATGGCTCTTTGAAACTTGCGACCTTAGGTGACAAAATGGCGCTGCACAAGAAAAAAGTACTCAGTACCAACGAATTAGTGTCAGATTGACGCTACCACGAACCAGCAGGAGGACGCTGGCGATAGCCTTTTCTTTTCCGGTTCTTTAGAGCCCAGATATGAATCCCGCACAAACGGGCTAAGGATTCGAACTCCGTTTGTTCCTGCTCAGTTCGAACCTTCTTGCGATTGTAACGTCGCTTCATTGTTTTTCAGCGTGGAACATTTTAGCACTCAGTGCCAACCGAACCCTTTCGCAAGTTGCCGAACATCGCGTAGAATTACCCTCTGAAAGGAGGTTAGCGGATATAGGCTAAAAAGAGAGAAAGGTTGTTTTTCCTTTAAAACAAATCCGGGGCTCGGGCTCGGATCAGGGTTCCGGATTTGTCACCCTGCCGCCTTTCGCAGTTCGGCGATCAAGGCTATATCCTCCTTTGAGGTCCATTCATCATCGCCGCACCAACCCTCCAGCGCATTCGCCGCTCGCAGGCATAGTTCGAGCAGTTCCTTATACTCAGCCACCGGGATAAGCGCCATTTTCTGCTCCCCAAGTTCGTTCTTCGGTTTAGTCATTACCAGCGCACGCTTGCGCCCTCCTCTTCCTCGCCAAAGCTCACCGTTTCCCGGACCGGCATCAGCCGATCCTTGGGCAAATAGATGCCTTTGAGCGTATCCCGCGTCACCGCACCCCAGCCACGGCAATACAACGCCCCAAACACCGCGTCCGCGCGGTCCGGACTCTTTAACCCGCGTGCCGCCATCTTGTCCTTCGACTCAGCCGCAAGCCGCATCTTGCCATCATAATCCCGACGTCTCGAGGTCGCTTGGCGAAAGAACACCTGGTCATTGGGCAAAATCACTTCCTTCTTAATGATACGCCTGGCTACACTGAACCAGATCTCGCTTCCCTTGTTGCAGTAGTGCTCTTCGTCTCGGGCCACTTCTCCATTATTAACCGCTCGCAACCGCCAGCCCATCTCGGCCAGGTACCCGATCATCACAATCCCCAAGCCGCCTTCGTCACCGTAGATCTCAGCCGGCACAAGCTTGAGCCGCCCGAACTCGGCAATAAAATCTTTGCAAGCCCGGATCGGATCGGTATCGCGCCAGCACCGGACAAGCTCAACCCGGTTACCGTCCGCGACCGCAATCACATTCTCATCGCCGCCGGCTGCAAAATCACAGAATGCAACACGGCTACCGGGCTCGTGCTTGATATCAGTGTCCAGGCAACTCCGCAATGATCCCTGACTGATAATAGCTGCGGGACCGTCCTCATCCATAAACTCGCTGAAATGCATGGATCGGAACGTGGGGTCATCAACAGGATAAATCTGTAGGTCTCGGTCATACTTTTCTTTTAGGTGCGGGCATTCTTCGCTTTTCACCCGACGCGTGAAATATTGGCTATTGAGCCCGTGGAAACATTCAAAGAACCGGCCAAAGGGACCGCCGGTGCTCGAGCACATCAGCCGATACTGCGCCGTACACCGGTCACTGGCAATGAACACACCGTCATCGACGCTCTTGGCCTCGTCGATCACGTAGAAGCAGGGGGCATCAACCGTGCCGTGGTAACCTTCAGCCCGCCGTTCGTCGTTGACACTGAACAAAAAAATCCGGCCGCCCTCGGGCGTCTCCACATGCATGCTCAACCAGTTCCATTGCGGAAACTTGCCCCGGTGCTCGAGCAGGTTGGGCCAAAGCTGGTTCTCAAGCTGGGTCCAAGAACCGCTAGTGACCGGGATAACAGCCTTCGGGAAATAATAGAGTAACCACAGGATCGCCGGCGCCACGATGAACTTGGTCTTACCGGCGCCGTTGGCAGCCGCCAGCGCAGTCGGCAACCCCTGGCCGATCGCCTCAAGAACGATGGCTTGCCATGGGTACAGCGTTAGCCCGAGATACTGGACCGCGAAGGACCAGATTGGGATTACGTCATTGGGATAAGCGAAGTCTGGATCAAGCTGACACTTTGCTAACTTTTCCATTCTCTAAACCGTCAAGCCATTCCAAAACCTTAGCTTTGTGAAAGTTCCACATCGCACCCTTAACTCCAAGCTGACTTTTAAAGGCGCCTTTGATCAACCTAAGGCGACAGAGGCGGCTGATCTTATCGTGCGACCAGCCTGTATGCGCTATCATCCAATCCATCTTGCCAATCCCATTGCTGTCAGCATACGTAAGCCCAACCATTTTCTTAGGTTGTCCACGTGAACGCTTAATGGGTTGACACAAATGAACGGCCCAAGCTAATTCTTCTTCCGGCGTTAATTCAATAAATTGCACGTCGCAAAGCTCCAGATCGGCACCACGTCGCGCGGATACTCGTAATCGGGATTAAGGTGGCAATCAATCATTTGCGCTCGGCTCCTGTTTTGGTGTCCAGCGTAGTTCTTCAGGATCAAAAGTGGTCAACTTTTTGAAGCATCTTGTGCAGAGCCATCGATAAGTGCGCCCGCCGTCTGTAGTGAACTCGATACAGGACCAGGTTAGATTTTTTACACTTATCGCATTCACTCATTTGCGCTCGTCGCCCAGGTCGCTCGAAGCAAAGCTGCCAGTCTGCGGCGCCTCGTGTTCCTTGACTTGTTCGACCATTGCCGTGGTCTTGATCTGGCGCGCTTCCATCCTCTTCACGGTAGCCAGGACGTCGGATAACCAGTCAAAGAGTAGTCTCTTTTCGTTCTCGGTCATAGGGGCACCGCCGGCGAAGTAGTGATAGTGAACCCGACCGCCTGGCCGGCCACGACCTGCACATCGAGCACACCGTTAATGGTTTGGGTGCCGCTACCTAAATCGGCATCGGCGGTCACGTTAACCTGCGCGGTGCCTAAAGCGGTACCGGGCACCACATCGGCAGAGAGTGAGTCGGTCGATACATTGGTTACGGTGACGATAGTGGTGTTGCTTGAGCTCCAGGCGGCCAGGCCATCGATTGAAGCCGGGTTACCTTTAGCGTCAACCGGCTGGATACTGGCAGTAACTTTATGATCGTTAGGCAGAATTAGCATAGTGATTCCTTTAGTTGTGATCCTGTTGTAAGTGACGCTCCAGAGGAAACCTGGTTGTTTGTCCTCCTCCAGCGTTAAATCCAGGGCGCCACTAATAAAAAGCTTCAAAATTTTGCTTGCAACTCGTCAACGGTCTCGGCCTGCAACGCATCAATAAACCGGTCGGCATCCTCCAGGCAATCTTCTGGTGCGACATTGCCACTGGCAAAGCCGTACCGTTGCATGGCGACTTCCAAACGGATCTGGTAAAGACTTTTGCCGTAAGTTGCCAATATTTCTTGTTTAGTCACTAAAGTATCAACGCAAACGTCCGTTAATATTGAGTATGAACAACAACACAAATTTTTCCGATAGAAAATGGGTTTTAAATGCGCTTTCCTTCTGGGAAGGAACTACGCCAAAGCAATGCGGCAAGTCCCGCAAGCTTATCAACTGGAATATCGAAATGCTAATAGCCATTCTAAAGCGGCTTGACGCTTAAACTAGAACACATACGCATAAGCAAGAAGCCGCTTTGTTAAAGCGGCTTTTTTGTTTCTAGTGCTCACCGTTGCCATTGCCGTTAACAAAGTTAAGCCGTTTAGCCTCGGCTAACACCACCTTCTGAAGCTCGGCCAGGTTAGCTTTCACCTGCGCCGGGTTAAGGGTGATCGCCTGCTGGCTAACATTAACCGTCACGGCATCGTCGCGTGGTTCGCGCATGCCGAGCATTACCTTAGCCAAAAACACCAGTAACGCCGGATTGCCTTGTAGTGCATATTTCATTAACGCACTTCGAAGTCTTACATGTGATTTTTTTGCACCGCGTGCCAAGAGTGCGCCACAACGACGCCAGATCGTTCGCTCGCTTACGCCCAGCTCCGCGGCGATCTCCTCAGCTGAGCAACCAACCATGGAAAGCCGCTCAACCTTATCAAAGTCAATTTCGACATACGGCCGGCCCATCAGCCTTCAAAAGGTTTGCCATCGCCGAGGCGGGTGGCGGTTTGCTTAGTAAAAGTCTGCCAGCGTCGGATCGCCATATCGACGTAGAGCGGGTTAATCTCGACACCGTAACAGACTCTAGCAATCGTTTCGGCGGCTATGACCGTTGTACCGGAGCCCATAAAGGGATCGTAGATAGCCTGGCCTTCAGAGGTGTGGTTCAGGATCGGCCGGCGCATCAGCTCGACGGGTTTTTGCGTGCTATGGCCGGTTTCAGATTTCATCGGCTTATCGATCTGCCACAAAGTTGTTTGCGAACGGTCGCCGCGCCAATGAGCCTTATTACGAACCGCATACCAACAAGGCTCATGTTGGACATGATAATTTCCTCGACCGATCGGGAAATGCGATTTAGCCCAAATAATCTGCATTCGCACTTGGAACCCA
>Ga0126381_100001270_pt1 | contig 27228 bp, 24 predicted proteins | sample PanSoiMetPlot_28_FD_96465 | JGI IMG/M metagenome (GOLD analysis project Ga0126381, IMG submission 96465) | Tropical forest soil microbial communities from Panama - MetaG Plot_28 | ecosystem: Environmental > Terrestrial > Soil > Tropical forest > Bulk soil | place: Panama | collected 2016-02-17
CTGACCTGGAGGATCTTTCGCGCTAATCCGATCTTGGTGGCCGCTGGGAATGATGTTACCGGTGCGGCGCCGTGGCTGACGGGTCAAGGGCGCGGGCCGTTCCGCCGGTGCCGAGGCGAAGCCGCCACCCCACCAAGATCAACCCAGGCTAAGTGGCATTGAGCTATGCGTACTAATTTCTTACGCATAAAAAATGTGTTCGTGATGCTCGGGAGCGGATGTGACTGGTGATGCCAACGGGCCGCGCGCTACGCCCGCGCTGGGTGCTGTCGGCGGGACGGCGCGCTACGCGCGCGCTGGGTGCTGTCGGCGGGACGGCGCGCTACGCCCGCGCTGGGTGCTGTCGGCGGGACGGCGCGCTACGCGCGCGTGGGGGTTAGGCGGAAATGGCGGTCGAGTTCGTTCGCGTACGAGCGGCCGAGTTCGGCGCCGTGGGCGGTGATCCAGTCGGTGAGCACGGTCTCCCCTGTCGCCGGCGCGGCCGAATCGGCCAGGCCCGCCGCCATCGCCTGGTATTCCTCACGGGTCAGCAGCACGTCGCGCAGCGCCACGCCGAGCGCCGCGGAAAGCGGCGGGATCAGCCAGCCCGGTGCGGGCACGATGAGCGCCTTGCTGCCCGTCGCGACCTTGATCGCGGTGACCATCTCCCGGAAGGTGACTGATTCCGGGCCTACCGCGTCGACCGTTACGCTGTCCGGCCTGCCGCCCAGGTCCACGCAGAACTTCGCCAGGTCGTCGACGTGGATCGGGCGGATGCGGTAGTCGCCGCCGCCGCCGATCGCGAACACCGGCACGCGGCGCAGCAGCCACGCGATGTTGTTAAGCAGCACACCGTTTCCGCCGAACAAGATGGCGGGCCTGGCGATCGCATACGGTACCCCGCAGGCCCGCAGGTGGCCCTCGACCTCGCCCTTGCCGCGGAAGTACGGGTACGGGGAGGCCGGGTCGGCGTGGGTGATCGACACATGCACGATGCGCTGGACTCCCGCGCGGGCCGCCGCGCCGAACAGCACCTGGCTGTTCCGCACCGCCGTCTCGTGCGTCGTGTCGCCGCGGGAGAACCGCACCCAGTAGGTGCAGTAGAGGGTGTGCGCGCCGGCGAGGTCGCGCTCAAGGGCGCCGGGGTCCGCGAAGGCAAGCGGCCGCACGTCGATTCCGCTGTCGGCCGGGGCCCTGCCGGGGTGGCCGGTCAGCGTGCGCACCTGGTGCCCGGCCGCCCGCAGCTCGCGCGCGATGGCCGCGCCCGAGTAGCTGAACGCTCCGGTCACCACGTCGGTCTGCGGAGGTGCTGTCATGAATTTCATTATCCGGAACGGGCGGTGGTGCCTCTCAGGACCCGAGCCAGGCGCGTGCCGCCAGGGTCAGCGCCGTGACTCCGGTGCTCAGGGTCGGCTCGATGACCGGCGCGAACAGCGGGGAGTGGTTGGCGGGCAGGCTCCGCATGATGGCCTCGGCCTCCGCTAGGCTGCCCGCACCCGCGAACAGGGCCGGGTCGGCGCCCCCGAGCAGCCAGTACGCGCAGGGCGCGCCGGAGGCGGTGGCCAGCAATCCGACGTCCTCGCTCCCCGTCACCGGCCCCGGGTCGAGCACCAGTCCCTCGCCAAGACCGGCGGCGAAGGCGTCGCCCAGCCGGGCGCAGGCGGCGGCGTCGTTGACGACGGCGGGGAAAGACCCGAGCAGCGTGATCTCGGGGTCGGCTGGCGCGCCGGAGGCGGCGGCCTCGGCCCTGACGACGCGCTCGATGGCCGCGAGTGTCCGCGTCCGCACGGCGGCGTCGTAGGTGCGGACGGAAAGCAGCAACTCGGCCTCGTCGGGGATGATGTTCTCCTTGGTTCCCGCGTGCAGTGCGCCGACCGTCACCACGGCGGTGTCCGTCGCGGCCACCTCCCTGGACACGATGCCCTGCAGCCGCAGCACGGTCGCCGCGGCCATCAGCACCGGGTCGACGCAGGCCTCCGGGCGCGAGCCGTGGCCGCCCTGACCGCGCAGCACCACGCGCAGCGCGTCGGCGGCCGCGAAGGCGGCGCCGGGGTGGACCCCGAGCATGCCCGCCGGCATCGGCGCGACATGCTGGCCGAGCACGACGTCCGGGGTGCCGAAGCGGTCGAACAGGCCGTCGTCGATCATCGCCTGCGCGCCCCCGCCGGCCTCCTCGGCCGGCTGGAAGATGAGCAGCAGCGTTCCCCGCCAGGACCCCGCGTCCGCCGCCAGCGCTTCTGCCGCGCCGAGCAGGCACGTCACGTGCATGTCGTGGCCGCACGCGTGCATCAGCGGCACGTCCGTGCCCTCGCCGTCGATGCCGCGGGCGGTGCACGCGTAAGGCAGGCCGGTGCGCTCGAGAACGGGCAGCGCGTCCATGTCGGCGCGCAGCAGCACGACCGGTCCTGGGCCGTTCCTGAACACGCCGACGACGCCGGTGCGGCCGACGCCCTCTGTCGTTTCGTAGCCCAGCTCTCGCAGCCTGGCCGCGGCCAGGCCCGCCGTCCGGTGCTCGGCGAACGCGAGCTCGGGGTGCGCGTGCAGGTCGCGGTAGACCGCGGCCAGGTCGGCCATGTCGGGAGCACCAGTCATGGCGCACCATCGTATGGTCCGCGGTCAGGCCCCGATCACCTGGGAGTACGGGATGACCGGCGCCGGGGCGGTGACCGTGAGCGGTGCTCCCCAGCCGCTGAACGTGACCGTCTTTATCTCGCTGCCGGTCGTGATGGTCTCGCTGACCGGCAGCACCCGCGGCGCGGCGGAAAGCGTCAGCCGGACGCTGATGACGGCGCCCGCCGTTCCCGACGCGGCCGCCCGCGTCGTCCAGTCCAGGATGTAAGCCTTTTGCCCGCCGATCGTGGCGCTGCGCAGCCGGGCCGCGTCCGCGGCGGAGGGCAGGATGCCCGACGGCAGGGCGGCGAGGGTGTCCTCGGCCGCCAGGGCCTGGTACTCGCTCGTGCCCGGCTCGATCGCCACCCAGCGGGACCTGACGCGCGCGGCGGCCGCCGGCGGCAGGCCGATGTAGGCGGTGAGGCCCGCGGCGTTGCCGGTGAAGTAGGCGGCCTGGCGGGTGACCCGGATCGTCGCCGTCGCCGGGCCGTACGTGATGAGCTCGGTGCCGGTGACCGGGCCGATGTCGGCCGCGATCCGCTCCGGGTACGCGGCGCCCGCGGTGTGGTCGGTGATGACGACCCGCACGCTGCCGCTCGCGAGCATCGAGTCGGTCGCGGCGGTGACGACCGAGGCGCCGACGGCGTTTCTCGCTTCCGCCGCCGTCAGGCCGCGCACGGGCAGCTTCCAGCTCCGCAGCAGCTCGTCGAGGCTGGTCCTGGCGCTGAACGGCCCCGTTATGTGGCTGACGGCGTACCAATACAGGTCGCCCGCCACGGTGAGCGCGGCCGGCACCGACGCCTGCCTGCCGTAGCTGTAGAAGAAGAAGATCAGCGGGGCACAGGCGATGACCTGCCCCGTCTCCGTGGTCGGCGCGCCACCGGCCGGACCGCCCGCGGTGCACTGCCGCAGGACGACATCCCGCGAACTCGCCGTGTACTGGACGTCCTGGACCGCGAACGAGGCGATGCCGGGATGGGCGACGTACAGGGCGCCGATCTCGGTCCGCACCTGCTGGAGGGACACCTGGTGGCTGGCGGTGAATACGTCAGCCGGCAACACCGGCGTCGCCGGCGCGGTGCCGCCGGCCGAGCATCCGGCGAGGACCGCGCCCGCGATGACGGCGGCGAGCGCGGCGGCCGCCGGCCGCCGCGAGGGACGCGCCCCCGCGGCGGCCGGGCCGCGCCGGCGAGTGGGCGCCGGCGCGGCGATCACCGCGCGTTCCCGCTGACGGTCACGCGGCCGCCGACAGTGTTGGCTCCGCACCGGCCCAGGTTCCACGGCACTGACCTGCCGCCGCCCGCGATGACGAGGTTGCCGCCGACGGTGGTGTCGCACACCACGTTGGCGCCCGCGCTAAGCGGGTCGGCCGCCGCACGGACACCCGTGATCAGCACGTTGCCGCCGATGGTCGACCCGGCGACCCGCACGCCTGTCCCGGTGACCAGCAGGTCGCCGGCTACCGACGTGTCGATCAGGTCACACCAGGAGCCCGGCGGCACGAACAGGTCGCCCTGCACCATGGCGGCGCTGAGCTGCTCGTCGTCGCAGACGAGGTTGCCCGACGCCGGGATCGTCACCGTGGCCTGCAGCGGCAGGCTGGCCGGGGAGTCGGCGTCGCCGGCGTACACGGTCCGGCCGCCCGGCGCGGTGACCCACTGCTGCGTCGCCGACGACCAGTACTGCAGCTGCCGAAGCGGCACGTGCATCGTCACGTCGGCGGATTCACCTGGCCACAGCGTCACCCGGTCGAAGGCGGACAGCTGCCTGACGGCGAACTGGATGCCGGCCGGCTGCTGGCCCGGCGCGCCCAGGTAGACCTGGGGCACCGCGCTGCCCTTCTCCTGCCCGGTGTTGGTCACCCGGACGCGCACGTCAAGCCCGCCGTCAGCGGTGCGGGTCACGTGCAGGCGCGAGTAGCCGAAACTGGTGTAGGACAGGCCCCAGCCGAAGGGGAACAGGGGCGTGATGCCCTCCTTGTCGATGAAGCGGTAACCGTTGAAGATGCCCTCGGTCTCGTCGGTTGTGCCGTTGGGACCATTGTTCAGGCGTTCCAGGTGCGGCCCTGTGGTGTCGCCGGCGTACAGCGGCACGGTCTCGTTGTAGCCCCAGATCGTGTCTGTGGCGTTGGCGGGCCAGCTCATGTCGGTGTGCCCGCCCGGGTCGGCCAGGCCGAGCAGCAGCCTGGCGGTCGAGGTGCCGCCCTCCTCCCCGGAGAACCACATCTCAAGCACCGACTTCACGCCGCCGATCCACGGCATCAGGATCGGGTTGGTTGTGTTGAGCACGACGACCGTGTTCGGGTTCGCGGCCGCGACCGCCTCGACCAGGGCGGTGCTGGCCGCGCTCAGCGACTCGGGAGCGGAGATCGTCGCGGGCGAGGATCCGTACGGGTTGGGTATCGAGGTGCTGGCGCCGAAGTCGTTGAGGAACACGACCGCCAGGCTCTTGCCCTTGGCCGCCGCCGCGGCGTCGGCGATGTCGCCGTTGGCCCGGGAGTAGGCGAAGCGGAAGCTGGCCGGGCCGCTCGTGGTGTTGTCGAAGGTGATCGTGACCTGGTGGTAGCTGCCGCCGGTCAGTGTGGCCGCCGGGGCGACCACGTTGGTCAGGCCGGCCTCGGTGTAGCCGGTGTCGGTAGGCGTCCCCGGCAGGGCGGCGCCGTGCGCGCTTGTCACGCCGTTGCCGTACACGTTCTCGGCCTTGCCCAGGGTCTGCGCGGCCCCGTCCAGCGCGAACGTCACGTCGGACGCCGCGACGCCGCCGCTGAACTGGAACCGGAACTTGTACGTGTCGGTGGCAGGCACGTACACGTAGCCGGTCCAGGTGTAGTCGCCGGGCGCGAGCTGGCCGTTCCCTGAGACCGTGGTGAAGTCGACCGAGGAGTCCGCGGCAGGCGAGCCCGGGCCGGTGGTGCGGTCAAGGTGCCCGGTCACCGACGCGACCGAATCGGACAGCGCCGACGACGGCACCGGCTCGCCGGACGGCGCGTTGGCCGGCACGTAGGTGAAGGCCCCGGGATCGCCGGTGAACTCCTTCAGCTGCTCGAGCGGGCTGATCGCGTCACGGTCAGCGAAGCCGACAGACGCCTCGCCGGTGGGGTCGGCGATGGTGTACTCGGCGCCGGGTCCGGTCACCAGGATCCCGCCGCCCAGGTCGCCGCGGGTGATCGGCAGCGCGGCCGAGTCGTTCTTCAGCAGCACGGCTCCTTCTTCTGACATCTTCTCGACGACGGCGGCGTCGCCGTTCTTCGTGCCGAGATCTGCCGTCGGAGTGGCGCCGTGGGCCGGCCCGGTGGGCAGCAGCGCGTTGCCGCTGCGGTCACCGTTGATCCCGCCCGGGTTGGTGCAGCTCGCCGCGACCGGGGTCTGGTCGCAGCCGAGCATCCCGAACCGCTCCTCCTGGTAGAGCATCATCGCCAGCGCCTGGTTGAACACCGACAACGGGACGGACCCGTTGGCGACCGCCTGCACGAGCGTGCAGCCGGTCGCGGGGCAGCCGGGGCCGGGCACGCCGGCCACGTGGACGGCGCCTGGCGCGGCGCAGGACTGCGCGTTGCCCGCGGCGTCGGCGCAGGTGTCGCCGGTGGGGTCGAACGCCGACGGCGGCCCGAAGAACCCGCCGCCCGAGGTGGTGCTGAGGCTGTTGCTGTCGCTGAAGTAACCGGTCGCCGTCGGCTGCTCCTGGTCTTCGCCCTGGAAGATGGCGTTGGAGCTGTGCGTGGCGGGGTAATCGGAGCCCACCATCGCCACCGAGCCCCACAGGTTCCGCAGCGCGTAGGTCAGGGTCAGCGGCTGCTCGCAGGAGTAGTGCGACTCGTTCAGCGGCCACGTCTGCGGGCTGGGCCCGGCGGTGGCGTACGGGCTCAGCGGGGCCGTGCCGCTCAGCGACGGCACCGTGGCCGGCAGCGTCGTCGAGGTGTCCTGCCAGATCTGGTACGAGCACATGGTGGCGGCGGCACGCCCGGTCACGAAGCCCGCTTCGTAGGGGGTGAGGTAGACCTGGTGCAGGGCCTGGTCGGAGATCTGGGTATTGGTGTTCTGGTTCTGACCGTTGTAGACGGCGAAGTGCTTCATCTCCGATTGCGACCCGGCGCCCTGGATGCCGTTGATTTGCGCGGCGACCATGTTCCCGCTCAGGTACGGGTCTTCGCCGGTGGTGGTCAGGTTGCGTCCCCAGTTCGGCAGCCGGTCGATGTCCGTCTGGGGGCCGAACAGCCCGGTGACCATGAGCTCGCGTGCCTCGGTTCCCTCGGTCTGCCCCCAGACGTTCCCCAGTTCGGAGTCGAAGGAGGACGCCAGGTTCATCAGGGTCGTCGGGCCGGTGGTCGCCTCCGCGTTGGGCCCTGAGAATGTGTTCACGCCCTGCGCGTCGGTCCAGCAGGGCGCCATGATGCTCGGCGTGGTCCCGGTCGGGGCCGCCGTGGGACCGACGTTGTTGCACGTGGTGTTCGCCCCGCCGTGGAACAGGATGCTCGCGTTGGCCAGCTCGGCCTCGGTCGGCGGGCTGGACGGCTCGAGCTGCGCGATCAGGTTAAGCACGGCGGGGGTGTACGGGGCGTCCGCCGCGACGGCCGGCGAACTCGCGGTCGACGGCAGCCGGACCGGCAGGGTGTACGGCACGTCGGCGGGCGTGCTCGGGTCGACGAGGCTGGCGCCGGCCTGGCCGGCCGTGAGCCCGGCCGAGCTCGCGCCTGAGGTGCTCGCTCCCGCGGGTGCGGCGGCGGTGGTCAGGAATGAAACGGCTGCCAGCGCGGCGACAGCCGCGGCAGGCAGCCTGACGGGAAACTCCGGCCTCTTTCTCCTCGTCCGGTGAGGATTGCGTCTGCTTCGCAATGAACTCTCCCTCTCTTCGGCTTGGACTAGCAGGACCGTAAGTTCGGCGGAGTAAACAAAGCAGAAATATCTCGGCGGGCGACGTTAACGTTCCGTGAATCGGCATGCGCACCCGGGCACGTTCCCTGACTTCAGCGGCGGTGGGCGGGTCGGCACCCGGCCGCTCGCACGTCATCGCGGCGACCATGCAGGCCAGGTCGAGCACGTCCGCGAGGGGCACCGCCGACAGCGTCACCGCAGCCGTCCCGCCCAGCCCGTCCTTCCCACCCAGCCCGTCCTTCCCGCGCTGCCCGCCATGCTCGTGCAGGGCGGCGAGCAGCGCGGCGGTGAAGGCGTCTTCCGCGCCGGACGTGTCGACGAGATCCGCGCGGAACGCCGGCCGGTGCAGCACCGAGCCTGGCCGGCGAAAAGCCATCGCGCCCCCGCCGCCCCCGGGAGTGAGCACCACGAGCCCCGGTCCCAGGCGGAGCCACTGCGCCGCGACCGCCTGGGGTGCCCGCCCGGGGTACAGCCAGCCGATGTCCTCCATGCCGGCCCGCACCACGTCCGCCGACCTGAGCGACCGTTCCAGGAGTATGCGGCCCTGGCCGGGCGTCCGCATCACCTCCGGGTGCACGGTCAGGTCCATGGACACCAGGACGCCGCGCTGGCGCAGGCGGCCCGCGGTGCGCAGCACGCTCGCGGCGCTCGACGACGCGGCCCAGGCGAGCGACCCGATGTGCAGCACGGTGGTGTCGGCGGGGATCCAGGCGAGGTCGCCAGGCCTGCACTGCCAGCTCGCTTCGCCGCTTGAGTAAAGGCTGGGGCGCGCGTCCTTGCTGATGCCCGCCGGCGCGACCGCGATCGCGGTCGGCTCGTCCGCCTCGGGCGCCCCGCTGAGGTCGACGCCGTTCTTTTCCGCATAGCCGCGCAGCAACTCGCCGAACGAATCCCTGGACAGCCGCGCGACGAGGGCGGCGGGACAGCCGAGCCGGGCCGCGGCGACGGCGATGTTGAGCGCGCTTCCGCCGGGCAGCGCGCGCAGCACAGCCGCGTCCGCGGTCGGGGCCAGCTCAATCAGCGCCTCGCCCACCACCGTGATCATCGCCGCTCCGTCTTCGATGTCACGGCCTAGCTGCCGCCCGATTTTTGTCTTATTTTCACTTAAACCTCCGACGCGCGGGTATCATCGGATCACGGTCCTCGATGCCGTGCCTTATCGCCTCAGGGGGTTGACTGCGCTGCGTAATGAGGCCAATTGGAACAGGCAAAGAGCACCGCGTCCCAAAGGCTAAAACGTTCATGATCGACGGTCAATAGATGTCAGAGCGGATTTATTTTTGCCTAAAGTTGAAATAAATCGGCAATGCCCCGGACGCTGCCTGAGAGGCCCGGGCTGGGGCGCGGCGCCGACGCGGGTGGTCCGGCCGTGACCGGAGCACGCGGGCCTCGCTCGTCGCTGACGCTGGCCGAGCGCGCAGTGCTCGCCGCCTTCACCGGTTCGGCCGACCGCACGCGCGCTCAGCTGAGCGAGGCGACCGGCCTGTCGCGGGCGGTTGTCGCCGGCGTCGTGCAAACCCTCGTCGAACGCGGCGAGCTCGCGCAGGCGGAGGAGTCGCCGGACGCCAGGAGCCGCGGGCGGCCGTCGGCACGGTACAGGCGGCTGGCCTTCCTGCCTCCGGTCCTCCTCATTCACCTGCGCCATGACTCCTCGACGGCCGTTGGTCTCCTGGCAGCGACGGCTCGTCGTCGGCGCAACTGCCCGGCCAGCCCTGGGATTCGGCGTGGGCCCATTGGGCGGCCGCGCTCCGGTTCGCCGCGGGCCATCTGACCGGCACCGCGGCAGCCGCGCCCAGGCTCGCGGTCATCGCCGCGCCGTTCCCCGTCCGCGAAGACGAGGGCCAGCCCCGCGTGCACGCGCTGCCCGCAGGTCCGCGGAAGATGCCCAGGCCAGTGCCGCAGTCCGGCTGGCTGACACAGGAGTCCGGCTGGCTGACCCGGGACCCGCGCCCGGGGATAGCCGCGCTGCTCGGATGCCCGGTCATCATGGTCAACGACGCCAACCTCGCGGCTCTCGGCGAGGCGGTCTTCGGCGCCGGCCGCGGATACCGGTGCGTGGCGCACCTGACCGTGCGCGACGGCATCGGCGCCGGCCTGGTCATCGCCGGCACCCTGTTCACCGGCGCCGGCGGCTACGCCGGCGAGATAGCGCACGCGCAGGTGACCGAGCAGGGGGACTTCTGCGTCTGCGGCAACCGCGGCTGCCTCGCTACCGAGGTGCATGGCCCTGGCGTGCTCAGGTCGCTCGCGGGCGTGCACGGCCTGCGGCTGACGTTCGCCGAACTGCAGGCCCTGATCGCGCGCGGGAACCCTGTCATGCTGCGGTACTTCAAGGATCTAGGATCCCTGGTCGCCCGGCCGGTGGCGACTCTCACCACGGTGCTCGACCCCGACTGCATCATCGTCGACGCGAGCCTGGAAAACGCGGCGGCGCCGTTCATCGCCGGGCTCACGGAGGAGCTGTCGAACCGGTGCCCGCCGGCCCTCATGTCACGGCTTTCGATACTGCAGGGCACCCTGGCGAACGCGATGACTTTCGGCGCCATCGCCGCGGCCGACAGCGTCACCCGGTCGGCCGTCACCGCAAGCCCGCCGCCGTTCACCCCCGCCGCCCCGCCGCGGTTACCGTCTCAGTCATGATCATGGTCGGTGGCGGCCGTCTACGGACCGCCGCCAACGACCCGTGATCATGGCCGGAAGCCGGAAGCCGGAAGCGTCATGCGCCGCTCTGCGCGATTGCCCGGACCTGGGCGACCTCGAGCTTGCCCGTGGGCGTCCGCGGCAGCCGCGGCAGCAGCACGACGCGGCGCGGCACCTTGTACCCGGCCAGCCCGCGTCGGACGGTCTCCTGAAGCTCCTCGCTGGTCAGCGAGCTGCTGGTAGTGGCCACCACGGCCACCACGCGTTCCCCCCAAGTCTCGTCCGGAACGCCGACCACCGCCGCGTCCGTCACGTCGGGATGGGCGAGCAAGGCGTCCTCGACCTCCTGCGGGTGGACCTTCTCGCCGCCGGTGTTGATGACGCCTGACCCGCGGCCGAGGAAGCGGATCGCGCCGTCCGCCTCGATCTGCGCGAGGTCACCCGGCATGGTGTAGCGGACCCCGTCGATCACCCGGAAGGTGGCCGAGGTCTTGGCGCCGTCCTTGTAGTAGCCGTCCGGTATGGGGCCGCCGAACGCCAGCACGCCAGCCTGGCCGCTGCCCGGGCTCACCTGCCGTCCGTCCGGTGCCAGGACCCTGGTGGCCGCCGCGGGGTAGAACCGGGCCGGCAGGTCCTCGACCGAGGCCGTGGTGGCCAAGGCGAACGGGCCGCCCTCGCTCGAGGCGATGGCGTCTGTGATCGTGACGCGGGCGCGTTCGTGCAGGGCGCGCTTGAGCCGGTCGCTCAGCGCGGTGCCCGAGCTGACGACGGATACCAGCGAGCGCAGGTCGTGCGGCCGCCCGGCTAGCTCTGCGGCCGCCAGTTCGTCGACGAGGGGCTGGCAGACCGCGTTGCCCGCGACGACGAGCGTGCGCACCCCCTTGGCGCCAACCGTCTCCCAGACATGCCGCGGGTCGAGTCCGCCGCCACGGACGGTGACCACGCGGCCGCCGAGCAGCATGGCGCCCATCGCGTTGAACAGCCCGGTCGCGTGCATGAGCGGCACGACGGGAAGCACCACCGGCGTGTTGCCCGCCGCGCGCACGGCCGCGGCCATCGCGCCCGCCTCGTCGGGCGACTGCGGCAGCCACGGCCCGCCGAACGCGCGGAAGACCGGCGTCGTCATCGAGCCCATCAGGCCGGCGTGCCGCCAGATAACCCCCTTGGGCCGGCCCGTCGTGCCGCCGGTGTACATGAACAGCTGATCCGAACCGGGACGCGCCTCGGCGGGCCGCGGCGGCGACGCGGCGAGCAGTTCTTCGTACTCGGGCACGTCCGGGCCGGCGCCCGCGCCGGCCGGCGCGGGGCCCTTCCGCACGAGCAGCCGAAGCAGCGGAAGGCTCCGCGCGGCGTGCGCGACGTTCGCGCCGAGCTCGCCGCTGAACACCAGGGCCGCGGCGTCGGCGTCCGCGAGCAGCGCGGACAGCTCGTCCCCTGTGTACCGGTAGTTGGCGTTGACGGGCACGGCGCCGATCTTGACGGCGGCGAACACCGTCTCCAGGTAGGCGGCGCCGTTGTACAGGTAGCACGCCACCTTGTCGCCCGGCCCGACCCCGGCGTTCACCAGCGCCGTGGCCAGCCGCGCCGAGCGTTCCTCGAACTCGGAGTAGGCGTAGTCCCGCCCGGGTTCGCAGATCGCGACGGCATCGGGAAGGCGCCGGGCGACGGCTTCCCAGATGGTGCCGAACGAGACGTCCATACGCCAATTTGTTCCCGGTTTCTGTCGTCCTGGCAGCAGAAACCGGGAACAAATCGGGCCTAGATGGCTGGGACCAGCCGCCAGCTCCTGCCGTTCCAGAGGCCGGACAGGCCGTTGCCGGCGGTCGACCCGGTGGGTCCGGTCTTGCCGACCGCGACGCAACTGGCCGTCAGCGGGCACGAAACGCCCTCGAACTGGCTCGACTTGCCCCTGGCGGGCGCCGGGACCGGGACGACCGCCCATTTGCTGCCGTTCCAGGTCGCCGCCGCGGCCCTGCCGGAGTTGTCGGCGCCCGCGTTGATGTTCACGTCCGTGGCGCCTACCGCGACACACGAAGACTTCGCGCGCGGGCACGACACGCGGACCAGGACTGAGTTGGCGGTCCCCTTCGGCCACGGCACGGTGGTCATGGTCCAGGCCTTGCCGTTCCACGATTCGGCGAAGCCGGTCGCGCCGTTGACGCCGCTTAGATTCTCGCCGACGGCGACGCAGCTTACGGCGGACGGGCACGACACGCCGGCCAGGACGGACACAGCGCCGCCTGCTGGCGACGGCGCGCTGACCCGCTTCCACGCGGTGCCATTCCACGACTCGACCAGCACCTTACCGGTGCCATTAGTGAACAGGGTTCCCACCGCGACGCACTGCTTCGCCGACGTGCACGACACCGCGCCAAGCATGCTGAAGGCGAGGCCGCCCGGCAGCGCCAGCTTGACCTCATGCCACTTCCCGCCGGTCAACCGCTCGACGACGGCCGTGGGCAGGCCGGTGGCGGCACTCGCCTCGTACTCGCCGACCGCGAAACAGTTCCCGGCGGACGGACACGACACCCCCTGCAGTGCTGTCTGCTGGCCGGCCGGAGCCGGCGGCTCGCTCGGCGTCCACGTCCTGCCGTTCCATGACTCGGCGAGCTCGTGACCCGTGAAACCGCTGCCCCAGTAGCCGACGGCGACACAGGACGTCGCGCGGACGCAGGACAGGCCGTTCAGGCCGCCGGTGGCGGCACCGGCCGGGAGCCGGACGGCGACGGCTGTCCAGTGCTTCCCGCTCCAGGTTTGCGCGAGCGGGTGGCCGGCGACCGGGTTGTCGTTGCTCGGGCCGCTCACGCCGACGGCGACGCAACTGGACGGCGACGCGCACCAGACGTCTGACAGGCCGTTGTGCGGCGTGCTGGCTTCGGCGGGGGTCGCGGCGGTGATAGCGACGCCGGCGAGCACGGCGAGCGCGACGGCCCAGGTTACAGCGCGTGATCGCACGTAAATTCTCCTCACGGACTACAGGCTCCCCATGACGGTACTAGGAGGTTCCCCGTGAAAGGACGCAAAGCAGCCGTGCCTGGTTAGCGCAGGCTCGCTCACCACCAGCCGCGCTCGAGCGCGCGGTCGGTCCCCTTCGTCCGGTCGAGGCCGTCGAGTTCGGCCATGTCCGCGGCGGACAGGTCGAAGTCGAAGATCCGCGCGTTCTCCTCGATCCGCTCCCGGTGCGTGGACTTCGGTATGACAGGGATGCCACGCTGCAGGCACCAGCGCAGCAGCACCTGCGCGGGTGTGCGGCCGGCGCGCTCGGCGACCTTGCGGACGATCTTGTCGGACAGGTGGCGGCCAGTGCCGAGCGGGCTGTAAGCCTCCGCGGCGACACCCAGCCGCGCGCACGCGTCGAGCAGCGCCCGCCGGTACCAGAACGGGCTGAACTGCACCTGGTTCACGGCGGGAACGACCGTCCCGGCACGGGTCACCTGGTCCAGGTCCGCCGCGCTGAAGTTCGACACCCCGATGGAGCGGGCCAGCCCGCGTTCGCGGGCACGCTCCATTCCCGGCCACGCCCACGTGGGTCCGCGCTGCGGCCAGTGGACGAGGTACAGGTCCACCTGTTCGACGCCGAGCCGCCGCAGGCTCTGCTCCGCCTCGGCGACCGGGTCGCGGCGCCCCGGATAGAACTTCGTGGTGATGAACACGTCCTCGCGCGGCACGCCGCTTTCGCGCAGCGCCCGGCCCACGCTTTCCTCGTTGCCGTACGCCTGGGCGGTGTCGATGTGCCGGTAGCCCAGTTCGAGCGCCCAGCGCACCGCGTTCACGCACGCCGCGCCGTCGGGCACCTGCCAGACGCCGAGGCCGAGCATCGGCAGCGTGCCGCCGTCGGCGAGAACTCGCGCTCGCCCGTCCGAAGTGACATCAGCGGACGTCATGCATGGCTCCCTTCGCTCGCGCGGGTTGCGCCTGCCGACCGTAACACCGCGTCCTGTAGCCCATCCGTCTCCGCCACGGAAAGCCTGCCCTGGAGCGGCCCGGATGACGCGCGTGTTACCGGGGCGGCCTGGGCCGGCTCGAGCGCCGCGGGTATCAGCAGTTCGAACGTCGAGCCGCTGCTGACGATGCTGCGCACGCCGACCGAGCCGCCATGCGCCTCCGCGATCGCGGCCGCTATCGGCAGCCCGAGCCCGAACCCGCCTACCTCGCGGCTCCTGAACGGCCGGGCGCGGGCGAACCTGCCGAAGATCCGTTCCAGGTCCGTCTCGGGGATCCCGCATCCGGAATCGGTCACGGCGAGGACGGCCTGCCCGTCGACGATCCGGGCGCTTAGCTCGATGAGGTCATCTGCTCCTGTGTGCGCGATGGCATTCTCGAGCAGCGCGTCAAGCGCCACCGCGAGACGGTCGCGGTCACCGGCGACGCTCACCTCGGCCACCTCACCGAGCCGCCATCGGCGAGGCGTGTACGCCCACCTGTCGAGCGCGTCGATCACTAGCGAGTCGATGCCCACGGGCGCCAGGTCAAGGAAGCCGGGACTGCCCGCCGAGGCGAGCAGCAGCAGGCGGCTGGACAGCCTGCGCAGCCTCGCCAGCTCACCGACGACGACACGGGCGTCATCGGCGACCACCTTGTCGGTGGCGGCGCGTTCGATGAGCTCCGCGTGGCCGAGCGCGACCGTGATCGGCGTGCCAAGCTCGTGCGAGGCGTCGAGCAGGAACCGCTGCTGCTGTTCGAGCAGGCGCAGGTTCTCCCGGGAGACGCGCTGCACCTCTTCCATCGCCGCGAGCCGTTCCTCGAGTATCGCCTGGCGCCGCCGCCCGTGCCAGACCATGATCAGGAACATCAGCGCGACCATCGGGACTTCGACCAGGTAGTCGGCGTCCTGCTGGCCCTGCACGACCTGCGCGACGATGATCCCGCCGCTGGCCAGCGTCACCACCGCGAGGGTCAGGATGGCCGGCTGCAGCCGCCACAGCCTGACCCCGTAGACGATCGTCAGGCTCACCCAGATGACAAGGAACGGGACCGTCTGCCACGCCGGCAGCAGCCGCATCAGCGCGAGGTTCAGGCCGACGAACAGCGCCCAGGCGAGGTCCAGCCACGATGACCGCGACCATCGGAGCGCGCGTTCTGGCCAGGCGTTCAGGACACGCCGTATACGCATGATCCCGCCTCCCACCGCGGCCTTGACCCAGGCACGCTGATCATACTGCGCGCACCCTATGCGGTGGACATTCCAGCGAACTACCGTGATCTGAGCGAAAGATGTTCAAGCCGCGGACGGGCCGCTAGGCGCCGCCCGGGCGAGCCGTCGACCTTCGGGCACTCGCGGCGGGGATCTCGACGGCCACGTTGGTGGCCTTCACCGCGGCCACGGCGAGCATGCCGGGCTCGAGACCAAGCTCGTCGGCCGCCTCGCGGCTGAGCAGCGACACGAACCTGTGCGGGCCGGCCTGGATCTCCACCTGCGCCATCACGGTGTCCTTGACCACCCGGGTGACCAGGCCGGTGAACCGGTTGCGGACCGACTGCGCCGCCACTGGCGCGCTTTCCGCCGTGACCGCGGCGGATTCGGCCCGCTCGCGCGCGAACTCGGCCAGCGCGACGCCATCGACCGCGAGGCGGCCCGCGGTGTCGGTGATCTTGTCGATGCGGCCGCTGTCGGCCCAGCGCAGCATCGTGTCGTAGCTGACCCCGAGCAGGTCCGCGGCCTCCCTGATGCGGAAAACAGGCACGCTGCGACTGTAACGCAGCCGCGGACCCGTCGAGGCATAGCATCGTAGATGCAATGCGGCCCAGCTATTGGGATCGCACATGCTGCTCCTTGCGTCATGATCCGCTGAATCTGCATGATGGGGGCATGTCCGCACTCGAGCGGTATCTCGCGGAGACCCGCGCGTTCTTCGCGGTCCGGGCGGCCACCTGGGATACCAAGTTCGGCGACGACCTGCCCGCGTACGCCGCTGCCGTCGCCGAGGCCGGCCTCCCCCGCGGCGGCGTGGTGGTCGATGTCGGCTGCGGCACAGGCCGGGCACTGCCCGCCCTGCGCCAGGCGGTCGGCCCGGGCGGGACCGTCATCGCCGTCGACGTGACGCCCGAAATGCTGCGCGAGGCCAGGTGCCATGGCCGCGCGGCGGACGCCGCACTCGTTCTCGCCGACGCCCGCAGGCTGCCGTTGGCCGACGCGTCCGCCGACGCGGTGTTCGCCGCCGGACTGGTCAGCCACCTGCCGGACCCCGAAGCCGGGCTGCGCGAACTCGCCCGGGTCACCCGCCGCGGCGGACGTCTCGTGCTATTCCACCCGTCGGGCCGCGCGGCGCTCGCCGCCCGCCACGGCCGGACCATTACCCCTGACGAGCCGCTGTCCTGTGTTCCGCTGCAGCGCTCAACCCGCGACACCGGATGGGATCTGACCGCCTACGACGACGCCGTTGAGCGCTTCTTCGCGCTGGCGGTCCGCCGGTAGCCGGAATTCAAGACTCCGGTTAAGAACTTGCCTTACCAGCACGCCTTCCCCGCTGCCTGTAATAACATCTCACCCGGGTTCCGGCGGGTGGCTGGGCTGATTACGCGAGGAATCAACCCCGGGGGTCGTGATGAAAAGGATAAAAACCATATTGCTGCTCTCGGTGGCGTTGTCGCTGGCAGCAGCCCCTGCGTTCGCGGCCGTACCGCACGCGATATGGATGCGGGCGCAGAAATATACACTTTGCGGTACAGACACCTTCGCCAGGGTGAATATGCAAGGCAGCCATTACATCGTGAACAACAATAATTTCATGGGCCGCATGGAATGCCTGTCCGGCTCGCACATATCGGCAGCATTCAGGGTCAGCGCGTCGGGCGCGACGGCGACCGGCCCAGGTTCTGACGCCTACCCCAACATCTACATCGGATGCTCGTGGAGCCGGTGCTCGCGGTACACGCCGCTGCCGGCCCGGCTGTCCGGATTGCGTCATCCGCTGACGTCCTGGAACACCACGGAGAACGCCAAGGGCGCCTGGAGCGCGGCCTACGATCTGTGGTTCGACCGGCGGCCGATGCGTGGCGGCCAGGCCGCGACCGAGATGATGATCTGGCTGAACGCGCAGAAGCTCTACAACCCCGCGGGCAAGGGCTGGCCCGTCGTCCGGCTGGACGGGGCACTGTGGTACGTGCTCACCTGGGAAACCGGGAACGGCAGGCAGCAATGGCGCTACGTCCAGTTCAGGAAGTTCACCCCGCGCTGGAGCGTGAGCAACCTGTCGCTGACCCCGTTCTTCCAGTACATGGAGAGCCACGGCTGGGTGACGCCGCGCTGGTACCTGCTCAGCGTCGAGGCCGGGTTCGAGATCTGGAATGGCGGCACCGGGCTGGCCACGACGTCCTTCTCCGCGAGCGTCTAGGAACGCCCGGACGCGGTGTCGGTGATCATGTCGATGAAGTCAAGCGCGGCCGCCGCCGTCGCCTTGCGCCAGGCGAGCAGTGTCACGTCGAAGCCGCCGCCCGCGGCGCTTCTTGACCGCATCGCCTCATCCAGCGCCCGGGCGATGGGCAGGAGCACCTCTCGCTGCCTGAGCAGCAGGTCCGCGGGATCCTCGCCGATCCGGTCGAGCAAGGCGAGCTTGAGCAGCAGTTGCGAGCGGATGTCCCGCACGTGCTCCACTGGCGTGCGCAGCCAGCGCCGGACGGCGCCGCACCCATCCGGCGTCGCGGCGTACACGGTGCGCTGCGGCCCGAGGCCAGGCTCGGTGCCCTCGGGCTCGATCAGGCCGGCCTCGAGCAGGCGGCCGATCGCGCGGTAGATGACCGCCTTGGGAATATGCCAGACCTGGCCGAGCTCGCCGTCAGGCGCGGTCAGCTGCGCGAGCGCGAAGCCATGCATGGACTTCTGGCTGAGGATGGCGAGCACCAGCCACTCAGGCACCGACATCGACGGCTTCTCGTCCACGCACATGAGCCTAATGGTTACCACGCGATAGCCTTCGTGCGAGCGAAGCGCGCACCGCACGACTACAAGCGGAGGACATCATGCCGGCTAAGGGAAGCGCCGAATGGAAGGGTGACCTGTCCACGGGCACTGGCACCTTCACCGCTGGGGACTCGATCAGCGGCGGGTACACGTTCAAGTCCCGCTTCCAGGACGGTCCAGGTTCCAACCCGGAACAGCTGATAGCCGCCGCCCACGCGGCGTGCTTCTCGATGGCCCTGTCCAACATCCTCGCGGAGGCGGGCACCCCGCCGGAGTCGGTGCACACCGACGCGGCGGTGACCCTCAGGTTCGTCGACGGCGCCCCCACCATCACCAAGATCGACCTGGTCACGGTCGGCCGGGTGCCGGGGATTGACGCGGCCGCCTTCGCCGGGCACGCCGCGGCGGCCAAGGCCGGCTGCATAGTGAGCAGGGCGCTGGCCGCCGTGCCTGAGATCACCCTTGAGGCGTCGCTGGCCTCGTGAGAGACGGCACGGTCCCGTTCGGGATAAAGATCATTTGATTTATTCCGAACGGACCGTGGCCGCTCTCCCGCGTCACCTGTGGCTGTCGCCCCCGGCCGCCAGCCGCATGAGGTCAGTGTCGAGGTCGATGTCGAGCCCCGTGCCACCCGCGCCGCCGAATTCGTGCTGGTAGCTGTCCCAGGACTCGTCTCTGACCTTGCGGGCGAAGCCGCTCTCCATGAGCAGCACGAGCTCTCGGGCCGCCCGGTCGACGCGCTTGGCGAGCGCCGGGTCCCCCCAGTCCTCAGGGGCGGCGAACAGCGAGGTCGGCACCGTCATCGCGCGCAGGAAGGCGAACAGCGCCCGCATCTGGTCGTCCGCCACGAGGGCGTGCCTGGCCGTGCCGCCCGTCGCGGCCAGCACGACGGGCTTGGCGATCACCAGGTCGTTGTCGAGCACATGGAAGAAGGAGGTGAACAGGCCGCTGGCGCCCGCCTTGTAGACCGGCGCCGCGGCGATGACGCCGTCGGCGGCGCCAAGCGCGGTGATCGCCCGCGCTAGCTTCGGCGAGATCACCTGCGTTGTCAGGGCGGTCGAGATGTCGGCGGACAGCTCGCGCAACTCGATGACGCTGACCGTCACCTGGTGTCCGTGACCGGCGGCCAGCTTCGCGACGCGCTCGGCGGCGCGGTCGGCGAGCAGCCGGGTCGAGGACGGGTCGCCGATGCCGGCGCTGACCACGACAAGGCTGAATGTTTCCTGCTCTCGCGCGGTGCTCATGGTCGGGTGGTCCTCTTTCCGCTAGCGGGCGAGCTTGCGGCAGATCGCTTCCAGCTGCCCTAGCTCGTCGTGAGTGAGTCCAGTGGTCAGCGCGCGGGCGACGCTGCGGGCGTGGCCGCGGCCGATCTGCCGCTGCACCGTCCGGCCGGCGGCGGTGAGCGAGAGCCGGACGCCGCGCCCGTCGGCCGGGTCCGCGCAGCGCTCGACGAGGCCGCGGTCCGCGAGCCTGTCCACCATGCGGGACAGCGCGGGCTGGCTGAGCAGGACGTGCCGGTTCAGCTCGGTCAGCCGCATCGGCTCGCGGCACTTGGATAGCGCGTAGAGCACGTCGTACTCGCGCATCGTCACGTCCGCCCAGATGTCCTCGGCGGCGAACTGCTTGATCAGCGCGGCGTGCGCGGCAAGCAGCGCCTCCCACGCGTCGTTCGCGCGCCTGGTCCCGGCCATCGCAGACCTGCTAACCGGCCTGAGCCAGCGGCTCGCTGTCCTGATAGGGGGACGAGCCGGTGACGTTGTCGCCGCGGTTGGCGTTCGGGCGCGGCTGGCGCGGCGCCTGGTCGCCGTACTTGGCCCTGACCAGGCTGGCGTGCGTCGGGGCGTCCGGAGTTTCCTGGTCCTTCCGTGCCGCTATCTCCTTGCGCAGGACCGGGACGACTTCACCGCCGAGCAGCTCGAGCTGTGCCAGCACCATCTTCAGCGGCAGGCCCGCGTGGTCGACGAGGAACAGCTGGCGCTGGTAGTCACCGAAGTGCTCGCGGAAGGTCAGCGTCTTGTCGATGACCTCCTGCGGGCTGCCCACGCTCAGCGGGGTCAGCTCGGAGAACTCCTCCAGGCTCGGCCCGTGGCCGTACACCGGCGCCTCGTCGAAGTACGGGCGGAACTCGTTCTTCGCGTCCTGGGAGTTCTTCGCGATGTACGCCTGGCCGCCGAGGCCGACGATCGCCTGCTTTTCCGTGCCGTGGCCGTAGTGCGCGTACCGCTGCCGGTAGAACCGGATCAGCCGCATGTAGTGCTCCTTGGGCCAGAAGATGTTGTTGGCGAAGTAGCCGTCGCCGTAGTACGCGGCTTGTTCGGCGATCTCGGGCGAGCGGATCGAACCGTGCCAGACGAACGGCGGCACGTCGTCAAGCGGACGCGGGATGCTCGTGAAGCCCTGCAGCGGGGTGCGGAACTTCCCCTGCCAGTCCACGACGTCCTCGCGCCACAGCCGGTGCAGCAAGTTGTAGTTCTCAAGCGCCAGCGGCAGGCTCTGCCTGATGTCCTGGCCGAACCACGGGTATACCGGGGCGGTGTTGCCGCGGCCGAGCATCAGGTCCATGCGGCCCTTGCTCAGGTGCTGGAGCATCGCGTACTCCTCGGCGACGCGCACCGGGTCGTTGGTCGTGATCAGCGTGGTGCTCGTGGTGAGGATGAGGTTCTTCGTGCTTGCCGCGATGTAGCCGAGCAGCGTCGTCGGCGAGGATGAGAAGAACGGCGGGTTGTGATGCTCGCCGATCGCGAACACGTCGAGCCCGACCTCTTCGGTCTTACGGGCGATCTTGACGATCGCGTCGATCCGTTCCGCCTCGCTGGGCGTCTGTCCCGACACCGGGTCCCTGGTGATGTCGCTGACCGAGAAGATCCCGAACTGCACTGCGCCTCCCAAGGCCGCGAGATATATGCGTTTGCATGGATCTCTAACAGCGAAGTCGGCGTGGTATTCCCAGGGGTCCTGCCTAGTCCTTCAGTGCCGCGGCCGACGCCTTGCCGAACACCGCGATCGCGGTCCGGCGGGGCGTCAGGCGCTGCAGCGCGAACGCGCTCACCTTGTTCAGGTTCCCCGGGACGACGCGGAACCCGTGGCCAAGCGCCCGCATGGCAGCTGCCGCCACCACCTCGGGTGAGGTGGTGCCTGGCGCGTGGCGGCGGGCGGCCTGCTCGTAGCCGGGTGTCTGGACCGCGCCGGCGGCGACGGTCAGCACGTCGACGCCCGCTGGCCGCAACTCGGCCCACAGCGACTCGCCGAGCGAGATCAGGAACGCCTTCGTCGCGCTGTACGCGGCGAGCCCGGGCACGCCCTGCATCCCGGCTAGCGAGGACACGAAGATCATCCCGCCGCGCCCGCGTTCGGCCATGGCGGGCGCGAAGGCGCGGGCGAGCAGCATGCTGGACCGGCAGTTCAGGTCGACCGTGGCCGTGAGCTCGTCGGGGGCGGTGCCGAGGAAGGCGCCGGCCGGGGCGAGCGCGGCGTTGGCGACCACCAGGCCGATCTCCTTGCCGGCCGCCGCCGTGGTGATCGCGCCGAGCGCGGCGGTAGCGGCCAGGTCGGCCGCCACCGCTCTCACCTCGACGCCGTGCTCTTCGGTTAGCCGCTTCGCTGTCTGTTCCAAGGGCGCGGGCCGGCGCGCGACGAGCACCAGGTTGACGCCCCGGCTCGCGATCTGCGCTGCGAACGCCGCGCCGAGGCCCTCCGACCCGCCGGCCACGATCGCCCATGGCCCGTACTTTTCCGTGAACGGTGGCCGGCTCACGTGGCCGCCTGCGCCAGCGGCGCGGGACCTTCCGCTTCCGCCGTGGCCGGCTCGGTGAACGGATGCTCACGCGCCATCCGGATGGCGGTGCCGAGCGGCAGCAGCAGCCAGGGCAGGTTCAGCGCCAGCACGAACCCGAAGTGCGGCGTCTTCTGCACGCCGGAGTACTCCTCGGACAAGATGATCAGGACGACCGCCGTCATGCTGCCGCACCACACGAGCGCGGGCACCCTGATCCACTCCCTGGCGCGGGCGATCGCGTAGATCGCGGCGACGTAGAACGGCCCGTTCCAGACGACGTCGATCCAGATCGTCATCTTCCAGAAGGCGGGCCGGGCCATCAGCAGCGGGTCGTACTTGCTGCCGTAGCTGTGCACCATGTCGACGAAGAACCTGGGCGGCCAGAGCGGGTAGGCGAAGTGGTACGGGTTGGCGATCGTCAGCTGCTCGATGTCGACGAAGTATGTGATGAAGAACAGGTTGACCGCGAAGAACGCGATCAGGATCCAGTCCGCCCGGCGCCGCCGCAGCGGTACCGGGCGCCGCGCGGCCGACGCCGCCCCATTTTTCATGATGCGAGGTTAGTGCGGCCCCGCGACGTGCGGCTAGTACGCGGCGGGCGTTCCCCTGGGCGTGGCGGGCGCTGCATCACACCACGGATACGCGTACCGCGCAGGACAGGTTGCTCACATAAGCCGTCGAATGGCCGGTGGCATCGAGGACCACAGTGTCGTTGTCCTTGCCGCGCGTCGCCGTCTTGAAGTCGATCACCTGCCCGCTGTCGGGGTCGCGCAGGGTTATCAGGCAATCCGGGTGGCCACTGTAATCCTTTACACGCACCGCCAGCTGCTTGCCAGCTGCGAACGCGTCACTGTCGCCAGGTTGCACCCAGACGAGCGGCAGCTGGTCCATTCCCGACCCGGCCACCGGCGCCACCAGGCATCCCGCGTTGTTGACCTGCCAGCGGAAGGATCCCGCCAGGCTGATCTGGAACAGCGGGGTCCCGTACAGCCCTGTCGTCGGTAGCGGGACCGGCTGGCCGGAAGGCTCCCGCTTCAAGGTGACCATGCAACCGGGATCGTAGCCCGTCACGTTGTCGTCCATCTTCAGCCGCCAGGGCCCGGCGGCGACATAGGTGCCAGTGCCAGTCGTGTGGCTGCCCGGGCCACCGCCCGGACCGCCGGATGACAGCGCGAAGGCAACCACCACGCCTGCCACGGCCGCGACCGCGGTAGCGGCGGCCGCGAGTAGCACTGTCCGCTTCCTGGCAGAGCCCGATGTGTCATGCGCCGATGTGGTTGCGGCTGATGTGTCGCTTGCCGGTCCGGCCTTGGCGAGCGTGCGCTCCAGCTGCGGCGGATGCGGCGGATGCGGCGGATGTGCGTGCGTCGCCGCGTCGGCTTGGGCGGCGGGCCGTGCCGGGCGCTTGGCCAGCGGCAGGTCGCCGTCGCCGTCCACCCGGCGCTGGGGTATCTGCTTTCCGGCCTCGCGCAGCCGCCTGTCGATGTAGGTGTACAGGTCGGAGAAAGTGATGTAGCCATCCTGGTCCTGGTCGACCGCCGACCGGAGCAGCCCGTCGACCAGGTGCTGGGTGAAGAAGCTGGTGCCGTTCTCCACCGTCGCGTCGTTGGCGAGCTGCGTCCCCCGGCAGCTGGTCAGCACGTAACGGCCCGGTCCCGCCACTGGCTGGCCGAGGTCGGAGCCGCGGAAAGCCCCGGCGTAGCAGCAGTCGAGCACGATGACGACGTTGCGGGCCAGCGAGGCGTCGGCGAATTCATTGATCCGCGTGCTGCTCACGGCCGTCGACAGCAGGTCCGTCGAGTCGGTGTCCTGCATGCACAGGTGCAGCCTGCCGCCGTGGTCCAGCTTGCCGTGCCCGCTGAAGTAGACGAGCAGGACATCGTCCCTGGCGGCGCTGCCGAAGAAGCGGCCCAGGGCGCGGATGGCCCTGCTCGAGGTCGCCTCGGGCAGCAAGGTCACGTCGGTGTCGGCGAAAAGCCCCGCGTCCGGGTCGGAAAGCGCGCGGTTCAGCGCGGCGATGTCCTTGACCGGCCCCTTGAGCGTCTGCAGATTGTGCTCGTCGGCCGGATAGCTGGAATTGCCGATCAGGAGCGCTCGGTACCGGCCTGCCACGGCTGCCCCCCGACGCGGCGGACCGCCGCCTTGGCGATCTCCTGAACGGTCTCCGCGTCTACGGTCTCGCCCGTCACTGTCAGGTACCGCTCTTCCCCGTTCTCGTTCCACCTAAGATCGATGCGCCGGTTACGGTCACGCTTCAGCCAGGCGCGAAAGCACTCCATCATGCACGTGAACGCCCCCGCGCTCCCCAGGGCGATGATCAGCTGATCAACCGCGCCCTTGGTGCCCTCGGCCGGGCGCCCGCGGTTAACGATGTCGACCTGTGCCCGCAAATCCGTATACAGCCCGGCAAGCTGGTCTCTCCAGCGATCATCGTCGGGATCGTAATCGTCGTTGTGAGCTTCAACCGCGATCTCAAGCGGGACGGACGCGGCAGCGCCAGACATCCCCTCACCCCCGTCAGGTAATACCCCAGCTATTCAACCCATGATGAGACCTCGCTTACCTGGCGGCAAACGCGATTGCCGCCGGCCCTGGGGCGAATTCTTATGATGTGGGGTAGAAAAGGCCGTAATGGCACCCGCGCCTTCCCACATGATTGAATCCAGATGAGTCGGTGAGCTACAGGGGAGCCATGCGCGAGGACAGGGTGGCGGGTGCGGGCGACGACGCCGGGAACGCCGCGGTCTGGGCGGCGCTGCTCGATGGCATCCGGAGCCGGCGTCAGGAATTCGAGGACGCCGGGGAACGCGCGGAAAAGCTGCGCGCCCTGCCTCCCGACACCGCCCAGACACTGCGCGACATGGGCATCTTCTGGCTGAAGACGCCGTCCGAGTTCGGCGGGACGCCGCTGACGCCGCTTGAGTTCTGCGACGTGATGGAAGAACTGGGGTACGCGGACGCCACGACCGCCTGGATAACCATGGTCGGCAACGGCGGCACGGGTACGGCGGTTGGCTGGCTTCCGTACGAAGGCGCCCGCCGGGTGTTCGCGCCCGGCCAGCCGCGGCCGCTTATCGTCGGGGTGCCGCGCGCGGCCGGAACGGGACGGCCGGTGCCTGGCGGCTACCTGGTGAGCGGGCGGTGGAGCTTCGCCAGCGGCATCGCGCACGCGGACTGGCTGATCGCCGGCTTCGCGCCGGCGGACAGCGAGCGCGGGCAGGTGGCGGTCGTCCCCAAGGCGGACGTCGAGGTGATCGACACCTGGCGGGTGGCGGGCCTGCAGGGCACCGGCAGCCCCGACTTCCGCATGGACGAGGTCTTCGTCCCCGCGGAACTGACCTTCCCCAGATCCGGCGGGACCGGCCGCCCGGGCGCGCTATACCGGCAGGAAGAACATGTCTTCCTGTCCAACGAGGTGCCACCGCTGTGCGTCGGCCTGGCCCGGCGAGCGCTCGACGACATGACCGAGCTAGCCGGCGGCACCGCGCGGTTCCCCGGCGGGGCCACACTCGGCGAGCGCGCCGTCTTCCACAAAGAGCTTGGCCGCGCCGAGACCAAGATCCGGGCCGCCAGGCTGGTGCACCGCGAGGCCGTCGCGGCGGCCTGGGCCGCGGCGCTGGCCGGAACAGATGCCCCGGACAGCGTGCACGCCGCGCTGACCGCCGCCTCGATCTTCGCGGTGGAGACAAGCGCGGAGGTCATCGCCGACCTGTTCAGGTACGGCGGCGGCCGGGTGCTGTCGCTGGCGCACCCGATGCAGCGGTACCTGCGCAACGCGCTCGGCGCCCGCCAGCACATCGGAGTCAGCGAAGAGTTCTATGAGACCGCGGGCCGGCAGCGCATCCAGGCCTGGAAGAGCCGCCAGTGAGGTCGGGCGAGCACGTGCCGCCGCTCGCCCCAAAGCCGCCTCACCCGGATCGTTGCCGCACACAGCCGGGCCGGACCGAACCTTGACGCGGCTGGGCGCAATGCTGGTTTGATTCAGCTATCACGCACAAAGTCGCGCTTCGCACGGTAGGAGGAAACGCTGTGCCAGACGACGCTCCGGCCGAGGAGTACCTGGAGCTTGCCGGGGGACGGGTCCACCTGTTCCGCGGCGGCGCTGGAGAGCCGCTGCTGTTCCTGCACGCCGCCGGCGGAGCCGGGGAATGGCACGAATTCCACCGGCTGCTGGCCGACGCCGGATTCGACGTCATAGCCCCGGACCATCCGGGCTTCGGGAAAACTGACGACTTCCCCGAGGTGGAAGCGATCGACGACCTCGTCTATCACTACATCGACGTGATCGACGCGCTCGGCCTGGACCGCCCGCACGTCGTCGGCGCCTCGTTCGGCGGGTGGATCGCGGCCGAGCTCGCCGTCGCGGCTCCGCAGGCTGCTGGCTCGCTTGTGCTGCTCAGCGCCGCCGGGCTGCGGCTGCCCGAGCATCCGGTGCCGGACATCTTCCTCATGACACCGGGCCAGCTGGCCGCCACGCTCTTCCACGAGCCCCCGCCGGCGCCGCCGCAGCCCGCCGAGCCAGCCCCGCCGGACCTCGACGCGGTGATCGCGGCGTACCGCGACGCGAGCGCGCTCGCCCGGTTCTGCTGGGCGCCGTATATGTGCGACCCCAAGCTCGAGCGCCGGCTGCACAGGGTCAAGGCGCCGACGCTGGTCGCGGCGCCGTCTGACGACCGGCTCATCCCGGTCGAGCACGCCCGGCGGTACGCGGCGCTGATCCCGGGCGCGCGCTACGCCGAGGTGGCGGACTGCGGACATGCGATGTACTTCGAGCGCCCCGCGGCATTCGCCGACCTCACGGCCGGCTTCCTGGCCGCACACAGCGCCGGGAACCCGCTCACTACGAACGGCCAGCCGAACGGAGTAAGCCGGTGAAGTTCAGCTTCTTTCACCTGATGCCCTACCCGCACCTGCCAGCCGACTTCGACGAGAATTACAACTCGTCGTCGCTGACGTTCCCCAACAAGCACTTCGACCCGAAGCTCGGCGCCCAGCTCTACGACCGTTACCTGGACGAGCTCGAATACGCGGACCAGCTCGGCTTCGACGGGATCGCGGTCAACGAGCACCACCAGAGCGCCTACGGCCTGATGCCGTCGCCGAACATCATGGCGGCGGCGCTGGCCAGGCGGACCGCGAACGCGCGGATCATGGTGTTCGGCAACGTCATCGGCATCCGCGGCAACCCGCTGCGGGTCGCCGAGGAGATCGCCATGCTCGACCTGATGTCTGGCGGGCGGGTGGACTCCGGGTTCGTCCGGGGCATCGGCTGGGAGTACTTCGGGCACTCGGTCAACCCGACGAAGTCCCGGTCGCGGTTCAACGAAGCGCACGACCTGATCATCAAGGCGTGGACGTCGCCCGAGATGTTCTCCTGGTACGGGGAGAACTACGAGTACCGCTACGTGAACCTCTGGCCGCGGCCGATTCAGCAGCCGCACCCGCCGATCTTC
>Ga0126381_100001271_pt1 | contig 27216 bp, 14 predicted proteins | sample PanSoiMetPlot_28_FD_96465 | JGI IMG/M metagenome (GOLD analysis project Ga0126381, IMG submission 96465) | Tropical forest soil microbial communities from Panama - MetaG Plot_28 | ecosystem: Environmental > Terrestrial > Soil > Tropical forest > Bulk soil | place: Panama | collected 2016-02-17
ACTACACCGACGCCATCGACTACACCGAGGTGAAGGCGCTAAAGGAATTCGATGGCGAAGCGCTGGCCACGGCGCGGCGCGCCCACGGCGACGTGCGCGTGAACCGGCAGATCGTCGGGTTCAAGAAGATCAAGTTCTACACCATGGAGAACGTGGGCGCCGGAAAGCTCCATATGCCGGAGCAGGAGATGCATACCACGGCTTTCTGGCTGCACTTTCCGCCGGAGTTCCTGGCGGGGATGCCCTACACGCCCACGGAGAAAGAGAGCGGCATGGCGGGTCTGGCGAACGCACTGCGCACGGTGGCGGCGCTGCTGCTGATGTGCGATCCACACGATTTGGGAGTGGGCCGCAGCCAGGAGCCGAACCTTTATCTCTACGATGCGTATCCCGGCGGCATCGGGTTGAGCGAGCCCCTCTACCGGCTGGCCCCGCGGCTGGTGCGGCACACGGCGGAACTGATCGCCAGCTGCGGCTGCGATGCCGGGTGCCCGGCGTGCGTGGGGCCTGTGGGCGAGATCGGCGAACGCGGCAAGGAAGTGGCGGCGCGGATTCTGGCGGAGTTAGCGGCGAGCTTCGAGCCGCGAGCTTCGAGCTAACCCGCAGGAGTCTACGTGGGCAGACCCCAGGGCGGGCCCCCCAGGCAAGCCCCTGAGGCCTCCCGGCCCCCTTCCCTCAGAATCGAGCATAGGGAACGGAAGGCATCGGTCAAGCGGTGTGCCCCAGTTGATCAGACCTTCTTCCCCTGAGCGCGTTCCAGCAAATGATCGCAGCCGCGGGCTGTCAGTGCCATCATCGTGAGGGTCGGATGCTTGTCGCCGCTGGTGACGAAGGCGTTGCCGCCGAATACGTAGAGGTTCTCCACGTCGTGCGTCTGGCAAAAGGAATTGAGCACACCATCTTTCGGACTGGCGCTCATGCGCGCGGTGCCGACTTCATGAATCGAACCGCCGAGCGCGCGCTGGCGCGCGGGTGCGCCCTCCGCCGGCCGGTCGGGTGAGCCGGGCGCACCCGGGAATCCCGTGGGGCCGCCGCGTTCCATGCCGGGCATAATCTCGCCGCCGGCTTTGCGGAACAGCTCTTCGGCTTTTTGCTGGAAATCGGCGATGATCTTGCGGTCGTTGTCGCAATGCTGAAAATGAATCTTCAGCACCGGGATCCCCCAGTGGTCCTTCACCTCCGGGTCGAGCGTTACACCGTTTTCCTTCTGCGCCAGCATCTCGCCGCCGGCAATCCAGACGCGCGCCTGCGCCACGTAGCGGCTCTTTACCTCTTTCTTCCATGCGGATCCGTAGCCGGGCAGCGAAGCGGCAAACTGAGGAAACTCCGTCTGGCCGCCGGTGGCGTTCATCACGTAGCCGCGGATGAAATCCTGGCGCTGCGTTTTCGCATCGATGTTGTGAAAGTTCGGAATGGTGATGCCTGCGCTCTTGCCGTCATCCAGGCGGCTCGGCCCGCCCTTGAGTTTCGGCAGGTATCCGCTCACGCCTCCGCCGCCCACCTGGTCCATCATGTACTGGCCCAGCGCGCCGGAAGAGTTGGCCAGGCCGCCTTTCGCCGAAAGCAGCAGCAGACGCGTGTTCTCCAGCGTGGAGGCGGCCAGCACCACGTATTTCGCATCCACATCCACCGGCCGCATGGTGTAGCGCTCGATGTAGCTGACGCCTTGCGCGCGGTTCTCGCTGTTCATGCGCACGAGCGCGGCCACGCAATCAGTGCGGACCTCCAGGTTGCCGGTTTTGAGCGCGGGCGGCAGCGTGGTAGAGACGGTGCTGAACATCGCCCCCACGTCGCAGCCGTTGACGCAGTTGCCGCAATAGTGGCACGACGGACGGCCATTGTGGATGCGGGTCAACTGGGCGAGGCGGCGGTGCGTGGTGGGCCACGCCAGGCTCTTCGCCGCAGCCGTGAAAATCGCTTCGGCGCAAGTGAGCCCCATGGGCGGCAGGAAGACGCCGTCGGGAAACTGCGGGAGGCCCTCCATGGCGGCGCTGACGCCGATGAAGCTCTCCACGCGGTCGTAGTAGGGTTTCAGATCGGCGTAGGAAATGGGCCAGTCCATGCCGTAGCCGTCGCGGGACGCGGCCTTGAATTCGTAATCGGCCATGCGGTCGCTGGCGCGCGCCCAGTGCAGCGTGCGCCCGCCGAGGCAGCGCGAGCGGCCCCAGCGATAGACCGTGTCCGGTGTGGTGGTGTACGGGTTCTCCTGGCTGTCAATCATGATGCGGTAGTTGCGCTCGCTGCCGGAGTAGCGCCGCAGCATGCCGGGCTTGCCCTGCCCGCGATAATCCATCTGGTAGAGAAACGTGTGGTGAAAATCCTTGGCCTGATTGACCGGCGCGCCCGCCTCCAGCATGAGGACCTTCATGCCGGCCCTCGATAGCTCCATGGCCGCCCACCCGCCGCAGGCGCCCGAACCGACCACGATGACGTCATATGTAGTCGCCATGTTCCTTCCTAGACCACGTGGTGCTCCGGGTGAGTGCAGGCTGGGAACGTCGCGTTGTACGAGTTCCCACGGTAATCGAGCGTTTCGATCATGCCGGCGCGCGACGTGTAAAACGCGAACGCATTCTGCTGTTTGACGAGGCGGTAGACGGAATAGAGTGGATGAGTCGTGCCGCGCTCGCGCTCGGGGCGCGCCATGGCTTCCACCAGGGCGGCGCGGCCGGCGGCGTCGGCCGCATGGAAGCCCGCTTCTTGCAAGGACGCCAGCCCGCTGCGCCACTGCTGCTGCAATTGAGGCACGGCATCGGCATTGTGCAGCAGGAAATCGATGAAATGGGCGCAATGAGCTTCGCGCGCACCCGGAGTATCGTCGGTGGGAATGAGAATTTCACAGAGCGATTGGAGCGCCGCGAAATCGGCGGCATCGAAAAACTGCGGTTGGTAGTCGCGCAACAGCGGCGGCTCGGGCGGCGCGTTGTTGGCGTGTTGGTGCTCGCCGGCAGATTGCCAGGCGGCGAGGAATTGTGCGGCACCCGGCAGTGCCGAGGCGCGGGCGAGAATCTCCAGCAGGTCACGGCGGGTGGGCAGCATCGGAAAATACTATATCAGCTACGAGGTTCGAGCTACGAGCCGCGAGCCGGCGGTGTGGGGCAGGATGGAATCCTGCGCGCCGATTGGCAAGCGGCGCCCCCGAAGGCGGGTTTCCAACCTGCCCCACACGGGCTGATATGATGCCTACCGGTACATCTATGCAGCCCAACCGAAGAGTATTTCTTCTCACTGCCGGCAGCGCGATGGCGGCGCACGCGGCATCGCCGGCGGACCAGGTGGTGCTCGGTGTTATTGGCAGCGGCAGTCGCGGAACTTTCGTGATGACGGTGTTCCAGAAGGACCCGGCTGTGCGCGTGGGCGCCATCTGCGACGTCTACGAGCCGAACCTGGAAAAGGCCGTCTCTACCGCCGCGCAGGTTCCAGGCAGCAAGCCGAAGACGTATCGGAACTACCAGGAATTGCTGGCCGACAAAGATGTGCAGGCCGTGCTGATCGCCACGCCCGAACACTGGCATGCGCAGATGGTGTTGAATGCGCTCGCCGCCGGCAAGGACATCTATGTGGAGAAACCGCTCTGCCACACGCCCGAAGAAGGTATCAAGCTTGTGGAGGCGGAGAAAAGAACGAAGTGTATCATCCAGGTGGGGATGCAACGGCGCAGCTTCGACCTGTTTGTTGCGGGCCGCGAGCTGGTGGCGGCTGGAAAGCTCGGCACGGTGCGGATGGTGCGTTCGTGGTGGCTGAACAATTATCTGGGCGGCGGCGTGGCGAACAAGCTCGACGGACCGCTCGATTGGCAGCAGTGGCAGGGGCCGGCGCCGCACCGCGAGTTCGATGCCAACCGTTTCCGCCAGTGGCGCTTCTATTCCGATTACGCCGGCGGCATCGTAGCCGACCAGGGCGCTCATGTGTTCGACGGCATCCACATGCTGATGGGCGCCCGCTTCCCCACAGCCGTGAACGCATCGGCAGGCAAGCCGCACAAGGCAGGCGTCGATCAGCCGGAGTCGGTGGTGGCGATCGCCGAATATCCCGAGGATTTCATGGCGGTGTTCTCGATTAACTACGCCGCCATGCAATACAAGGCGCGCAACGATCAGCTCAATCAGTTGGACGGCGACCTAGCCCGCATGGATATTGGCCGCGAGGAGCTTAGGGTTTACGCGAAAGGCGCGGAAGAAGAGCCGGCGATCACGAAGAAGTCGGAGCACGGCTTCGGATACGCCACGGACCTGCACGTGCAGAATTTTCTGGAATGCGTAAGGACGCGCAAAGAGCCTGCGGCGCCGATGCGGCTGGCGTTTCAGGCGGCACTGGTGGTGCAGATGGCGAATCTCTCGCTCAAGCAGGGTCGGCGTCTGCGATGGGATGCCGCGGCGGGCAGGGTGGAAGCGTGACGGCGAGACAGGCGGTTTCGCCCGACCGGCCGCTGGGCAGGCGAAACCACCTGTCCCGCCCAAAAACTACCGTTTCCAGAAGCCTTCGATCTGTTCCAATGTCTTGCCTTTCGTTTCCGGCGTCACGCGCCACACAAAGACGAATGTGATGACGCACATCGTGGCGTAAATCCAGAACGCACCCGAGACTGTCACGGCTTCTACCAGCGAGAGGAACGTGAGGGTCAGGGCGACACAGGCCACCCACAGACTGATGGTCGCTACGGACATGGCGCGGCCGCGGATGCGCGTGGGAAACAGCTCCGACATCAATACCCACACGCCCGGCCCCATGCCGACGGCGAAGCAAGCGACGCAGAACAGCATGGTTCCGATGATCAGGCTTCCGGGCGGCGGCTTGAGCAGAAACGCGATCCCGAGCGAAACCTCTGCCAGCGCCATTCCCGCCGACGAAACCATAAGCAGTGCTTTGCGGCCGAGCTTGTCGATCACCCACAGGGCCACCACCGTGGCGAGAAAATTTACCAGACCGATGATGACATTGGCGCCAATGGCGGCCGATTCGCTCGCCGTGCCCGCGTGCTCCTTGAAGATGATGGAGCCGTAGAACAGCACCGTATTGATGCCGGTAATCTGCTGCAGCACGGCCAGTACCACCGCGATGACCAGCGGCCGGCGTAAGCCCGGACGGAAAAGCTCGGCGAACGAACCGGTCTCCTGCGCGATGGCATCTTCGATTTGCCGCAGCTCGCGCTCGGCGTGTCCGCGGCCCCCCACACGTGACAGCACCGCCAGGGCTTCCGGCGAGCGCGACTGCTCGGCCAGCCAGCGCGGACTCTCCGGCACGAACAGCAGCGCGAGAAAGAATGCGAGCGATGGGGCAGCGGCGCTGGCGAACATCCAGCGCCAACCCGCAGGCCCAAGCGAGGCCAAGCCCCAGTTCACCGAATAGGCCGCCAGGATGCCTGTCACAATGGCCATCTGATTGAGAGACACCAGGCGTCCACGGATCTGTGGCGGCGCCAGCTCTGCGATGTAGAGCGGCGCCAACACGGAAGCCACACCGATGGCGGCGCCGCCCACAAAGCGCGCGCAGGTGAACTCAGTCAGATTGCGCGGCAGCGCGGCGCCGAGCGATGACGCCGCGAACAACAGCGCCGAAAGGATCAGGATGCGGCGCCGTCCGAAGCGGTCGCTCAGGTAGCCGGCGATGCTGGCGCCCGCCACGCACCCGATCAGCAGGGCCGAGGCAGCGAATTCGGTTTCGAACTCGGTAAGGCGGAATTGATCGCGCAAGAAGATGAGCGCGCCGTTGATGACAGCAATGTCAAAGCCGAACAGAAAGCCGGAGATGGCGGCCACCAAAGAAACTACGTAGACGTAGGTGCGGTTGATGGTGGCGGTAGCCGCGGAAGCTGCGGAAGAGCCGAAGCTATCGGCCGGCATGTGCCTGCTCCTTCCCGAGCGCGGCCAGTTCCAGCGCTGCTTCCAGGTAGTTGGGGTCGAGCGCCAGTGCGGCGCGGAAATGTTCGGCGGCCTGGTCCGTTTGTCCAATCCCCAACGCGGCTAGCCCGCTGAGGTACCAGCATTCCACGCGATTCCGCTGGTCGAGATCGTCTTCGAAGATCAAGAAGTTCGGCAGAGACGTGGCAAAGTAGTCGATCTTGGGGGGCGTCTTGAGCCCCTGCTCAATCGCTTCGCGCATGCTCTGGAGCCGCCGATCTGCCTCCTGCCGGCGGCCCAGCTGCCGGAGTGCGAGGGCCTGATAGTAGGCCATTGACAGATCCCGGGCAGCGCCGGCGGCAGCGATCTCAAAGGCCGTGCGGGCTCCTTCATTGTGTCCGAGCCGCGCCAAGGCTAGTCCTCGAAAATAATGAAGGTGATTTTCGGCGGTCAGCAGATGCCTTCTCTCACCAAGGTTGCGCGGATAGACGAGTGTCGCGTTGAAATGCCCCCAGGCCTCCCCGGCATCATCCGCTTCCAGAGCTGCGCGGCCGAGAATCAAGTGCGCGGCCACATACTGCGCCGAGACTCTCCCTTCGCCGCCCTCCCAGGGATGAAAGCGGCGCTGCATCAGAATGTCCAGAGCGCGGCGGGCATGGCTGGTCTGGTTATACAGCGTCACCAGCTCGACGGCCAGGTCGTCTCGCCGGTCCACCAGTTCTCTGAACCGCTCCAGCATCTGCAGTCGATCGGCCGGCGGCGTGCCCGTGCGCTTGCGCAACTGGTCGTACTCATAGAGTACCCGGGCGTCTCGAGGATTCGCATCGAAGGCGCGAGAGTAGCACTCAAGCGCTTCCTCCGGCCGGTGCCGAATGTTGTAGCTCGCAATGCCCAGGTTGCGCCACGCGGTGGCGAAGTGCGGATCCGCCTCCACCGACCTGCGCCAGCAGCGGATCGCCGCTTCATAACGACGCTTATCGTACAGAAGATTTCCGAGGTAGTAGGGGCCGCGCGCATCTTGGATGTTATAGAGAATCTCCATCTCTTCCAGACGCGAAGGAAAGTAGTAGTCGGGAGGCGCCGCAGCAGCGCGCGCAAGCGCTTCTTTGTCGGCACCGGCACGATCCCGCTGCGGCTCTAGGAACCGCGCCAGTGGGTAAAGCAGGGCCGGTGAATCCGTATGACCGATCACCGCCGCGGCCTCCGCCCATAAGCCGGCAGCCGCGTAATCGAAGGCGACGTCGAGCCGTGTCTCGGGTGGGATCGTTGGTGCCTGGTCGGGATTGACGATCCACCGCGCCCACGCATCGAGCGGGTCCATCCATAGGGTTTCGCGCGCCCCGTCGTATGCCGCCTCGTTTTGGCCCAGCCGGAGGAGGACCGCAGCTTTCAAGTTGCGCGCTTTGGTGTGCTGTGTGTTGCTGGCGAGCGATTCCTCGAGGTGGTCGACGGCGGCTTCCAACTCGCCGCGGCAGCAGGCGATCTGAGCCAGCCCGTAGCAGGCTGCGGAACGCCAGCCGTAGTCCCAAGCCGCCTTGGCGAAGGCAGCGTGCGCCCCGGCCAGCTCCCCGTCATATTGGAGTGCGAGACCGAGATTGTAAAAGGGCTCGCCATCGGCCGGGTTCGGATTGCGCCGGCTCAGGGTCTCGATCGCCGCCCGGAAGTGGCACGCTGCCTCGGCGAACAACCCGCGCCGCATCTCCGAAACTCCCAGAGCATTGTTCGCGCGCGCATCTCCTGGATCGCGTGCGAGAGCCTCCTTCCAGTACGATTCCGGATCGCGCGTTGCGTGACGATACTGCTCCAGGTGCACGCCCGTGAGATAAAGGGATTCGAGAGAATTGGTCGCGCCCGGCGCTGGCGGTTCGGTGGCCGGCTGTCGGGTACCGGTGTCGACGAGGGGCTCCGGCGTGTAGCTGACCAGTTCGCGCCCTGACGCTATTACGCGCAGGGTGCAATTGGGCAGTTCACCAGAGACACTGGCGAGGAACGGTTTGCCGGGTGCGAGATCGGCGTTCGTTTGGTACCGTACCCCGCCCTCGTCTTCCAGCAAGATAGACGCCTGGTCGAAGCGCTCGGTGACGCACACGCCGATGCGTGCCGTGCCATCTACCAACTCCAGGTTGACCGCTGCCGCCCGATTCGCGTTCTTCACCGGCCCGATCTGCTGAATGGGATACCAGTATTGGCGGAACGTCTTCGTCTCGTAAGGCCGCAGCCACGAAAAGTCCGGCTGGTTGTCGGTGTAGACACCCGCCATCAGCTCGATATATGGTCCATCGGCATCGGTCAGCTCGCGCTCCCACCCGTGGCCGAACTCGTCATTCCCCCAGGTCCACATCTTTTTGCCCGGTGAAATGTGGTGGTCTGCATAGTGCACCAGGCCCGCCTTTTTGCGATGGTCGTAACCGCCGAAGAAATCGTACTTCGAAGCCGTGACCATGTACGACGTTGGTACGGGAATGTTCTTCCACCACCGCAAATCCACACCGCGCGTGTAATCCACGCCGTAGTAAGAGCCGTGCGCGATGGGGAAGTCGATCACGGCGCGTTTGGCATGATCGGCCACGAAAGTGACGTCGGGCGGGAAAAACGCCTGGTATTGCTCATGCACGTGCACTCCCGCATTGGCCCACCAGAGAAACGTCTGCAGGAACGGGGTGCGGTTATAGAGTCGCACCTTCGCCTCCACGAACGACTTGCCGGGATACAGGCAGATCCCCACCATGCCCTTCATCCGGTTCATCGGTTCGTGCTCGCTCAACCAGACTGTACGGCTGCCGTCGGCATGTTCTTCGATGAGGTGCTCCACGGGCATGAACGTCGTGGGGCGGTGGTGCTGCGGCCAATTGAACTCCACACCGCCGGAGATCCACGGACCGAGCAATCCCACCAGCGCCGGCTTGATCACGTTCTGACGATAGAAGAAATCGTAGCCGTTGGTCTTGTCGAGACCTATGTGAATCCGTCCGCCGATCTCCGGCAGCAGCATGAGCCGGATAAACTCGTTTTCCAGAAAAACGGCGCGGTAAGGACGGTCCACTTTCTCATCGGAGACGCGGTCCGTGAAGGGGCAGGGATAAACCTTGCCGGTGCTGCCCTGGTAGACGCGTTTATCCAGAAACATCGGGTTCGTGTCGGGCGGCGGTACGGGATACGTCGGGATGACGACCGTCTCCTCCCACGCGCGGACGTGTTCACATTGGCCCATATGGGTGTACGGTAACCTAAATCGTTCGCTCCCGCAGCGCCTCGGCGGTGATACAATCCATTCGCGTATGACTTCGCCGGCAGTACGCGTAGGCAGGGCCGCCGCGACCGAACGCGCGCCCGACGCCGCGCCGCAACGCCTGGTTTCGCTCGACGCGTTCCGGGGCCTCACCATCGCGCTCATGGTGCTGGTGAACAATGCGGGAAGCGGCCGCGACTCTTACTTTCAACTGCGCCATTCCGAATGGCACGGCTGGACCCTGACCGATACCGTCTTTCCCACCTTTCTGTGGATCGTCGGCGTGGCCATTACGCTCTCGCTAGGCAAACGAATCGCGCAGGGCGTACCGCGGCCTAAGCTCCTGGCGCAGGTCTGCCGCCGTGCCGCCATTCTGTTCGGCCTCGGGTTGCTTTGCTACGCGTTTCCGCATTTCAACCTGGGCACGCAGCGCATCCTCGGCGTTTTGCAGCGTATTGCCATCTGCTTCTTGGTCGCCTCGGTTCTGTTCCTCTACACGGAGATTCGCGGCCAGATCTGTGCCATCGTCGTTGTTCTGCTCGCGTATTGGGCCCTCATGAGCTTCGTTCCCGTACCTGGGTACGGCGCCGGACGGCTGGACATCCCCGGCAACTTCGCGCACTATATCGACCACCTCGTACTCGGCAGCCACAACTACGCCGAGACGAAGGATTGGGACCCAGAAGGGTTGGTGAGCACACTGCCCGCCATCGCCACCACGCTGTTGGGCATCTTGGCGGGCTATCTGCTCCAGGCCCGCCGGTCTTTGCGCGAACGCGCGTTGTGGCTGTTCCTCACAGGATGCGGCCTGCTCGCTGCCGGCCTGATCCTTAACATCTGGATGCCGATCAACAAGAAAATCTGGACCGACTCTTTTTGCCTTTTTATGGCGGGCCTGGATTTTGCGGTCTACGCCGTCTTCGCGTGGCTCGTCGACGGCCTCGGATGGCGTGTCGCGGTGCAGCCGTTCGCCATCCTGGGCATGAACGCCATCGCCATCTACATGATCTCGGAATTCGCCGCCGAACTTCTGAGCGTGCTGCACTGGAAGGGCCCCATCTATCGCGGGATATTCGTGCCGCTGGCTTCGCCGGCGAATGCCTCGCTGCTGTTTTCGCTGGCGTTTGTAGCGGCGATGTGGGCCATAGCGTACGGGATGTACCGGCAGCGCTGGTTCGTGCGGGTGTGAAAGGAAGCTGGCAGCGAACAGCTCACAGCCGACAGCTGGTGCGCCGGAGGTACGCCCTGGTTTTAGCTGTCATGCAAGCTGTCCGCCGTCGGCTGTTCGCTATTTTGCGAAGTAGTCGTATGTCAGAGTCCAGGTGAACTCTTTACCGGGCTCAACCTTGACCTCAATGTACGGTTCCACCGACACGTTCGAGCGAATCGACCACAGACCTGCCTTCACAATCGGTCGGTCGCCGGTGATCCGCAGTCCCATCCCGGTCTGCCTGCTCTCAATCTCGATGGAATAGTCCTTGGCCGTGGCGCCGAAACCTTCGATCGATGTCGCTACCTTGTCCTCGCCTGTCAGCTTTTTCAGATACTCGATGCGGTTGCCTTCGATCCGCGCCAAATCGCCGCTCAAAGGAGGCGCCTGGATCGTGAACGGAAACGTGATCGAGAGGCCCGGCCCCGGCGGCTTCTCGAGAACCAGAAAATTGTGAACGTATACGGTCGTGCTGATGGGGCGCTTTCCCGTATTCTTCAAGCTGTGTTCGATCGTCATCTCCGGCTTGTCTTTGGACAGACTCACCACCTTCCGGTACCGGTACGCGTAATCCTCCTCGCCGCCGAGATCCTGTACGAACTCTACTTTGTCCGCGCTCCTGCGCACCGTCCACTGGCCGGATTCGGCAACTTTGTAAAGTCGGTAGTGATCATAGGCTGCCGCATCCGGCTTGCTGAGCCGCCCTATGCCGATCTTGACGAACGTCGCTCCCGGAGTCGCCTCATGGTAACCGATCTGTTCGAACTCCTCGGCCGGTCCCGTCGCCCAACTGCAAGCTCCGGCGACAATGGCGCCATCCTTGTAAACGAAGTCGTGAACGTCCGGCTCCATCTTGTCGTACCAGGGACCGTAGTAATCGTGCCCCTTGTACACCAGGCTGTAAATCATGCCCGACCAATCGAAACGGGTGCCACGGTAATAACCGTTATGCACGTCCGGCGGATACAGGCCGGCGCGCAGCACCCCGTTGGAGATCTGTTCTTGTGGATGGTCCGCAGCCAAAACAAGGCCTCCCAATAATGTTAGAAAGACAAGTTGCCAACGCACGATCCTGAGTGTACAACGCCCGAAGGCATAATAGGGAGGTGAGCGTCGACTGGAAATCGGTACGCGCGGAATTTCCCGCGCTCGCCCATTGGACCTACCTCAACACCGCGACCTACGGCCACGTGCCGAAGTGGGGCACGGACGCTATCGCCGCGCATTTTGCCAACCGGGATCGCTTTGCCTGCACCGATTTTCTCCGCTGGTACGACAATGCCGACGTCATCCGCATCTCGGCCGCGCGCCTGATCCACGCCGAGCCCGATGACATAGCCTTCCTCACGAACTCGGCATCCGCCCTGGGGCTGCTGGCCGGGGGAATCGATTGGAGGGCGGGCGATAACATCGTCACGCTCGCCGACGAATTTCCCAACTGCCTCTACCTGCCCGCGCTGGTGGAGCGCCACCAAGTGGAGTTCCGCGAAGTTCCCTGGGAATGCTTCTACGGCGTCATCGACACGCGTACGCGCCTGGTAGCTCTGAGCGAGGTCAACTACGCCAGCGGATTCCGGCCGCCGCTGGAGGAGATCGCCGCGTATTTGCGTGTCCGCAACGTCCTTCTATACGTCGACGGGACGCAAAGCGTGGGAGCGCTGCGGTTCGACGTCCGCCGCATTCAGCCCGACATGCTCGCCGTCCACGCCTATAAATGGATGATCTCGCCCACCGGCACTGGCTTCATGTATGTCGCGCCCAGCCTGCGCGCCAAGCTACCGCCGGCGGTCGCCGGCTGGCGCACACACCGCGAGTGGCGCAACGTGGACAACCTCCACCACGGCCCGCCCGAGTTGAAAGATACCGCCGAGAAGTACGAAGGCGGTGGATTGCAATTCGGACTTCTCGACGCCATGGGAGCGGCCATTGACTGGCTGCTGGCTCTTGGACCCAACGAAATCGAGAGCCGCGTGCTCGAACTGGCGCGCTCCGCCCGCGAGCGCATGATCGCTCTCGGCGGCACATCGGCAGGCAACGGCTCTCAAATCGTTGCCGTCAAGTTCGAGGGCATCAATCCTTCCGCGCTTATGGCCGGGTTGAGCGCGCGCGGTGTCGTCGTAGCGGCCCGCCACGGCTATCTCCGCATCTCCCCGCACTTCTACAACAACGAAGCGGATCTGGATCAGCTGGAAGAGGAATTAAGGAAACTACTATAGCTCTCGCCAAGGCGCAAAGCCGCCAAGATGTTGTGCTCTTTAGCTTCTTTGCGAGAGCCTATTTGACGTCAGGCTTGATCTCTACCGTATTCGTCTGCCAATCCACCGTCACCGTCGTCCCGTCGGCGAACGTGGTCCGCTCCCTTCGGCGCCCCGGATCGAGAAATTCGTGGCCCGTCATCTCGAGCAGGCCGACGCGCTTGTGCAGCGCCGCGAGGCGCCGGGCATCATCGAGATTGGCATCGGTGCGTCCGTACCCCATCTGCGGCGCGTTGCCGTCGAGGAACGCTCGCAGGTTGTTTGGCGACGACGCCGTCACCACCGCATCGTGATACACCAGCTCATACAGGGGCACGGGAATCGCATCCTGATGATCCGGGTCCGTGCCCGTATTCGATCCGCGATTGAACCGCGAGGTCGTGTAGTCCACGTAAGGCACCACCCAGTCGGAGCCGGCCTCGGTGCCCACAATTCCCAGATGATGCGCTACCCAGCGGAACACGGCCGCGCGCGCGTTCATGGAATCGGTGCGCGTAGCGGGATGGTCCGGATTGAAATCCTGGTCGGGCGGAATGTATCCGAACACGTCCTGGTAGCTGCCCTGCGGATGGATGCCGTGCTCGAACATGGCGCCGTAGTTCTTCACCATGTGACCCAGCATGAAATCGTTGTTCAGATAGCCTTGTGCGCCACCGTCCCAGTTGTCCATCAGCGGAATCGGGCCATCCTTCCAGTCGTGCTTGAATCGAGTGCCGGGAAACGCAGTGGGAGTACCCGCCGCGGTCCCCTCGTGTACCGCGAAATCCTTGTTCCACGATGGCGCGTCCAGATAGTAGTCGCGATATTGATCGTGCAGCCAGCACGTGTACCCCAGCTCCTGGCACGCATCGAACAGCGCCTTCATACCCTGCCACCCACCGGCTTCGGGCGGCGGCGGCAGCGCGTCCGGCGTCTGCCGATCGTACCCCTGGTTCAGCCAGCCTGAGACACTCACGTTCAGGTTCCGAAATCCGCGCGCTTTGAAATCGCGCAGCCGGTCGATATTCTGCGCGAACGTGGTGAGCCGGCGGTTGCTCTGGGGGTTCTTGGCATCGTAGTTCGCGCTGCCCGGCTTCTTATTGCGCAAGACACTGGCGCCCACGAAGGGCGTGCCGATCAGGTTGGCCACGATCGGCCGCGCCGCCATCTTGTCTTTCAGCGAAACGAACCATCCTCGGTCGATGGCATACTGCCGGTACCGCTTCGCCAGATCGACATAGTTCCCTTTTGGCAGAAACTTCACGCGCAGCCGCCGCAAATATCCGAAATGTGCAAGCTGCGCACGCCAGCTCGGTCCCATCGAGGTCGGTCCGCCGGCCGGATGGTTGAACGTGTACGCCGCGTCATCCGGCGTCTCGACGATCACCATCATCGCGGACTCGCCTTGAAGAAAACCCCACCACGACATAGACCACGATTCGATGAGGTGGCTCTGAATCACGCTGTGCTCGTTGGCGGACCGGATAATCGGATGATACGGTTTGGGCCAGTTGCGCGGCAGCAGCGTCCCGTTGTCGCTGGAGATCACGGTGTAATCCACCTCCCGGCCATCGACAGCCGGCGGCCAGTGCAGCTCTTTCACGGCAGCCGACCGCTCGTTCGCCATCGCTTCCAACACCAGGTCTTCGTCGCCGCCTTCCAGGCACATGGTCAGGACAAGCCGCACGTCGGCATCGCGAAACTTATCCAGCACGAGTTTCACCCCGGTCTTGAACCCGGTTTCATAGGGCTTGGTGTCGAGCTGGCCCGCGTCCGCCAGCCGCACGTGAATTTCTCCGCCACCTGACGAGACCACCATGTCGTCGGGGGAAGATGGCATCATCTTCCAGGTCACTGGCCCCGCATGCACCACGACCGCCAAGCTCGTCGCGTCCAGCTCCACCGAATTCTTGCGTCCCGCCAGTGTCCACTTGCTGCCGGAATGCGTAACCGTAACCTGCGGCGCGCCGGTATCGGCAGGCGATCGCGGCTGAGCAAACGAGCAGCCAGCGACTGCTAACGCAAGAATCAATTCAAATCTCATTACGCCGCGTCCTCTCTCCGCTCCTCCGCACCCTCCGCCATAAATTCACCGCCTCAATGCGATTCGAGAGCCTTCTTCAACGCCGCCAACTGCTCCACAAAGGGCTGCGCGATCGTCCCATTCAGCTCCACCGGAATGTCCCACGTCACCGCGCCCCCGGCATCCACCATCTTCTTGGCATACGAAATGACCTGCTCGTTGGTGAACCGCGGTGCGCCCATGCCCCATGTTTGCCCCAGGTAGCTGAGCATGTGGATCTGCGTGCCATCCACCTTCCCGCCCACCGTCCTGCGGATCAGGAGCAGCTCGGGCTTATCGATCTCGCCGGCGGTGAAGTCCTCGTACGGCGTCACAGAGAGCATCCGGTACACCACCCCCGGGTTGAACGCGACGATGGCATCCCGGTTGCCGGCCCGCGCCGCCGCTGCGAAGCTGGCGAAGTTCGGGGGATCCGCCGAGCGGTACATGGCGTTTGGAAAATAGCAGCCGTCGAACCACCAGCCCGCCACTTTCTTCCCCCAGCGCTCCGACCACTCGCGGATCACCTGTTCCCATTTGCGCTGGAATTCCTTGTTCGGGCTCGGCCCGTTGCTCCAACCCAGCGCAGCATCAGCCGCTTTATCCTGGCCGGGCGCTCCGGAAGGCAGGTACACCATCAGCCGGATGCCGCGCTTGTCGAGTGCTTCATACAAGTCGGCGACTAAGTCGCGGCGCGAACACTTACTGGTCGTCGCGCCGATGAGGCGGTCATAGGTGGCATTGGGCGCCAGGTAATAGCCGGAATTCTGGCCGATGCTGATCTGGTAATACTTCGCGCCGGCCGCCTCGAGTTGTCTGGCGATGCCTTCCGCGTCGAAGCCATCCACCAGCCGGTTCCACTCCTCCACGCTCATCGTGAGGTTATGCACGCGCGCCTGCCAATCCGCCAGGTAATGCGTCATCACGCCCCACTTGGCGGATTGCATCCACGCAGCCCGATCCTGCGCGCCGGCGGACCCTGCCAGCAGCGCCAGGCCCGCAAACGCGCACCCACACCTCCGCATTCTGGCTCCTTGCTCCTTGGCTCCGTCTTAGAAGATAAACTTCATCGCGAGCTGTAGCGAACGCGGGTAATTCGCAATATTCGTGATCACCCCCGCCGACCCATAGCTGATGCTTCCGTTCGAGTACGACGGCGCGATCGAAGTTCCCGGAGCCGCCAGCACCATGTGGTTGAACACGTTGAAGCCTTCGGCGCGGAATTGAATGATCTTGGTTTCGGTGATCGGAATGTCCTTCGTCAGCGCCACGTCCATGTTAATCCAGCGCATGGTCCGCAGGAAGCCGATGGGTGTGTCGCCGAATCCGTAACCCGGTCCCACCAGAAGCGATGCCGGGCTGACGAAACAGGACGGGTTGTACCACTGGGTCACGCTGGGATTCGCCACCTTGATCTGGCAGTTCGGTAAGACGCTGGGCCGGCTATAACCGGTGATCGAACCTGCTGCGTTGGAAAGGTTCGCCGGGTCGGTGCTGGTAGGCGCTATGCCCGCGATAGTGGCCGGCACACAGCCAGTGGCCGTAGGGGACGCGCAGATATTGCTCGCGCCTCCCCAACTCGGGTTGAACGCCTGGCCCGAACGGCCCAGGAACGCGTAATTCGTATTCCAGCCGCCGATCACTCGCGAAAGCACTCCGTGGCTTAGCCAATGCCGCCCTTTGCCGAACGGCAATTGGTAGACAGCCGTGAAGGTGAAAATCTTCGGGATGTCGAACGTGCAGACGCCCTTCGAGAGATGGCCGTTGAAGAAGTACTCGTAGGGCGCGCCTTCGGACCCGTTCTCCGCGTTAAAGTCGCCGTTGGAGTTGCCCAGGCATTTTTCCCAGGTGAACGCCACCACTGTTTCCAGCCCGTGTGAGAAGCGCTTCTGATATTGCGCTTCCAGCGCATGAAAGGTGGAAAAGCCGGTGGACTGCGAGTAGTTCCAGCCCTGAGCCGCAAACGGCATATATTCGAGCTGCGCGATCTGGGCCTGGCTCAGAGGCGTGCCCGGGCACGTGAAGCCCTGCGCCGGATTGTTCGCGCAGAACGGCCCGCCCTGCGGGTAGTTCGCCTTGCAGCACCATTCCAGACGCTGCGTATGGCTGCCCACATAGCCGATGTAGAACATGCTGTTGGCCGTCAACTGATGCTCGATCTGGATGTTCCATTGCTGCGAACGGGGATCCGTGTAATTCGGCGCATTGGTGTAGCCGCCGAACGTGGAGCCCCACGGCGTCGGCGCCACCACGACCGGGTTGCTGCCGGCCAAGCCCGTGAGTTGCGACGTCGCATAGCCGCCGTAGGGTCCGCACGTCGCCAGGCTGGTGCAAATCGGATTGACCGTGGGGGTGGGCGCTGTCCCGATGGGCGCGGTGTTCAGGGTGTCGGAGACGCCGCGGGTCCAGGGCCAGATCGACCCTTGCAGCGTGTTCTCCGCATACTGGCTGCGATACGCAATCGGGTCGTAGAACATGCCGTAGCCGGCGCGCAGCACGGTGTTCTTGGCGAAGGTCCAGGCGATGCCGATGCGCGGCCCGATGTTGTCCTTGATGGCCTTGAGCGCCGGCTGGTTGTTGGAGAAGACGATGTTGTTCAGGGTGTTGTACGTCACTCCACCAACTGTGACGTTGAATGCCGGGTTCGCGCCGCTCAGGCCGCCCGGAACGCACGGCGGCAACTGCGGCGTTCCGCATCCCGTGCTATAAGCCGCCGTCTGGTTCGAGCCAATCACGAATTGCCGGTTGGGCAGGTCGAGAGCGTTCACCGTCTCACCGTTCGACACCAGCAGTTTGACCGCCGGATCATAGTCGTACCGCAGCCCGAGGCTCACCGTCAGGTTGGAGCGCACGTGCCATTCGTCCTGCAGGAAGAAGCCGAACGGCTGCATGGCTACGTGCACTTCCTCGTACTGCGGCACGTTCACAGTCAGAGCGCTGGGTAAGTCCAGCAGCATCGATGCCAGGGCGTTACCCTGATTGCTGCCGCAGGCGAAGAGGCCGGAAGCATTGGTCGGACAAGTCTGGGCCGTGCTCGAAACAAACGTGCCGTAGGTGTTGATCTCTTCGCGGTTCTCGTACAGGTATTCGCCGCCAAACCGCAGCGTGTGCGTGCCGCGAGTCCAGGTCATCGACGCATTCGCGTTGTGCTCGGGGTTGGCGCGCTTCTGCGGGCCCACATTGCCGATGCCGTTGTTGGCGGAGCCGATGTAGCCACCCACATTCAGGAAAAACCCGGCGGTGGTATCGAGATTGTTGAAACCGGCCTGAGTCTCCGGCGTGAATCCCTGCGGATTCGTGGGGTTCACCATTACCGGCCGCGAGTTGATGCCGCCACGGACTTCCAGCACCAGGTTGGGCGTGAAGATATGATCCCAGGCGCCGCCGATGTTCCACGTGTGGAACGGACTGGGCGTGATCGATGTCGTCCCCGCCACGATCCCGTTATTGTCGTCCCACATCATGTAGGCGCGGGCGAAGATCGTATCCCTGTCGCTGAAATGGTGGTCTACGCGGAAATCGAAATTGTTGGCGTTGTTCACCGTGTTGCGTGTATCCAGGCAGTTGTCCACGGCGAACGTCAGGTTGGGCGTAATCTGGCAATTCTGCAGAGCTGGCGCGGTGTACGCCTTGATCACATTGACGAGCTTGGTGTCGATCAGGCCGGTCGGCATCTTGTTGCACGGGCTGCCGCCCGCGGCCTGAATGCCGTACCCGGTAGCGCCCCACGCGGCGCCCGGATTCTGCAGCGGCATCGGATTGCCCGACGAGTCGCAAGTGAACGGCACCGCGGAATTCGCGCCCGATTCCGCGAACGGGTTGAAGATCTGCGCGGGTGTGATCGCGGTTTTGGCCGCGTTCACCGCGCCCATCAGCGACTGCGTGAAATCGCCCGACAGTTCGGCATTCGTCGGTACATTCACGTAGCTGCCGTTGGGCTGCGAATAACGCCAGCCTTCGTAGGCCACATAGAAGAAGGTCTTGTTCCGCTTGATCGGGCCGCCGAAGGTGCCGCCGAATTCATTTTGCGAATATCCGATCGGCGAAACCGGCGTGCCGGAAAGAATGGCCGAAGCGCCCGCTGCGGTCTGTTGACCGGAGGCCACTTGCGAGGCGAGCTGATTCGACAGCTGCGGGCACAGAGCCGCCGTGCAGAAGCCAGTAAACGGGTTGCGCGCGTCGAATATCTGGCTGCGCGCGAATTCCCAGCCGGAGCCGTGGAAGGAGTTGGTGCCGGTTTTGCTCACCATGTTCACTACCGACCCCAGCACGTTGCCGTACTGCGCGTCGTTGTTGTGCGACTGCACCTTCATTTCCTGAATGGTGTCGGCGATCGGCGGGACGGACCAGCCGCCCCCGCGGTCATCCGTGTCGATGATGCCGTCCAGGTAGTACATGTTCGAGCGGTTCGGCGCGCCGTTGGCCGATACTTTATAAACGATCGAGCCCGGAATCGAGATGTTGCCGCCATCCGGATTGCCGCCCGCTCCCGTCTTCCCCGACGAGTTGCCCTGCGATGTATCCACCGGATTCACACCCGGCTGCAGGATCATGAGGTCGGTGAAGTTGCGCCCGTTCAGCGGAAGCTCGTGTACCAGCGTTTCGCTAAACGTCGTGCCCAGCTCTGTCGAGGCGCGCTGCACCATGACCGTCACCGTATCCGCACTGACTTCTACCGTTTCGCTGGTGGCGCCCACTTCGAGCGTAATCTTCTGCGTCAGTGTCTGGTTGACGTCCAGCTTGAATACCGGCAGCTCGCTCTTCTTGAAGCCGCTCTTCTCCACCGCCAGCACGTAATTGCCCGGCAGCAGATTGATGATCGTGAATGTGCCGTCGCCATTGGTGTTTCTTTCGGCGCGGACGTTGGTCGCCTGGTTCACGACGATGACTTTGGCGTCAGGTACGGCGGCGCCGGTCGGATCCACCACGGTGCCGTTCACGGTGGCCGTGGGCGTTTGTGCGAGTAAGCTTATGGCGGAGAAAAGCAGCGCGAGCGGCAGCGCGCCAACTGCGTTACGGGGCAGCCTCATTTCAACCTCCTGGTCGAATAGAGCGTTTCGGGACGTTCTTCAAACCCTGTTTCCAGCCAAGCGCTCAGGGCCCTGGTGAAATGTTCGAGCAACTCCGCGAGGAGAGCGCCGTCTCGCCGCGTCGCCCCTAAAGCAAATATTTAACGCTAACGGAGATTATGATGCAACTTCATGATTCCTGTCAACACCGTGCGGACGATCACGTTCAAAATTCTTTTTGCTTCGTGCTTTTCACAGAGGTGTCGGGCAAACCAGCCGACTCCCGCAGATCGAAATCCGTCACGTCCTTCAGCACGAACGTGGGGACGTTCGCCAGGTGTTGCGCCTTCAGGTGGTCGAACGCGGCTTCTTTCACGCTCTGCAGCACAAATGCCGGCCGCAGGTCGTCCTTCAGAAAACTCACCTGCACCCGGCTCATTTCGACCCCATCGACGTGGCGGATAAAGAAGCCGTAGGCCGGAATGTCGCCGAACATGCGCGGCTCCGGATATGCTTTCTCCATTTCCTCGGGCGCCAGCGCGGCCTGCTCGGTGGTGCCGCCGCCCTGGTAGTAAATGCGGATGTTGCTCAACCGAACATCTTCGATATCGTGACCGGGAATGCCGGCGATGATCGAGGCGAATCGCGGGTCGGCGTTGTAGATCGTAAAATCGCTCAGGCTCACGCGCCGCAGCGCGCCCACCGGCGTTGCTTCCGGACCGCGCATGCGCGCTCCCAAGCGCATAAAAATCGGCGCGTTCTGAATGTCCCGCATGGTTATGTTGGAAATGGTGACGTCTTCCAATAGCGCTCCATCCACCGTCTCCAGCGCCAGCCCGCGGCAATAATCGAACACTACATTGGAAATCGTGATGTTCTTGAACCCGCCGTTCGATTCGGTGCCGAACTTGATGCGCCCCGTCGGGCCCTCGTTGTGGTTCCGGCCGTATGTCGTCTTGCGCTGGAAAGTGCCGTCGAGCAGCGTTCCTACGTCGTAGCCTGAAACCTGGCTGTTGGTGATCGTGATGTTCTCGTCGGAACGCAGAAAGCCTAGGGCATAATCGCTCTTCAGGCAGATGCCATCGTCGTAAGGCGAGTTCACGAACGCGTTGGAGACGCGCACGTTGCGGCAGGAAATAATGTCCATGCCGTCGCGGTTGGTGTCGATCCTGACGTTGTCGATGGTGAAGTTGTCTACTCCGTTCGCCAAGATGGCGAACCAGCCGCCCATCAGAATGGATACGTCCTTGATGGTCACGTTGTGGCACAGCTTGAGGGAGATTGCCTTGTCACCGACGAGTTTGCGGCCGGCCGGATCGGGCTGATCGGAGCCGGCGCCGTCGGGACGCGGTCCTGCGTTGCGCATCAGCCCCTTGCCCCAGATGCGTCCGGGGCCGAGGATCGCAATATTTTCCAGGTTCTCGCCCCAGATCAGCGCATTATGGAAGTGGCTATGGCCAAAATCCTGAAACTTGTCCCACTGGTTCGGTTCCGCTCGATCGTAATCGGGCGGATTCGAGGAGGCTAGAATGGTCGAGCCCTGATCGAGGTAAAGAGCCACATTGCTCTTCAGATGAATCGATCCGCTGAGGAACGTGCCGGCCGGAAAATAGACCGTGCCGCCGCCCGCCGCCGCAGCGGTATCGATGGCCTTGTTGATCGCCGGGGTAGCCAGCGTTGTGCCGTCTCCCACCGCCCCGAACTCGGTCACATCGAACGTGCGCGGTACACCCGCCGCCGAAACCAGCGCGGAGCCTGCCACCGCAGCCAGGACGAATTTTGAGATCGGTCGCATGAAGACTCCTTACCCAACAGCAAGTTTGGCCACAGATGGGCTGGTCACTCTTAAAACGGCAGCCGCCGCCCGGACGACACCAAAGCGTGTTACATCTGGATTATTGAGACGGCGAGGCGGCACAGGCAAGGTTCTTAACGGTGCCGAACCACTTGTAAGTCGAAGGGTGGAAGGGATTTGTGCAAGGGCGGCCGGGATGGCGACGGTCCCGCCGAAATGAGGGCTATGGATTTAGCCGAACAGGATTTTCTGTCCGAAGAGCGCAAGCCGGAGGTGCTGGCGGAACTGGCCCGCATCCTCGAAAGCCCTCATTTCCGGGGCAGCCGGCGCTGTTGCCGCTTCCTCGAATACTCGGTGCAGCAGGTCCTGAAGGGCGGTGCTCAGGACGGGCTGAAGGAGCGCACCATCGGCGTCGAGGCCTTGCAGCGGCCGGCGGATTACGACACGGGCGAGGACGCCATTGTACGGGTCACTGCCAACGAGGTCCGCAAGCGGCTCGCCCAGTATTACCAGGGAGCTGGCAATCACGCCAATCCGGTGATTGCGCTTCCAGCGGGCTCCTATGCCGCGGTCTTCCACTGGCACGCGACCTCGCCGCCGCCCGATCCCGCAGCGCCCGATAAGCCCAAGCCTGAATCCAAAGGCTTCGACCCACGCTTCCTCGTCGCGGGCGTCCTCCTGGTTTTGGGGGCACTTGCGATCTACTACGCCATCGGCGCCTGGTCCAAAGGCGTACCGGCCAGGACGCCCGCCATTGCCTCGCGGGGTGCCGTGAGAGCCGACCTCCTCTGGTCGAGGCTCTTCAATTCCGGCCAGAAGACTAATATCGTGGTGTCGGACGCAGTCTACAGAGAACTTCAGTACTTTCTCGGCCGCGATGTCTCGCTCAGCGAATACCTGTCGCCCGGCTATCCGACTTCGCTGCTCGCCTCCGCCAGACCGGAGGTGAAGTCCGCCATCGAGTTTTTGGGGCGGCAGCAGACCACATCGATCGGCTCCGCCACGCTAGGATCGCGCCTGCTGCTGTTCGGCAGCCGCATCGGCGGCGATCCGGTCATCCGCTATCCGCGCCACATCAACGCGCGGGAGTTCAATACCGACAACTTCATCCTTCTGGGAAGCCGCCTCAGTATTCCCTGGGAGGAGATGTTCGAGCCCTCGCTGAACTTCCGGCTGGCGATGGACTTGGGCACCCATCATTTTTATCTGCAGAACCGCGCTCCCCAACCAGGCGAGCAGGCTGCCTACCGCGAGTCTGACGACCAGGAGGAGACCTACGCCGATATCGCGCTGCTGCCCAATCTCGCTGGCACGGGAACAGTCCTCATCCTGAACGGCATCGACATGGTGGCTGCCGAGGCAGCGGGCGAGTTTGCCATCAACGGATCGCTTTCCGCCCGTCTCGCATCCGTCCTTTCCACCACCAAGAAGCAGGCCGAAATACTGATCCGCGTGCGGGCCATCGCCGGGGCCGCCCACAACATCGAGGTTGTGGCGGAGCGATAAACCTCAGGGGCGACTGCTCCCTCCGATCGATCTCCGTGACTGCTCCCTCCGATCGATCTCCGTATCGATATACACGTTTGCATCCGCGCCGCGACCGAAGAAAGGTCGCTGCGAGTAATGATCCGGTTCGCCCGCGTTAACCGACCCCCGGCTCCGACGTTAACAACCGTTTGCTACATAGCTTTTACTCGACTGTGACAGCCAAATCACATATCATCCTGGCGAACAGCTTTCCAGCCTCGCGTTAAGGGAGTAGGCCATGAAGCCAAAGAGTGTGGTAGTTCTGCTGGCCGCGGCGTGCGGCCTTTTTTATGGTCAAGGTGTCACGGGCCGCATTCAGGGCACGGTCCACGATCCGACCGGCGCCGTCGTCCCCGGGGCCACCGTGACCATCACCAACCAGGAAACCGGCTACAAGGCGGATGTTCCCACCACGCAAGCCGGCGAATATCTCGCACCCAACATCCCGCCCGGGAGATATACCGTTTCGGTGAACGCCAGCGGGTTCAAGACGGCAGTGAGCAGGAATGTCGTGGTGATCGTCGATAGCCTTTCGACGGTCGATTTCGGCCTGGAGGTCGGCACCCAAACGGAAGCGGTTCAGGTGAGCGCCACCGCTCAACTGGTAGACACCGAGACGTCGGCCATGGGCAATGACATCAGCACCACGCAGATCACCGAGCTGCCTCTGTTCGGGCGCGTGTACTCCCAGTTGGTGCAAATTATGCCGGGCGCGGTGAAGACCGGCATTGGATCTTCGGCGGAGTCGGGATCTGGCATTGGCGCCAATGGGTCCATTACGGCGGCAGTGAACGGAATCGTCTACCAAGGCACAACTTTTACTTTGGATGGCGTCAGCGACATGGAACTGGAGAACGCGTTTCAGAACGTGACGCCGCCCATGGACGACATCGCCGAGGTCAAGGTCTCCGGCAGCGGTTCGAGCGGCGACATCGGCGTGTTCGGCGGAGCGCAGGTCAATGCCATGATCAAGTCCGGCACCAACGAGATCCATGGCTCGGCCTTCGAGTTCTACCGTACCGTGGGACTGAACGCTAACACCTGGGCCAACGATTTCAACGGCGTTCCCAAGGCGCCGTATCGCGGCGATCAGTACGGCGGTTCATTGGGCGGCCCGGTGAAGAGGAATAAGATCTTCTTTTTTATGGGGTATGAAGGGCTGCGGTTGAACACCGGCAATACGTATACCTGGACGGTGCCGACCGCCATGGGCGCCAACGGCTATTTCCCGGTCAACCTCTTCACGAAGCCCATCTACGATCCGCTCACCGGGTCGTCGGCAGGATCGGGGACGAACCCCACACCTTTCCAACAGGTCACGCTGCCAAACGGAACCTACGGCTGCTCCAGCGGCGCGGCCGGCACCGCGATTCCATCGTGTGCGGTATATGCCATTCCCCCGACCCGCTGGGACCCGGTGGCGGCGAAGATGTTGGCGGGAGGAATCTGGCCGGGCGCCAACGCTGCGAATCCTCTGGCGCCGGCGAACAATTACAGCCAGAGCTTCGTCACCACCAATCCGCAGCAGAAGTTCGATGTGAAAGGCGACTTTGTGCTGTGGGGGCAGGATCGCGCGTTTGCCCGCGTCTCCTACCAGCGCAATGACCTGAACGTACCCGGGCCAACCAAGTTTGTAAACGTGGGCGAGAACGCATCGCCGAGAGACCACAACGACGTCGCCGGCTTCACGCACTGGTTCTCGCCGAAGGCGCTCAACGAGCTCCGGTTCGGCTTCAACCGGTTCTACACCTTCCACTACACCAATGACCTTGGGACGAACGAGAACAGCACACTCGGCATCGCCAACGGCAACCTCTCGCAGTTTCCCATGATCAGCGGCATCGCCCAGATGTCCATCAACAGCAACCAGAGCATCAACAACTGGCAGCAAACGGGCGGCACGGGATCTTCCGACGCGGTACGTTACACGAATGCCTACGACGTAGTGGATAACGTCAGCATCATTCACGGCCGGCACACTTTCCGCTTCGGTGGTGAATACCGGCGCCTGCAGGCTTCGGTAACCAATCCGGATCATTATCAAAACGGCAGCTACACGTTCGACCAGAGCTATACGACAAGCTGCGCGGGCAACTCGCTGTGCAGCGGCGCGAGCGGCGGGGCCGGCATTGCCGACTTTCTGCTTGGACTCCCCACGTCTGTGAACCGCGACATTGTGAACACGGCTCCGCAGACACGCTTGACGATCGCGGACGGATACTTTCAGGACGATTTCCGCGCCACCTCCAAACTCACGTTGAACCTCGGCCTGCGCTGGGACCTGATCACGATGTACAACGACGTCAATAACCATCAGTCCAACTGGAATCCGGCAACCGGACTGTTGGATGTGGCCACGGCAGGGAATCGGGGGCCCAACGTGCCCACCTACTATCGGAATTTCGCCCCGCGGCTCGGCTTCGCCTATTCGCCGGATGATGGCAAGACCGCGATCCGCGCGGCGTTCAGCATTACCAACTTCCCCGATCACTACGGCGCCGCGGGCGGGACGCTGGAGCGCAACTGGCCGTGGTTCGAGGAATACACGCTGAGCCAGCCATCCTCCAACACGCCCTGGGCGGCCCTGAGTACGCCACAGAATCTCCCCAACCCGAACTGCGCTCCCAACCTTACCACCTGCGTCACCGGCCTGCCGGGCTTCGTCCCGCAGCAGTATTCGGCCACCGTGGTTCCTTCGCCGGCAGCCAGCCTCTACTACGTGCCCTCCAGCAATCTGCCGGACAGAGCAACCATGTGGCACGTCGGAATCCAGCGCCAGCTCACCGCTTCGAGCGTCATCGATGTTGCGTATGTGGGAAGCCGGGGCACGAATCTGTTCCGGTCCATCAATATCGACCAGGCGTATCCGGGGCCGAACACCATCATCGGTACGGGCGTCCCGGCGAACATCGGCGCCTTGACTGCCAATCGCGTATTCGCCACGGTCGGCTGCACCCAGTTCAGCACCACGGCGACGCTTTCCTCTTCAGGCGGACCGGTTTGCATTGCCGGGCCGGTGGCATCGCTAGGAGCGATCAACGAGCGTGGCTCCACCGGCTGGTCGAGTTACAACTCGCTGCAGATCCGCTACACCAAGCGTTTCTCCCACGGGCTTACGGCCTTGTTGTCCTACACATGGTCGAAGGAGATGGACGACATGACGGTATTCGACCCGCTCCTCAACCAGGACCAGTTCAATCGCGCCCTGGGCAACGCCTCCGCTCCCGATGTCCCGCAACTGTTCATCGCGAGTTTCGTCTACCAGATTCCAGTGGGCAAGGGACGAGACTGGATGCGCAGCGCTCCGTACCCTCTCGAGCTGGCGCTGGGCGGTTGGGAGATCAGCGGCATCACCACGATTCAGAAAGGCGTCCCGCTGGCGGTAAGCGACGGCACCTCCAACAACGGAGGATTGAACGGAGGGTGGACGAACCGCGCCAGCTATAATCCCTCTTGCGGATCCTCTGCTCCGATTGTCAATAAGAGCAACTCGCTCTCCACCACGCTGGGGGTTCAGTGGTTCGACGTGACCTGCTTCTCCGATCACACCGCCAACTACCTTCTGGGGACTTCGGTTCCGGGGAACGTGTGGGGCCCGGGCCTGGTGAACTTCGATCTCTCCATGTCGAAGTCGGTCCGGTTCCGCGAACACATGGTACTGCAGTTCCGCGCCGATGCCTTCAACGCTCTGAACACGCCGCACTTCAGCAATCCCGGCACGACGTGCTGCACGGCGCAGAGCGCGGGTTTCGGTGTGATTACCAGCACCAACTCAGCCACACCGCCCCGACAGTTGCAGCTGGGCTTGCACTTCGCGTTTTGACCCGAGAATCCGGTTGTTGGTTGGGGGCAGGTGGCACCCTGGGGGCCGACCGGCAGCCGGCTCGCGCCGTGGCTGCCAGCCCCACCGCGCAGGTTACCGGACGGCGCCACCACGGCTTGCGCATGGGCGGCCGTTCGTAGCCAGCCACCGGGTGCTACGCTTGGGGCATGGCGCGCTATGAAATCGAAAGCGGACGCCGGCCGCTGTCTTCCGCCGCTCTGATTACCGCCGGTATCGTTCTGGTGCTGCTGCTCATTGGCGCACGATCCATGGCGAACTACGCCATCGAGATCGCGTGGTGGAAGGAGCTCGGCCAGTTCGATACGTGGGTGAGCATGCTGACCTACAGCCTGGCGCCGCTGGCTGGAGCGACCCTGCTCGCGTTCGCCGTCTTGTGGATCGCGCACGCGCGCGCGCTAAAGTTCGCGCGTACTTCGCTGAGCGAGCATCCCGTATATGCACGGCTCTCGACGCTGGTGCTGCTGGG
>Ga0126381_100001272_pt1 | contig 27176 bp, 30 predicted proteins | sample PanSoiMetPlot_28_FD_96465 | JGI IMG/M metagenome (GOLD analysis project Ga0126381, IMG submission 96465) | Tropical forest soil microbial communities from Panama - MetaG Plot_28 | ecosystem: Environmental > Terrestrial > Soil > Tropical forest > Bulk soil | place: Panama | collected 2016-02-17
GGAGGCTCTTTCACGCGAACTCGTGCTCTCGCGCGCGGCGCGCTGCTCGGCATGGTCGGCGAGCCGCAACCACGCCTCCGCCATGCTCAACAGCAGCACTCTTCTGTGGGGGTCGGCAATCCGCTCGGCAAAATCGGCGCAGGCTATCGCATTCGCCCGATACTTGGCACTGTCATCCATGAGCGCGCCCGAAATGTTTTCAAAAGATTGCCCCTCCCCGAAATGCAAATGCAGCCTGCGCGGATTGGTTCCGGATTTCGTGATTGGATCGATATTGCGCCGCGGGAACGAAGTTCAAATCGCGCCAGTTTTCCAATTCGAGATGAATTAACTGGTGGAGGCGCCCATGCACGCCTCGGAGTGCAAGAAAAACGCCGACAGGTGCAATCAGCTGGCAGCCGAGCTACCGGCAAGACATCGCGCGTTCATGCGCGATATGGCCGAAAAATGGCTCGATGCCGCCAAGGAGCTGGAGCGCGATGAGCGACAACGCTCAGCGCGCGATCTCGACCCGCAGCCGCCGGGTATTTGAGTGAGGTGGGGCAGTTGTTGTAGGGTTGTTCATGTATGCGCGGCCGTGCGGCCCGATGGAATCTGTCGCTTGTCAGACGAAAAAGATTAATCGCTTCGAGCACCGCGAGCCATGCAGGGCCGTGATAGGTGGCATGCGCCGATCTTTGTTTCACCGTCATGTCACCGCTGTGGGTTAATGTGGGTAGCGTGGGCAATTTGTTCTGCCACAAACACTTCAATAATTAGTCGCAATCCCTGCCCATAAGGGACACAATTGGCTGACCCGATCCGCTACGTCAGCTGTGGATAACTGTCAACAATCAACATACAAACAAACAGCGGATCGCGGAGTTCCTGTTCGGCCTGGCCGAACCAAGCGAGGGATGGGCGATGAGTACACAGGCACAGACACCACCGCAACCCCGACGTCCGTCGGTCTATGCGCCGGCGAACACCAATCCACTGCGGCTCGCCAGCGCGACCGTGCAGGCGGTCGATCAGCTCGGCGTTGCGACCGCGGCCGAGATCGAACGAACCGCCGACGAGATCATGCGCGGCGCAACCGAGATCGCCGCCAAGCTGCGCGAGCTTGCGAACGCGATCCGGCAGCACACCGAGATCGCCAGCGAGCAGGTCGCGGGCTTCTGCAACCGGGCGACCTCGGTATTCGAGGGCGTGGTCGAGCTGCAGCAGAAGCTCGCCGCGAACGGGCAGGCGCTCGCCGCAAGAGCAGCCAATGGGCACGCGAATAACGGCCAGGGGAATAACGGACAGGCGGCCGCCGCGAAGCTGGATGAGGAGCCGTTGGAATTGCCGGAATTCATGAAGAAGGGCCCGGCTGAGGGTGACGGCAGACTATAGGCTTCGTCAGGCTCCGTCGCTGACCGGCGCGGCGCGGAGCGGAAGGAAAGCGTCGGCGGCATAGCCCGCGAAGACGTGCGGAGACGCCCTAATGGCGCGCCGCGTGAAGCTCACGGACGAGATGCGCAAGGTTCTGGGTATCCTGGCGAGCTGCCCGGAGGGCGCCACGTTGCCGCTGTTGCTGCGCACGCATGGCTGCAGCAGCCAGGCGATCGGACAGTGCCTGGATCACAAATATGCGCGTGAGGGCCGGGAGAACGTCAGCGGCTCCGACATCATGCGGTTCTGGATCACCGAGGCCGGCGGCAAGGCGCTGGCGAAGTGAACCGTCACGCCCGTCGTCCGCGGCCTTGGAGGGGTGCAGTTCGGCCCTCACTCGTGATGCAACCGGTGCCCCGGGCGCGGGATGCGGTGAGCCTCGCAGACGTTGGTGCCTCGCGCGCAATAGTCGTTGCAGCGGCCGGGCGGCAAGGGCGGCGGCCCGCCGGTCCACAGGCTCAAGTTGCAGGTTTCCATGCAGCGGTCAAAGCCGGTGCCGCAATACTCGGCGCCCCGGTACGCGCGCGCCGCCGACGCGGCGTCCGCCGCGATCGCCAGTCCAAGAACGAGGGCCAAGATCGGCAAGCGGTGCATGCGCGCCTCCCATGTTGAACAACAAGTCCAATGCGCAGCCGTCAAATGTCGGCAGCGCCCCGGCGCCTTTTTCGTGGAGCGGAGAGCCGGAATCGTGCGCATATTACGCAAACGCGCTCGACCGCCGCAAGGGCTGCGCCCGCCCTTGGGATCCTCACCCCATAATCGTCGAGCTGATACCCGCCCGGTTGCTTGAGCGTTGCGCGTGCCTGCTCTATGGTCGTGCGTGCACGCGGCAGAGATCGCGGCGAGGAGATTTCGAGGAGGATGATGATGCGCGAAGGCTCTGCAATCGCTGCCGGGCTTGCCCTATGCGCGCTGGCGTCGGTTGCCATGACGGCATCGCCAGTGCGCGCGGCGGACGACAAATATCCCGACTGGCGCGGCGCCTGGGGCCGTTTCGTGGTGCGCGGGCTTGGCGGCCAGCCATCATTCGATCAGACCAAGCCCTGGGGGTTGGGCCAACAGGCGCCGCTCACCGCCGAGTATCAGAAGATCTTGGAGGACAGCATCGCCGATCAGGCCAAAGGCGGGCAGGGCAACTTCGTCGAGCACGCCCAGTGCCTGCCGGCCGGCATGCCGTTCATGATGGTGGCGACGCGCCCGCTCGAATTCGTGGTCACGCCGGACACGACCTACATCCTGGTCGGCGGCTCGGACCATTACCGCCGCATCTTCACCGACGGGCGCGAGTGGCCCAAGGAGATCGAGCCGAGCTATTCGGGCTACTCGATCGGCCATTGGATCGATGCCGACGGCAGCGGCCGTTTCACCGTGCTCGAGGCGGAGACGCGCGGGCCCTTCAAGGGCCGCCGCGCCTATGACGCCTCCGGCCTGCCGCTGCATTATGACAACGAGTCCGTGTTCAAGGAGCACTTGCACCAGGACAAGCGCGATTCCAACATCCTGCACGACGAGATCACCGTCTTCGACCACGCGTTGACGCGGCCCTGGAGCGTCGACAAGAAATACTTGCGCCGGAGCGAAGCGCATCCGGACTGGGTCGAGGCCTATTGCACCGAGGGCACCGCGATGGTCTTCATCGGCAAGGTAGGCTACTGGGTCAGCGCCGACGGCAACCTGATGCCGATCCGCAAGGACCAGCCGCCACCGGATCTGAAGTACTTCAAGCAAGCGCCGAGGTGAGGTGGGAGGCTTGCATGTGGCATCGAGGCTGGTGGCTCGCCGCCGTGCTCGCCGCGACCCTTGCGGCGACGAGCGTGCGCGCGGCCGACGACAAATATCCGCGCTGGCAGGGCCAATGGGTCGCGATCGTCACGGCAGGCCTCGAGGGCCGGCAGTTCAAGTTCGATCCGACCAGATCGCGCGGCCTCGCCCAGCAGGCGCCGCTGACGGCGGAATATCAGAAGGTCCTGTCGCAGAGCATGGCGGAGCAGGCGAACGGCGGGCTCGGCAACTACCCGACCGCGCGCTGCCTGCCGGGCGGCATGCCGCGCATGATGGCGACGCAGCGGCAGGAATACGTCATTACCCCGGAGACCACCTATATCCTGCTCGGCGGCGAGGATCCGCTGCGCCGCATCTATACCGACGGCCGCGACTGGCCCGCCGACCTCGAGCCGGCCTATCAGGGCTACACGATCGGCGCATGGCGCGAGCCGGATGCGCAGGGCCGCTACACGGTGCTCGTCGCCGAGACGCGCGGCTTCAAGGGCCCGCGCGCCTACGACTCCTCGGGCCTGCCGCTCGCCTTCGACAATCAGTCCGTTTTCCGCGAGCGCTTCCATCTCGACAGGGACAATCCGGACGTTCTGCACGACGAGATCACGGTGATCGACCACGCGCTCACGCGGCCCTGGAGCGTCGACAAGACCTTTCGGCGCAGCCCCAACCCGCGTCCGCGCTGGAACGAGACCTCCTGTGTCGAGGGCAACAACCAGGTGGTCATCGGCAAGGAGAACTATTTCCTGAGCGCCGACGGCGACCTCATGCCCACCAGGAAGGACCAGCCCCCGCCGGATTTGAAGTACTTCAAGCCGGCCCGCTAGCCTAAGCTGGGGGCGCTTTGACTGATATTTGATTGCTCGGCGCCCGCTGCTCCATTCTTAGGCAGCCGCCGAAAAACGATGCAGAGGCCGCACAGGGACGTCGCTTTTTTCCGCCTTGACCCACCCCGGCGTACCCCGAGAACCGCGCCTAGCCGCTTGATTCATCGGCAATACGCGACGTTTTTCCGCCGCCGGACGGGCGCCGGCGCGCGCATTGCTACGGGATGGCATGTCCATTGCACGGAGGCGGCCGGAGTTCACGTCAGCCGTTCGAGGGGGCAGCCGCCTTGCTTAAACACGACTCGAAGAGGCTCACGCTCTTCGGAACTCTGTTTGCTTAAAGTCCAACCCCAACGGGAGGCAGTGATGAAAGCTTTTCTGAGTGCAACGTTCGTGTCGGCGACGGTTCTGGCTTCGACCAGTGCTTTTGCGGCCGGCGGCTATATCCAGGCGTCGAGCGAAGTGGACCAGATCGTGAAGGAGCCCAACAAGCCGCAACTGGTCACGATGAACTCGACTGACGCCGCCAAAGGCATCAAGAACACCAATGGCGTGGTGATCCTCGATCAAAGCGGCACCTACTTCACCATCGTCGGCGTGCAGGTCGGCAGCCGCGGCGGCACGGGCCTCGTACGCCTGTGGTTCCAGACCAACGGCAAGGACGCCGACAACAGCAACTGCGAGCAGCAGGTGCCGACCCCGGATTTCACCACGGTCATGATCTCGCAGGGCGTGGGCGAATATAAGAAGGGCGACAAGGTCAATGCGATGATATCGGGCTCGGCAGCCGGCATTGGTCTCGTCTACAAGAAGCCCGCCGGCGAGCCGGCGGTGCCGAGCGTGATCTTCTCCGCCTGGAAGATCGACTGAGCGCTAATCCTCGCGAGACCTCGCGGACACACCATTGGTCGGGGGCGCGGTCGCGCGCCCCCTTCCGCTTGGATGCTTGTTGCTTATTGCTAGAGCATGTCTCGGTCAGGTGGAATCGCCTCTTGCTAGTCATGGCCGGGGGTTGTCCCGCCCATCCACGCTTGCCAGCAGCGCGAACGTGGATGCCCGGCACAAGGCCGGCATGACTCAGGTGAGGTGAGACACACATCGTTAGATCAGTCACGGGGCTGCGGCCGCCCGATGAGTTCCCCGCGGCTGCGGCGCGCCTGTCGGGGTGCCGTCGGGCTGCCGCACGAGGGTGCCAGGCGCGAAAAAGGCGCCCCAGAATCGAAAAAGGCCGCCCCAGAATGTGAGTCGGCGGCGCCGGCGCTGTGAAACCCTCCCTGTCGTCCTCCGCGAAAGCGGGCAACCTAGTAATCGTGGACATTGGTATTTGATCGAGAGCTCAACGGCCTACGGGGTTCCCGCTGGCGCCAGGATGACGGCCGGTGACCGAAATCTCATCACTGCGATTAAGAAATGTGCAGATGCGTGCTGGTGCGTCGCAATGCGCCAAGTCCTGCGGCCAGGCCGGCCGAAAATCCGGCATTTCCCGGGCATTTGGGCCGCCGCGAAAAGTTGGCACGCTGTTTGATTCCTCCCGTCCGGCATTGCCGCGGGGGGCTTGGACCTCGCGTGCTGAAGCTGTAACCGGGATCGCGCCCCTCGGGCCGGCCCCAAAGGGGGGATCAAACCCATGAAGATCGTCATGGCTATCATCAAGCCATTCAAGCTCGACGAGGTCCGCGACGCCTTGACCGCGGCCGGCATGCACGGAATGACCGTGACCGAGGTCAAGGGCTACGGGCGTCAGAAGGGCCACACGGAGATCTACCGCGGCGCCGAATACGCCGTGAGCTTCCTGCCGAAGGTCAAGATCGAGGTGGCGGTCCCCGCCGACCAGATCGAGAAGGCCATCGGCGCCATCACCGGAGCGGCCAAGACCGGCCAGATCGGCGACGGCAAGATCTTCGTTCTCAACCTCGAGAGCGCCGTGCGCATCCGCACCGGCGAAACCGACGCTGCGGCAATCTGAGCCCGCACCTTCCAACGTCTTAAAGGACAGGAGCTAAAATCATGAGGTTCAAGAAGGCTACACGTGCGGGGCTCGCGGCTCTCATTTTCGGAGTCCTGCTCGGCCTATTCCTGACCGTATCGGCAACGACCTACTCGACACCCACCTACGCGCAGGATCAGGCGGCGCCGGCGGAGGAGAACGCGGGCCCGGCGGTCGAGACGCTGCCCTGCGACTCCAAGGTCTACAAGGAATGCTCGCCCAATTCCGGCGACACCGCCTGGATGCTCACCTCGATGGCCATCGTGCTGATGATGACCGTCCCCGGCCTGGCGCTGTTCTACGGCGGCATGGTGCGCAAGAAGAACGTGGGCGACACCGTGATGACGAGCTTCGCCATCACCTGCCTCATCAGTATTCTCTGGCTGTTCTTCACCTACAGTCTGGCCTTCCGCGAGGGCGGCGACGTCTTCGGCACCGATATGGGCTGGTTCATCGGCGGGCTCGACCGCGCCGGCCTGCAGGGGATCATGAGCGACATCATGAACAACAAGGGCAATCCCAACACCCTTGCCCCGACGATCCCCGAGTCGGTCTACTCGATGTTCCAGCTGACCTTCGCGATCATCACCGCGGCGCTGATCGCCGGCTCCTTCGCGGAGCGCATGAAGTTCTCGGCCATGCTCTGGTTCATCGGCCTGTGGGCGATCTTCGTCTACTCGCCGATCGCGCACTGGGTGTGGGGTCCGGACGGCATGTTCAACTCGACCAACCCGCACAGCTTCATCAACGTGCTCGACTTCGCCGGCGGAACCGTGGTGCACGTCAATTCCGGCACCGCGGGCCTGATGACGGCTTTGATGCTCGGCAAGCGCAAGGACACCGGCCCCGCCCACAACATGGTGCTGACCATGATCGGCGCCTCGCTGCTGTGGGTCGGCTGGTTCGGCTTCAACGCTGGCTCCGCGGTGAGCGCGGGCCTGCAGGCCGGCATGGCGATGCTCGTCACGCATACCGCAACCGCCACCGCGGGCTTCACCTGGATGCTCGTCGAGTGGATGCTCAAGGGCAAGCCGACCGTCATCGGCATCTGCTCGGGCGCGGTCGCGGGCCTAGTGGCGATCACGCCGGCTTCGGGCTTCGTCGGTCCGCTCGGCTCGTTCTGGATCGGCGTCGCCGCCGGCGTCGTCTGCTACTGGGGCTGCACCGGCCTCAAGCACACCTTCGGCTACGATGACGCGCTCGACACCTTCGGGGTGCACGCGGTCGGCGGCGCCGCCGGCGCGCTCTTGACCGGCGTGTTCGCGATCAGCGAGTACGGCGGCACATCGGGCCTCATCGAGGGCAACTACATGCAGCCCGTCTATCAGCTGATCGGTGTCGTCACGGTGTTCGTCTACGACGTCATTGTGACGCTGATCCTGCTCAAGATCGTCGACATCTTCATCGGGCTGCGCGTGTCCGAGGAGGTCGAGCGCGAGGGTCTCGATCTCGCGCTGCACGGTGAGACGGTGCAGTAACCCTCCTCAAACTTCCCCCACAAGCGGGGAGGGGGAAGGCGGACGGACAACGGTTAGGGCGGATACCCGGCACCGCCCTTTCCGTCGAGAGGCCTCGGCGCAAGCTGGGGCCTCTCCCTTTTTTGGGGGGCGAACGCGGCACCGCTCACGCACATCCCGACCGCCGTTTTTGGCGCGGGGATTGCCCAAACTTTGCGGTGGACCGTGTGCGAATCCTAAGCTTTGCATTCTGGGTGTGCGCCTCCAAGGTCCGACGACGATGTCGCTTCGCCTCGCCGTGTGGCTCTTGATCACCGCGCTGATCGCTGGCCCGTCCGCCGCGAGTTTGCGTGCGGCGGCGGGCGACGACGTGGCGGCGATCGTTGCCCGCAATGTCGTCGGCGTGTCGGAGAATGTCGGCGGCATCGCGGTCGCGGTGCGCGCCGAGGGGCGCAGCCGCTTCTTCAACTACGGCATGGCTGACCGCACGCGGCCGATCGGCTCCGATCTCGTGTTCAATCTCGGCTCGCTCGGCAAGGTCTTCGATGCCGTGCTGCTCGCGCATGCGGCGGCGCGCGGGGAGCTCAGCCTCGATGATCCGGTCGCCAAGCATGTGGTCGAGCTGCGCGCGGGCGGCGACGTGCGCCAGATCACCTTGCGCCAGCTCGCCACCCACACATCGGGCTTCGTGCTGCCGCAGGACCATCCGCCCTGGCCGAAAGAGGCCTTCACGCTGCCGCAGTTCATCGCCGCGCTCAACGCCTGGAGCGCCGACAAGGATCATATGCCGGGCGCCCAGATGATCTACTCGCATGCCGGCTTCGTGCTGATCCACCTGGCGCTCGAGCGGCGCTTCGGCCTGCCGTATGGCGAGCTGATGCGCCAGCGCGTGCTCGATCCGCTCGGGCTTGCCGCGACGTCGCTGCCGGTTGCCGCCGCCGACGCGGAGCGCAATCCGCGCGGCGAGCTGCCGCGCGCGCTCGTGCGCCGCGCCGTGCAGGGCTACCTCTACGACGGCACGCCCTTTGGCGCGCCCGGCAACGTGCAGGGCTACTATCGCTGGCTTGGCACCGGGCAGATGTATGCCTCGCCGCGCGACATGGCGGTATTCGCCGCCGCCAATCTCGGCGAGCTGCCGCCCAAGGGCGGGCTGCAGGCGGCGATGCGGCGCGCGCAGCGACCGGAATTCCCGCTCGGCGAGGGCGCCGACCAGGCGCTCGCCTGGCTGGTGCAGCGCGGCACAAATGGCGCAGACGACACTATCGTCGAGAAATACGGCGGCCTCGACAACGCCACCGCCTATATCGGCCTCATGCCCGAGCGCACGCTTGCGGTCGTGCTGCTTGGTAACCGCGGCAGCCTCGCGCTGTCGGCCGCGGGCCACGCCGTGTTGCGCGAGCTCGCGCAGCGCTCGTAATCTCTTTCTGTTAGGTGAGTAGGGCGTCCCGCCCTTCTGCCCGCCGGCGTGAGAGGCTTTTGCGTCCCTAACGATATATACTAATGGCAACGCAAAGCCGGGAGGATCATCATGCTCAAGCAAAGCGTGGTCGCCGCTGCCTTGACGATCAGCAGCGCCGCGGTCGCCGCCGACAAATTTCCGAGCTGGCCGGGGCAATGGAGCCGCGTCATCGTGCCGGGAGTGGGCGGGCAGGGCGCCTTCGATCAGACCCGGCTCTGGGGTCGCGGGCAGCAGGCGCCGCTGACGGGGGAGTACCAGAAGGTTTTCGAGGACAGCATGGCGGACCAGGCCAAGGGCGGGCTCGGCAACTATCCGTCCTCCCGCTGCCTGCCGAGCGGCATGCCGCGCATGATGTATTTCGGCGCGCAGGAATACATCATCGAGCCCGGCGTCACCCACATCCTGGTCGGCGGCGGCGTCGATCACACGCGCCGCATCTTCACCGACGGACGCGATTGGCCCGCCGAGATCGAGGCGACGTTTGCGGGCTACTCGATCGGCCGCTGGATCGATACGACCGGCAGCGGGCAATTCGACCTGCTCGAGGTCGAGACGCGTGCCTTCAAGGGCCCGCGCGCCTTCGATGCATCTGGCCTGCCGCTCGCCTTCGACAACCAGTCAATCTTCCGCGAGCGCTTCCATCTCGACCGCAGCGATCCGGAGATTCTGCACGACGAGGTCACCGTCATCGACCACGCGCTGACGCGGCCCTGGAGCGTCGACCGCAGATACATGCACAACCGCGATCTCACCGCCCAATGGCCCGAGGGCTTTTGCGTCCTGACCAACGTCAACGTCATGATCGGCAAGGAGAACTACATAATGAGCGCCGATGGCTTCCTGATGCCCGCCAAGAAGGATCAGTCTCCGCCGGATTTGCGCTATTTCAAGCCGCCGCCGCAGAGATGAGCCGGAAAGCCTGCCGGGATTCGATCTCCAGCAAGCCTATTGATTGATCATAAAATCCCGTAGGCCGGAAAAATCCGCCAACCAGAAAAAACTTAAATTGGTCACGTGATGCCCAAGGTGATATCAACTTGTCGTCCCGGGTAAAGTAGTTGTTGCTATCGTACAGGCCGGTAGTCAGTTCTCAGCGAAAGCCGCCAGTCGCTGTCAACCAAACATCACCCAAGCTCGCATCAAAACGAGGCCAGCCATGAAAAGAGTCATCCTTGCGGTCGCAGTGTCGTCGCTGTTCGCCATCGGTTCCGCGTTCGCGCAGGATACGTGCGAAAGCAAGGCGGTCGGAAAAGACGGCAAGCCGCTCGCCGGCGCCGCTAAGACCGCCTTCGTCAAGAAGTGCAAGGCCGACGCCTGTACGCCCAAGGCGGTCGGGTCCGACGGCAAGCCGCTCGCCGGCGCCGCCAAGGCGAGCTTCTTGAAGAAGTGCGAGGCGGACGCGTAGGCACCGCCGATTTGGCGGCGATCCTTTTGCGCGGCAGCGGCGCTCGCCGTGGCGAGCCCGGTGTTCGCGCAACAGCAGGCCGTGAAGACATGCACGGGCGGATGGCGCGCCTACCCTGTCCTTGTCGTCCCCGCGAAAGCGCATAGGCGCTAAGATTAGGCACGGCGATGCGGCTTGGTACTCCCTCCCCCCTTGTGCGGGAGGGAAGGGAGGGGTGGTAGTTAGGTCACGCAGGAGCGGCCGCTAACAACGACCCTCCATTCCCCACAAGGGGGAGGGGAGGAGCTTTCCGGCTTTCGCGGGAATGACCGGAGGTCCGCGCTAGCGCGGCGCCAAAAGCTTGAACCGCAGCGCCTGGGCGATGCGCCGGCGGCGGAAGCCCAGGGCGGGGTCGTGGGCGAGGCTGATGAGATTGTCGCCCGCCTTGATCGGGTCGAAGCCGAGGAGCCGCAGCGTCCGCCGGGCAAGCCAGGCCGTCTGCGCCAGCAACAGCATCTGGAATCCGAGCTCGCGGAACACCGCCGGCGCGGGGTCGCCGCGCCGCAACGCCTCCGCCTGATCGCTCGGCCAAGGTCCCGCCCCCTTGACGCCCAGAACCTCCCGCCGGATCGTGTGGCGCAGCTCGAAGAAGCGGCGCAGGTTGCGGCTGAGGAGCTTGGCGATGTTCCAGGCGATGCCAACGAGGATCAATTCCACCACTACGGCTTCGGGCCAGCTCAGGTCGGAATCGAGAACCCACAACATCGAAGACTCAAAGCTCCGCCGTACTTGGTTGATTTTGGCATCTTGGCGAGCGATGCGCTAGATTGATGGGCCCAAAAGTCGCACCGAGTCGCAGCATGAGCGAGAACGAAGGTTCGGTCGAGGCGATCGAGCGCAAGCTGCGGGCGCTCGCCTTGGTGCTGGCGGACCCCGCCGCGACCGAGCACGAAAAGGCGAATGCCCGCTCGCTCAAGCAGCGCCTCGAGGAGCGGCTCGCGCGCTCGGCACCCGACAAGGGCGCCGACTTGCTCTTCCGACTCGGCCGGGCGATGCGCGACTTGAGGCAGTCGGTCGAGCCATCCACCCCCAAGGGCGACTGGACGGACCACGCCTTCCGGCTCGGCCGCCTGTTCCGCCGGGGGCTCAAGAAGTAGCGAGCGCTGTGGTCACAGCCCGCGGGCGACGCGGAAGCCGTCGTTGTAGGAGGACTCGTACCTGTATTCCCCGGTGCGGGCGGCGGAACGCAGCTCGCTTGCGGAATCCGCCCAGGAGCCGCCGCGCAGCACGCGGCCGTCGCAGCTGCCCTCGACCCAGGCGGAGCCGTCGGCCGGCGCCTCGGCGGTGTAGTCGTCGTGCCAGCAATCTTCGACCCACTGCGTGACATTGCCGTGCATGTCGTAGAGGCCGAAGGCGTTCGGCGGGAAGCTGCCGACCGGCAATGTCTTCTTGCGGTTCACCTCCGAGGGGCCGGCACCGTCCTCGCTGCCGTCATAGTTCGCGAGCTTGGGCGAGATGGTGTCGCCCGTCGAATATTTCGTCGTCGTGCCGGCGCGGGCGGCGTATTCCCATTCCGCCTCGGTCAGCAGCCGATAGGGCTTGCCGGTCTTCCGCGCGAGCCATTTCACGTACTCCTTGGCCATGTCCCAGGAAATGTCGATGGCCGGACGGCGGCCACGGCCCCAGCCCTGGTCATCGGGCCGGTAGCCGCCGCAGCCGCCCTCCTTCACGCAGTTGCCCCATTCATCGAACGTGATGGCGAACTTGCCGACCGCGAACGGTGCCGCGATGGTGACGCGGTGCTGGGTCTCCGCCTGCCCCGCCTCGGGTGGCGAGCCCATGGTGAACTCGCCCGCGGGGATGATGACCATTACCGGGCAGCGGGCGCAGTCCCGAAACTCCTTGTGCGCGGCGGTACGAGCCTCGAGGTGCGGCCGCGCCGCGTGCAGCTCGCCTCTATGCGGCTTGCCAAGGAGCGGCTGCGTCAACGCGATCATCGCGCTGCCGGTGGTCAGCAGCGCTTGTAGCTTCTTCGCCATCACTGATCTTCCAGGTAGAGCGCGTGGCAGGTGTCGCAGGCGATGCGCAGCTCGCGGGCGCGCGATTTGACGTCGTCGGCGGTGGTCGCGTGCGCCAGCGCATCGGCGCTTTTGGCCGCGGCCTCGGCCTGGCGGTAGAAGTCGGCAAAGCTCGTCCACACCTCGGGCGAGGCGAGCGTCACGGTTTCCGGCGGCGCCTCGGCATTGGGCTTCCACTGGTTGGAGCCGGGCGGGAAGAGATGCGGGAAGGCCAAGAGCAGCACCGCGATCGCGTCCGCCTGCCTATGGACACCGGCGCGGTCGATGTCGCCGCGCCCGATCATCCGCTCGATCTCGGCGAGCTTGTCGCAGACGGTGTCCTTGAGGGTCTTGCGCGCGAAGATCGCGTCCTGGTCGGTACTGGGCGCGCCGGCAGCCACGCTCACCGCGAGAGCCAGGAGCGTGCCGCAAAGGGCCGCCCGGCAGGAGCCGGCACGATCGAGCATTCAACCTCCCTCGGTCGGCGAGTATGCCGGCGTGGCTCTTCGCGCGCCAGGGGGAGGTTCTCAGGCAGGTGCCGGTTCGGCCAAGTCCTCGTCGTCGGGCTCGTCCTCGAGCGGAGCCATGGTACCCAACAGTCCGGTCGCGAGCGTGATCTTGCACTTGGCGTTGCTCGGGTTGAGCGGGGCCAGCTGCTCCTCGCGCGAGCGCGTGGCGAGCGTCATCCCGACGCGGCCGCCCAGGCGCACCAGATCGTCCTCCTCGCAGCTCGCCGCGATGGCGAGACCGAGCGAATGCAGGTGGCTACGGCGATAGCAGAAGAGCGCCAGCATGGCGCGCAGCTGCGGCGGCACTGTCGCCACCAGCACCGGCAGGCCGTGCCTGTTGGCCCGATAGAGCTCGCCGAGCAATTCCTCACGGATCGGACAGACGTCCTCGTAACTTGCGTCCCCCAACATTCAAGTCTCCCCGCCATTCTGGCTCGAAGCACAGAATGCGACAGAATTCATTAACGAGGTGTTAACTCTCGCGGGAGAACTGGGCTGATTCTAGATTACCGGAGAGAAGAGAACTCTGAGTCATGCCGGCGACGAGCCGGCCATGACAAGCATTTCAAGCACCGCCCAACAACGCGCAGCTCTTCGCGGCCTTGGCGAGATCGACGCGGTGGCCGAACGGGTAGCCGTAGTCCTCGAACACGTTGCTCCACGCGAAATATTTGCGGAACGCGGGCTCGCGGTCGCGCAGGTGGGAGATGATCTCGAAGATCAGATCCTCCTTGAGATAATAGCTGCGGCCATCGGAGATGCCGCTCAGGATGCCGTCGAAGAAGGCGAGCGACTCGTTCTCCTTCGCCATCGACCAGTCGGAGCGGTCGACGCCGGCGAGCTTGGTGACCGCGTCGATCTCGGCGAGCTCGCGCACGAACTGCAGCTCCTGCATGTCGTCGCGCGCTTTCTTCGGATCGCCGGGCAACACGCCCAGGCGCTTGAGGCGGTACGCGTTCTCGGCCTTGAGGGCGTCCGCAATGGTGCGTAGCGCCGCGGTGTCGGGTTGGCCCCGTGGCGTGCACTCGAGCAGGCGGCTCAGGATTAGCTTCTCGTTCGCCGCAAAGCTTGGGCCCTCCGCGAGCTTGCGGTAGGTGCGCTGCCGGTTGAGCTCGGTGAGTGCAATGCCGAGGCGCGCATTGGGCAGGTACGGGAACAGCTTGGGATCGAGCGTCACCGTATTGTCGTGGAAGAGACGCGGATCGAGATAGGGGCTGACCGGGCTGCCGGAGGGATAGATCAAATCCTTGTAGACGCCAGTCTTGGCGGCATTGGCCTGGAAGGCCGCGTAGTTCCTGCCTTCCTTCTGGCCGATGCGGTCGTGCGGGAAGGTGTCCTGCACCGAGCCGTAGTAGCCGGGCCAGAGCGGATAGGAATCGTAGATCGGCCGCGCGTCGGCGCCGTGGCAGCGCGAGCATTTGGCGTCCTCGGCCGAGGGCCGCCAGGCGCGTCGCTCGGCGGCCGGCAGCATGTAGGCGTGCAGCTCGAACTTCGCGCCCTCCCAGTCGAACGACATGGTCTCGAGCAGGTCGTAGCCGGGCTGCCGCGCGTCGCCGGTGAAGGTCAGGATCAGGCGCGCGTCATTGGTAAACAGGATCACGCGCGGATATTCGGGCGAGATGCTGCTGCGGAAGGGGCTGCGGCTGTCGTACACGAAGGTAAAGTTCTCCCGCAGCTCCCGCGGCAGGAGCGGAATGAGCTCGCTGATGGAATCGACCGGGTGGCCGGTCTGCGGATCCTTCTGCAGGAGCGCCTGCAGGCGCGCCTCGGTGAACGGCTCATCGGCCGCGGCCGGGAGGGTGAGCCACGGCGCGAGCGTGAGCAGCGCAGGCAGAATGAAACGCCAAACCATTTCGGGTCTCTTGCGATCCGGTTGATGCTCCCCCTTTGTCGTTTGCAGCGCGGCCGACGTTCATGCCGCTTGCTCGCGCCGAGGCTGTCGATTTGTTCATCCGCGCCAAGGCCTTGGCCGCAATCATGCCGAATTTGGCTCCTGAACCTCCGGCGATGATGCGCCGACCAATGTGCGGAAGAGTTGATCTGACACCTAAGGAACAATGCCATGTCGACCCGCACTTCGATCTTCGCACTCGCCGCTGTGGCTCTTGCGGCCACCGCACTTGTTGCAACCGCCGCCTCGGCCAAGCCGACCGGCGTGACCCCCAAGACCCCCAAGATCCCGGGACTCGTTGTCGGCCTTCCGGTGAAGCCGGGGCCGGTCATGGGCGTTCCGGTGAAGCCCGGCCCGATCATGGGCCTTCCGGTGAAGCCCGGCCCGATCGTGGGCCTTCCGGTGAAACCGGGCCCGGTCTTGGGCATTCCGGTGAAGCCGGGCCCGGTCATGGGCATTCCGGTGAAACCGGGCCCGGGCCCGATCACAGGCATCGTCATTCCGCCCGACCACGACCACGACCACGATCACGACCACGATCATGATTGGGATCATGATCACGATTATTGGTGGTGGCATCACTTTCACCGCCCGGTCGTGATCGAGGAGCCGGTCTCCTCGCCGGTCGTGAGCGTGCCGTCGAGCCCCGGACCCTGCACCTGCCTGACCAAGACCTACCTCCAGGACGGCAGCGTGATGTTCAAGGACCTCTGCACCAAGGAAGCAGCGATCGCCACGCCGGACGAGCTGCGCGCGCAAGCGCAAGGCAACTGACCAAGCCTCCGGCGATCCGCCTGGCCACGGATCGCCGGACCTACATTGCGCCTTCCTCGTGCGCGGCTATTCTCTGCAACGCCACGCAAGAAGGAGGACGCCATGAAGCTTGGAGGAACGGCCATCGCCGCGGCGGTGGCGGCTATGCTCGTCGCCGCACCAGCGTGCGCGCAAAAATATCCCGACCTCAAGGGCCAGTGGACCCGCCTCACCAAGGTGCCGGTCAAGGGTCAGCCGTCGTTCGACCAGACCAAGCCGTGGGGCGCCGGGCAGCAGGCGCCGCTGACGCCGGAGTATCAGAAGATCCTCGACGCCAATCTCAAGGACCAGCAGAACGGTGGCCACGGCAGCTTCACCGGCTGGACCTGCCTGCCTTACGGCATGCCGATGATGATGTACGCGTTCGCCGCGATGGAGATCGTGGTGACGCCGGACACGACCTACGTGCTGATCAATCATCAGGACGCGATGCGGCGCATTTATACCGACGGCCGCAGCATGCCGGCGAATGCCGAGCCGACCTTCGCGGGCTATTCGATCGGCCGTTGGATCGACGAGAAGGGCGACGGCAACTACACCGCGCTCGAGGTCGAGACCAAGAATTTCAAGGGGCCGCGCTTCTTCGATGAATCGGGCTTGCCGCTGCACGCCGACAACCAGTCGGTGTTCAAGGAGCGCCTCTCACTCGACCCCGCCAACAGCGACGTTCTGCACGACGAGATTACGGTGACCGACCATGCGCTGACGCGCCCCTGGACGGTCGTGCGCGACTACAGCCGCGTCAAGGCGCAGCGCCCCGTGTGGCTCGAGTTCTCCTGCGCCGAGAACAATCCGCATGTGCGCATCGGCGGTGACAACTATTATCTGAGCGCCGATGGTTTGCTGATGCCTGCCCGCAAGGACCAGCCCGCGCCGGATTTGCGCTACTTCAACAAGGCGCAGCAGTGATCGCGCGCTTTCGAATCCCTCCCCTGAGAAGGGGAGGGTGGCGCCCTCAAGCGCGTTTACGCGCGTCTTCGAGGGGTTAGGCCTGACCAATCGGCGAAGCGCTTGTTTGTGGTGGGACCCCCACTCGACCGCTGCGCGGGGTCGACCTCCCCCTTTCGGGGTGAGAGAGCTACCCCTTCACATCGGTCTCCGGGCGGTCGTCGCCTTTGGCGACCTCGTCGTGCCAGCGGCCTTCCTTGTCCTCGTAGGTGATGCCGGTGGTGACGCCGGGCACCACCTGCTCGCGGGCGGCGCGCTCGGCCGCCTTGCGGGCGAGGTCGTGGGAGGGAAACGTCTCGGAAAAGACTCCCTCCACCCTATAGGCCCAGCCGCCGTCATGCTCGACGATCTCGTAGACGACCTTGCTCATCGCTGCTCTCCGGTTGCTTGCGGTCAACGCGCCGCCATGGAGAAAGGTTCGGCAGAGTAGCCACCCCCGCCTAAAACGTAAATTCGTCGCCGCGGCGGGTGCCCTGCGAGACGTCGAGGAACAGTTCCTCGAGCGGGATGCGCCGCCGGATCAGGCCCTGCTCGTGCGAGAAACCGACGAGTGTTTCCAGGGTCTTGCGGTTGCGCCCGGTCAGGCCGTATTCCCACGGGTCGGGACCGAACAGTCCCTCCTGCTCCTCCCAGGCCTCGCGGTACCAGACCAGCGGCACGATGCGCGGATTCTCCAGGCGGCCCATGGCGTATGCCTTCGCCTCATTGAAGGCGTGGAACATGTTGATCGGCACCCACGGATATTTGTCAACGATCTCCTGCTTGATGCCGAGCGTGTGCATGATCGGGAACACGCCGGTCTTCTTGAAGTAGTTCATTTCCTCGGTCTTGTAGTCGGGGAAGAGCCGCCCGACGCGCGGATCGTTCTCGCGCAACGGTTTGATCAGGTCGGAATGCAGCACCGCGTCGAGCTCACCGTCCACCAGCATGCCAATGATCGATTTCGACGGCGGCACGCGCGATACCTTGACCTCCGGCGGCAGTGCGAGGTCGACGTCCTCTTCGAGCTCGGTGAACCATTCGATCGACTTGAACGGCACGCCGTATTCGTGCTCGAGGATGCCACGCATCCACAGCGCCGCGCTGATGAGAAAGAATTTGACCCCGACCTTGCGGCCGATGAGGTCGGTCGGCTTGCTGATGCCCTTGCCGGTGTTGATGAAGGCGAAGCCGTGGCGGAAGCGCCGGTGCGGGAAGACGGGCAGTGCGTGGAACGGCAGGCCGCGGTCGCGCGCCGCGATGTAAGAGGAGCATGAGACCTCCGACATGTCGAAGTCGTGATTGCGCAGGAATCGCCAATGGCGCGTGGGCGAGTCCATCGCGGTCAGCACCTTGAGGTCGATGCCGTCGGGGCGGACGAGGCCCTCCTTCAGGGCGCGCATGATCTCGTAGTCTCCGCAGGCGAGCGACAGTTCAATTCGCGTTGTCATTTTGATTCTCGGTCGAAGGCGGCTGGGAAGCTCGCCACTTGCGTCATGGAGGGAGGGCGTTCACTATCATCGACGCGAAAAGAAAGTCTAGCAACCTGCGATACTTTGGCGCACTCCCGGAACAGCGGAGACCGGCTTTCCGAAAAGGACATGCGCCGAGGCAAAGTCGGAGAGGAAGTTGGAGAGGAAGCATGAGGAGGTGGGCCGTTCTACTATTCGCGGTGCTGCTCGGCGGCCCGAGCTTTGCGGCTGACTCGGTCGAAGCCTTCTACAAAGGCAAGACCCTGCAGCTCCTGATCGGCTTCGGCGCCGGCGGCGGCTATGATCTCTACGGACGCGCGGTGGCGCGGCATCTCGGGCGCTTCATTCCGGGTAATCCCTCGATCGTGCCGCAGAATATGGCGGGCGCCGGCAGCGTGCGCGCGGCGAGCTATCTCTACAATGCGGCGCCCAAGGACGGCACCGTCATCGGCACGTTCTCGCGCGGCATTGTGGTTGACACACTGATCGGCGCCGACAAGGCGCCGTTCGATGCGCAGAAGTTCGGGTGGCTCGGCAGCGTCACCAACGAGGTGAGCGTGTGTGGCTTCAGCCGCGCCTCCGGCATCGCCACGTTCGACGACATGCTCAGCAAGGACGCGACCGTCGGCGGCTCGGGCGCGGCCGACGACCTCGCGGTCTATCCGAACGTGTTGCGCAGCGTTTTCGGCGCCAGGCTCAGGCTCATCACCGGCTATCCGGGCACGGCCGACATTCTGCTCGCGGTCGAGCGGGGAGAGCTCGGCGGGCTCTGCGGCTGGTCGTGGAGCACGCTCAAGAGCCGCAGCAAGGCGCTCTACGAGTCGAAGGCGATTGCGGTGCCGCTGCAGCTCGGCCTCGAGCCGCACGAGGATTTGCCCCACGTGCCGCTGGTGGTGGCGCTGACGAAAGACCCGGTGAAGGGCGCGATCCTGGAGCTCGTCTTCTCGCGTCAGACTATGGCCCGCCCCTTCGCGGCGCCGCCGGGCCTTCCACCGGAGCGGTTGCAAACGTTGCGCGCAGCCTTCGACGCCACCATGCGCGACAAGGATTTTTTGGCCGAGGCGCAGCAGCTCGACCTCGAGGTGCGCCCGGTGTCGGGGGAGGCGATCGACGCGCTGGTGGCAAAGCTTGCCGCGACACCGGCGGAGATCAGGGCGCTCGCCGCCAAGGCGAGCGCGGGCGGGCAATAGTTGGGTGCGTGAAGCGTTTCACTCCCTCTTCCCGGAGGGGAGAGGTGGGGTGAAGGCTCGGTATTTCCGTTGTCACTAACGCCGGGGCCCCTCATCCCGCCCTCTCCCCTGGTGGAGAAGGAGTAGAGAGGCCCTCGCGTTTTCTCAACGAAAGAAGCCCTCGCACTTCTAACTCACAACCGCGCCGCCGCGAAGGCGCGCGCCCACATCGCACAGATCCCGGAGCGGACGATGTCGGCGATGGTGAACTCGACCACCGGCACCGGCAGGCGCTGCGTCTTGATGAGCTGCAGGATCGTGTAGAGACCCGAGGTTTCCTCGAGGTCGCATTGGCTGATGTCGCCGTTGATGACGACGCTGCAGTCCTCGCCGATGCGCGTCAGGAACATCTTGATCTCGGCAGCTGTCGTATTCTGCGCCTCGTCGAGCAGCACGAAGGCGTCCTTCCAGGAGCGGCCGCGCATCACCTGAAACGGCACCATCTCGATGTGCCCGCGTTTGACCGCGATGTCGTAGGCGGCCTGGCCGATGCGCTCCTTGATGGCCTCGGCCACGGGCGCCACCCACGGCGCGAACTTGTCCTCGAGCGAGCCGGGGAAGAATCCGAGCGAGCGCCCGCACGGCACGTTGGGGCGGGTGAGGACGATCTTGGAGATCTGCCGGTTGCGATAGAGGTCGGCCGCGTAGTTGGCGGCCATCCAGGTCTTGCCGGTGCCGGCCGGGCCGAGCACGACGACCTGCGGGCTTGACATCAGGGCATCGAGATAGTCGCCTTGGGTGGGGGTGAGCGCCTTGATCGGGGGCGGCGTGCGCTCGGCCTCGAACTTGGCCGCTTGAAACTCGATGATCTCGGCGGTTCCAAGCGAGCGGGCGATACGGCGTTTTTTCTTGGACATTTGCTTACCCAAGGGCAGACTCCTTTTGCTGAACCGAAGGGAGGCATCACGCCGCCGCGCTGCGCGCGCGCGCACATCCGGGATGGGAAGCTGAAGGACGTTGGGAGGCGGCGTGGGATGAGGCGGCGCGGGCGGCGTCGGGCAGGGATCCGTTGGTTGCGGATGCGTCCCCCTGCTCATCGATTCACCATCTACGAGCCGCCATGGGGAGAGAGACTAGCTGATTCTTATGACAGTTTGAAGGAAATGCACCGCTTTGTGGCAGGGCGAATCGTTACCATGCGGTTACCGAATGCCGATCAACAATGGAGGCCGAGCATGAAGCTGGCGGGTCTGTCGCATATCGCACTGTTGTCCATCGCGCTGGCGCCTAACGCGAGCTTCGCGGCGACCGATGAGCAGAAGCAGTTCGCCTGGAGCGTGATCGAGCGCAACGCCACCTCGGTGGCCAAGATCGGGGACTCGCTCTACTACTTCGCCGAGCTCGGCATGCAGGAGTTCGAGAGCACCAGGCTGATGAAGGAGGTGCTGGAGAGCGGCGGCTTCACGGTCGAGCTCGGCGCCGCCGGCATGCCGACCAATCTCTGGGCGCATTGGGGCAACGGCCATCCGGCGGTCGCCATCGTGACCGAGATCGATGCTCTGCCGGAAGGCTCGCAGACCCCGATGGAGCTTTCGCGCAAGCCGCTGGTTGCCGGCGCGCCGGGCCACATGGAGGGGCACAACACCCATGGCGGGGTCGCTGCAGCAGCAGCCTTCGCGGTCAAGGAGGCGATGGCGCGCTACAACATTCCGGGCAGCGTCATGCTCTCGCTCGGCCCCGCCGAGGAGCAGCTCATCAGCCGTCCCTATATCGTGCGCGCCGGCTACTTCAAGAACGTCGACGCGATCATCTATCTGCACATCGGCGATCAATCCGCGACCGGCTACGGGCTCGCCAACTACGCCTCGATCAGCGCCAACTTCGCGTTCCACGGCAAGACCGCGCACGGGGCGGTCGATCCCTGGGACGCCAAGGACGCGCTCGACGCGGTAGAGCTGATGGATGCGGGCGCGGCGTTCCTGCGCCAGCAGCTGCATCCGACCTACCGGCTGCACCGCGTCATCACTAATGGGGGCGTGCAGCCGAACGTCATTCCGGATCTGGCCGAGGCCTGGTGGTGGGTGCGCGACGCCAACATGTCGGACGCGAAGGAGACCTTCGAGAAGCTCATCAATGTGGGGAAGGGCGCGGCGCTGATGACCGGCACCAGCGTCGACTATCAGATTGTCGCGGCCGGCTGGCCGCAGCTCGGCATGAGGGCGATCGCGGCGGCGATCCAGGGCAACATCGACAAGGTCGGCATGCCGCGCTGGAGCGAGGAGGAGGTGCGCTTTGCCCGTGAGCTGCAGAAATCCGCCGGCCGCCCAGAAGTGGGCCTCAAGCCCACGGTGACGCCGCTCGGCGGGCGGCCACAATCCTATGCCTCCAACGACAATGGCGACGTATCCTGGAGCGTGCCGGCGGGGCTCATGTCGTTCCCCGCGATCGTGCCCGGCATCACCATTCACGAATGGCATGCCGCGATCACGCCGACGAGCTCGATCGCGCACAAGGGCATGGTGACGGGCGCCAAGGTGCTCGCCGCCTCGCTCCTCGATTTGCTGACGCAGCCTGAGCTCTTGCAACGGGCGCGGCTCGAGTTCGATCAGGCCGTCAAGGCGACTCCCTATTTCCCGATCCTGCCGGCAGATGCCAAGCCGCCGCTCGATCTCAACAAGGCGATCATGGAGCGCTACCGCCCAGAGATGCGGAAGTTCTATCTGGCGGAGCGCCCGCGGTTGAATTGAGGTGTCTTAACCTCTCTTCCGAAGGGGAGAGGTTAAGAGAGCCCCCTCAGCTCGTGATCGGCACGACGGTGTCTTCCAAGATGCGCCAGTAGCGGTTCTCGACCCGCACCAGCACGATGCGCTGCGCGAAAGTCCGCGCCAACACGTGCAGCATCTCCATCACGTGCGGGGCGCGCCAGGCATTGGGCGCGCGCGGGTCGCAATTGGCCACGATGGTGTCGGCGTCGGGCTGGAAGAACACCACGTGACAGCGCTCGGGCTTGAGCTCCGCGCCCATGTACGGCGCCATGAGCCAGCCGCACATGAACTCCCGGCACGGCTGCGGGCGGTCGGGATAGACCTTGCAGCCCTTGCCGATCGCGCAGTTGGGGCAATCGACCCAGGCGGTCTTGTAGAGTTCCGGCACCGCCATCATGCGGCAGCACGCGGTGCATGTGCCGCACGATTTTCCGGAAACGGGAACGGGATCGCTCATCGGGCGTACTGTAGCCCGCATCGGGGCGTTCTTCACGCCCGTCTTCGACGGCCTATGGAGCGTCAGCGGAATGCGGGAGCGGCGGCCCCGGATTACGTTTGCGCTTCATCCGGCCTATGACGGGGCGCGGCGTCAGGGCGACCAGCTGCTGACTTTGAAGTTCACCCCGGCGCGGAAGATGCTGTCGGTGAAGGCGTGCGTGACGGCGATGCTGTCGGCGTTGTTCGGCGTCGCCGGGATGGTCGGGATGAGGTGCCTGACGTAGACGAACAGATACTCGGCCTTGACCGAGACAAAATCGGTGAATGCGTATTCGAAGCCGGCACCTGCAGCGACCCCGGGCTGGATCGTGTTGCTGCTCACCGCGGTGATAACGGTGTTGTTGAAGTGCCCCATCGAGTCGGTGGCCTTCAGGTTCTCGAGGGCGAGACCGCCGGTCAGGAAGAAGAGTGTGCGGTCGGAGAACAGCGTCGATCCCCAGCGCAGCCGCACCGTCGAGAGAAACGAGGCCTGAATGGAGTCGGTCATCGTATCGCGCGGATCGATGTGCGGAATATTGGTCAAGCTGCGCGAGGCAGTGCCACCGAGCCAATTGACGTCGGCCTCGATGCCGAAGACGTTGCCGCTCGTTCCCTGCAGATTGTAGCCGACCTGCAGCCCGCCAATGAATCCCCCCGGATTGAGCGTCGTGGCGGAGGCGGCATCGATGGACATAGCTCCCTCCGCGCCCGCGGGAGCCGCGGCCGGATCGGCCCAGCCGGTATCAGTTGTCGTGGTGAACTTGTCGGAGCCCCAATGGCCGCCGGCATTGCCGCCGACATAGAAGCCGGTCCAATTGTAGAGACGCGGCGGCGGCGCCTTGTAGGGGGTGGCCGCAATTGCCGACGGAAGCTCGAGATCGCCCGCAATCGCGGCGCCCGTCATCCCCAATGTTGCGCCAACCAGTGTTAGGCCCAACGCCTCCAGCGCGACGCCCCCCGGCAACTTCCTCATTCCGTCCCCCGCCCGTTCTTGTGGCTATTGCGCAATGGTACATGCCAAAAGCGCGCCTGGCTGTTGCGGTCGGGCAACATCTGCGGGGAATCTTCGACTTTTCCTCGGGTTCCCCTCAGGTCGGGTTGCGGTTGCGCCCGACGCGCACCTCGATGTGATCGCGGGGAATGTTGGGGTCGGCGAGCGTCCCGGTGCGCTGCATCAGGCCGGCATCGGCAAAGACCTTGACCATCATGGCGACCGGCCGCAGCACACTCGGCGTTGTGATCTGCCCCGCATTGACCATGAGCGAAAGGCCGACCGGCTCCTTGCTGTAGGTTGCCTCGGCAACGCCGCCTTCGGGAAAGTCCCAGCCGGCGGCGCGCAGCACGCTTACGATCTGCTCGCCGATATTCCTGCCCTCCGGGTCGCCGGCGATGCAGACGACGGAGAACTTTTGGCCCTTGAAGGGTGCCAAGGTGCCGATGATCGCCTTCTTTTGCGACTCGGTCAGGCTGCGGGGGGAGCGCTCCTGCAGGCGCGCCACTTGCTCGCTGCTGCGCGCCACCGGCTCGGGGGGCTCCGCCGGCGGCGGCGCCTCCATTTTCTCTGCCTCTGCTGCGACCTGGGCCTCGGCTTCGCGGCGAGCCGCGGCCGCGATTCGTTCCGCCTCGAGCCGCGCCTGCGCGGCCTGACGTACTTTCACGTCCAGCGCCAGCGCCGCCATATCGTCGTGTATGGCCAGCAAGGCGTCCTTGCGCCAGCCATAGACTTTGGACAGGACCTCGCAGCCCGCGAGCAGGACCAGGAAGGCGAATCCGGCCCAAAAGAAGATGTCGCCCCATTTGGCAGCACCCTCGATCGAGTTCCAGCCGGGCCACCAGGACATGTCCCCCATCCGGACCGCAGCCGCGGCCCGCCTCTTCGGTCTTTGGCTCATAAGAGCCGTTGTTTCATAAGAGACTTTTGGCTCACAAGATAGCAGACCGCTCGGCCAGCGCACCCCTCTGGTCCGCGGCAATGAGTTGCGGGGATGAGCGTTTTCGCTTAATTTATCATGGCATTGGACCACCCGAGGCCGAGGTGGGGCCGGGTACCTTCGTGACCCTCGGCCGGGCGAGGCGGCAATGATCAGTGCGAGCACAGCAGCGGCGCTGCAGCCGCCCCGGATCCTGGAACGCCAGGCCGCCGAGTGGCAGGGCCTGCGCGCGCTGAGCATCAAGCTCACCTGCAACGAGCCCCTGGAGTTCAAATGCCTTGAGCCGCGCCACTTCCTGGTGGCGCTGGAGCATACCGAGCGCTACGGCGGTGAGACCAACGTGGAGGGATTACCCAAATCGACCCGCCGCGATCTCGCCCACAAGCTTGCCTTCATCCCGGCGGGCTGCGCCTTCTCGGGTTGGGTCAAGCCGCTCGCCTCACTGCAGGCGACGCTGCTCTACATCGATCCGGAGCTCTTGTCGGCGGATGCGGTCGGCGGCGGCGCGGAGATCCGTCCGCGCCTCTATTTCAGTGACGACAGCATCTGGCAGACGGTGCGCAAGCTCAAGGCGCAGATCGGCAGCCCGCATCTGCGCGATCGGCTCTATGCCGAGCGGCTCGCCGCGGTGCTGGCGCACGAGATCGTGCGGCTCGATGATGGTGTGGGCGCGCTGCCGCCCATGCGCGGCGGGCTCGCGGCATGGCAGCAGCGGCGCGTAGTCGAGTTCATCGAGGCGCATCTTGCCGACGACTTCCCGCTGGCGGCGCTGGCCGGGCTCGTGCAGCTCTCGACCTATCACTTCGCCCGCGCCTTCAAGCGCTCCTTCGGGGTCCCTCCGCACCGCTATCACACCAACCGCCGCGTCGAGCGCGCCCGCGCGCTCTTGACCGACCCGCGAACCTCGGTCGCGGAGGTCGCCCTCCAGGTCGGTTTCAGCGGCGCGAGCGCCTTCGCGGCGACCTTTCGCCGTACGACCGGGCAGACCCCCACGGACTATCGGCGCGCGCTGGGGTGAGGGGCAAGGCGTCGCAACAGACCCGTGCCCACCTCAGTCACACCGTTGCCAACTATCTACCCACCATGCCCCCACTGAGGTCCGGAGATGATCCGGCGCGCGCTCGCATTTCTGGCCCTCCTTTCAAGCCCCGCGGTGGCGCAGAACTTTGCCAGATACCAGTTTCGGGGCGTGGGACGACGTCACGAGGAACGACAGATCCGGCGTCTCCATTCGGGACCGCGGAAAGTCAGGCTTGTCGCAACGTGGCGGGTTTTCCCGGCGCTTGCAGCAGCGCGTCCCTCGCGATCGTGCTGCGAATGCTCAATCTCGGCGACATTCTTCAGCAGATCAAAGTCACCAATTGTCTTGAATTGGCGTCGCCCAAAGGAGTGAGCGTAGGCGCCTACGTGCAGGACATGCTCGTGTCGGGACTCAAGTCCGATGCCAAGCTCGGCGGCTCTGTCGAGGTCAGCCGAGTCCCTTGCTTACGCGGGTCGAGGCGAACCGCTCGCGCGATCACCCGATCCTGCTCGTTAGCCGTTTCGAGCCGCGATACGAGCCGCAATAGCTAAGGCTCGACAAGCGCGATGCGGCGATCGCCAACTTCACGGCCGCGCTCGCGGTCAATGCGAAGCCCGCGAGCGCACGCTACGGCCGCGGCCGAGCTGACAAAGGGCGATGTTGAGGCCGGTCACCGCGATATCGTCGGCCGCCAGGACGATCAAGGCCGACATAGCCGCGGAGCTGGCGCGCTACAGGTTCGCCAAGCGTCGATTGACCGGCCGGTTGTTGCCGCACGACTCAGGACACTGCAAAACCCCGCGGGGGCGCCTTGTACCCTCCACGCTTCGCTCCGGCAATACTGCCGCAGGCTTGGCGCAGCCGATCTGGCAATCATTGACATAGATCAAGAGCGGATCGAAGCGGGTAGCAGCTAATCCTCCGGCCACGATGGACCCGCGCAAGGGTTCCATCAACTCCGCGCCACTCCCGGGCGCGGGCCATCGCCTGCGTCCAATAAAGAGGAGAGCTCAAACATGAAGCTCGCTTCAAAGGTCCTCGCTGCGTCCTTGCTTGCTGCGGCTCCATTCTGGCTCGCAGGGTCTGTTTCTGCTGCGCCAATCGGCATGGGGCTGGGGCTGAGGGACGCCGTCAGTTCGGACGTGGTGACTGTGCGCGCGATCGGTGGCGCGCGTGCCGGCGGTCCGGTGCGCATCAGCGGCGGCGCCGCGCGGGTCGGCAGCGTCGGCGGGGGCGCCGCGCGGGTCGGCAGCGGTGGGGTTGCTGGTGGCGGTCCTTACGTCGGAGACGGTCGTTGGGCCGGTGGGCCTCGCTGGGGGCGCCCCGGCTACGGCGTGGCGGCCGGCGCCCTCGTGGGCGGCGCGATCGCAGCGGGCAGCTACGACAACGGCTACGGTTACGGCGGCTACAACGGCTACGACTATGGTCCGGGCTACGCCAACTATTATGCCCCGGACTACTCAAACTATGGATACAACACATCGGGCAGTGCCGACGCCGCCTACTGCGCGCAGCGCTTCAAGTCGTACGACCCATCCTCGGGAACTTATCTCGGCTATGACGGCCAACGTCATCCATGCCCGTGAGGATGTGCTGAAGCGCCGGGCTCAAAGGCGCCGCGCGCATCGATAGGCTTGAGAATCAAGCCCACGCGATCGCGCTCGGTGGGTCTCTGAGGATGTCTGCAGGCGTGCTGGGCGTCGCGCTGGTGGCGCCAGCCTTACAATTAAAATTTGAATCATTGATCTAGATCAATCCATGCGAGAGGCCCTGTGGGACGCTCTTTCCGAAGGAGGAACTCCCATGTTGGAGAAGGTCAGGTTACGGCCGCCGAGACCGCC
>Ga0126381_100001273_pt1 | contig 27175 bp, 23 predicted proteins | sample PanSoiMetPlot_28_FD_96465 | JGI IMG/M metagenome (GOLD analysis project Ga0126381, IMG submission 96465) | Tropical forest soil microbial communities from Panama - MetaG Plot_28 | ecosystem: Environmental > Terrestrial > Soil > Tropical forest > Bulk soil | place: Panama | collected 2016-02-17
ACGAAGGGCAGGGCCAGGCCGCCCATGTTGCTGCCGCAGCCGACCGACGCGACGACGTAGTCGGGCCGCACGTCCACGGAGGCGAGCTGCTTGCGGGCGGCCAGCCCGATCAGCGTCTGGTGCAGCAGCACGTGGTTGGCGAAGGCGCCCATCGAGAACTTGCTGTCCGGATCGCCGCGTACCACCTCGAGCGCCTCGGTGACCGCCGTCGCCTCGCTGCCGGGATGGTTGGGATCCTCGCGCAGGATCCGGCGGCCGAATTCCGTGGTGGTGCCCGGGCTGGGCATTACGGTGGCGCCGTACGTCTCCATCAGGTGGCGCCGGTAGGGCTTCTGCTGGTAGCTGGCCTTGACCATGAAGACCTGGACCTCGATGCCCATCAGCGCGCCGGCCAGCGACAGGGCGGTGCCCCACTGTCCGGCGCCGGTGTCGGTGACCAGCCGCCGTATCCCCTGGCGCTTGGCGTAGTAGGCCTGTGCCAGCGCCGAGTTGAGCTTGTGGCTTCCCGACGGGCTGCCGCCCTCGTACTTGGCGTAGATCCGGGCCGGGGTGCCCAGATACCGCTCGAGGGCGTTGAGCCGGAACAGCGGGGTGGGCCGCCAGAGCCGGTAGGCGGCCTTGACGTCAGGCGGGATCTCGATCCACCGCTCGAGCGAGCGGTCCTGCGCGATCAGCGCCGAGGGCAGGATCTGCTCCAGGTACTCCTGCGACACCGGCTGCTGGGTATGCGGGTCGATCATCTCGTCGGGCATCCGGGGCAGGTCGGGCAGCACGTTGTACCAGCGATGGGGGATGTCATCGGGCGGCAGGTCGATGCGTTCAAAGGCAGCATTCATCGAGCGCTCCTTGCGGTGAGGTCCTGCGGTGCAGGCGAATTTGCGGTGCGGTGCGAATTCGACGCGGTGCGCGTGCTACGCGGGGCGGGTGAAGTTGTCAGCCGCGCGCGGGCGAGACGTGGTAGGTGGCCCGCATGATGGCGACGGTCCCGCCGTCATCCTCTTCGGTCACCGTCGCGGTGACGGTGACGATGGCCTTGCCGTCCGCGGCCACTTTGGCGAGGATGTCGTCGCGGTCGGCTGGCACCTCGGCGACGGCCCTGACGCCGCCGCGGGCGGGCCGCACGAAGCTGGTCTCCGCCTGCCTCATGACGAACCTGATGGCGCTGAGGTCAGTGGCGAACGCGCTGACGAACGCGGCGCCCGCCGCCGCCTCGGCGACGAGGAACAGGGCCGCCGCGTGCATGGTCCCGACATGGTTGCGAAGATCATCGCCGGCCGCGAGCTCAGCCACGGCAAGCTGGCTGGTCAGCTCGGTCACGCGCACGCCAAGGTGACGATTGAGCGGCACGAAGTCGGTGACAGCCTGTGCGAGCCCGGCGAGGTCGGCAGGTGCTGCCTGCGCGTTCATTGGTAACGCCCCCTTGCCAGTTCAAACGGTTTCGTTTTGCAACTAGACTCTAATCACAGGTTCCGGATCGGCGCAAGGGTGCACGGATGCACAACAAAAGCGACATGGTTCGTCAACGTCTCATTCACCGGCCCTACATCAAGCGGAGGCTGGTGCGCCGCCGGACGCTATCCTTGGCACGGTGAGCGCTCCTGTGGAGAATGAGAGCGGAAGTTCCCGGCAGAGCGGCGCAGGACCGGTGGAACGCGGGGATTCGGTCGCGGCGGCCGTCTCCGAAGTTGGTGACCGCTGGACGTTCCTGGTGCTCAGGGAGGCCTTCTATGGCGTGCAGCGGTTCACGGACATGCACGCCAATCTTGGGATCGCCAGGAACATCCTGTCCAACAGACTGTCCCGGCTGGTTGACAGGGGAATCCTGACGCGCCAGGCGGACGGCACTTCGCAAGTGCCCCGGTACCGGCTGACCGCGAAGGGGCGGGACCTGTACCCCGTGGCGCTGGCCCTGATGCAGTGGGCGGACCGGTGGGTCATCGACCGGAACACGACCCGGCCAGTCCACCGCGAGTGCGGCGCGCCCGTGGAGGTCGTGGTCCGGTGCCGCGGGTGCGGGTCCATACTCGCCGCGCATGAGGCGAGCATCGAAGGCTGAGGCTCCGTCGTCCAGCAGGCAATCGGCATCGAGTAGCACGGGCGATAGCCAACTGAGAGCCAGTCGATGCCTGGCGAGAGGCGGCTTGTCGTGGAATGGGCGATGGGGGCCGGATCCGGAAGCGATGCGCAGCAGCTCGCCGACGGGATCCACGACAGACGACTCACAAGGGGGTGAGCACCGATGCCCGTACAGCCGCGAACGACCGCAGATGCCAGCAGGGAGGGCACGCCCTGGGGATGACGAGCCTAGTAAAGCGGCTTGCGCAGGTGTTTCAGTGGCGCGTCCAGCCAGATCTCGGGGGCGTCGATGACGCGTGGTTCGTCAGCCGTATCGCCAGGGTCCCGGTCCCTGGCTTCGGCACGCAGCGCGGCAGTGATCGCTTGCACGCGATCCTGCCAGGCGACCGCTCCCGCCTGCCGGAACAGCTCCTCCGCTCTACCGCATGCGGCGAGCGCCGCCGTCGTCCTCCCCTGGGCACGGGCAACCTCGCCGAGCGCGAGCCAGATCCGTCCCTCAACCAGCCGGTCGCCGAGATCCGAGGCCAGTTCCTGTGCCGTGCGCAGCTCGGCGAACGCGGCACCGTAGCGTTCCCGCCTGGCCAGTGCGGCGCCAACGCCATACAGCGCGTACACCTCGCCTGTCCGGTCCTCGCTCGCCCGCACCTGCCGCAGGACAGACCTGAACGCGTCTTCGGCGCTTCGCAGCGCGCCGCGGCCCAAGTAGACCTCGCCGATGTGAAACCGGACCTGGGTGCTGACGCGCGACGAGGCAGAACCGGCACACAATGCCGCAGAGTCGACGAGATACAGTTCCGCGGCGTCATACTCTTCCCGCTCCAGGCACGCCTGAGCCATGCCGCACAGCAGGTGCGCCGCCGCGAGCTTGTCTCCCACGGACCGCAGATCGTCGACCGCTCCGGCGTACCGGACGATAGCTTCCTCGCCGCGTCCGGCAAGCCGGTCGAGAAAGGCAAGATGCCCGCTGGCAAGCGCGCGGCCGTGGACATCGCCGATGGCGTCAAAGATCGCCCGGGCCCGGGTCAGGCTGTCGGCGGCGTTCGGGATCAGGTGCCGCAGGTACGCCAACTCGCCAAGCGAGCACAGGACCGCGGCCTCGCCGCGCGCGTTGCCGACGCGGCACACGGCATCGAGGGCCAGCTCGTGTGTCTGACTCCAGTCGTTGAAGAGCGACTCCGCCTCGAAGAACGCGACCGACGTGGTGGCCAGATCCCAGCAGGCCTCATCGAGCCCGGACGCCGCTGCCTTCCCGATGGCCGAGAGCAGCGCTCTTCGCTCAGCCCGGAACCACGCCATCGGCGACTGCGTCAGCTCATCGACGACATGCGCGGGAAGCGGCCACCGCGGGGCTGTCCCGTGCAGGGCCACGAATTCTCCGCCGTAAATCGCACTATGCGCGTGGCCGACGAGGAAAAGCCAGCAAGCGAGCAGCCTGCGCAGCGCGTTGTCTTGCTCCTGACCGGACTGCTCGGCGGCCAGATGATTCGCAGTGAAGGCGCGCACGAGCTCGTGCAGCTGGAATCGAGCCCGGCCGGCATCCGGGTGCCTGACTTCCACTAGGTGGCCGGCGACCAGCTCGTCGAGGAACTCCTCGGCCTCTTCCAGTCCAGTCTCGAGCAGCGGCGCGCAAACCCAGGACCCGAAATCCGAGCTGCCCAGCAGGGCAAGTCTGAGAAAGAGCGTCCTGGCGCGAACCGAAAGGGTCTTATACGTAAGCGATATATTCGCCTCTACGCCGACGGAATCGACTTGCAATTCCGCAAGCCGGCTTCGCTCGTCCCTGATCTTGTCCGCCATCCGGCGCACCGTCCAGTGCGGGTACTCCGACAGCTTGGCCGCCACGATCCGCAGGGCAAGCGGAAGATATCCGCACAGCTCGGCAAGGTCGGCGATGTCCTGATCGCTGGCCTCTTTCACCTGTGAATCGGCGATCAGGCTGGACAGCATCTCTTGCGCGCTATCCTGCGGCAGGACTCCCACCTCGAAAGAGCGCGCACCCGTCAGGTTGACCATCCGCCGCCGGCTGGTCACTATCACGGCGCAATTAGGGCCGCCAGGCAGGAATTCCATCACCTGCGGGAAGCTGGCCACGTCATCGAGGATCACCAGGATGCGCCTGGTCGCCAGGAGGCTGCGGTACATCTTCGTCAGTTCGGACGACTCGTCAGGGATTGCCCCCGGCGCGGCGCCGATCGCGCGCAGGCTCTGCTGCAGGACCTCGTCCGCCGCCACTGGCTGACCATCGTCGCCGGACAGCTGGATGAAGAGCTGGCCATCAGGAAAGCTGTCCTGGACCAGGTGCCCGACATGAACCGCGAGCGCGGTCTTCCCGACACCGCTCATCCCGGTCACCAAGGCGACCCGGGTGCCAGGCGCCCAGTCGCTGCCTTCCCGGCCGGTGAGAAGGTCGCAGAGCTGATCGATGACCTCCCGGCGACCCGTGAATCCCCTGATATCCGCGGGCAGTTGTCGCGGGATGAGGAGCCGCCCGGGCGCCGCCGGCGGCGCCCGGGGTCCCGGCGGGGCGGGTATCAGCTCAGGATCCTTTCGCAGGATCGCCCGCTCTAGCCTGGCGAGTTCCTCTCCCGGATCGATCCCAAGTTCGGCCATGAATACCTCGCGTACCTCGCGGAACACCGCAAGGGCATCAGCCTGGCGGCCCGCCTGGTAGAGAGCGACCATCTGGTAGGCGCGGAGTCTCTCGCGCAGCGGGTGTTCCTTGACCAGCGCGGCCAGCTCTCCGATTACCTCCGCGTGGTTGCCGCGGCTGATTTCGAGCCCGATGCATTCTTCGAGCGTCATCAGCCGCTGCTCATTCAGGCGGGTAGCGGCGATCTGGACAACCGGGCTTTCGATGCCGGCCGCGGCGGATCCGCGCCATAGTGCGAGCGCGGCGCGCAAGCTGTCGATCTGGTCCAGCGCCTGCGCGTCGCCCGCCGCGGCGCGGCCGGCGGCGGCCAGCGCGTTGAATCTGGCCGCGTCGATCGCCTCGTCGGGCACGTCGAGCTGGTAACCCGGAGCGCGGGTAATGATCACGTTCCTGCCAGCCGCGGCCCCGAGGGTCTTACGCAGGCTCGACACGCAGATCTGGACCTGTCTTCTCGCCGTTTCCGGCGGATCGCCGTCCCAGATCGCGTCAATGAGTCTATTGACGGGAACTACCCGGTTGGCCTCAAGCACCAGCATCGCGAGAAGTACTTGCTCTCGCGGCGCACTGATCGGCACCCGCTTTCCGTCCTGGACAACCTCAAGCGGGCCGAGTATCCGGAACTCCATCAGCGCATCAGCGTCGAAAGTGTGTGACCCGCCTTCGCGTACTGAGACATCCATTCCCCCGGAGGCTGAGCGCCGCCGCGTCACGGCATCGGGTCCTTGGGCACATCGTAACTCCCACAGTTTCATAGAAGCGCGGCTCCGGGGATCCACGGGCAGTTTCGCACGTGACGCAAAGTTGCGTCAAGTTGTTATAGCAACATGACTCAAAACTTGCATTGCGAACCATCAAGCCAAGCCGTCGCACTCCGCACACTAATTCGCAACAACATTGCCTGGCAGCCGCAGATAAGCGGTGGTTTCGGCGAATGCACGTGCATCATCATCGTCCGGGTCGGCCGGTTCGGGAAGTGCCGTCGATCACAGATAAGCGGTGGTTTCGGTGGAGTGCACGTGCATCTTCCTCTTCCGGGTCGGCTGGGTTCGGGAAGTGCCGTCGATAAACATCCGATACAGGAGCGAGAGCGCGCGATGGGAATGTGATCAAGACCGCGGATATGCCAGGAGTTGCCCCCGGAAACCGCTGGGAAACCGCCGGAAACTTTCACTCCGAGCCGAGGGAGACATCGGTGCCGTCCGCACAGCAGAATTCTGACAGCGCCGCAGCCGATGCGGAGCACGCCGCGCACACACGTCCGCGCGACCTGATCACCGGCGCCGTCGGAGGTGACTGGGCAGCCTGGAACAAGATCATCTGCCGGTACGGGCGGCTGATCGTCCATACCGCGATGAAGATGGGCCTGTCCGCGGCGGACGCCGCGGACGTGACGCAACTCACCTGGCTCCGGCTCTGGGAGCACGGCGGGCAGATCAGGGAACCGGACCGGCTGTCCGCGTGGCTGGTGTCAACCGCACGCCGCGAGGCGATGCGACTGGCCGCCGCCTCGGGCAGGTACGTGCTGAGCGCGGACCCGTCGGCGGAGCACCGCAGGGCCGGCGCGCCCGCCGTGTGCGACGAATACCCCGTCGAGCAGGGTTACGACGGCCCAGTCGCGCAGGCACTGGAGCGACTGCCCGCCCGGTACCAGACGCTGCTGCGGCTGCTGTCTTGCGACCTGGAGCTGAGTTACGCGGAAGTGGCGCGCCTCATGGACCTGCCGATCGGCAGCATCGGCCCGATGCGGATGCGCGCCATCCGGATGATCGAGAAGACCCCGGAATTCGCGAGCGAGAGCTTCCCGCGCCCTTCGCTCGCCAAAGTCGCGTCATGAACAGGGGGACCACATGAACCAGAGCTACCAGCCCGGCGCCCCGGCGGAACCGGATACCCAGCCCCGGCGTTACCTGATGTGCCCGCCCGCCTACTTCGAGGTGTGCTATTCCATCAATCCCTGGATGGACGTCACCAAGCCGGTGGACACGGCGCTGGCGGTGACGCAATGGGAACGTCTGCGCGACGTGCTCCTGGAGCTGGGACACGAGGTCAGCCAGCTGGTCCCGGTCAAGGGCCTGCCGGACATGGTCTTCGCCGCCAACGGCGCGATCGTGGTGGACGGGCGGGTGCTGCTTGCCAAGTTCCGGCACGCTCAGCGCGCCGCGGAAACGCGGGCGCACGAACAGTGGTTCCGCGCCAACGGTTTTGCGGACATTCACCTCGCCCGCCTGACGAACGAGGGCGAGGGAGACTGCCTGCCGGCCGGCGGCCGGCTGCTGTGCGGGACCGGCTTCCGCACGAGCCAGCCGGCCCATGACGAGATACGGTACGTGCTCGGCCGCCCGGTCGTCGGGCTCACCCTGGTCGATCCGCGCTTCTACCATCTGGACACCGCGCTGGCCGTGCTCAGCGCGAACGACATCATGTACTACCCGCGGGCGTTCTCGCCTAGCAGTCGCGCGCTGCTGCGGACGCTTTACCCGGACGCCATCATCGCGAGCGACGCCGACGCGGCGGCCTTCGGCCTGAACGCGGTCTCCGACGGCGCCAACGTCGTACTCCCGCAGGCGGCCACGGGCTTGCTCGGCGAGCTGCGCGAGCGTGGCTACACCCCTGTCGGCGTTGACGTATCTGAGCTGACCAAGGCGGGCGGCGCTGTGAAGTGCTGCGTGCTCGAACTGCACGGCTGTTAGCGGGGCTCCCCGCCCAGATGCTCGGCGGCGAGCCGTTTCGGCACGCACATGGACCAGGCGCCGGTGACGAGCTCGCGCATCTCCTCGACGCCGATGGCCGTCAGCCTGACTTCGATCCACTGGTAACGCATCTCCGACGGGATCGGCATGAAGAACTTCTCCGGCTCCGCCGCGACCATCGCCGCCCGCTCCTCCCGGGGGAAGCCGCAGCCCATGGTCAGCTCGTCGCGGCTCAGCGCCACGTAGACGATGCGGCCGACCCGGAACTTCACCCGGTCACGGACAAGGGCCTCGGTGGTGCGCGGCAGCGACATGGCCACCTGACGGATGTCGCCAACCGTGACAAGCGGTTCCCGGTCGTGCGTCACGAGACGCTCGTCATCAGGCGGGCTCCGGCCCCGTCGCGGCCGGTTCCGGCTCGGTCGCGGCGGCCGGCGCCGGCGCGGTCTTGCTGACCGGCCGCATGCCGAGCGGTCCGACCACGGTCGCGAAGGCGGCGAGGAGGGCTGCCCACAGCCACACCCAGTGACCCACGTGATCGAACAACAGCACCCCGAGGATCGGGCCGAGCGTGGAACCGAGACCGAACATGGTCTGCATGGCGCCAAAATACCTGCCGCGCAGCCGGGTCGGCGCGACCAGGCCGGGATAGGCCCACGTGGTCGGCGCGCCGACGATCTCGGATGCCGTCCAGGCCAGGGTGCCCAGCACGAGCAGCGGCGGGATCAGGTTGATGGCATAGATGCCGTATCCCAGCGCCAGCAGTCCCCAGCCGGTCAGCTGGGTCAGCCGCAGCGGCCAGCGCTGGACGAACTTGGTCGCCAGCACCTCGCAGGCCACGACGATGGCCGCGTTCATCGTCACTACCGCGCCGTACCACCACAGGCTCAGCCCCGCACGGACGATCGCCAGCGGCAGCACGGCGGTGTACTGGCAGTACACGGTGACAACGAGAAGGAACGCACCGAGGAAAACCAGATAGCGCCGATCCGCCAGGAGCGCCAGGTAGCCGCCGCGGGACGTGCGTTCCGCCGCGCCCGCCTCGCCTGGATCCTCGGCCTTCGCGGACCGCCTAGCCTCCCTGGGCAGCACCATCAGGGCGATGAGACCGTAGGCGAGCGCGCCCAGCGCCTCCGCCCAGAAGAGCAGGTTGTAGGAGATCGACGCCAGCGCCACGCCGATCAGCGGTGCCGCCGTGGTGCCCAGGTTCAGGCACATCCGGTACATCGCGGTAACCATGATGAGCTGGCCGGGCGGGGTGAGCTCAGTGATCAGCGACTGCGCGGCGGGCCGGTAGAGCAGGCCAACGGTGCTGACACCGATGACGGCCACCAGGATCAGCGGGTAGATCCGCAAGTAGATGATGGAGGCGATGAGCACCGCGGAGCCGCCCATGCTGATCAGGGTGACGCTGCGCGCGGTCAGCCGGTCGCTGAGCCAGCCGCCGGCGAACGTGCCGATGATGCCGCCCGCCCCGTAAGCGCCGAGCGCGAAGCCAGCCTCGGCCGCCGAGTATCCGCGGTGGATGAGGAACAGGACCAGGAAGATCTGCAGGAATCCGGCGAGCCTGTTGACGAGAATGCCCGCTAGCAGCGCCTTGGCCGGCCTCGGCAGGTTCCGCCAGGTAGCCGCGACCCCCAGCTGGCCGGGCTCGGTGTCCGTCGCCGGGCCGTGCTCGCCTGCCGTTTCGCTGCTCACCGGGCATCACCTTCCGCCTGAGTCGGTGCGGGCGTCGAGCGCCTGGTCACGTCGGCAGGCGAACGTCCCGCCGAATACCTCACGACAGCAGAGGCCGGATGGCGCGGTCCCTGATACACCCGGCGATCGCGGTCCTGACAACGTTGTATCACCGGGGCGCCGGGGTGTCCTCTGCCTTCATGACTGTCTTCATGAGGACCTCCGGGAGAGGACGTCATCGACGTGAACCGAGCCACTCTTACCGCCCTGTACCTCGATGAGGTCAACGCGAGCGGGGCCAAGGCCCGCGACCTGATCGGCAGCCAGGCGGATTCGGCCCTGCTCAACGCCTACTACCACGGCCGGTTCCTGTCCCGGCCGCTCTTCCTCGGCCACGAGGAGCGGGTCCGGATCGAGACAGATCTGGAGAACATGCGCTCGGCACTGGTCAGTCTGCCCGACCGGCTGTACGGCGGTGACCTGGCGGCGTTCGCTCGCGACGTGGGCATGACTGACGTGCAGATATCGGCGATCCTGCGCAGCCGGGGCGCGAGCGTGACCCGGCAGACGAGGGCCGACCTGTACATCGACGAAACAGGATTCCGGCTGCTCGAGTACAACATGGGCAGCGCGCTGGCCGGCATGGACAACCCGGACATGTGCCGTTCGCTGCTCGAGCACCCCGTCCTCGCGGAGTTCGCCAAAAAGCACCGGCTTACCTGCAAGGAGTCCATGGCCGAGGAAGTCAACAACAAGTTCGTGGAGTGCGGTTTTGAGCCGGGTTCGCGCCCGATGATGGCGACGGCGGACTGGCCGAGCAGCTACCGGACGCTGGAGCCTTACATCCGGCAGTACACCGCTCGCCTTTGCACGCTCGGCATCGACGCGCACCCGTGCCACATCGCGGAGCTTGAGGTGCACGACGGCAGGGTGTGGCTGCGGGACCGCGCGGTGGACGCCATCGACCGGCTGTTCATGATCGAGGACCTGCTGGAAGACCCTGATGCCCCGGCGCTCATGGAGCCGATCCTGGACGCCGCGGACCGCGGCTGGGTCAAGATATTCACCCCGATGGACTCCGGGCTCTTCGCCAGCAAGGGAGCGCTGGCCATGTTGTCCGACGAGGCGAACCGGCCGATGTTCGAGGCCAGCGAGCTCGCCAGCCTGGACCGGATCCTGCCGTGGACCCGGATGGTGCGTCCCGGACTGGTGACACTCGAGGACGGCAGCCGGGTCGACCTGCTCGATTACGCCCTCAGGCACCAGCGTGACCTGGCGCTCAAGCCGACGCTGCTGCACGGCGGGCAAGGCGTCCTGCTCGGCTGGCGCTCCGATGTCAGCGCCGCGCTGTGGGAAGAGCACGTCCGCGGTGCGATGAACGGCCCGTACGTGATACAGCGCAGGATCCGGCCGATACCCGAACTGTTCCCCGGCGAGGACGGCACGCCGGTGCCGTGGATCGTCGCCTGGGGGGTTTTCACCGGAGTCAACGGTTACGCCGGCGTTTTCGCCCGCGCCACGACCGTCGAGTCCAATGTCGAAGTGATCAACCTCAACCGCGGCGCGTACGTCGGAACCTGCATGGTCGCCGGCCCCGAAGGCGAATGACACTCGCTATTCGCCCGGCAGCCAGACGTCTTCGCGGCTCAGCTCCGCTACGTGGTACTTGCCGAGTGCGCTGGCGATCATCCGCAGTTCGAGCGCCAGGCACTCGGCAAGGTTGACAAGGCCCGTCCGCGCGTCGGCGTCCAGCGCGATCAGCGCGGCCCGTCCCAGCCCCACGGCGCTGGCGCCGAGCGCCAGGCATTTCGCGGCGCGGGCGCCCTCCCAGACCCGCCCGGACACGAGCAGGCACGACTGATGCTCTCCGATCCGGCGCAGGCACTCCCCCAGCGGCAGCCCGACGTGCTGGAGGAAGGCCAGCGGCGCCCAGCCAGTGCCGCCCTCGGCGCCGTCGACCGTCACCGCGTCCGCGCCCGCTTCCCAGGCCACCCTCGCGGCGGCCCGCACGTCGCGAGCGGGGGGCAGCTTCACCCACACCCTGGCCCGCGGGAAGTTGTTCCGCATCAGCCTGACCTGCTGGCGCAGTATCTCTTCCGTGAACGTGCCCGGACTGGCACAGCGCAGCACCGTGTCGGTGGCGCCGCCGAAGAGCCTGTCCATGGCGAACGCGCCGGCCAGCCGCTCGGCGGCCGCCTCGGTGAGCACGGTCATGCCGCCAAGACCCGGCTTGGCGCCCTGGCCGACCTTGAGCTCGAAACCGAGCCGGCCCGACTCGAGCAGGTGCTGGACGTTCGGGTCACTGTAAACGCAGTTCCACACTTCGGCGTCGGCGTCCTCGGTGCTCTGCTGCACGACCACCCCGCCGATGCCGTCGGGGACGTGATCGGCGTAGGCACGGATCCTGCCGACGAGGGTCAGCCCGGCATCGCCGCCGAGCCGGCCATATCCGTTGACCGGCATCACGTTCTCCCCGATCACCAGCGGGATGCCGAGCAGGCCGGCCTGCCGGCTCGCCGCCAGGCCGAGGTCACCGCTGGCCGTGCGCGTCGAGCCGAAGGCGGACACGTAGACGGGCATGGCTGAGCGGAACCCGCCGACGGCCGATTCGATCCCGACATCGCGGTACGTCGGCTCCCGGGCCAGCTCGATGAGCTTCGCCAGGCGACCTGGGACGAAGACCGGCGGGACGAGCCGGAAGCGGTCCAGCGAGTCCGCCGCCTGTTCCGCCAGCCGCGCTGGATCCGCGCCGAACACCGCCTGCCCGTATTCGGCCAGGTCAGGGAAGACGCACGCGGTTCCTGCCTGTGCCCGCTCCCGAACGGCGGCTGCGGGGAACGTCGCGGCCCGCAGCGCGCTCATGGCAGCGGCACTCCCGGCACCTTCGGGTAGGCGCTGGCCTGCCACACGAAATCGAGTCCGGCGATGTACCGGGTGAAGCGCTCGAGCCCGAGGCCGAAGCCGGCGCTGCCGGGGATCCCCTGGCGCACCAATTCCAGGTACCAGCCATACTTGGCCGGGTTCTCGCCGGTTTCCCGCATTCGCGCGATGATCACCGCGTAGTCGTGCTCCCGTTCACTGCCGCTGCACAACTCGCCGTACCCCTCGGGCGCGAGCAGGTCGAAGTTGCACAGCCGACCTGGCGTTTCGCGGCTTTCCCTGTCGTAGAAGCCGCGGGATCCCTTCGGGTACCCGGTGATGAAGAATGGCCTGGCCGCCTTGCGGGACAGCATCTCCTCGGCCGCCCAGTCGATTTCCGCGGCCGGGTTCTGGTCGTATCCCAGGCCAGCGAGGTCCGCCACCGCGCTCGCGTGCGGCAGCCGGCCGAACGGCTCGCTCAGCAGCCCGGCGAACGCGCCGGTGTCGCGTCCCAGCTGGTCGAGTTCCCGTGGCAGTTCGGCGCAGACCTGCCGCACCACGTGACGGACCAGGTCTTCGGCGAGCAGCATGACGTCCGCGGCGGACGCGCCGGCCATCTCCACGTCAATCTGGTGAAACTCGGCCAGATGCCGGCTTGTCGACGCGGTCTCCAGCGGCTCAAGGCGCACGTTCGGCGCTATGCAGAAGATCCGGTCGAACGCCGTCAGCGAGGCTTGCTTGTACAAGATCGCACTGGTCATCAGCTTGTAACGATGACCGTAATAGTCGACGTCGACCTGCTTGGCTCCGCGTGCACCCGGATCGGTGACCGGGCCGATGATCGGCGCGAGCATCTCGGTGAAGCCGCGGTCGCGCAGGAAGCCGCGGGCCGCGATCAGCATGTGCTGCTGGATGGTCAGCACCGACCTGGTGACCGGCGAGGCGAGGTGCTCTCCCGGCGCGGACGGGCCGGCGGACCGCATGAGGACCATTTACATCGCTCCCTTGAGTTCTCCGGCGGCGTCCGTGCCGCCGTCCGCGGCCGGCAACTGCCGGACCGCGCCAGCCTTGATGCTGGCACCGTCGTACTTGCGCTCCACGTAGGACAGCGCCGCGAGCAGGCCGGACGCCGTGAGCTCGGCGCCGCCCGCCGGCTGGACGACGCCGTGCAGCGGCATGGCGCCGGTGCTCGCCCACTGCAGGCGGCCGGCCTCGTCGACGTAGCTGCGCGCTTTGCGGGCGTTGTCCGGGTGCAGGCAGTACGGGATGTCGAGATAGCCGCGCTGGAAGGCTTGCCGCAGTCCGCGGCCGATGTCTTCACCGAGGTCGAGGACCGCGTGCATCAGGGCACGCGCTTCGGCGTAGATCCCGGTGTCGGGCACCGGCCCCGGGGCGGGCGCCCGCCGCTCCGCCGCGGCTACCGCGGCCGCCGTCTCAAGCGCCAGCACGTTGTCCGCCACCGACGGAATGCGGTGCGCTTCGGAAACCGTCTTGACGATCAGCCGGGACGCGCCAGTGCGGACGGCCAGCCGGGCAGCCTCGGCCAGCAGGCTCAGGGCGCCGTCCGGGGTGCGGGGATACACCCCCATGTACGCATAGATCACGACGTGGGAGTCGACGTCAGGCAGCCACTCGGCGGCGAGCCGGCGTAGCGCGAGTACCGCTTCGGCATCCTGGTCAGCGCTAGTTTGCTGGGCGTAGCTCAGCGACACGCTGCGTATGCCGTGCTGGCGGAAGAACATGCACTCGAGCACGCTCAGCGCGATCAAGAGCCCCGGAGGGCACAGCTGTCCCATCATGCACCCGCCGAAGCTTTCCAGGTGCGGTTCCAGGCCCTTGTCACGCAACCGCGCGAGGAGCTGGCAGGCGCGGGTCCAGTTGCGCACCGAGTCCGCGAGCGGCGCGCGACTGTACGGCAGGCAGTACGACACCGGGCCGCCTTCAGTCGCGTGCAGGCCAGCGTCGATCAGCGCGGCGAAGATGGCCTCTGGGCACGGAGAGCCGTGCCGCACCTGCACGGGGAAGCCGGCTTCGGCCACGCCGTCGAGCACGGCACGGGTGACACCCCGGTCGTATGTGACGATCGGATAGCCGTTCAGTGACGCTCGCGCCGCCACCGCCGCCCGCGCGGCGCTGTGATCACCCATCCGCGTGTAGCTGTCCACGGTTATGGTCCCGGCCGTGGTGGCGTTGGCCCGCTTGGTGGCCAGCAGACCTGCCCGCATGTCCCGCGGGCGGCTCATGCCCATCCGCGGCTGGACCACGAGGCGGCCGGCGCGGTGCGCACACGCGACGAACCCGCCGAACGAATCCGCCGTGTCCGCACCGCCGCTCACCCGTTCACGCTCGCCGTCAGCCGGCCGACATAGGAGCGGAACGCAACCATGCTGGCGGCGCCGTCCTCGTAGACCGCGTCGAATCCGGCGGCCAGCAGCTGGCGCCGGCTCCACTCCCCGCCTGGCCCGGCGATGCCCAGCTTGCCGCCGATCACCACCGCGGTGGCGGCGAGTTCGTCTCGCGCCCGCAAGCGGCTGATCAGCCGCATGCCGTCGAAGAAGCCGTGTCCGTTGACCGTGCTGACCACCACCAGCGTGGGCCGCAGCCGCAGGCACTCGGAGATGAGCAGGCTGTCTGGCACGCACGGCCCGAGGTTCGCCACCTGGTGCCCGAGTTCCTCGAGAACAAGCTGCAGGAACACCAGGTTCCAGTTGTGTGAGTCAGATGACACGCTTGTGACCACCGCGAGCGGCCCGCTTTGGGCTGGACTCGACGGGGGTGGCGCCGGGAGCAGATCGCCCGGCCCAGGAGGCGGAACCCTCATGCTTCAGGAGAGCGGCGAAACCGGCCGTCCAGATACACGCCCGCGTGGACCAGGCGCGCATCGAAAGGCCACCGACGGGCGCGTGAGGCCGGTCAGCAGTCGATCGTCTCGCCGGTCGCCGTGTCGGTCACCTCGATCGCCTCCATCGGACAGGAGACCGCCGCGTAGCGGACCGAGTCGGCCGGCGCGATGAACTCCGCGACGGGCCGCGACTGGTCGTCGGAGTCGAGGACGAAGTACCCGTCGGCGATGGCCGCGCACATGCCCGAGCCGACGCATGTGTCCTTAACGGTGATCCGCCACACGCGAGGCTGTCCGGCGTCCATGATGACCTCCTCCGCGCAGGTACGCGTCTAACACCCGCGTACCCGGTAGAGGGCCGAAGATCGCGGCCGAGATACAGCCCGCCGGGTATTTGCGTATTTCCGCGGCGCCGCCGCGTCCTCTACTCGGTAGAAGCGCAAGGCGGTGAGGATGATCATGACTGATAGCGAATCCGTGACTATCGAGCAGCTCCCGGAAGACTTCATGCAGCATTCCGTCGAGCTCTTCGCAAGGCTGCGCGCCGAGGGACCTGTTCGTCAGGTCGTGATGCCGCACGGCGCCAGGGCGTGGCTGGTGACCCGCTACGACGACGTCCGAACGCTGATGACCGACCCGCGCATCAGCAAGGACGGCCACCGGATGGCCGAGATGTTCGCTCGTCACTCGGACCAGACCGGGCAGGAGGTGACCAGCGACGATCAGGACGATCCCGGATTCGACGATGACCTGTCGACGCACATGATGAACACCGACCCGCCCGTGCACACGCGCCTGCGAACCCTGGTGAGCAAGGCCTTCACCGCCGGCCGGATGGAGGGGCTGCGTCCCGCTATCGAGCGGATCGCCGATGAGCTGCTCGACGCCATGGCGGGCGAATCCGAGCTGGACCTGATCACCGCCTACGCGGCACCGCTGCCGTACAGCGTCGTCGCGGACCTGCTCGGCGTACCGCAGGAAGACCGCGAGGCTTTCGCGCGCTGGGCCACCAAGCTCGTCGGCGGCGGGCACGACCCGGACGAGGTCGCGGAGGCATCCCGGCAGCTGACCGAGTACGCGGGCTCCCTTATCGACGCGAAGCGAATCACCCCCGACGACGCGCTGGTCAGCGCGCTGGTGCAGGTCACCGAGGACGGCGACCGGCTCACCCGCAGCGAGCTCGTGGCGATGATCTTCCTGCTGGTGATCGCGGGCAGCGAGACTCCGGCGAATCAGTTCGGCAGCTCGGTCTATCACCTGCTCACCAACCCGGGCGAACTCGCCAGGCTGCGGCAAGCCCCGTCGCTCATGACCGCGGCGGTGGAGGAGCTGCTGCGCTACGACGGCGGCGTGGGCACCTCCAGTTTCCGTTTCACTAAGGCCGATGTCCTAGTCGGCGACGTGCTCATCCCGGCCGACGAGATGGTGGTGCTCGTCATCAACTCCGCCGACCGCGACAGCAGCCACTTCCCTGACGCGGACCGGCTGGACCTGAGCCGCAATCCCCGCGGCATCATGACGTTCGGCCACGGCATCCACTACTGCGTCGGCGCGCCGCTGGCCAAGCTGATGCTTGAGATCGGGCTGTCCCAGCTGCTCACCCGCTACCCGCGGCTGCGGCTGGCCGTCGCGCCTGACGAGGTGCGCTGGAAGAACAGCACGCTGGTGCACGGCCTGGTGGCGCTGCCCGTGCGGATCGACTAGCGGGCCGCGCGCCGCGCGGCGGCGCCGAGCAGGATCGTCCACCGCTCGACGGATCCCACCTTCAGCATGCCGTTTGCGTGCCAGGGATCGTCCGCCAGCCGGGACCTGATGGCCTCGTCGCCTCCCGGCTCGTCGACGATGAGCAGCACCTCGCGCTCGCCTTCGAGCGGGCCGCCGAGGACGATGAACCCCTCGTCGACGAGCGCCTCCACGAACCGGCCGTGCTCGGCGAACCCCTCCTGCTCACGCAGGCCTCGCGTCCAGTCCCACGGACCCGTTCGCAGCTCGCGGACAGCATAGAGCTCCATTGGACCAGGCTACGCCGCGCGGGGCTGGCGGGGCGTGCCTGGCGGGGGCGTTGCCTGGTGGTAGCGGGCGCGGGCTGCGCCTGGCCCCGGGGCGGACCAGGCGTAGCCCCGCCGCCGGCGGCCTACTCGGTGTAGTACCAGTTCTCCGGGTTGATCAGGCCGTACACGTTGACCGGCTCGACCCCGCGCAAGTTGGCCGCGACCTCGAACAGCCGAAGCGGGAAGCCCGGCGTCCAGAGCGCCGGCACCTGCTCCGCCAGATAGTCCTGGTACTCGAACAGGGCGCCGACGTCATCGGACAGCACGCTGCGCGCGATCAGCTCGTCCGCTCTCGCGTCGCTGTAGTGGCCGAAGTTGCTGCTGGCCCCGGTCTTGAACACCATCTCGCCTGTCGGGTACCCGTAGTAGGCCCAGCCGCCGTGCCAGCAGTGCATCTCCCACTCTCGCGTGCTCTGCGGGCTGTGGTCCTGCCCGACCAGCGTCGAGCCGTGCACTTCCTGCAGGCGAAGCTCGATGCCGGCCATAGCCGCGTCGGCGGCGAACAGCCGCACCAGCTTGCCGAGCGCGAGGTCGCCCCGCACGTACCGCACGGCGAAGCTGAGCTGGTCGCCGGCCTCGATGCCGTCGCCGGCGCAGCCCTGGCCGCCGCCGGGGCGGACGCACACGCCCGGCGTGCTGCTCAGGTCCCAGCCATGGTCGGTGAGCAGCCGGCGCGCGCGCGGTATGTCGAACGCGACGGGATTGTCCCGCTGCGCGGGCGACAGGTACGGGCCGTCCGGGACGAGCGGCACTGGTCCGCTGGCCCGGTGGGCGTAGCCATGGTAGATGTCGCGGATGGCGGTGTCCTGGTCCAGGGCGTGCTGTAGCGCCTGGCGCACGTATGCCTGTCGCAGGATCCGGCCCGCCGCGGTGCGGTTGTCGTAGTTGATGGGCATCAGCTTGCTGGCGTACACGTCGTGCGGGACAAGCCGGTAGTGCGGGGCGAGCGGATTGCCGCCCGCGCCGATGAGCTCGGCGCCAAGCCCGAACGGCAGGTAGCCGACCTGGATCGCGTCCGGGCCGTCCGGGCCCGTGCGCAGGCGCTCGTACTGCTCGTCGTCTGAGGTGATCGGCACCTGGCGGAACTCGTCCAGGTAAGGCCGGTTAGGCCCGCTGTACCGTTCGTTCGGAACCATGACCACGGTGCCGTCGAGCGAATAGCTCTTCAGCCGCCAGGGCCCGTTCACGACGCTCCAGATCGGGCTGTCCGCCCACCGCGTCCGCGCCTGGTTGTCCTCGTCGGTCCACTCACCGTTGCACCGGGCCAGGTAGTCATAGACGGCGGGAACGTCGGCCAGCCGGGATGACGCGCTCGCGGGGACGTCGTCGGCGACGCGGTCCCACGCGGTCGGCATCGGCGTGATCAGCGTCAGCTGGTTCATCAGGACCCAGGACTTCGAGTACACCTGGTCGAAGGTGAAGCTGACGGTGTCCGGGGCGACCTTGTCGTAGCGCGTCAGGTTGTCAGGGAAATAGCCGGGTGCGTACGCCCCGTAGCGCGGTCCCTTGACGGCCAGCATGTTGACCCAGAACAGCACGTTGTCCGCGCAGATCCGCTCGCCGTCGGACCAGCGCCACGGCTTGAGCGTGACGGTGACGGTGCGCCCGTCCTCGCTCCAGCGCGGCGGGTACGCCAGGCTCAGGTCCCAGTCGACGTCCGGCCCGCCGTCCTTGCCCAGCCAGTACAGCGGCCGGTACATGAGCATCTGGAACTCGTAGGGATTGCGCAGGCCGAACCGCTCGGGCGGGGTGAACGGGAAGATCGCCGAGGGCGGGAATCCGGGCCGGCAGGCCCAGGTGGCCGTGCCGCCCCTGACGGGACGGCGCCCGGCGGCCGGCTGCGGCGCCACGGACGCTTGCGCAGTGGACTTTCCCATGACTATCCCTTCGTTGTCACTGGTTGAGCCACCGGCTGCGCCGGCTCGGATACCCGCACGACGATCTGGTCCGCGAGGTCGCGGGCGGCCTGCATCGCGTCGTCGAACGAGGTGCCCGTCGTGCACAGGAAGCCCAGGATGTTGTTGCCGTGCGGCGGCCGCCGGATCACGTCACCCGGCTTCGCCGTGATCTTGAGGAAGAACACCCGGTCTGACTCCGCGACGTGCCGGGGCACGCTGATCTCCTCGATCGTGCCGGGCCTGCTGATCAGGCAGGTTCCCGCGGTATGCACGCCGGTGGGCCGGTAGTGCGCCACGGCGGGCCGCACGCCGCGGGCGGTGTCCATGACGCCGCGGATGGGGCAGTATCCAGCGCTGATCCTGGCGAAGTAGTCGAGCCCGCCGCCGCCCGGCCGGACCGCGATCTCGAGCAGGTGCGGGCTGCCGTGGTGGAAGCGCACCTCGGCGTGCAGCACGCTGCGCCGTATCCCCTGCGCCCGGGTGGCCGCGGCCACCAGCCGCCGCACGGACTCCAGCTGCGCCGCGGACAGCGACGTCGGCGCGTGGTGCACGTCGTCGTCGAAGGTGTCGCCCTCGACCGTGACCCGGTCGACCACCGAGCCGAGGTAGACCTCGCCGTCCCAGGCCACGGCCTCCATCAAGATCTCGGGTCCGTCCAGGAAGGACTCCACGAGCAGGCCGTGCGGTCCCAGGTCCACGCCGTCGGGTTCCATGGTGAACCAGGACATGCCGTCGATGCCCTCGCGGGCCTGCGGGAACAGCCGTCGCATGTCGGCCGGCCCGTCGACGCGGAACACGAAGTTGCTGGCCGCGCCCAGGGTGGGCTTGAGGATCACCGGGTAACCGAAGTCCGCGCCCGTCTCGAGCGCCGCGGCGAGATCAGCGACCATCCGGAAGCGCGGCCGCGCGACCCCCGCCTGAGCGTGAGCCCGGCGCATCAGCAGCTTGTTGCGGCTGGTGCGGGCGGCGGCGACGCCGACGCCCGGCAGGCCGAGCGCCGCGGCGACGGTCGCGACCGTCACCACCGCGGATTCGGAGAACGTGAGCAGTCCGTCGAAATGCTCGGCGGCGTGCCATTCGCGCGCCGCCGCGATGATGGCGTCGATGTGCTTGGAGCCCACGACCCGGTACCGGTCGGCCCGCCAGTAATCCGGGTCGCCGAGCCCGTTCAGGACATACAGGTCACCTCCGTAGTCCTCGATCTGGCGGTAGCGCGACAGGTAGTATGTCCCGTTCTGGACGGCTTCCAGCGCGAGCAGCTTCATCGGTTCCTCCCTCCACATGGGGATGGTCGATCGGGTCGATTCCGGTCAGGCGCGGCTGCCTGCCGAGCGCGCGGTCGGCGAGGGCGCGGGCGATCAGCGGGGCGAACTTGAAGGACATCCCGCCGCAGGCCGCGTATGCGGTGACCGCGCCGTCAGCGCGGACGGCGAGCAGCGGGCCGCCGCCCGCGGCGTCCAGGTAGTAGGCGTCGGCCGCCCCGGTCACCGCGGCGGGGTCGAAGCCGTCTAGCAGGTCAGCGAACCTCGCGGCCAGGTGGTCCCGCCACTGCCTGGGCGTCTGACGGCCGCCCATCCGCGCGACGGCACGGCACGCGCTTGCCGCGCTCAGCCGGGCGTAGCCGCCGGCGACCGGCGGTATCAGCCAGGCGTCACGGGCCGCGCCCAGGCCCAGCATCGCCGGGGCCCGCCGCCACGCCGGATCCGGCGCCGCGTAGCGAAGCATGGTCTGCCGGTACAGCGTCAGGTCCCTGGCCACCGAGGGCGGCAGCAGTTCGCGTGACCACGGGCCTGTGGCGACCACCACGGCGTCGGCGCTCAGCTCGGTGCCGTCGGCTAGCCGTACCGCTCGCCCCCGCTCGTCGATCGCCGTCACCTGGTCGCGTGGCCGCAGGCACGCGGCCGGATGCGCGCGCAGCCAGTCCGCCAGCGCGGCCAGCGCGCGGCTCGCGAGTACCACGCCGGCGGCGGGCTCGAAGACGGCCCCGGTGTCCGGGCGGACGCGGACGCGCGGACAGCGCGCCCGCACGGCCGCGGCTGACTCCGGCCGCCCGGCGGCGCCGGCGGCGGTGAGCAGCGCGAGGTTCGCCGTGACCGCGGCCGCGTCCATCACGGTGAGCGCGCCGGCCTGGTAGTAAAACCGGGTGCCGAGGAACCGCTGCACATCCAGCCACGCCCGCTGGGCGCGTGCCGCCGCGCACGTGAGGCCTTCGTCATCGCGATGCAGCGCCCGGACGACCCGGTACGTGTCGTGCGAGGTCGCGTCCGCGGCGGGAATCCCGGACCGGTCGGCGAGCACTGTCCGCGCGCCGGCCCGGACGCACTCGACGGCGGTGAGCAGGCCGATGACGCCGCCGCCGATGACCACGACCCGCATCGCGGCACTCAGCCGGCCAGCGGGTCCGCGGCGGGCAGCGCCGGCGGCGTGAACGGCATGACATCCGCGACGTCGAAGGCGCCGGCCGTCAGCACCCCGTCGTAGCCGCCGGACCGGCTGGCGGCCGCGGATAGGTCGATGAGGATCGGGGCGGCGAGGGCGAGCAGCGCCTTCGTCTCCAGGAACAGGTCGCCCCACCGCGGCCCGGCGTCGGCCAGCGGTGTGCCGTCGAGCCCGGCGGCGTGCCTGGCCAGGCGGCTGATCTGGATCAAGATGGTCTCCGCGGCTCGGTTCAGGCTGTAGCCGGGCACCTCATAGCAGGTGTCGAACCGGGCACGCATCGCCTCGGCCCGGGCCCGGCCGCCGTCGGTGACCGGCAGCGGGGCGCAGCCGGACGCGTTCGCGACGGCCTTGCCGAGCGTCGCCGCGAGCTGGTTCCACGGGTCGGCGAGGCGCCGGGACGCGATCTTGTCCAGTCCGGCGCGGCTGAAGGTCGTCCGCTGGTACTCGGGCGCGGTCAGCGCCAGGTACAGGCGGGCCACGTCCCTGGGCACCTCGCTCAGCAGGTCCTGTACCGACACGACGTGTCCCGCGCTGGTGGAGAACTTCTCGCTCTCCAGCTCGTAGAACTCGTTGGCCAGGATCCACTCCGGCCGGATGTAGGCGTCGTCCCCGTGCGCCATCAGCAGCGCCATGTGCGCGAGGCAGAAGAAGTACGCGTTGTCGAAGCCGAGGAAGTGCACCAGGCGCCGGTTTTCCGCCGGCAGCCACAGTTGGCCTGGCGGGATGTCACGGCCGCGGCGCGCCGCGCAGTACGACGTCGTGTACATTCCCGCCGGAATCAGCTCGAGCCACGCGTTCAGCACCTGGCCCGGCGTTTCCGGGAAGGGCGCGGGCATGCCCCAGCTGATCGGGTACGTGACCGGCAGGTCGGCCAGCGGGCGGGACAGCAGCTCGCGAACCATCTGCACCATGTGCGGCCGCCAGTAGGGCGCCCAGGCCTCGTGGTAGGCGATGAGCCGCTCCCGGTATTCCTCCATCGGGAACACCAGGATCGTGGCCGGCCGAGTCACCGGTATCTCGCCGCGGTCGATCGTGGAGTGCGGGTCGATCAGCTCGTCGAAGTTGTTGGGATGGCAGCAGGTCTCGCACAGGCCGCCGCGACTGCTCGACAGGCACACCGGGCAGTCCCCTTCGATCAGGCCCTCCACGATGAACTCGCCGGTGCGCTCCAGGAACGGCATGCGGACCGTGCGCAGCCGGAATTTTCCCGCCGCGTGCAGCGCGGCGAAGTAGTCAAGGACGGTGGCGCGGTAGGTGTCGTCGAACGGGCCGAACCCATCGAAGGAGATGCCGATAGCGGTCAGCGCCTCGCGGATCGCCTCGGTGGAGGAGTCGCACAGCTCCTCCGGGCTGACGCCGCGCCTGCGCGCGGTGGCCAGGACGAAGGTCTGGCTGTCGTCGGTGCCGGTGCTGAAGATGACGTCGCGGCCGCGGGCCCGCTGATAGCGCGCGTACACGTCGCCAGCCAGGTACGGGCCGGCGATGTGCCCGAGGTGCATGCCGCCGTTCGGTGTCGGGTTCGGGCCGAGCACGATCACCGGCCGGTCGTCCTGCGACGGCCGTGGCGCCGTCATGCCCGCGCCTCCTCACCCTGCCGGACGATGAACCGCTGGGCCATTTCCTCGTCCCACCAGACGCTGTAGAACTCGAAGTCCTCGGTGGCGTCGTTCAGGATGCGGTGCTCAAGCCCTGGCTTGAAGAACGTGACGTCTCCCGCGTTGAGCGTCGCCCGGTCGCCGTCGCATTCGACCACGGCACTGCCGCGCAAGGCGATGAAGATCTCGTGCTCATGGTGCGAGTGCAGGAGCGACGAACTGCCCGCCCGCACCACGGCGAACGATCCCTCGAAGGGCGCGTTCAGCACCGCCCACGGCTGCAGGCGCTGCGTGTCGCACCCGTACTCGTGCACCAGCGATCCGCGCTCCAGCCGGACAACTTGAACTGTCATGGTCACCTTCCCGAAATCTGCTCGAGGACGGCCGGACCGCTCTTGGCGTGCCGGGTCGATATGACGGCCTTGTGGGGATCCCCGGCCAGCACGGCGCCGATCAGGCCGCTGGCCGTGCCGTCATGGCCCGGTGCCGGGCTGGCGTACAGCACCCGCAGCTGCGCGAGGCCGAGCCCGCTGATCCGCTCGAGCTCGCCGGCCAGCGCGGGCGCCCAGTGCGCCGCATCAGCCGCGTCAGCGACGGCCGCCTGGCCGCCGAGCAGCGCGTGGATGTCGCCGGCCCGGCCGGCCAGCGCGGGCTGCTCCCGGGACAGGAACTCGGCGAGCCCGGCGCCCGCCCCGGTGAACGGGGAGTGCACCATGCAGGCGAGCTGCTCTTCGGTCAGCCGGAACGTGGCGACGGCGTACTCGCTCGCGGCCAGCCGCATCCGGGCGACAGCGTCCGGGCCCGCGTATCGCTGCCGCATCAGCTCGATGAGCTCGGCCGGGTAGTTCTTCTCGCGCATCAGGCCGAGCGCGAACGTGACGTATTCCGCCATCCCGTCCGCGTACGGCCGCTGGAACACGCGCTCGCACCGCAGGCCGCGCAGGTGGGCCATCAGCGCCGGGTTGCCGCAGTCGGACTCGGTGAAGCTGAACGCGACGTCGTCGAACTCGAACCCGAGGAAGCCGGTCAGCAGGCGCATGTGATCGCCGGCCTCGTAGGCGGTGTCGCCGTAGATGGAGAAGAACTTCAGCCGTTCCGGCACGCCGGTGGCGATACGGCGTTCCGCGATGGCCTCCGCGGCGCCCGGCCCGTGGATCTCGGCGAAGTAGGCGCGGGCCACCTGGTCCAGCTTGCCGAGGAAACGGGGCAGCCCCGAGCCGACCGGGCCAGCCGAGCCGACCGGGCCAGCCGGGCCAGCCGGGCCGTCGGCGGGAGCGGCCGCGACACCGCGTGCCAGCCGTCCCACCCACACCGCGTACGCGCGCTGCTCCGCCGGCGAGTCGCCGGTGATGATGACGTCGGCGCCCGCGCCGTAAGCCGCGGCCAGCCCGAACGAGTTCACCACGCTGAAGTTGCAGGCGTTGCAGAACGTCGGGCGCCCGTCGCCGAACGTGCGGTGGCCCGTCATCAGCAGGTCGAGCCTGTTACGTCGGACCACGTGGTCGCGCTGCGGCGCGGCCGCGTCGAACGGCGTCACCTCGTTGCCGTCGATCAGCAGCAGCTCGCAGTCCGGGTCCCCGGGCAGGCGCAGCGCCTCGTACGCGCGGCTGATGTTCTCCAGGACCGCGCGGGGCATGCCGGCGTGCCGGTTGGTCGCCACCCGCAGCCGGAAGGTCGCGCCGTGCACCCGGAACAGGATCAGCTGGACGGCGCGGACGAACGCGACGGCGTACGCGCTGTCCTTGCCGCCGCCGAAGGCGACGAGGACGAGGTTGGCGTCCAGCTTGTCCGGCCGGGGCAGCGCGGCCGCCAGCCGGGCGCCGCAGCGCAGGGCGGCGTGCAGGTTGGCCGGCGGCAGGAAGCGCCGCAGCTCCGCGAAGGCCGTCTCGCGCAGGTCCGCGACCCTGGCCTCGTCAAGCTGGAGCGTGGTCATGCGGTTCCTCCGTCCGGGCCTGCCAGCAGGGCCCCACCAGGGGGCCCCCGCAGGGCCTCACCAGGTAAGAGGGGAGGCGTCCGGCCTGTTGATACAGCCCCGTCCTGGCCGGCCCGATGCGCGAGCAGGTCGCGCGTGATGTCCTCAGCCCGCCGCGCCAGCACGCTGAGCAGCGAGTCGGAGATCCCGTGCGTGGCCTCGTTGACGCCCTGCAGATAACAGGCGGCCGCGGAGCGCTCACCGGTGATCAGCCGGTAGGAACGGGTCACCGCGACCTGGCTCAGCCGCAGGTCGCCGGCCAGCTCGCGGACAAGCCGCGGCATCTGCGTGCCGAACCCGGTGCCGAGCAGCACCAGGTCGCAGCCCATCTCGCGGACCGCGCCTGTCCTGCGGTCGGCGAGCGAGAGCACTACGCCGGCGGCCTCCTCGCGCGCCGCCGTCACGTCGGTCATCGAGATGACGCGCGTGCCGCGGCGCCCGCCGAGCCTGGCGAGATACCGGTCGCTGTACAGGTCCTGCAGGGTCTGCGGGGTCAGGCAGGAGTAGTTCGTCTGGTGCATCTGACGCAGCACCTCCGCGCGGGCCCGCGGCGGCGCGGCGAAGAACTCGTCGGTGAACGACGGGTAGTACAGCTCGTTGCTGAACTTGCTCGACGCGTCCGCGGTGGGACCGACCGAGCGCATGATCCAGGTGACCGAGGCGCCGGGCAGCATGCCTGGCAGCTCGCGGACCATCTCGGCCGCGCTCTGCGAGCTTCCGATGACCGCCACCCGGTAGTGGTCGCGCGGCGCCAGGCCCGCCATCGCGGACCGGAACCAGGCGCTGTGCACCACCCGCGCGGCGGGCAGCGCGGTGAAGACGGCCGGGACGTGCGGATCCCTGCCCACGCCGACCACAAGGTGCCGGCTCGCGACCGACGACCCGTCGGCGAATGAGGCCAGCCACCCGGTCAGCGCGCCGGTGCCGTCCCGCCGCGGCCGGATCGAGGCGCAGTCACGGCCGAACTCCACCCGGACCAGCGCCAGCGACCTCGCCACCCAGGCCAGGTAGCCGGACATCTCCCGGCGGTAGGGCGTGAAGGTGGCCATGTTGATGAAGTCGTCGAGCCGCCCCGTCGCGTGCAGGTAGGCGAGGAACGAGTACCCGCTGCGCGGGTTCCGCTGCGTTACCAGGTCCTTGAGGAAGGAGACCTGGCTCTTCGCCCGCGGCAGCAGCATCCCGCTCTGCCATTCGATGGCCGGCCGCCGCTCGGTGACGAGCGTGCCCGCGGCCAGTTCGGGCGCGAGTTCTTCGAGCGCCACCGCGAGCCCGAGGTTGGACGGCCCGGCGCCCACCGCGAGCAGTTCGGTTTCCCGTGCCTGCACCGGTCACACCAGCACGGAAGTCGGCTGATCGGCCAGGTAGGCCTGGCGCGCCGCGGCGTCACGCGCCGACACCAGGTACCGGATCCAGGCCTGCTGCTCGTGCACGACCGCGCCCATCTCCCAGACGCAGAACGTGCCCTTGTGCGGCTCGTCCATCGGCAGCGGCTCGAACCCGCCGGCCTCCTTGCAGTAGATGCTCTCCCAGAGCTCGTTGTCATATCGCCAGGTGCATACGAGCAGCAAGAACACGGGACCGGCCAGGTGCAAGACGACGAACCCGAGTTCGCCGGCGATGGCGAGCCGGCCGGACTCTTCCTCCGCGCACAGGAACCCGGCCGCCTCCTGGCGGATCTCGTCCGGTATCCGCGCCTGCTCGCGGTGTACGTCGTACCACTTCAGCTGGCTGCCTGAGGGCAGCGTCAGCGGCGGCGCGGCCGCGACGATCTTGCGGATGTGACCGTAGTCGGCACTCACACTGGACATGCGTCAACCTCTCCGTGGACCTCGGCGCGGCGAGTCAGTCCGAGCAGGCGAAGCACCGGCATCGCCATGCACGTCGTCAGCACCGCGATGAACACCAGGACGGTAAACGCGGCGACGTTGATGACGCCAGCCGACAGGCCGATGCTGAGCACAACGATCTCGGTGACCCCGCGCGCGTTCATCAGCGCTCCCAGGCCGAGCGACGAACGCCAGGGCATGCCGCTGGCGCGCGCCAGCGGCACCGCGCTGCCGACCTTGCCGAGCACCGCCGCGGCGAGCAGCAGCGCCCCGCCGGCGAGCAGCACCGGGTGCGCCACGACCCGGGCGTCGGCCTGCAGGCCGACGCTGGCGAAGAAAACCGGGACGAGCAGCGCGCTGTTCAGTCGTCCGGCGCGCTCGGCGGTCGGGCCGAACAGCGGATTGTCGGCGGGCAGCACCAGGCCGGCCAGGAAGCCGCCGAATATGGCGTGCACGCCGATCTTGTCGGTCGCCACCGCCAGGCCGACGATGATCCCCGCGACCACACCGAACCGCACCGCCCGCGGCACCGCGGCGCCGGCGTACCGGTCGCTCAGCACCCGGATCAGCGGCCGCAGCAGCGCCACGCAGACGACGGCC
>Ga0126381_100001274_pt1 | contig 27175 bp, 19 predicted proteins | sample PanSoiMetPlot_28_FD_96465 | JGI IMG/M metagenome (GOLD analysis project Ga0126381, IMG submission 96465) | Tropical forest soil microbial communities from Panama - MetaG Plot_28 | ecosystem: Environmental > Terrestrial > Soil > Tropical forest > Bulk soil | place: Panama | collected 2016-02-17
CAGCGATACCTACGAGCGGACTTGAACTCAGGCCTGTGCCGACTCGGCGGACCAGCGAAATTCGGTGCCGTCGATCCACATCCTGTGCAAAATGACGGCAAGCTTGCGAGCGACGGCAATCACTGCGCGCCGATGGCCACGGGACTTCGCCCGCCGCACGCCCCAGGCTTTCAGCGCTGACCACGTGGCGGAGCGAGACAGCAGCGAATGCGCAGCGACGTAAAGCGCACACCGAACATCAGGGTCTCCCGCCTTGGAAATTCGTCCTGGATTGTCGCTGTCACCGCGACGTTCCGGATGCTGTATGTCTTTGTCGTCATCGAACATGGGACGCGTCGATTGACGCATGTCAACGTGACTTCCTGTCCTGGAGCCGAGTGGACCCTGCAGCAATTGCGGGAGGCATTGATCAAGGATCGGCATCGCCATTTGATTCATGATCGAGACCGAATCTACTCGAAGCGGCTGGACGATTCGATCGCACTTCTCGGGTTGGAGGTGTTGCGATCGCCTGTAGCCAGTCCGAAGGCCAATTCGATCTGCGAACGCGTGATTGGAACGATTCGAAGGGAATGCCTGGATTGGATGATTCCGCTGTCCGAGGCGCATCTGCGGGCAATACTTGGCGAATGGGTCGCTCATTACAATAGGGGACGTCCTCACAGCGCATTGGGTCCGGGCGTGCCCGATCCGCCAAAAGGGACCGCCGTACTCCCGAGGTCCAAATTGCGATATTGGTTGGTGGCGGGTGCGTTCGTGCGTGCGAAATCGGTGCTGGGAGGCCTGCACCACGAGTACTCGCTCGCGTCCGCGTGATCCCTCACCAAGAACGGGACTGCGAAATCCGCATGGCACGAGTTATTGCGGAGGACAGAGCTCTTTGCCGGTGGCCGATAGGGAAACATCGTTGGGGCTGACGTACACGTAGTCGCTCACTGCCGGCATCATCTGATCCGCTGGTCGCGCTGTGACGCGGTAGACGCCACCAAGAAGGTCATGGAACTGCGTGACTTTTCTCGAATCGCCTCCGGACAAAGCGAGCGGCCGGGTTGCTTTCACTCCTGTCCCTGCATGAACCACTTCGATCGACAGGTTGGTTGGTCGTAGAGCGGCGGCGGATACGGTCAGATCCTCGCCCACCAAAATGGTCGCTGGCACGTCGAGCTCGACCACCGCGGCGTCATCGACCGGCCCCCCCTTTTTTGCCCGGACGTCGAGAGGATGCAGCCAATTAAAAATCGTATCGTGCAACGCTACAGCGCACTGCATCGCTGCGTGTTTTTCGCCGACGGCGATGGCTCTTTGAGTATCCTCCCATTCGACAGGCACCGATGAAAAAGACGGCACCGTACCGTCGCCCCGAGGATCGTCTTCGACTGTTCTTGAGCCGCGTGATTCGGGATAGGTGTCGAAGAGTTCCAGTTTCCGGTCGACAAGGCGGGCCGACAGCGCGGTACGTTGTCGCCGATTAAAGAACGCCTCCTGCCGGTACGGGGAGGGGGTTCCCGAGGCGGCGCGCGCCTCCGCCGGCATCCGAAGCTCGGCGTGGAATTGCAGTGCGCGCATGAGCATGCGTCGGTCCAGACCAGGGAGGGCCGGTGGCTGGCCCACCAATGTCGGATCAACCCACCCGGGAACGTCCTCACCGGTAACCGGGTTGAGCCCGAACAATTCCGCCACGCGCAGTAACTCCACCGTCGATTCCGACTGCCGACGCACAGCCGGAAACAGTGGCAAGAGCTCATACGCCGAGGGTAGGCTCCGCACGAGTCGCGTGACGTCGAACGGCCCCAAGCGCTTGCCGTTGACGAGCGCGTCGAGCGCGCGAACCGATCCTCGGTGCGGCGTACCGATGGTGATGACTGCGCGGGTATGCGCGCTCCCCCCGAGGTGCTCGCAGAAGTAGCGCGCGACGAGCCCGCCCATGGAATGGCACACGAGCCAGAGTCGCGCCTTGTCATTGCCGCTGTCTGCCTTCCAGCGATTGAGCGCGTCAATCGCCTTGGCTTCGAGGCGCTTCGCTGCGTGACGGTTGGACAGTCGCCAGTCGTAAGGAAACGTTATGACTTGATTCGCTCCGACGCTTCTTTGCAGGGAGCTCACCAGTGACGCATAGTCATCGACCCCGAAAAATCCAGGGAGGAGCTGGTAGCTGAATAGCTCCATCGCCTCGATCCCGTCGTTCGGAGGATTCTCCCCATCGCCCTCGAGGACCAGGCCACCCGTGACGATCTCCTTCAGCAAACGAGGCAGTGTAGCAATCGAGAAGTCCCAGGCCGTTACCGGCTTGCCGTTCTTTTTGCATCGTGCGAGCCTCGATCCAAGAATCCCGGGAATGACAACGATAAGATCGCCGAACGGCTCCGCCATAGGTGATTCTCCTGAGAGGATCGAGGATTCCTTATACTGCGTGCTTCCTTGCTCCGATGAGTGCTAGGAGCGCGGTGACCGGAACCTCCACGCAAGTCGTCGTGCTGTGCGTTGGAATCAGCCGCTATGCTAAACCACCGGCGGCTGAGGCCAAGCTAGGCCGTACGCGCTTCGATGATCTCAGTGCCGTCGACAATGACCTCGCGCGGCTTGCGCGTTTGTTCGATTCGGAGCCCTATCGCAACGCAGGGTTTGCTGTGTGGCCATGGCTTACCGGCACCACTGGCCAGATTACCGACCAGCTCACGAAGGCGGCCGCGAAGCTTGCAGGTGAACCTGGGCGTACAGTGCTGCTCGTATGGTCGGGGCACGGGGAGACGCCAGGCAACGAGCTTCGCCTGGCGACCAAGGAGAGCTATCGGCCCATGCGGCCCGGTGAGGGTTTCTCGCCAAGCGAGCTTGTCAACAAGCTGGCCGGATGTGGTGCCAAATGGTTTTGTCTCATATTGGACGTCTGCCAAGCGGGCGCGGCGAGCGGCGATGTCGCGGCAACAGCAGCTGATCGCTTCAAGAGTCAGCCCCCCACTGCTGGCGTGTTTCCAGGCATGGCCGCATTGTTTTCGACGCAACCGTACGAGCCAGCCGAAGACGGTCTGTTCGCCGAGGTGCTCGAGCGGGTCTTGCGCGAGGGTCCTTCAGCGGCCGCGCGCGCGGAAATCGCGACGGTCGGGTGGGGCGGTTTCAGCACCCAGAACCGTTTTTTGACATCGGGGGAGCTCGATAACGTTCTGCAAGTCGAGTTCGATCTTCTCGGAAAGCGCAGGTCGTCGGTCCAGAATCCCGTCGGCGTACGCATGGGACGTGACTTCGGATTGTTTCCGAATCCATTATTTGAGATCGACGCCCCGCCGGTGAGTGTCGAGCTTGTCCGCCGCCGGTGGCTCCGCCAGCAAGATCTCGACACCCACTTCCTTCCCAAAGCCCGCGGCCTCGAACCGGGCGAACAGGGTTGGTTCTTCAGCGGCCGGTCTGCCGTGACCCGGCAGATCGTCGACTGGCTCGATGGGCGGGGCGACGCCGGATCACATCATCTCTACGTGCTCACGGGCCAGGGTGGATCGGGGAAATCCGCAATCATCGGCCGCATAGTGGCCTTGAGCGACACCGGCTTCCGCCATGCAGCTGCGAATGTGGGCTGGGACGAAGCTGGCGATTCCGTGCGCGGTACAGTGCCGGGTATCGGACGAATCGACGCCGCCCTTCACCTTCGCAATCTCACCGCGGAATCGACAGCGCTCGCAATCAGCGAGCTTGCCGGCATTTCACCTCCTGACCCAGCACTTGGGCTCTCCGCCTTCGTCTTCAACGCGCCTAACCAGCTCGCCGATTCACCGCATCCCGTGACCGTGATGCTCGACGCGCTCGACGAAGCCGGCGAGCCGGCGCGCATCGCTGAGCTGCTCATACGCCCGCTCGCTGCCAAAGGTTGGCGGATTCTGGTCGGCACACGCGCCGCTGCGGCTCACCGGGGCGCCAGCGACCTTCTGGATCGCCTCGGCCCCGCCTATAGGCGCAACCTGGATAGCGAGGACAGCACAACGGCGGATATCGCGGAATACGTGCAGCGGCGGCTGGCCGGTACGCCTCATTCTCCCTACGCGGCAGCGCCCACCGATGCATCCGCGATAGCATCAACCGTCGCAGCGAGAGCTCGAGGCGTTTTTCTCTATGCTCGCATTGCCGCCTCCCGATTGCTGCGAAGGCCGCGTATCGACCTCGCCAAGCTCGAAGGCGAGCTCGCCCTACACGTCGACGACGCGCTCGCACAGGATCTTGCCAGCATCGATGAATCGTTTCGGCGCACGTTCAACCGCACCGACTCGGGAGCTACGTCGCTCCTCGAAGCTTTGGCTTGGGCCGAAGGCGTGGGTCTGCCGTTGCGCGACAGTCTCTGGCCGATCGTGGCCACCGCTATCGCCCGGCGCGATGCACCGTACCTGGATATGCACGTCCAGTGGGTGTTGCGCGAGGCGGGGCGATATGTTCTTGAAGCCGGCGACGGCGAGCAAGCAGTGTACCGGCTCTATCACGAATCGCTGAACGAGCATTTCCGTAGCGGACGCGACGGGCAAGCGATCAACAGCCGCATCGCCTCGGCGCTGCAACAGCACGTCGATCAGCCCGGCGGGTGGGACGTGGCGAACCCGTATGTTGTGCGCTATTTGCCCGTGCATTTGAGCAGCGATCCCGAGCGCCTCGAGCGACTGTGCACCGATCCACGCTTTCTCCGTCGTGCGCTTGATTTGCTCAGGGTGGATGGTCTCGCCGATCTCCTTGCGGCCGCTCAGCGGGCCTGCGGTCGCTTTGCCGTTCAGGCGCTCGCCAAGAGCGTGCGTCGCGCCCGCGTCGCGCTCAGCCGTGACCCTGAGCAGCTTGCCGCACAGCTGCATGCGCGGCTGGCAGGCGAAACCGATCTGGCGCTGAAGGCGTTGTCGCAAGCCCTCCCCTTGGCGGCGCCAGCCGTGTGGTTGCGCAGCGTGACGTCGACTCTAGGCTGGCGCGCGGACCTCGAGACGATGCAGACCTTTAACGCCAAGGTCCGCGCGCTCGCCTTGGGCAGTGTAGAGGGTTCGGGGGTCATCGCCGTGGGTGCTGGCACGAACGTCTCCATTTGGAGCCCTGGCAGAGGCGACATAGGTACGTGGCAAATTTCGAATGCGGAGCGACGCGTCACCGGCCTCGCCATGGGGATCGTGGGAGACCGCCACGTGGTCGCGGTCGCTGCGGGCTACGATGGAATTCTGGAAGTCAGAGACCTGCGCACCGGCGCTCGCATCGGCGATACCATGCCCGGCACCCTCGAGCCGCTGGCGGTGGGCAGGCTGAGCAATCGTGACGTGCTGGCAACCACCGAGGCGGGCAACATCACGGTGCGCCCGCTCGATGGGCAAGGACCGATGGAGGAACGTGAGTACCCGGCAGGGCGGGTCGGCAGGTGCGGAACAGCCCTCGTTGCGATTTCCGAGGACCGAGGAACATATGAAGTCGTCGACCTCGATTCCGGGAAACCGCTGGGTCCAAGCCTCGATGATCCCCCTCACGGCTTGGTCACTGTGGGCGCATGGCGGGGCCGGCCGATTCTTTGTTTCGCGCTCGAGTCAGGGCACGTGCAGGTGAGAGACCTGAATTCCGGAGAGTGCATCGGCGAGCCAGTGGCATTCGACTTTCGTCTGCGAACGCTCGTCGTAGGCGAGTTGGAGGGGGACCTGATCGTCGCCGCCGGTAACGACAGCGACAGCGACTCCGGATACGTGGCGATACGCCAGCCGCTGGCGAGTCGAACGGCGTCTCCGTCTTTTGCGGTGCTGGTACACGTCGACTGGGTCCTCGGCGTCGGACGCGGCAACCGTCGCCTTCTGCTCTTCCTCGACGGGATGCGCGCCTTCGACCCGGTTGCATCGGAGATCGTGACGACTCCGGCCGAAGTCGAGGTTCTCAGCGGCGTTCAATCCGCGCCGGCGATGCCGGCGCACGCTGGAGTACCGCGGGTCCGTAGCGGTAGCTTGACGTTACGTCGCAACGCTCCCGGGCAATGGCCAATCCTGTGCCACACATGGGCGATCATCGATGGGAGGAACGTTCAGGCGCGCGGGAGTTTCGAGGGCGTGGTCTGGATCCTCGACGCGGAGCGGAAGAAGATCGTTCACGGTCCCTACGCCAGTGTCCCGGATACCTTGACGCTGCGTTCGCACAAGATAAAGACCGCCAGGGGATTGGGGGAGGTTACCGACGTCGCCTTGGCCGTGTGGAAGGGTCGCGGTGTCATGGCTCGCGCACACGAGGGTCGTGTGACGGTATTCGATTTGGAAACCGAGCAAACGCTTGGCTCACCCGACACGGGCCGATCTGAAATCGCCGTCGTCGCCCTCGGTGCGATCGACGATCGCACACTGCTGGTCACTGGAAGCGAGGGCGGCGCGGTGACGCTATGGGATGGATCAACGTTCCGCCGCCTGGCGACCATGACGCTCGATGCCCGCGTAGCACGCGTGTGGATTGGTGGCGCTTCGCTCGTCGTGCGAACTGCGGACCAGCGATTCCACGTGTTCGAGATCGTCATGCAATGATGACACATCCGAAACGGTACAACGGCCCGAGCCGCAACCACGCCGATTCACCGGCATCGTGCGCTGAGTGTGAATACAGCCGCTGCTGGAGGCAACGCGAGTCTGATGACCATTGGTTAAGGCTGTCCAGCGTGTGTGAGGCACGCGCCGCTGATGGAGCTTTTCTCGTTCGATGCGTGGTTCAGGCTGATGCGCCTCGCGTGCCGATTGCGAACTCCGCATGGGTGCCTGTGGTGGACGACAGTGAAGCGCGTGCCTTGTACAAATCGCGCAAGAAGTAGTTTCCGCTCCGCCCAAAACACGTTAAAGAACGCCTGATTTCGATCTTATGCAACCGCAATTCGATCGACTGTCACTCCCAACGCACGTTCCTTGGACGGGATGTGCGACATCGCCGCTTCGGCCATTGCAGTGATGGTGAGGCTTGGATTGACGCCAGGATTGGCCGGCATGGCCGCGCCGTCGCAAACGAGCAGGTTGCGGTAGCCGTACACTTCGTGCCGCGCGTTGACGACACCGTGGTCGGCGTCCTTGCCGATCACGGCGCCGCCGAGGATGTGCGCCGTCACGGGAACGCTCAACAGCGCCTCGGTCAGGAACGATTGCGCGATGCCGCCGTGCCGCTCGGCAAGCCATTCGGCCGCCTGGTTGGCGATCGGAAAGAAAGTCGGGATCGGGTGGTCGGGATCCTGAGCCGTGGTGAGCCTCACATCGCGTCCGAACCAGCGCCGCTTCGCGTTGAAGCGGATCGCATTGTCGAGCGTCTGCATCACGCCGGTCACGATCGTGCGCCGGGACCATCCGAACGGCCACAGCTTGCGCAGGAACATCAACGGGTGGCGGAGCATGGTGCCCAATGCCAGTAGCGGGCGGCCGAGCCGCGAGCCGTTCCCGGTCAGGAGCCCGAACATGAGCCCCATCGCATCGGCGCGGCGGCCGAAGGTCGCGATTTCGATGTGGGTGTGCGCGTCGGGAAAGATGCTCCCCGTGATCGAGACCGTATCGGCGAGCTTGTCGTTGCCGGGGACCGTGACGGCAACCAGCGTTTCGCTGTTGGTACGGACGAGCTCACCGAGCCGGCCAGAGACGGCAGGCAGACTCCCGCGGCTTTTGCAGCTCGCGAGCAAGCGGTTGGTGCCGAGGGCGCCTGCCGCGAAGACGACACCGCGCGCGGTCAGCGTGCGCCGGTCCCGCGCGAACCAGGCCCCGGTGCGCTCGTGCGTCACTACGTAGCCGTCCGCGCCGTCGGCGGCACGAAGCGGTCGCACATCGGTGACCATCCGTTCGGCCTCGATCCGAACGCCTTTCCTCTCGGCGAAATGGAGATAGTTCCGCACCAGCGTGTTCTTGGCGCCGTAAGGACAGCCCATCATGCAGGAGCCGCAGCGATGGCATCCCGTCCGCTCGGGGCCTTCGCCGCCGAAATACGGGTCTGGCACCTTCTTTCCGGGTTCGCCGAAATAGATGCCGACGCGTGTCTTCTGGAACGTGTCCGCGCAGCCGAGGTGCTCGCCCAGCTCCTTCAGTATCCGATCGGACTCGCTCTCGAACGGCGGCGGGTTGACGCCGAGCATCCGCTCGGCGGTGTCGTAGTGTGGCTGGAGCCGTGCCTGCCAATGGTCGAGATCGGCCCACTGCGGATGACGGAAATAGGCTGTAGGCGCGCGGTAGAGCGTCGCAGCATAGGCGAGGCTGCCGCCGCCGACCCCGGACCCGCTCAAAATGAAGATGTCTTTGAACGGCGTGAGCCGGAGAATGCCTTTAAGGCCGAGCTTCGGCGCCCAGAAATGGCGTGAGAGCTGCCAGGCGGAGGTTGGCAGGTCCTCGTCGCGAAAGCGGCGGCCGCATTCGAGCACGGCGACGCGGTAGCCCTTCTCCGCGAGCCGCAGCGCCGAAACGCTTCCGCCGAATCCGGAACCGATGACGATCCAGTCGAAGTCGAGGCGCGAATTGTCCATAGGCCCGCCGGAGAGCTTACCGCGGCGGAAAGAGGTCGGCGATGCTTTTTGCGTAGACGACTGGATAGGCCTCGGCAGCGGAGGCGCGCGCGTCTTCGTCGGTTTGTTGGGCAAGACGCCCCGCGGCGCTGATCGCGACCGCGACGAGCGCGGCACCGATGAGCGCGAGCATCGTCACCTTCGAGAATCGATTCATGGCTTCGTCCTCCCTGGGTCGTCCGTCTGGCAGCACTCTAGCGCGACGGGGTGCGGCGAATCCCCCTCCGAAGGGGGGCCTTGGCTCCATTGACGCCCGAGCACGCCCCCCATGGTGGGGGCTTGCATTCGATCGGCCGCGCACGATACTGGAGAGCAACAGCGACGCAGTCGAACCGATCTGAAGGGGGAGTCATGCCATACAAGTCCATTCCGAGCTACGTGATGCTGGCGTTGTGGCTGATCGCCGGCGTCTTTTCCGGCGCGGCCTCGGCCCAGACCACCAAGCGCCCGAACATCCTGGTGATCATGGGCGACGACGTCGGCGCCTGGAACATCAGCGCCTATCACCGCGGCATGGGCGCCGTCTCGACGCCCAACATCGACCGCATCGCCAATGAAGGCGCGCTGTTCATGGAGTATTACGGCGAGGCGAGCTGCACCGCCGGGCGTGCCGCGTTGATCACCGGCCAGCATCCCTTCCGCACCGGCCTTCTGACCGTCGGGCTCCCGGGCGCGAAGATCGGCTTGCAGAAGGAAGACCCGACGATCGCCGAGCTGCTGAAGCCGCTCGGCTACACGAGCGGCCAGTTCGGCAAGAACCACTTGGGCGACCGCGACGAGTTCCTCCCGACGGTACACGGCTTCGACGAATTCTTCGGCAACCTCTATCACCTGAACGCCGAGGAGGAACCCGAGGACACCGAGTACCCGAAGGATCCGGAGTTCCGCGCGAAGTTCGGCCCGCGCGGCGTGCTCGATTGCACGGCCGGCGGCGGCTGCAAGGACACCGGCCCGCTCACGAAGAAGCGCATGGAGACGGTCGACGACGAATTCGTCGGCCGCTCGCTGCAGTTCATGGAAAGGGCAGTCCGGCAGGGCAAGCCGTTCTTCGTCTGGCTCAACACGACCCGCATGCACGTGTGGACCCACCTCTCGCCGCAGTGGCTCGGCAAGAGCGGCTACGGGATTTACGCCGACGGCATGCTCGAGCACGATCACGACGTCGGACTGGTCCTCGCGAAGCTCGACGAGCTCAAGGTCGCCGACGACACGATCGTCATCTACACGAGCGACAACGGCGCCGAAGTCTTCACCTGGCCCGACGGCGGCACGATTCCTTGGCGCGGCAGCAAGGGCTCGACGTGGGAAGGCGGCTTCCGCGTCCCGGCGCTCGCGCGCTGGCCGGGCAGAATCAAGCCGGGGCGCATCGAGACGGGCATCTGGTCGGCGCAGGACTGGCTGCCTACGCTGCTCGCCGCCGCCGGTGTGCCCGACGTCAAGGAGCGGCTGCTCGCGGGCTACGCCGCCGGGGACAGGACGTTCAAGGTCCATCTCGACGGCTACAACCAGCTCGACAATCTGCTGGGCAAGTCCCCAAGCCGGCGCGAGACGTTCTTCTATTTCAGCGACCAGAGCACGCTCAACGCCGTGCGCTGGAAGGACTGGAAGGTGCAGTTCACGGTGCTGGACGACTGGATCGAGGGCAAGACGAAGCAGGGCGTTCCGAAGGTCTTCAACCTGAAGTCCGACCCCTTCGAACGGGCGTACGGAGAATCGTGGCTCTACACACGATGGATGGTCGACAAGCTGTGGCTTTACGTGCCGATGCAGCAGGAGGTGCTCAAGTTCGTCACGTCGTTCAAGGACTTCCCGGCCCGGCAGCGCTCGGCCCAGTTCAACGTCGATGCGATCGTCGAGCAGCTGCAGCGGCGTGCCCCCGCGGGCAACTAGATTCGTGGCTCGCCATGAGACGGCGAGGCCACGGGCGCATGCGCCATTACGAAGTCGCGGACCTGCGCAAGCGCCCGTCGGGTCTCCGGGAGCCAGCTCACGGCCTGGAAGACATGCGGCATCTGCGGGCAGATCTGCAGGTCGACGGAGGTTCCGGCGGCACGTGCAAGCTCGGCCGTCTTGACCGCTTGACCCAGCAACGCCTCCGTGCTGCCCACCTGGATCAGCAGCGGCGGTAGACCCGCGAGACTTCCCGCGCACGGGGAGAGCGCGGGATCGTTCGCATCGATCGGCGCGATGACGAGGGTCTGCACGAGCTCGAGCAGCCCCGGCCCGATCATGGGATCGTCGCGGAGGTCGGCCGCATCGAGGTTCGCTGCGTCGGCGAGATCGGCGGCCGGCGAGAACATCATTGCACAGGCGGGACGCGGCAGTCCCGCATCGCGGATACGCTGCAACGTCGACAATACCAGCAGGCCGCCGGCACTATCGCCGAGCAGCGCAATGCGCGCCGGATCGTAACCCTGGCCGAGCAGCCAGCGGTAGGCGGCAAAGCAATCCTCGTGCGCTGCGGGTAGCGGGTGTTCCGGCGCGAGGCGGTAGTCGGGAACGAGCGCGCGCGCGTCGACCATGCGGGCGAGGCGCGCGGCGAGGCGCCCGTGCGTGCGGGGAGTACGAAAGACGAAGCCCCCGCCGTGCAGGTAGAGGAGCACACGCGACCGACTTGTTACCTCGGCGGGAATCCACTCGGCGGGGACGCCGTTCGCGTCGACGGCGCTGCGTGCGTTGTTCGGCACCATGCCGCCGAGCAGACGATCGAGTCTTGCGACCGTGCGGCGCGCGGCAGCAACGTCGAACGCTTCGTAGGTCCGCGGTTTGAGCATTCGCCGATAGAGCGCATTCAGCGTGCGGGCGCGGCGGCTGATGCGTGGCGGCGGAACCGAAGTCTCCATGGAGCGATTGAAATGAGGATTGCGGGAATGGTGGCCATTGTCGGGCGCGCCGCGGTAGCGATCGCCCCCCTCCTGGGGGGCAAAAAGCCGCCCATCTCCCGTTACGATGGCTGCACCTCGAGGCGACGAGTCGAAGGCAATGACCAATTTCAGCGAAATCCTCTACGACGTCCGCGGCGCTGCCGCGTGGATCACCCTCAACCGGCCGCGCGAGATGAACGCCATGAGCGCGGACATGCTCGATGAGCTTGCGCGGGCGCTCGACCTCGCGGCCGACAATGCGTCGATCCATGCGCTCGTCGTCACCGGCAGCGGCGACAGGGCGTTCTGCGCCGGCGCCGATTTGAAGGAGGTGCTCGCCGCGTATCCGGCAGGCGAGCCCGATTTCCTCGATCGTGCCGCGCGGACGCTCAACCGGCTCCGCGATTTTCCGAAGCCGGCGATCGCCGCGGTCAATGGGCTTGCGCTCGCGGGTGGCCTCGAGCTCGTGCTGTGCTGCGATCTCGTTGTCGCGGCCGACACCGCGCGCCTCGGCGATGCGCACGCGAATTTCGGCGTCTTTCCCGGCGCCGGCGGCGCCGCGATCCTGCCGTGGCGGATCGGGGCGGCGCGCGCGAAGTATCTGCTGTTCACCGGCGAGCACGTAAGCGCCGCCGAGATGCAGGCCTGGGGGCTCGTCAACCGCGTCGTGCCCGCATCCGAGCTGCATGCCGCGGTCGACGAACTGGTCGGGAGACTCGCGGCGAAGAGTCCGCTCGTGTTGCGCCGCATGAAGGAAGTCGCCGACGCGGCGCTCGACCAGCCGCGCGATGCGGCGCTCGCCCAGGAGCAGCTCGCGCTGCGCACCCACATGCGCTCGTTCGACCTCCATGAAGGGCTGGCGGCATTCCGCGAGAAGCGGGCGCCGCGCTTCGAAGGTCGATAGGACAAAGGAAAACCGATGACGCAACTTTACGTGGCCGGCGTGGGCATGACCCGCTTCGGCCGACACCTCGACCGCTCGATCAAGCATCTGACGCGCGAAGCCGTCGAAGGCGCGCTCACGGACGCAGGCGGCGAACGTGCCGACATCGAAGCTGCCTACTTCACCAACGCCACGCAAGGCCATTTCGAAGGCCAGAACTGCATCCGCGGCGAGATCGCGCTGCGCTCGATGGGGATCGGAAGCATTCCGGTCGTGAACGTCGAGAACGCGTGCGCTTCGGCGTCCACGGCGTTCAACCTGGCCGTCCAGTTTCTCAAGGCGGATGAAGGCGACGTCGCGCTCGCCGTCGGCGTCGAGAAGATGTACTCGCCGGACAAGGCCAAGATGTTTTCCGCGTTCGACAGCGGGTGGGACGTGAGCACTGTCGAGCAGAACAAGGCGAGGCTGCTCGAGCTCGGCAAGGGATGCGAGGTTCCGCCTGGAACGACGTCGGACAAGCCGTACTCGGTGTTCATGGACGTCTACGCGGCGTTCTGCCGGCTGCACATGAAGGTGTTCGGCACGACGCAGCGCCAGATCGCGGCGGTGGCGGCGAAGAACCACGCGCACTCGGTGCACAATCCTCTTGCGCAATACCGCGATGCGTACACGGTCGAGCAGGTGCTCGCCGCACCGCCGATTACCTATCCTCTGACGCTCCCCATGTGCTCGCCGATCAGCGATGGCGCGGCGGCCGCGGTCCTCTGCACCGAAGCCGGCCTGAAGCGGCTCGGAGTCGATCGCAATCGCGCCGTGCGCGTGCTCGCTTCAGTGGTGCACACGGGCAGCGATCGGCTGCCCGAGGAGTTCGATCGCCATGTCACCGTGCTCGCCGCGCGCAAGGCGTACGAGAAGGCAGGAATCGGCCCGGGGGACATCTCGGTGGCCGAGGTCCACGACGCGACGGCCATGGGCGAAATCATCCAGACCGAGAACCTCGGTTTCTGTGCGTTCGGCGAGGGTGGCGTCATCGCCGAGCGCGGCGAGACGACGATCGGCGGTCGCATTCCCGTCAATCCGTCCGGCGGCCTCGAGTCGAAGGGCCACCCGATAGGCGCCACGGGACTCGCGCAGATTCACGAGCTCGTGACCCAGATCCGCGGCGAGGCGAACGGCCGCCAGGTCGAAGGGGCGCGCTTCGCGATCGCCGAGAACGGCGGCGGGCTCTACGGCATCGAGGAGGCCGTCGCGTGCGTGACGATTCTCGGCAAGTGAGGGAGGCGAGCGTGTTCGAATTGAGCGGGGAGCAGCGGGCCGCCGTCGAAAGCTTTCGCCGCTACGCCGAGAAGCGGCTGCGGCCGCTCGGCGACGACTACGAAAAGCGGGGAACGCCGCCCTCGCGCGAGGAAACGATCAAGCTCTTCCGCGAGATCGGCGAGTTCGGGCTCCTCGGCGCGCTCGTGTCCGACGCGGACGGCGGCAGCGGCATCGGGATGATGGGCCTCGCGCTCTTCACCGAGGAGATCGCGCGGAACTGGACCGGCTTCGGCTTCACCGTCGCGATCCAGGCGGCGGGTGCGGGGCTCGTCTCGGCGCTCGGAACACCCGAGCAGAAGGCGCGGATGCTGCCGCCGATGCTCGCCGGCGAGCTGATCGGCTGCATGGCGATTTCGGAACCGGGTGTCGGCTCCAATGTCGCGGAAGTGAAGACCCGCGCGGTCGAAGACGGGGATCGTTTCGTCGTGTCAGGGCAGAAACTGTGGATCTCGAACGGCGACATCTCGGATTTCGTGATCGCCGTCGTGCGGACCGGCGACGCCGAGCTTTCGTACGTAATTGTCGACCGCGCCGCGGGCTATACGACGCGACCGGTCGCCAAGATGGCACTGCACTCGACGTTCACCTCGGAGGTTTTCTTCGACGGCATCCGCATTCCGAAAGCCAATTTGCTGGGCGAGCGCGGCAAGGGGCTCAAGCAGACGGTCAAGCTGTTCGAGCGCCCACGGACGCTGCTCTGCATGTGCGCCGTCGGGCTCGCGCAGGACGCGCTCGACCAGGCGATCGAGTACGCGAAGGTTCGCGTCCAGCACGGCAAGGTCATCGCGGGTCACCAGACGATCCAGAACTACCTCGCCGAGATGGCGACCGACATTCACGCCGCGCGGCTCTTGGGGCTGCGCGCCGCGGCGATGATCGATCGCGACGAGCGCTGCGACATGGAAGCGGCGATGGCGAAGTATTTCGGGCCGGAGATGGCGGTGCGCGCGACGTCGAAGGCGCTGCAGATCCACGGTGGCTTCGGCGTGACCGAGGAGTATCGCGTGTCGCGACTCTTCCGCGAGGCGCGAATCATCCCGATCCCAGACGGTACGACTGAAATCCAGAAGCTCATCATCGGCCGGGCGCTCACCGGCGTGAACGCATTCAGCTAGGAGAGGCCGGCATGGACATCAAAGGCAAAGTGGCGATCGTGACCGGCGGTGCTTCGGGCATCGGTTTCGGCGTGTGCCGCGAATTCGTCAAGCGCGGTGGCCGGGTTGCGATCTTTGATCTGCAGGCGGAACGCGCCGAGCAGGCGGCAGCCGAGCTCGGGCGCGGCAACGCCATTGCCGCGACGGTCAACGTCGCGGACGAAGCGGCAGTCGTCGCCGGCATCGCCAGGGCGAAGGACGCCTTCGGCGCCGTGCACGTCGCCGTCAACTGCGCCGGCGTGCCGTTCGCGGCGAAGACCGTCGACCGCGAAGGCAAGCCCTTCCCGCTCGACCTCTGGAACAAGGTGATCGCGGTCAATCTGACCGGCACGTTCAACGTGCTGCGTCTCGCCGCCGCGGAGATGGCGAAGAACGGCCCCGAGGGCGAGGCGCAGGAGCGCGGCGTGATCGTCAACATCGCGTCCGGCGCCGCGTTCGACGGCCAGACGGGCCAGGCGGCCTATGCGGCCAGCAAGGCTGCGGTCGTCGGCATGGCGCTGCCCATCGCCCGCGATCTGGCCGATCTCGGCATCCGCGTGATGACGGTCGCGCCGGGCCTGTTCGAGACGCCCATGGTCGCCGGGGTGCCTGACAAGGTCCGGGAATCGCTGCTGAAGATGATGCTGTACCCGCGGCGGATGGGCGCGCCGTGGGAAGCCGGCGCGTTGATCTGCTCGATCGTCGAGATCCCGTATTTGAACGCCGAGTGCATCCGGCTTGACGCCGGAACGCGAATGGCGGCGAAATGACTTGCGCCACGTTTGTGACCCGTGAGTAGGAGAATCGAGATGCGACAGTTGACCGGTCAGGACGCGATGTTCCTGTACCTCGACCAGCCTCATGCGAGCACACATGGTTTGCTCGTATACCTCTACGACCAGTCGACGGCGCCGGGCGGCATCGTCCGGTTCAAGGACATACTGAGGCATGTCGAGGCGAACCTGCATCTCGCGCCGTTCTTCCGCAAGAAGCTGCTCCGGGTGCCGCTCGAACTCGACTTCCCCTATCTTGTTGACGACGAGGACTTCGACCTCAACTATCACGTCCGCCACATCGCGCTGCCGAAGCCGGGGGACTGGCGGCAATTCTGCATCCAGGCCTCGCGGATCGTGGCACGGCCGCTCGATCTGGCGCGCCCGCTGTGGGAGATGTACGTCGTCGAGGGGCTCGACAACGTCGACTTTCTGCCGAAAGGTTCGTTCGCCATCCTGACGAAGCTGCACCACTCGGTCGTGGACGGGACGGCGCTGAGCGAGCTCACGTGGCAGTTGCACGCGCAGACGCCGGCGGTCAAGCGGCCAAGGCCAAAGCGATGGACGCCGGAGAAGCCGCCCGAGACGTTGTCGTTGCTGAGCCGCGCTGCCTACAACAATGCGCTCGCGTCGCTGCGGACCGGCAAGGCGCTCGCGACGGTCGGACCGAAGGTCGCCGCTCTGGCCGGCAAGCTCGCTGCCGATGCGGCTGCGGGCCGGCACAAGGTGCCCAACACCCGCTTCAACAAATCCATCGGCAAGGAACGCGTCTTCGACGGCGCCCAGTTTCCGTTCGCCGACGTGCGTGCGATCAAGGCGGCGGTCGAGGGCGCGACCGTCAACGACACTGTCACCGCCATCGTCGGCGGGGCGCTGCGCCGGTATCTCCGGTCAAAGGGCGAGGCGGTCGAGCCTTCGCTCGCGGCGCTGATGCCGATCAACACGCGCCAGGACGCCGTCGAGCGGCAGACGCAGGGAAACACCATCGCGGTGATGACCGCCGCAGTGCGGACCGACATCGCCGATCCGCTCGAGCGTATCGCCGCGATACATGCCGGGACGTCGCGCTCGAAGGAAGTGAGCAAGGCCATTGGCGCCCGCGAGCTTACCGATCTGACCAAGCACACGCCCGCGCCGACGATGATGCTCGCGAGCAAGCTGCTCCTGATGGGAAACTTCGGCGGCAACCCGCGGCTGCCGTTCCACAATTGCTGCATTTCCAATGTGCCGGGGCCGCAGTTTCCGCTCTACCTCCTCGGCGCCAAGCTTCTGTTTATCTCGGTCGTGGCGCCGCTGACCGACGGCGCGTCGCTGTTTTTCGCAGTCATGAGCTACGACGGCAAGCTGATCGTGACCGTCACGTCAGCGCCCGAGATCGTCCCCGATCCGGCGTTCATGGCGACGTGCCTGCGCGAGAGTTTCGCGGAAATGAAGAAGGCGGCGCAGAAGGCGGCCAAAGAAACACCCAGGAAGGGCTCGGTGCCCAAACGCGTGCGCCACGCAACCGCCTGAGCCCTGGCGACGAAAGCCGCCGTTTCGCCGGTGTAGTGCGCGCCCCTAGCCGCGCCGACGGTCAACCGACGCGTCGCGCCCGCCCCTGCCAGTAGCGCTCGCGCAACTCGCGCTTCAGGACCTTGCCGACCGCGCTCCGCGGCAGCGTGTCGACGAATTCCACCGCTTTCGGAGCTTTGACGCTGCCGATCTGCTGCTTGCACAGCGCGACGAGCTCGTCCGCCGACGCCTTCGCCCCCGGCTTGAGCTCGACGACCGCGTGAATTGACTCGCCCCACTTGTCGTCGGGGATGCCGATCACGGCGCAGTCCATCACCGCCGCGTGCGACTGCAGGACCTTTTCGACCTCGACCGACCAGACGTTGAAGCCGCCGGTCACGATCATGTCCTTCTTGCGGTCCGCGATGTAATAGAAGCCCTCGGCGTCGCGGTAGCCGATGTCGCCCGTGTGATGCCAGCCGAACGCGCCGGCCCGCGCCGATTCCTCGGGATTCTTGAAGTACCCCGCCATCACCGACGTCGCGCGCACGACAATTTCGCCGGTTTCGCCGTCGCCCAGCAGACGACCCTCGTCGTCCATGATGCCGATGGAGGCGAAGGGCGCGGCGCGGCCGCAGCTCGTGAGCCGCTTTTCGTCAGTGGGCGTTCCGTCCGGACCGAGATGATCGCCGCGCGACAGGTAAGTGATCGGGAAGAGCGTCTCCGTCTGGCCGAAGACCTGCTGCATCACGGGGCCGAATGTCCTGATGCATTCGCGCAGCTTCTCGGGCGCCATCGGAGCGGCGCCGTATACGAAGTACCGCAACGACGACAGGTCGTGCGCCTTGACCATGGGCGACGCGAGAAGCGCGTAGATCGCGGTCGGCGGCAGGTACATGAAGCTGATGCGCCGCTTCTCGATCGCGGCACAGATCAGCCCGGGGTCGACCTTCGACTGCAGGATCACGGTTCCGCCCTGCGAGAGCGCGAACAGGGCGAGAAAGCCCCCTGCGTGGGTAATCGGAGCGGCGGCAAGGTAGACGGGCGGCTTTTCGTCGAAGTTGAACACCGCGTACATGTTGGCGAAGAAGCCTTCGACGCTGCGGTTCGTATGCATCGCGCCTTTGGGAACGCCTGTCGTGCCGCCTGTGGCCTGCAGCACCACGAGGTCGTCGGGACCCGTGCCGGGATCGACTTCCGAAGCCGGATGCTCCTGTACCCAGTCGGCGAGCGCCGGCGCGTCGGCTCCGGCACGATCGATGCAGACGAACCGCCGGATTCTCGGCACCCGCCTGCGGATTTCGCCGATCACGGGCTCGAACAGGCTGTGATAGAAGAGCACCTCGCATTCGAAGTTGTCGAGGATGTAGCTGTTCTCCTCGATCGCGTTCTTCGGGTTGATGGCGACCCAGACCATGCCGGCACGGACGATCGCGAGCAGGCAGGCGAAGCCGAGCGCGTCGTTCGAGGACAGCACCGCTCCCTTCATGCCGATCGAGAACCCATCGGCGCGCAGCGCGTTCGCCGCGCGCAGCGTCAGATCGCGGATCTGCCCGAACGAATAGGTCGTCCCAGTGTCGTCATGAACGAAACAGGGGGCGGACGGATCGCGCGCGCCGCGGTCGAAGAAGTCGATGAGCCTCATGAGCGTTCCTCCTTAGAGCGACGGGTCGCTGTAACCCCGCCGGTGGTCGATGGTGGAAGCGTACCGGACGTCGCCGCCGACGTTCCCCCCCGAGGAGGGGGCGCTCGCGGCCGCCGGAGCCGTTAGCCTTGCGCTATCCGACTTCCCGCGTCCCTTTGCCCTCGCCATGAACGACATCGCCATGAACTCGAACGCCACCATCGCCCGCTTGAGCGAGGTGCTCGGCCGCCAGCGCGCCGACTTTGTCGCCGCTGGCGTTCCTTCAGCCGAAGTGCGGATCGATCGCATCGACCGCGCGATCGCGCTCCTCATCGAGAATCAGCAGCGAATCTGCGAAGCAATGGCCGCCGATTATTCCTGGCGCTCGCACGATCACACGCGGTTGAGCGACATCGTGTTGCCGCTGGCCGGGCTCAGGCACGCTCGGCGGCACGTACGCCGCTGGATGAAGCCGCAGCGGCGCCGTCCCGAGTTCGGACTCGGCTTCCTCGGCGCTAAAGCGATGGTCCGCTACCAGCCGTTGGGGTCGATCGGCATCATCGTGCCCTGGAACTTTCCGGTCGCCATCGGGCTCTCGCCGCTCGCCGAAGTCTTCGCGGCCGGCAACCGCGCGATGCTCAAGCTGTCCGAGTTCACGCCGGCGACCGCCGGCCTCCTGATCGAGCTGCTGGGTGAACGCTTCGACGAGACCGAGGCCGCGGCGTTCGTCGGCCACGCGGAGGTGGGAGCCGCCTTCGCGGGCCTGCCATTCGATCACATCGTCTTCACGGGCAGCCCGCGGGTCGCCAAGCACGTGATGCGGGCCGCAGCCGAGCATCTGACGCCCCTCACGCTCGAGCTCGGCGGCAAGTCGCCGACAATCGTCGGCCGCGGCGCGGATCTCAAGCGTGCGGCGACGCGCATCTGGGCCGGCAAGACCTTGAACGGCGGCCAGGCCTGCATTGCGCCCGACTATGTGTTCGTCCATGAGGACGATCGGGAAGCGTTGATCGAGCACATGGCGGCGGCGCTTGCGCGGATGTATCCGACCGTGCGCAACAATCCCGATTACACCGCGCAGGTGACGCCTGCCCAGCATGCGCGGATCCAATCCTATTTGCAGGACGCCCGCGCCCGCGGCACCCGAATCGTTGAGGTCAATCCGGCGAACGAGTCATTCGCCGACGGCACCCGGAAGATCCCGCCGACGCTGCTAGTCGATCCCCCCGACGACGCGAAGGTGATGCAGGAAGAGATTTTCGGGCCGCTGCTGCCGCTCAAGACCTACCGCGACCTTGCCGAGGCGCTCCATTACGTGAACGCCCGGCCGCGACCGCTCGCGCTCTACTATTTCGGCGACGATCGCGGCGAAGCCGAGCGCGTCCTTTCGGGCACGGCATCGGGCGGAGCGTGCGTCAACGACGTCATGCAGCACGTTTTCCAGACGAACCTCCCCTTCGGCGGCTGCGGCAATTCGGGCTTCGGCCGCTACCACGGCGGCGAAGGATTCAAGGCATTCAGCGTGGCGCGGGCCGTCTATGTCGCCCCGCGAATGGACGTGCTCTCCATGCTGCGTCCGCCCTACGGGAGCAAGTTTCGGCGCGTCATTCGCTTCCTCCTGCGCGCCTAGAGATCCGCTCTCTCCCGCGGCACGCGCCGCAGGCTTGACGTTCGCGGGTCGACCGGCCTATCGTGGTTGCCCCGCATACGAAGGAGGTTTCGTGCGCGTGGCCGAGCCGAAAACCGACGCCGCGCCCGACGCGTTCGAGTCGCCGTTCCTCGCGACCAAGATCGCGCTGCCGAAGGTTGGCGCACGATGGATCGATCGCCCGCGCCTGATCGATCGGTTGGGAGTGCCTCCCAACGCCCGCGTGACCCTGCTGCACGCCGGTCCCGGCTTCGGCAAGACCGCCTGTCTCGCACAATGGCAAAAGCGCCTGGTAGTCGCCGGCGTGCGCGTGGCGTGGTACACGGTTGAGCAGGACGACAACGACGTTGCAACGTTCATCGGTTACGTCGCGGCGGCACTCAACGTTGCCGACGGCGCGATCGGAGCCGACGTGATGGAGCTTGCGCGCGGCGGCCCGATGCCACGCTCCGCCACGCTGATCACGCGGCTCCTCAACCAAGTAGCTGCCAACGACCACCGTTACGCACTGATCATCGACGACTATCACTTCGTGCAGTCGTCGGCGATCGACGAAGCTCTGTCGCAGCTGATTGGCCACGCACCGAACAACCTGGACATCGTCATTGCATCGCGCGGGATGCCGAACCTGAGGCTCGGCAAGCTGCGTGCCGAAGGCGCGGTGACCGAGCTTGGTCCGGAGACCCTGGGGCTGACGCGCGTTGAAACGGGTGCCTTTGTCGAAGCGATGCTTGGAACGGCTCTCCCGCCGCGCGACGTCGCGCAACTGCAGACGCTCTCTGAAGGCTGGCCGGCAGTTTTGCAGATCATGCTGGTGGCGCTTGGCAGCAAGAAGCACCTGCATCAGCTGGTGCGCGCTTTCACCGGCGAAGCCCGCGTGCTCCGTGAATACCTGGCCCAGGAGGCTTTCGAAGGATTGCCCGCCGAGACCCAGCAGTTCCTGCTCCGCTCGTCGGTGCTGACGCGTTTTTGCGCCGACCTGTGCGAATACGTCACCGGCACGGCGGACGGCGCACAGGCCATCGCCGACGTTGAACGACGCCAGCTGTTGATTGTGGCGCTGGATACGCAAGGTCGGTGGTTTCGCTATCACCCGCTTTTCGCCGAGTTCCTTCAGGGTCAACTCCGGGTGCGCGAGCCGGAAGCTGCAGCGGAGCTGCACCGTCGTGCCAGCGAATGGTTCGAGCGCAACAGCCTTTGGGCCGAGGCCGTGCGCAACGCGCTTGCGGCAGGCGAGGAGGCGCGGGCGCTCGACATCATCGATAGCTGCGCGATGACTCTGATCGAGCAGGGGGAGTACGTGACCTTGCTCGACTGGCTGGCGAAGTTTCCCGTGGATGCGATACGAGCGCGACCGAAGCTGCTGATGGCGGAAGCGTGGGCGATGGCTCTCACCATGCGCCACCAGGAGGCAGGCGAGCTGCTCGACGTCCTGCGTGCCTTCCCAGCCAATCAACTGCCTGCAGACCGCGATTTCAGCGGCGAGATGTCTCTCGCGCGCGGCGGCATGGCGGTCCTCGAAGACGATTTCCGCGACATGGCATTTCTCGACATCTGGCCGGCGCATTCTCGCTCGAGCGGATGGATCCGCGACATCCACAAGTCGCTCGCCGCCTATACGTTGATCATGCAGCGGGACTATCGACGCGCGCGCGATTTTGCGTCGTGCGAGACGCCGCTCAAGATCACGTATCACAAGATGCTCAACGGGCTAGCATGGTGGCGCGAAGGCGACGGGCGCGAGGCCGAGATCGCATGGACCGATGCCTTGGAGTTCGCCGATGCCGAATTCGGCGCTCACTCAGTTGCAGCGGCGCTCACGCGCTGCTTCGCCGCGCGGCTCTCCTACGAGCGTGGTGATTGGCGCGAGGCGGAGGAGGCGCTCGATCAGCGCCTCTCGGTGATCGAGCAGTCAGGTCCGCTGGAGTGGTTGTGGAGCGCGTATTCGACGCTGGCCGCTGCGCTCGCCTCGAGCGGCCGTAGCGAGGACGCCAAGCGCTTGCTCGAGCGCGGCTGCGAGATCGCGCAGCAGCGCGCATGGCTGCGGCTGGAAGCTGCGCTGCACGTCGATCTTCTTCGCCTCGGTGCCGCCGGACCGTTTGCCGGGCGCTTGCGCGCTGTCGCAAGCGGCGCAACGGACGCAACACCCACGGGACGCGAGACACATTTTCTCTGTGAGTTGGGGATTGGGTACGAAACGGCGCACACTCGCATCGGTTCGGAAGGCGCCACGCGCATTGCAACGGCGATCGAAAACTACGGTTCCGACGGCTCTGCGCTCCTGCGTGCGCAGGCGCATTTGATGCTGGCGCAGGCGCTTTTCGAAGCGGGACGCGACGACGAGGCCTTGAAGCCACTCCAGCAATCCGTTGCGATCGGTGAGCGCTTGCGGCTGGGGCAGACCTATCGCGACGCAGGCAGCGACATGCTGCGGTTGCTGGCGTCGATCCAGGCACCCGTCGGAGCGACTCCTTCCAAGCTTTATTTGGATTTTCTCGACAAGCCGGCGGGAGTCGATACAGCGGAACGTTCCCCCGGCGGAAATGGCGAGGGCACCGTTCCTCCGCTCAGCGAGCGCGAGCGCGAGATTCTCATGCTAGTCGGCCGTGGCATGAGCAACAAGGAAATCGGTCGCAGCCTGCGGATCGGTCCCGAGACCGTGAAGTGGCACCTGAAGAATCTGTTCGCCAAGCTCGAAGTGCCCAACCGCATCCAGGCTGTCAACCGCGCACGCGGGTTATCGATGATTGCCTGAGGTTCGCCGCGCTGGGCACGCGCTGCGAGCTGTCTCGCCCCCCTCGATCGTTTGCCCTGACCCCCATTAGGAGGGGGCACCGACTACGTCCGCGCGTCTACAGTGAAGACGTCAGCGGACAGGAGGCCAGCATGAGCGCATTGAGAGCAATGAGAGTAACGTGGCTTGTCACGGTAGCGCTTCTTCTCGTCGGAGCGGCAACGTGGTCGATCAGCGCGGCGGATACGTATGCCGATCAGCTTGTGGTCGAAGCCAATCAGTTGCACCACATCGGTGCCGTCAGTCTGTACGACATGGGCGACCTCTTTCGGGCCGGACGCTAAAAGCGGCGAAGCATCGATTAGGGTCTTTGCCTCAGGGAATAGCCCATCATGCAGGCACCACGGCGCGCAAGCTTTGTCAACGAACTGACACAAACCTGCCTTAATCGGGGTGGAGTCGCCTCCCGCGGGAAGCGCGCAACTGCATCGAGCCCTGGCCGCCTGCGAGTGGCCGTGCACCGTGCGATTGACGCGGCCCGCCTTGCGAAGGCCCGTTCCCATTCGTCCTAAGCATTACCACGTAGCGGCTACGTGCCCTGCGGATAGTGCGCCTGCCGCGGATCGGCCTAGAGTTGCGGTGCCGAATACGAGCATGAAAGTTGCCGTTGAAGGCTCAGGGCAGGGAATGGTCGCATTCAGTGCTTGCTGCGGGCCTCTGCACCGTATCGCCGCTTTGTCGAGTCCCTCAGCAGCGATTCGCACCACGCAAGCAAGGTCGACCCGCGCTGACGTTCCGGCCGTTGATGGATGTGCCAGCGCGGTTCCTCGGATCACGGCAGAATACCTGACGAATATACGGCGTTCGCCTACAACTCGCCGCCTTCCATCAGCCGCTTGAGCGTCCCGAGGTCGCGTTCAATCTCTTTGCGGCGAATCCGCGAGAGCGTTACGGCCGCCAGCTGTGGTATCGCGCCGACACTTCCCTCGACTTCGGTGTTTACTTCGGTGCCAATCGCCGATACTTCGAGTTGCACACGCGTCTCGAACGAAAACGGCCCCGAAGTTACAGCAAATGCATAGAACGTCGGCGGCCTGACCTCGAGCACCTCGAGCTGGACGTCGAGCTTGGAGCCGAGCAGACGGAACGTCCCGCGATAGCGCGTGCCGGCGCGCGTCGGACCCGACGAGAGTTTGCGTGATTCAACGACCGCCGACTGCCAGTACACATCGTTCTCGTGGTTCACTAGAACATCATAGACATCCGCGATGGCGCGACCGATGTCGATGCGAAAGCTTGCTTTCACCATGCCGACGAACGTTGGCCCTCGAGCTAGCGCGCTATAAGCGCTTCACTGACCGTCACGCCACGCGGACCGGTCAAGGCCAGGCGTCCTTCGCCCAAATCGGCAATGGCCGTGAGCGGCATAGGGTTCTTGAGGGTCATTCGGGTAAATGTTTGCGCGCCATCGGTCGACGCCGCCAAGCGGCCACCGACGTCGGCGAGGATGGTGGTGCCCTGTGGCGTCCGCGTCGCACTGACGACCGTTGCAGGAAGGCCGGCATCGACCTTGGTCCAATGTGCGCCGCCGTCTCCACTGCGAAAGACATTGCCGCGCAGCCCATACACCACTACCGCACCCTTCGCTTCAGTGACGCCAAACAGGCTCCCGTTGTACTGGGGCGAGACCGCCTTGAAGCGCTGGGTCGCTTGATCGAGCTTGAGCACCAGTCCGCCTTCGCCCGCGATGTAGACTGAGCCTGCGGCAGGGCGGATAGCGTAGAGATTAAAAAACTTCGGGTTCTCGGTGCGATCGAACCACGAGTCCCATGTCCAGCCGCCGTCGGTAGTGCAGAAGATCAGGTTATAAGCACCCACCGCGCAGCCATTGCGACTGTCAGCGAACCAGACGTCGAGAAACGGTTTGTCGGCGCCTTGCTCCTTGTAGCGCTGGGCCTCGGCCAATAACTTTTTGGCTTCTTCCGAAGAGTGTTCGGCAGTGACCTTGCGATCCATCGCTACGACCAGCAGATCGTTTGCCGTCAGCCCTTCGAGCTGAAGATCCCATTCCTCGCCGCCATCGCTGGTGTGCAGGATCACTCCGTCGTGACCGACCACCCAGCCTTGCTTGTCGTCGACGAAATACACCGCCGTTAGGTCTGACGATACCGGCACCGGAGACTGCTTCCAGGTCGCGCCGCCATCGCTGGAGATCACGATGTGACCGCGCTGACCGACGGCGATAATGCGATTTCCCGCAACCGTCACCGCTTGCATCAAGCTCTTGGCCGCCAGCGGGGACATCAGCGTCGGCGTGTCGAGCACATCTGTGAAGTTCGCACCCTGCACTGCAATTGCCTGTATGGTCGCAATCGCCATCGCGCAGCCCACGGATGTGTTGCCGAACTTGTTCATGGTCTGCCTCGATGGCGAGCGGGGCACTTCAAGTTGCGTTAGCGGATACCCGCACCAGCCAGCGCTTCCGATGCCCAGAAGGTCTGCGCCTTGGGCTCGCTCATGTATTTCACGCCGAAGTACGGTCCGGTGATGGCGCTCAGCGCGTACAGGCCCGAGCTGAAGTCGTAGTAGGCAGTCGTGTCTTCCCACGGTGCCATCGCGTCGTAGCTCTGCGACTGGAAGCTATAGCCCGCGCGGTAGAGCTGTCCGCGGCCATCGTATTCATCGGAGACGACCGCATTCCACGTGTCCTCGTCGATGTAATACGTGCGCTTGCCGTAGATGTGGCGCTTGTCCGGCTTGAGCGTGCCTTCGACCACCCAGACGCGGTGCAACTCCCAGCGCACGAAGTCTGGATTCAGGTGATTCGGCTTGGTGATGTCGGCCGTCGACTTCGCATAAGTGAGCTTGTAGTTGCTGTAGGGAACGTACATCTCCTTCTTGCCGATCAGCTTGAACTCGAAACGGTCCATCGCGCCGTTGAACAGCGACGCGTCATCGTAAGTCGATGCGCCCGCAGTGCCAGGGTTCGGAGTGTCGTAGGCAATGTCGGGCGCCAATTTCACGCGTCGTTGCCCGGGCAGATACTGCCACGCGCGGCGACCCTGCTTGATCGGATTGAGGGTGTCCCATATCAGCAGCCCTTCGCCGTTGCGGCGAGGCGGCCCGAGGTAGTCGAGCTTGACCAGCCAGAACGGATCCGTCGTATTGATCAAGCCCGTCTTCTTCGGATCGTAGATCGGCCATGACCACCACGCCTCGCCGGTGGTCGAGAGCGTCGGCACGCCCGCCGAATCGACGTTGTAGCTGTCGAACTTCGCGTCCCACCCCAGTCCCTTGTAGTTCATGATGTGATTCCACATCACTTCGTAGCCGGACTTCGGAATCGGGAAAGGATATCCCGCGACGACGTTTTCCAGCGTAACGCCTCCGTCCGCGGTCTTCGCGCCGACCGCGTTCTTGGCGGTATTCTCGAGCACGAGCTTCGGCACGGCTGCCGTGCGATGCGTCGGATAGACGTCGATGCGCATGGTCGGGTAGCGCTTCAGGAGCTCCTTGGTCCCCTCGGTCAGCTTGTCCGCGTGCTGCGCGGCGTTCTTGCCGTCGATCGTGAGCCGCGGCTTCTCGCTCGCGAACGGGTCGGGACGAATCCCGGAACCCGCCTGGAAGCCCGCGGGAGGCGTGGTTAATCCGCCGGCGTACTCGGGAATGGTGCCGTCCTTATTGCCTGCTTTCTCGGCGCCGACAGCAGTGAGCGTCGTGCCGAGTTGCTTGGCTTCATCCGCGGATACGGCGGCAGAAACCCCGTTGGTGAACAGCGCAGCGAGCGCCGTCACAATGAGTGTCTTGCGAAACATGATCGTCTCCTCCTTCACGAATAAGTTGAATGTGCGACGGATCGAAAGTTAACTTACGGGGGCAGCCAAAGCCCCCCTCTGGCGGGGGGCGGGTAGGGGTGGACAGGGTCAGCGAAAGGCCGGTTGGCCTATATCGCCAGCTATAAACAGCGCACCCCAATGCTACCCCGGCCACATCACTGTGTCGCCGACCGTTGCCAGCAAAGGGGATGGGATCCGGCTGCAGATCCGTTATGCAGGCGCCGGAATCGGCGACGGCAAAAGGCTTGTTCTAATCTGTGGACGCTTTTCTGAAGGTTCGACAATGCCGATGTTGCTTCGCGCAGATCGAGCTCTCAGGTGCAGTGATAGGATACGCAGCGGTTCAGTACTGGCACTGACCGTGACAAAAACGTGACA